>Ga0247823_10001978_pt1 | contig 16960 bp, 17 predicted proteins | sample 13C_PalmiticAcid_2_FD_192426 | JGI IMG/M metagenome (GOLD analysis project Ga0247823, IMG submission 192426) | Soil microbial communities from agricultural site in Penn Yan, New York, United States - 13C_PalmiticAcid_Day30 | ecosystem: Environmental > Terrestrial > Soil > Agricultural land...
CCGGTGCCCGAACCGGGCATGGTCGGCCTGTTCGGGCTGGGCGTCGCGGGGCTGCTCTATCTTCGCCGTCGCCGCGCCAAAAACGGCGACGAATAAGCGCTAGGCGTCGCCGCCGAGCGGGAAGGTCACCGACACTCGGGTGCCCTTGCCCTGTTCGCTTTCGATGTCGAGCAGTCCTTGGTGGCGCTCGCTGATATGCTTGACGATCGCGAGGCCCAGACCGGTGCCGCCGACCGAGCGGCTGCGCGCTTCGTCGACGCGATAGAAGCGTTCGGTCAGGCGCGGCAGATGGTCGGGCGCGATGCCGTCGCCTTCGTCCGACACCGACAGGCGCACGCGCTTGCCCTCGCGGGCGAGTTCGACCGTGACCGGGGTTCCGGGGCGGCCATATTTCATCGCGTTCGAGACGATATTGTGCGCGAGCTGACCGAGCTGCGCCTCGTCGCCGAGCATCGGCTGGCTGGCGTCGTCGATCGCCGTGACGATATCTTTCGGCCGCGCGTCCTCGCTGTCGCGAAGCTGGGCGACGGTATTCCGGACGATCGCGGCGAGATCGACCGGAGTCGTCGGGCGCCGGAAGCGGTCGGCCTCGACGCGCGAGATCGACAGCAGATCGATGACGAGCTGCTGCATCCGCCGTGCTTCGCGGTCGATGATCGACAGGAAGCGGTTGCGCGTCGGCAGGTCGGCTTCGCCGTTCATATCCTGCAGCGTCTCGACATAGCCGAGGATCGCCGCAAGCGGGGTGCGAAGCTCGTGGCTGGCGTTGGCGACGAAGTCCGAGCGCATCCGGTCGGCGGCATCGATTGCCGAGCGGTCGGACAGGAAAATGATCCGGTCGCCGCCCGACAGCGCCGCGATGCGCATCGTCCAGCGTTGTCCGGGCCGCGGAAAGTCCACCAGGTTGAGTGTTTCGATCGGCCCGTCGTCATGCGACTGCGACAACCATTCGGTCGCTGCGGGATGGCGGATCGCGGTGCGCATGTCGGCTCCGACGATATGCCGGCCAAGCAGCCGTACCGCAGCGTCGTTGGCGATCGTCACGATGTTGTCGGCGGTGCCGATCAGTGGCTCCCTTTCCTGATCGACCCACAATGCGAAATCGGGATGGCGGAGCAACGAAAGCGTTTCGGCCTCGGCCGGTGCTGCGGCGCTGCCGGAGCCGGCGGCCGGACCGACCGGAGCGGCGGCGCTATAGACCGTTGCGGCTCCGATGATGCCCGCAATCGCGAGGATCGCGATCGATAGCGCATCGCCGCCCGCGAGGGCTGCGAATATGATCGCGATGACGATCAGCGTCAGCGCGACGGCGAGACTCGACAGGCGATCAAACATCGCCTGCGCGGGTCGCACGAAGCGATGCCCGGGCGCAAGGTGGTTCGCCGCGATTACCCTTTTTCCCGCCGATGTCTCAAAGCGGGATGGTTGATGTGCGCGCGACGTCTTTGCTTTTCCTCCTCGCTTCATTGGGTTATGCGCGGGCCATGGAAAATAGCGACAATCCCGCCGAAACCGGCATTCCAGACGATGACGCCGTGCCCTCGCGGCGCAAGATGCTGGCGCTTGGCGCAGTGGGTGTCTCGGCGGCGCTGACGATCCGCCCGGCGTTCGCGCAGACCGCGGTGTCGGTGATGAACTGCCAGATTCCGGTTCCCGGACCATCGGGCGCGGGACAATATATTGACGCGGCGGGGAAGCTTGTCCCGGCGGGCACGAAAGGCGCGTTTCCGGGTTCGCCGCGTCCGTTTACGGGCGAAGAGGTCAAGCGCGCATTCAGGGGGCAGACGCTGCCCGGCGCGACCTATAATCAGTCGCAGGCCTATCTGCAGTACATCAGGAACTTGCGGGCAGGGCAGAGCGGCTTTACCTGTTTCGCATCGATCCAGATGCCGCGCTGATCATCGCTCCCCCGATCTGCGATGCGCGCCATCGCAGACAAAGGGACAGATGTGAAACTAGCTTCGCTCAAAGCCGGCCGCGATGGACGGCTGATCGTCGTTTCGGACGACCTCGCCTGGTATGCCGACGCCGGCCAGATCGTCCCGACGATGCAGGCCGCGCTCGACAACTGGGCCTATGCGGCGCCGCGCCTTGCCGCCCTTGCCGAAGACCTCAACCATGACGCGATCCCGAAGGACCGGTTTCACGAGCGAGACGCCGCCTCGCCGTTGCCGCGCGCCTATCAGTGGGCCGATGGCAGCGCCTATGTGAATCATGTCGCGCTGGTGCGGCAGGCGCGCGGGGCCGAGATGCCCGACAGCTTCTGGCACGATCCGCTGATGTATCAGGGCGGCAGCGACTCCTTTCTCGCGCCGCGCGATCCGATCCCGCTGGGCGATCCGGCGTGGGGTTGCGATATGGAGGCCGAAGTCGTCGTCGTCACCGGCGACGTTCCGGCAGGCGTCGATCCGGTTGCGGCGCGCGATCATATCCTGCTCGTCGGGCTAACCAACGACGTATCTCTGCGCGGGCTGATCCCGGGCGAACTCGGAAAGGGGTTCGGCTTTTTCCAGTCGAAGCCGTCGAGCGCGATGTCGCCGGTGTTCGTAACGCCCGAGGCGCTTGGCGATCGCTGGAAGGACGGGAAGCTGCACGGCACGCTGTGCGTTGACCTCAACGGCCATCCGCTGGGCCGCGCCGATGCCGGGGTCGATATGACTTTCGACTTCGGCCAGCTTGTCGCGCATGCGGCGAAGACACGCAATCTGGGCGCCGGCACGATCATCGGATCGGGTACGGTGTCGAACCGCGACGCCGACGGCGGCCCGGGCAAGCCGATCGGCGAAGGCGGGCTGGGCTATAGCTGTCTGGCCGAGGTGCGGACGGTCGAGACGATCCGGCAGGGCGAACCGAAGACGCCGTTCATGCAAAAGGGCGATACGGTCCGTATCTGGATGGACGACGAGCGCCACCACAGCATTTTCGGCGCGATCGAACAGCAGGTCGGCTGATACGAAAAGGGGCGGGTTCGCACCCGCCCCTTCGTTTATTGGGTCTGTCGGATCAGCCCTTGCCGAAGCCGCCGCCCGACATCGCGTCGCCGAGCGAGCAGGCCGCCGGGCCGAGAATGACGATGAACAGCACCGGCAGAATGAACAGGATCAGCGGCACCGTCATGATGGCGGGCAGACGCGCTGCCTTTTCTTCGGCGCGCATCATGCGTTCGTTGCGGAATTCGGCGGACAGGACGCGTAGCGCGCTGGCAAGCGGCGTACCATATTTCTCGGTCTGGATCATCGTGGTCACGACGCCCTTCACCGAATCCAGATTGACGCGATAGGCCAGATTCTCGAACGCCTGACGGCGCTCGGTCAGAAAGCCGAGCTCGATCGAGGTGAGCGCGAACTCCTCGCCCAGTTCGGGGTAGGCGCGGCCCAGTTCCTTCGACACGCGCGAGAAGGCACTGTCGACGGTCAGGCCGGCCTCGGCGCAGATCACGAGCAGGTCGAGCGCGTCGGGGAGGCCCTTGCGGATCGCATCGGTGCGTTTTTGCCGCATGTTGTCGACGAACAAGTCGGGCGCCTTATAGCCGAGGAGCAGCGCGCCCATGGTGGAGCCCGCACGCTTGAACGGCGTGAGGTCGGGCCACATGTCCATCCAGTAGATCAGGAAGATCGCGATGCCGCCGAAAAGGATCGGCAGGACGAGGCGGCCGAAGATGACCGTGACGGCAAGGTCCTTTGAGCGGATACCCGCCTGCGCCAGCTTTTGCTGAACTTCCTTGATCTGCCCCTCCTGCAGCACCTGAAGGCGGCCGAGGAAGGTGCGCATCTTGTCTGCGGTCTGGTTCTTGCGGACCAGCTTGGCGCGGCGCTTCGTGGTCGAGGCGGTAATACCCGCCTTCAGCTGTTCGCGGCGATCGTTGAGCGCCTTGACGCGCTTTGCCATCGGATTGCGAACGGTGAGTGCGTTATAAATGGCGAAGAGCACGGCGGCGACACCGACTGCGGCGAGCATCGTCGCGGCCCAGACGACATCGACGCCCATCAGCGTCGGACCCGGCTGTGCTCCGGAAAAGGCGGAGAGAAGAAGATTGCTGTTCATCGTCTGCCCTCAGATCTCGAAACTGATCATTTTTTTCATGATGAATGCGCCGATGCTCATCCACACGAGACCACCAATGCCTGCGATCATCAGGCGTTGCTGCGAAAAGAAGCCCGCCAGATATTCGGGATTCATCGTCCAGACGATCCCGAACACGAAGAAGGGAAGGGCGCCGACGATATAGGCCGAGGCCTTTGCTTCCGACGACATCGCCTTGATCTTGAGCTTCATCTGGGCGCGCTTGCGCAGCACGTCGGACAGGTTGCCCAGTGTTTCGGCAAGGTTGCCGCCCGTTTCGCGCTGAATCGCGATGGTGATACAGAAAAACTGGAATTCGGGAGTGCCCAGCATCTCGGCCGATTCCTGGAGCGCCGCCTCCATCGTGTTACCGATGCGGATACGTTCGACGACGCCCTTGAATTCTTCACCCACGGGCCCCGGCAGTTCCTGGCTCACGACCTGAAACGTCTCGGTGACCGGAAGGCCCGACTTCAAACCGCGGACGAGCAGGTCGATCGCGTCGGGAAAGCGGGTGTTAAACTTGAGGACGCGCTTCGTTATGAGGCGGCCCACATAGGCATGCGGCAAGCCGATACCCGCCATCAGGCCGGCGAGTGCGGCAAGCAGGAAAGGCGTGCGAAGAACGAGCAGGGCGCCCGTCACAGCGACGAACAGTCCCATGCAGCCGAACATATACTGTGACAGTGTCCAGTTCTTGGCGGTACGGCGAAGCCGCTTTTCCATCAACTCGCGGCGCGGCATCAGGCTGGACAGGCCGCTACCCGGACGCCCGCTGACCGACTGGATCGTCTTGCGCATCTGCGCGGCGACCACAGCTTCGGTCGAGGCTGCGTGACGATCGCGGACCGAGGCCAGGCGACGGTTCTTTGCCTTGCCAGCCGACGGGCCTGCAAAGGCGAAGAGCAGCATCGAAACCGCCATGACGACGGCGACGATGGTCAGGATCATTGGCAGGTTCAGGTTCATGATGGCCCTTTATCGGCTTCCTGCGTGGGAGGCCGCAGCGATCCGGTTATCCGTATCGCCGCGCCTTCCTTATTTTGCGCTCTTTTTTGAGACCAGCGTGCCGAGGCCGCCGAGCTTGCCGAGCAGCGAGCCGCCGTTCGACTTTGCCTTTGCCTTGGCGGGAGCGACCGCTTCTTCGGCGCTTTCGTCGGCACCGTCGACGATGATGCGCATCAGGCTGGTCCAGCCCTGCGCGGCCTTGGTGCCCTTGCAAAGTTCGGCGTAGGATTTGCCGAGCTTCGCCGCCTGGCTCACCAGCTTCGGATCGAACGGGATCGCGATATCGATCTGACGCTCGATCGACGATTCAAATTCCTTGCGCGACAGCTCGCCAACCGCGTTCTGGAACTTGTTCGCGACCAGAATTACGCGCGATCCGGGGACATTTTGTTTGAACCAGGACAGCAGGCGGATGGTGTCGCGCGCGCCGGCCAGCGTCACATCGCTGACCAGCACGATCGTGCCGGCTTCCTGCACCAGATGCGGGAAGGGGATCAGGACGTGCCGCGGGATGTCGACGATCGTCATCTCGAATGCGTTGCGCAGTTCTTCTTCGAGCTGGAAGAAGGCCGAGCCGTCGGTCATCACCGGCTGATGGATCGGCGCTTCCGCCGACAGCAGGCTAAGCTTGTCCGAAGCGCGCACCATCGCGCGCTCGATGAACAGGCCGTCGATGCGGCTGGGATTGTCGATCGCGTCGATCAGGCCGCGGCCGGGCTCGAGATCAAGCGTCAGCGCGCCAGTGCCGAAATGGACGTCGAGGTCGAGCAGCGCGGTCTGACGATCGGCCTGTTCGCTCATCACCCAGGCGAGCGAGGTCGATACCAGCGAGGCACCGACGCCGCCGCGCACGCCGACGACCGCCATCATGTGATGCGGCTTGTCGTCATGCATGTCGGCATGTTTCGGGGCCGACAGCATCGCCTGCGCCATGGTAAAGCTCTCGCGGACCTGATCGAGCGACAGCGGCTTCAGGAGATAGTCCTGAATGCCGCTCGACAGCAGGTCGCGGTACAGGCGGACGTCGTTCACCTGACCCGCCGCGATCACGACGGTGCCGGGCTCGCAAACTTCGGCCAGCGCGTTGATGTCGTTGATCGGGTCACCCGATTCCGACATGTCGACGAACAGGATATTCGGGCTTGCCGAGACCGACAGCGACTGGACGGCGTTGCGCAGCCCACCCTTGTTGCACTTCTCGATCGGCCAGCCCATGTCGGCGGCGGCAACGCGGATCAGCTCCAGCGTATCGTCGTCGCAGACGAAGGCGTTAAAGGGGTCACGCAGTCCTGCTGCCTTGAATGGAGCGTTCACTTGCCGCCTCCCACACTGCTGGTCGTAACATCTTTGAGGCCATTGGCCCCGGTCGGTGCCTGCTCGCGATAGGTCTTGATCGCACGGGTTGCCGAGGCCGGATCGCTGACCCGTTCGCTTGAACCCTTGATCAGGTCGTTCGGATTGGCGACCATCGCAGCGAGGTTGCTGTTCGTCGCGCAGCCATAGTTGGACGACGTGGCGTTGTTCGGGTTGACCGACGATTTGCTCGCCCAGTCCGGGCACGACGGCACAGAGGCCGCAGCGCGCGTCACGATGACGCGGATGTGGCCGTCGGGAACCGCTCCGGTGGTCACCGGAACATCGGGGCTGATCAACAGGCCCCGGCGCTCGACGAGCGCGCGGACGGTCGCCTGTGCTTCGCTGGCGCCATAAACCGAGGGGTCCTCGATCGCGATGCGGTCTCCATAACGGACACCCATTGCGTCGAGCCAGCCCTGCAGGCGGCCCTGTTCGCTGGGGACCAGGTCGCCGCTGCCTGCGGCAACGTCGAACTGATAGATGGTGTTGCGAACCACCGGCTGATGGACGGATTCCAGACTGCGGTTGGTGTTCGCGGTACCGGTGCATCCTGCCAGCGACGTCGCCAGTGCCAGTGCGGTCCAAGTTGCGATCTTCTTCATCACTTAAGCTCCTGAAAACCAGCGCGTCATTTCTTGAGGCTGAAACCTGGTGCGGCACTGCCGCCACCGTTCGGGCGATCTGCATCGCCGATCGAGGTTTCGAGCCGCGGCTTGGGCCGGTCGCCCCCCGTCACGCCGTCGTTGTTCTGGTTGAGCAACAGGCGATTGAGGTCGTTGGCATCGCGGTAGCCGTCGGTCGGCAGCTTGATCTCGTTCGCCGAGACCGGCTGGACCAGATAAGGCGTCACGACGATGACCAGTTCGGTTTCGCCGCGGCGGAAGCTGTCCGACTTGAACAGGCTGCCCAGGATCGGGACATCGCCGAGGCCCGGGATTTTGTCGATCGCGCCGATCGAGCGATTGTTCATCAGGCCGGCGATCATGAAGCTTTCGCCCGAACCCAGTTCGACGGTCGTCTCGGTGCGGCGCACCGTCAGAGCGGGAACCTGGAAGCCGTCCATCTCGATCGCGCCTTCGGTCGAAAGCTCCGACACTTCGGGGCGGACGCGCAGGCTGATGCGGCCGTTCGACAGCACCGTCGGCGTATAGGCCAGGCTGACGCCATATTTGCGATATTCGATCGTCGTGCCGGCGAAGTTGCCGGGGATCGGGATCGGGAATTCGCCGCCCGCGAGGAAGTCGGCGGTTTCGCCCGACATCGCGGTCAGGTTCGGCTGCGCCAGCGTTGCGACCATGCCCGAACGCTCACCCAGATCGAGCGAGGCGATCAGGTCGAGGCCGAACAGGCGGCCGGCTGCCGCGAGGCTGTTGACGCCCGTCGGGGTCTCGACCGTATAGGTCGTCGAGCCGTTCGGGTTCTGCGTGATCGTACCGGCCTTGCGACCGCGGAACACACCGCCCAGGAAGCCGCCGGTGCGGTCCTGAGTCAGCAGGTTACCGCTCATTTCCTTGACCAGCGAGCGGTTCACTTCGGCGATACGGACCTGCAGATTGACCTGCAGCGGCGTTGCCGTGCGGAGGCGCGAGAGCACCTTCGTGCCGTCGCCCACGAACGCCTGGACCAGCCGCTCCGCTTCGGCTGCATCGTCGGGCGATGCCACCGTACCGGTCAGAAGGACAAAGCCGTTCATCGTGTTCGACGTGATCTTCGCGTCGGGCATCGCCAACGTCAGCATCTGGTCGATCGTCTCGATGTTGTTGCCGACGCGGGCGACGGTCGAATAGACGACCCGGCCGCTGGCGTCGGTGGCATAGATGCTCGTTTCGCCGGGCTTCTTGCCAAAGACATAGAGCTGGCGGCCCGAACGGACCTGGACGTCGGCGACTTCGTCGTTGGCGACGAAGACATCGGTCATCGGCGCCGACAGGCTGATCAGGCGACCACGACCGACCGAAAGGTCGATGCTGTTGCTGGCGTTCTGCGTTGCCTGGGCCGAGGCCTGCTGTGCCGGCGCCGAAATCAGGGTCGCCGCGACAAGGCCTATGGCCAGGGTGCGGGCGAGCGCGGTCGCCGAGAAATGGAGTTTGCTGGTCATCTTACTTACCCCCAACCGGAACTTCGGTCACCTTGTCGCCGCGCGTCACGCGGACCGTCGGACCCCGCGGTGCGGCAGGAGCACCCGATGCGGGCGCGCCGCCACCGTTATAGGCCTGCTGCTGCGGAGGCTGGCGCGGCGCCGAGACGCGGCCACTCACCGGAACCCAGAAGCGCGAGACGTCGCCGCCGGTCGTTGCCGAAGCCTTGTTTGACGTCGGGCGTGCAGCGGCTTCGGCCAGCATCTTCTTTTCGGCGGCGGTGCCGCCGCCAGCGGGAACATTGACTTCGCCCGATGCGATCGCCGCTTCGAGGTCGCCGCTGTTTTCAGCGAGCGGGCGGAGAGCGAGCGACAGCTTGCCCATGCTCTGGGCGACGGCGATCTTTTCTGCGATCTCGGGCGTGGACTCCAGCGTCACCGTACCGAAGGTGCGGACCGGCGTCTTGCCGGTTTCGTCTTCGGCGTCATAACGCTGGTCGGTCGCGAGGACCCGAACGTTGCGAACGATCGTTTCGGCGGTGAAAAGCTGTTCGTCAGGATAGCTGCTGCCTTCCTTGACCTTCAGTTCCTGCGCCAGAACGACGTCGACGCGGTCACCCGGGAAGACGAAGCCGGCGACGCCCTGTTCCTGCGAAACGCGGACGGTGACGGCGCGCATGCCCGGCCCAAGCGCCGCAGCAAGGAAGCCGCGGTCGTCGGGATGGACGAGCGCGCCCTGCGTCAGCGGCTGACCCGCAGTGATCGGATAGCGCACGACGGTGCCGACCAGCGTGTTTACGTCGGTCTTGTCCTTAAGGAAGTAGGACTTCTCGGCCAGCTCCTTGGGCCAGGGCTGAAAGCGGAAGCTATCCGGCCCGATGATCGTGCCCGCCGGCAGCTGCCGGGTAGCGACGAGGATCATGGGTCCGTTGATGTCCGGTGCGGCCGCGGCGCGTGCCGTCGGCGTCGATGCACCGCGCATCATCTGGTTGACCCCGAACGCCGCGCCGATGGCAATCACCAGCGCGCCGACGATCAGCATTATCTTTCGCGTATCCACGATTTTCGCCTCCTGCGCCAACCAGAGGTGGTGGCGCTTGCCCTCAGCTCGATGCGATAAACTGAAAGTGGTTAAGATATTGTTGGTGAAGCGCCCAAAGACCCGCAATTGCGATGGCTACCCCGTAAGGAACCTCTATCACTTTGTCGGATGGGCGAATTTTCGACTGAATCAGCATGATTGCGGACAGGATCCCGCCACCGATAGCCATGATCGTCAGCATCGGAACGAACAATGGCAGCGGAATCCAGAGCATCACCGCCCCGATCATCTTCACATCCCCGCCACCCATCGCACCAATGGCGAAGAGACCGGCAAAGATCAGGAAGACCCCGAAGGCGGCGCAGAACTGCAGCGGAATTTCAGGCCATATCGACCATCCCGCAGCGATCCAGAAGGGGATCGCCAGCAGTGCCATAGCGGCGTTGAGCCCATTGGAGATGGTGCGCGACCGCAGGTCGCTGACCGCCGCGGCGATCATCAATACGCCGAGCAGGGCCATCAGGCCAACGGAGACATAGCCGCTTTGCATAGGCTTTCCTCTACGCAACATGGCTTACCAAAGAGTAACCATCTTGCTCGCACCGCAGCTTGCATTCCGGCGCGCAGCCGATATGCGGCGGCACATGACCGACGCGCTGCCTTCCTCGACCGACGTGCTGATCGTCGGCGCGGGCATCGCCGGCGCCAGCCTGGCGGCCGCGCTCGCGCCCTGTCGCCAAGTACTGATGATCGAGGCAGAGGATGCGCCGGGCTATCATGCGACGGGGCGGTCGGCCGCCTTTTGGCACGAGACCTATGGCGGAGCGGGTGTGCAGCCGCTTTCGATCGCGTCGTTCGGCCTGCTCAATGATCCGCCGCACGAGTTTTCCGGTCGCGGCTTCCTGTCACCGCGCACCGCGCTCAACATTGCGCGCGGCCGCGACGTGGCCATGGTTGACGCCTTTGCGGTCCATTTCGCGGCGCAGGGCGTTCCGGTCGAGCGTATGTCAGGGCCGGCGATCGGGCGGCTGGTCCCCGGCATCCGGCCCGAATGGAGCGAGGCGGCGTTCGAAGCATCGTGCAGCGATATCGACGTCGCGGCGCTTCACGCTGCCTATTTGCGCGCAGCAGCGCGTCGCGGCGCGGCGTTGGCAACCCGGGCACGGCTGACGGGTGCGCGCCGGACGGGAGTGGGGTGGGACGTTCAGCTGGGCAACGAGACCATCCATGCTACTGTCATCGTCAATGCCGCCGGCGCCTGGGCGGACGGGGTGGCTGAAACGTGCGGCGTCGCACCGATCGGTATCCGGCCCTATCGCCGGACGGTGGCACAGGTTCGGCTGGGTGTGCCGGTGCCGGCGAGCCTGCCGCTGGTCATCCATGTCGGCGGCGATTTCTACTTCAAGGGCGAGAGCGAAGGACGCATCTGGCTGAGCCCGCACGACGAGACCCCGTCGGAACCGTGCGATGCGGCGCCCGACGAGATCGACGTCGCGGTCGCGATCGACCGGTTGCAGCAGGTGGTCGACTGGCCGGTCGCTGCGGTCGAACGGAAATGGGCAGGCCTGCGAAGCTTCGCGCCCGACCGTCTGCCGGTTTTCGGTGCTGATCCACGTCAGCCGGATTTCGTCTGGTGCGCAGGGCAGGGCGGTTTCGGTATCCAGACCGCGCCGGCAATCGCCGCGCTGCTGGCGGCCGAACTCGGCGCGCCGGTGCCGGAGGGGGCGATCGGTGCTGTCGATCCGGCGCCTTTTGCGCCGTCGCGTTTTGCCTGAGCCTTTCATCTAGCGGCTTGCGCCGCCAAATGACTGTATTACCATATGTTTGGTCGTGTCACCCCCGACACGGCCCGACCTGTGGAGGATGGCATGGCCCATTATTTCGAGATCAAGAAGAACAAGGGCGGCGAATTTGTCGCTTATTTCAAATATAATAGCGAAACGATCTTCTGGACCGAAGGCTATTCGAGCAAAGCCTCCGCGGTGAATGCCATCGAGTCGATCAAGAAGAACGGTCCGGGCGCCGAAACCCGCGAAGCCGAATAGACTGATCCGCGCGGGCGCTCAGCGCGCCCGCGCCACTTCCAGCGCGGCATCGCTGGCGAGCTTGTCGGCGATTTCATTGTCGCCATGCCCGGCGTGGCCCTTGACCCACAGCCATTCGATCTTGTGCCGTTTCGCTTCGGCAACCAGACGCTGCCAAAGGTCGGCGTTGGCGACGGGCTTTTTTGCGGCGGTTTTCCAACCGTTTTTCTGCCAGCCGAAGACCCATTTGGTGATGCCGTCGCGCACATAGACGCTGTCGGTCGACAACTCGACGTTGCACGAGCGCTTGAGCGCCGCGAGCGCCTCGATCGCGCCCATCAACTCCATGCGATTGTTCGTGGTGTCGGGTTCGCCGCCCGAAAGCGTCTTCACGACATCGCCCCAGCGCAGGACGGCGCCCCAGCCGCCGGGGCCGGGATTGCCCTTGCACGCGCCATCGGTCGCGACGATTACGGTCCGTCCCTCGGTCATGCGGTGGCGAACAGGCTCGCGGCGTCGGCGGCGCGGTATCGCAACAGACGATTGAGGAACGGCGCCGGGTCCTTTCGCGTCACGAGCGCGTCGGCGGGGGTGTGGACCCAGTCGTGCGCGCGGGTGAGCAGAAAGCGCAGCGATGCGCCGCGCGCGAGCAGTGGCAGCGCCGCGATCTCCGCATCCGACAGAGTGATTTCACGAGCGTAGCCGCGCATCAGCGCGTGGGCATGATCGACATCGCACTCGGTTCCGTCGGCTGAAAAGGACCATGAGGCATGCGTGACGACAACGTCATAGGCGCGAAAATCGGTCGCGGCGAAATAGAAGTCGATCAGCCCCGTCACCGTGTCGCCCAGCATCAGCACATTGTCGGGAAACAGATCGGCATGGATGACATGCGCCGGCAGGTCCGCGGGCCAGTTCGCGTCGAGAAAGGCAAGCTCCTCGTCGACGATCGACTGCAGCCCGGGAATCACTGCGTCAAGGCCGCCCGTCGCGGCAGCTATGCCGCGCCAATGGGGGCGGCCCATGCTGTTCTCGCGCCCGCCCGCGAAATCGGCGACCGCGCGGTGCATGGTGCCGAGGGCCGCGCCTGCCGCTTCGCACTGCCGCGCTGTTGGATGGGTCAGCGAGATACCGGGGAGAAACTGGATGATGCAGGCGGCGCGACCGGCAATCCGCTGGATCGCGATGCCATCGCGGTCGCGGATCATCGCGGGAACCGGACTGTCGCGGTTCGCCAGATGATCGAGCAGATCGACGAAGAAGGGCAGGTCGCCTTCCTGCACGCGTTTCTCGTAGAGCGTCAGGATGAACCGGCCGCTGCTTGTTTCGAGCAGGAAGTTGCTGTTCTCAACGCCCTCGGCGATGCCCTTGCAGGATACCACCGTGCCGATGTCGTAACGGGCGACGAGCCCGGCGAGATCGTCGGGGTCGACGTGCGTATAGACTGCCATCAGGACTCTGCCGGTTCGAGCCCGCGCGGGAGCTTGAAGACCATATTCTCTTCGGCGGTGACGACGACAGTCTCGACGATCGGACGGTGCACCGCGACCGCATCGATGACCTCGCGCACCAGCGTTTCAGGTGCGCTCGCGCCCGCGGTGATGCCGAGCGTGCGGATTCCGTCGAGCCACGCCGGATCGACGTCGGTGCCGCGCTGGACCAGATGCGCGGGCGTGCCGAGCCGTTCGGCGACCTCGACCAGCCGCAGGCTGTTCGAACTGTTGGGTGCGCCGATCACGATCATCCGGTCGCACTTGTCGGCGATCGCCTTGACCGCTTCCTGCCGGTTCGACGTAGCATAGCAGATATCCTCACCGCGCGGGCCGGTGATCGAGGGAAAGCGATGCTGGAGTGCGGCGACGATATCGCGGGTGTCGTCGACCGACAGCGTCGTCTGCGTCAGGAACGACAGCATTTCGGGATCCGAGGGCACCAAGGTCGCTACATCGTCGACCGATTCGACGAGCGTCATTGCGCCTTCGGGCAACTGGCCCAGCGTTCCGATCACCTCTGGATGGCCGGCGTGGCCGACAAAGATGATATGGCGTCCGGTTTCGTGCGCGCGCTCGGCCTGGCGGTGCACCTTCGACACCAGGGGACAGGTTGCGTCGATATAGTCGAGCCCGCGCGCCTCGGCCTTCGCGGGGACCGCCTTTGGCACGCCGTGCGCGCTGAAGACCACGGGAACGCCATCGGGAACCTGATCGAGCGATTCGACGAAAATCGCGCCCTTTGCCTTCAGCGTCTCCACGACATAGCGGTTGTGAACGATTTCGTGGCGGACATAGACGGGGGCGCCATAACGCATCAGCGCCAGTTCGACGATGCGGATCGCGCGGTCGACCCCGGCGCAAAATCCGCGCGGTGCCGCGATCAAAACCGCGAGTTCCGCGCTTTCGCTGCCCTGCGGGGGCGCCATGGGATGGAGAGCGTTCATGATGCGCGCGCTCTAGCGCAGTCGGGCGTATCGGGTAAAGGCGCTTCGTCTGTGTTGCACCTCGTTCATCCCACCGATAAGAAGCGGCGCGCATGGAGTTTCGGATAACCCGTCCGAGGCACCCGCCAGAGTTTTGGAAAGCCCGATTTCTATGATGTTCATGTCCTCTTCGCCCCGTAAGATCATCGCCGTGCTGTGCGGAACCGCAGCCATGGTGACGGCGGCCGGTTGCGCCAAGGACAATGACGTCGCTGTGTCGGGCGGCGCGGCGGGCATCACCGCGACGCGCAACATCTGCCCGGCGATCGCCGTTCCCGCCTACACCGGCGATATCACGCTGTTCGATCCGGCGACCAGCCGCGACGCACGCGCGATCGACGTTGTCGCGACGGTCACCAACCTGACCTCGCAGTGCAATGACACCGGCGAAAAAGTCTATCAGCTCGCCAGCTTCGACGTGATGGCGACCCGCCGCGACGCCGGTCCGGCGCGGACGGTGACCTTGCCCTATTTCTCGACCGTCGTTCAGGGCGGCACTGCGGTTGTCGCCAAGCGCATCGGCCAGGTCACGATCAGCTTTGCCGAAGGGCAGGTGCGCGGCACAGGCCATGGCCAGGCATCGGCCTATGTCGACCGGACGGCGGCGACGCTGCCGGCCGATATCCAGGAACGCATTACCCGCCGCCGCAAGGCCGGCGACGAAGACGCCGCGATCGATCCGCTGAGCATCCCCGAGGTTCGCGCTGCAGTCCAGCGCGCAAGCTTCGAACTGCTCGTCGGCTTTCAGCTGACGCAGGAACAGCTCGAATATAACGTCCGACGATAAGCGATGCGGCGGCGCCGACGGCGCTGTTCGCTTTCCTTTTTGCCCTGCGGCGCCAATATGGGCGGCGCAGGGCTTTTCGCGTTACCCGACCCGGGGTAGGGCGCCCGCCAACAAGTTTCGTCCAAGATAGGATCCGCTGTGACCCTGTTCAGCCGCTTTTCCGACCATATCAACACCGCGCTCGATGCGCTTGTCCAGCGCGATGCGCTCCCCGCCGGGCTCGATCGCGGTGCGATCAGCGTCGAACCGCCGCGCGATCCGTCGCACGGTGACGTCGCCACCAACGCCGCGATGGTGCTCGCCAAGCCCGCCGGGACCAATCCGCGCGCGCTCGCCGAACTGCTCGTCGCAGAACTCGGCGCGCTCGATGAAGTGACCGAGGCCAGCGTCGCCGGGCCGGGCTTCATCAACCTGCGCCTGGTGGGCGGCAGCTGGCGCGACGAGCTCGCGCTGATCCATGCCGAGGGCGGCGACTATGGCCGCTCGAACATGGGCGACGGTCGCCGCGTCAACGTCGAATATGTCTCGGCGAACCCGACCGGTCCGATGCATGTCGGCCATTGCCGCGGCGCGGTCGTCGGCGATGCACTGGCATCGCTGCTCGAATATGCCGGCCATCAGGTGATCCGCGAATATTATGTCAATGATGCGGGCGCGCAGGTCGATGTGCTCGCGCGCTCGGTCCACATGCGGTATCGCGAGGCGCTGGGCGAGGATATCGGCGCCATTCCCGAGGGTCTCTATCCGGGCGACTATCTGAAACCCGTCGCGGCGAAGCTCGCGGCCGAATATGGCGACCGTTATGTCGGTGCGCCCGAAGAAGCGTGGCTCGGCCTGTTTCGTGCCGAGGCGGTCAGCGCGATGATGGACATGATCCGCGAGGATCTCGCCAAGCTGGGCATTCATCACAATCTCTTCTCGTCGGAGGCCGAGCTTCAGGCCGAGGGCAAGCCCGCCGCGGCCGAGGAATGGCTGCGCGCGCATGACCTCGTCTATGACGGCGTTCTGGAAGCGCCGAAGGGCGAGACGCCCGAAGACTGGGAGCCGGTCGAGCTGCCGCTGTTCCGGTCGACGAGGTTCGGCGACGATCAGGACCGTCCGATCAAGAAATCGGACGGCAGCTGGACCTATTTCGGCGCCGATCTCGCCTATCATTTCCAGAAGTCGCAGGATGCCGACGAGCTGATCGACATCTGGGGCGCCGACCATGCGGGGACGGTGAAGCGGATCAAGGCCGCGGTGGCGGCGCTGACCGGCGGCACGAAGAAGTTCGACGTCAAGCTGGTCCAGATGGTCCGGCTGCTCAAGAACGGCGAGCCGTTCAAGATGTCTAAGCGTGCGGGCAATTTCGTCACGCTTGCCGATATCGTCGAGGAAGTCGGCAAGGACGCGGTGCGCTTCACGATGCTGACGCGCAAGGCCGACGCGCAGATGGACTTCGACTTTGCCAAGGTCGTCGAGGCGTCGCGCGACAATCCGGTTTTCTATGTCCAATACGCCCATGCACGGATCGCGTCGCTGAAGCGCCGGCTGGCAGATGCAGGTGTGGTGGCCGCAGAGCCAGACCTGACGCGGCTCGACGATTATGAACTTGGCCTCGTCAAGCTGCTCGCGCAGTTCCCGCGGATCGTCGAATCCGCGGCGTCGGCGCGTGAGCCGCATCGCATTGCGTTTTTCCTCGGCGAGGTCGCGGCCGCCTTCCATGCGTGGTGGAACGCCGGCAACGATCGGCCCGAGGCCCGTGTCATTTTGGCAAACGATCCCGGGCTGACCGCGACGCGGCTTTATTTGGCCGATGGAATCGGGCAGGTTATCCGCAACGGGCTCCACCTGATGGGGGTAGAGGCGCTCGAGGAGATGAGCTGATGTCGGACAACAACGCTGGCCAGGGCGATGCCGGCCTCGGGCTGGAAGACGAAGACCGGTTGCCCTGGCTCGAAGCTGCCGACGGCTATGACGCGGATGCGGAGGTTTCGCCCGTCCGTCTGCTGGTCATGGTCCTTGGCGGCCTGCTGTTGATCGGCGCGGTGCTGGGCGGTCTCTGGTGGCTTCAGAATGGCGGCGCGCGCGGGCAGGGTGAACTGATCGCGGCGCAGAAAGGCGACTATAAGGTCGCGCCGATCAACAG
>Ga0247823_10001980_pt1 | contig 16955 bp, 11 predicted proteins | sample 13C_PalmiticAcid_2_FD_192426 | JGI IMG/M metagenome (GOLD analysis project Ga0247823, IMG submission 192426) | Soil microbial communities from agricultural site in Penn Yan, New York, United States - 13C_PalmiticAcid_Day30 | ecosystem: Environmental > Terrestrial > Soil > Agricultural land...
GCCCAGGGGCTGGTCGCACTCGCCTCCTCCGACCGCAGGCTCCAGTCCGCTCGCTCGACATTGACCAGAACCGGAGTGAGCAAGTATCGGGTTTGCAGGGGCTTCGGGACGCCGGCGGCAGCCAAGGTCTGACACTGGTGACCATCTGCCGGCGGTTGCGGAAGCCAATCTATCCCATGTCAGACGGAATCGTACGTTCTCCCGACTTAGAACCAGCCGCTGGATCTGCGTACGCTGCAGGCTGACTGACGAGAGTGTCGAGGTTACTGTGTACACAGTACATGCGGTCGAGGCTGAGGGTTACATTCGCTGTGCAAGGCCAGAAGGGTGAGCTTGAGTGGGCCTCCCGTCAGCTGGGCCTACGTTCCTGAATGCTACATTGCCATAGTGACTTCGCCAAGATAGCAACTTCGAGGCAGACCTATGTTTGCGCGCCGGCGTGGCTGAAGGATGCCTTGGAGTAGTCGAGGTCGGCGAGCAAAGCCCCTGAATCAGCGTCGTCCGAAGGTGCTTAAAAGGCGGACGATCTGTCGACTGTTGGGCCTCGGAATTGATGAGTGTTGCAGTTGTACCGCAGGGTCTTGAGAGACTTTGAATTCCTCCAATCTATACCACGTGCAAGTCCACACACACATCACCCCACAATGGGCTCCCTCGCGGTTTCAGGGGTTGACTACCCCTTTGACAACATCATCGATGCCCTCAGGCACGCCGCCGACCACACCACCGAGGGCATCGTCTCGTACTCGCCCGCCACCGCCGGCGAGTCACCCGTGGCCCAGAAGCTCTCGTACCGCGAGCTGCTGGACACGGCCGAGACCAACGCGGCCAAGCTCCAGAAGCTCGCCGTGTCCAAGCCCGGCTCGGTCGTGCTCGTCCACTTCGACAATGCCCTCGAGAGCATCGTCTGGTACTGGTCCGTCCTGCTGGCCGGCGGCATCCCCGCCGTCACCAGCCCGGCCATGTTCAGCCAGAACGAGAGCGACAGGCAGAAGCACCTGAGCCATCTGTACAAGACCTTCGACGGGCCGCTCTGCCTGACCCGCCGCGCCCTCGTGGAGCCCTTTGAGGAGCACACGGCCGAGAAGCGCATCGACACGCGGTCCGTCGAGGATCTCGACCTCGAAGCGTCGGCTGCGGCCCCCCGTCGGGCGTTCAAGCCGTCGGCCTCAGACGTCGTCGCCCTCATGCTCACGTCTGGGAGCAGCGGCAACGCCAAGGCGGTGCCCTTGACGCACCAGCAGCTCTTTGCTGCGTTCCGCGGCAAGACCGAGGCGGCCAACCTGCGCTACCCCGGCAGCCCGTTCCTGTCGTGGGTCAACATGGACCACGTGGCCAACCTCGTCCACTGCCACCTCTACGCCATCGTGTCGGGCATCTCGCAGATCCAGGTCCCGGCGGCCAACGTGCTCGTCGACCCGGCGCACCTCCTCAACCTCATCAGCCGCCACCGCGTGTCGCGCACCTTTGCGCCCAACTTCCTGCTCGCCAAGCTGCGGCGGCAGCTCGAGGCCGGCAAGACCGAGACCCTCGATGCCGACCTCAACCTCGAGACCCTGTTCCTTGACACGGGCGGCGAGGCCAACGTCATCGAGGTCTGCGTGGCCCTGCAGCCGCTGCTGGCCAAGTACGGCGCGCAGCCCGACGTCTTCAAGCCGTCCTTTGGCATGACCGAGACGTGCGCCGGGTGCATCTACAACACCGAGTGCCCCAGCCGGGATCACGCCGAGAAGAACGAGTTCGCCTCGCTCGGCAAGTGCATGCCGGGCCTGCAGATGCGCGTCACTCGCCTCGACGGCTCTGGCGATGCCGCCCCCGGCGAGCGCGGAAGCCTCGAGCTGAAGGGCGACGTGCTGTTCAAGGGCTACTACAACAACGACACGGCGACCACCGAGGCCTTCACGGCTGACGGCTGGTTCCGGACGGGCGATCTGGCGTACCTCGACCGCAGCGGCTGCCTGCACCTCGACGGCCGCACCAAGGAGATGGTCAACATCAACGGCGTCAAGTACCTCCCCCACGAGCTCGATGCCTCGCTCGAGCAGGCCGAGATCCCCGGTGCCGCGCCCAGCTACTTCTGCTGCTTCGGCACGCGCGATGCCTCAATGGACACCGAGGTCGTGGCGGTGCTCTACCTGCCCTCGTACGACGAGGCCGACGACGCGGCCCGCTTCGAGACGCAGCGCAACATTGCCCGCGTCGTGAGCCTGCACACCCGGTCGCGCCCGCGCGTGATCCCCCTGCGCGCCCAGGACCTGCCCAAGTCGACGCTCGGCAAGCTCTCGCGGGCCAAGCTCAAGGCCAGCCTCGAGAGCGGCGCCTTCGCGGCGCAGCAGGCGCTCAACGACGAGGCCGTCAAGCGGTACCGCCTCGCGACGCGCAGCGACCCCGAGAACGACGACGAGGCGGCCATCCTCGACATTGTGCGGCAGCAGCTCGAGCTGAGCGCCGAGGACGACTTTGGCGTCAACGACTCGGTGCTCGCGACGGGGGCCACGTCCATGGACCTGGTCGCCATCATGCACCGCATGAACAAGCTGCCCAACCTGGTCGAGCACCCCATCAAGCTGACGGACCTGCTCAACAACCCCACGATCCGCGGCCTGTCGGCGCGCATCGCCAAGCTGACGGGGGCCGTGGTCGAGACGGACAAGAAGCCGCACGAGTACGACCCCGTGGTCACGCTGCAGCCCAACGGCAGCAAGACGCCGCTCTGGCTCGTGCACCCGGGCGTCGGCGAGGTGCTCGTCTTTGTCAACCTCGCGCACCGCATCCGCGACCGCCCCGTGTACGCGTTCCGCGCCAAGGGCTTCAACGCGTCCGAGGGCGAGACGCCCTTCAAGACGCTCGAGGAGGTGTTCCAGACGTACCGCGCGGCCATCAAGAAGCGGCAGCCCCAGGGCCCGTACGCCATCGCGGGCTACTCGTTCGGCGGCATGGTCGCCTTCGAGATCGGCAAGCTGCTCGAGGCCGAGGGCGACGAGGTCGCCTACTGCGGCAGCTGGAACCTGCCGCCGCACATCAAGTTCCGCATGCGCGAGCTGCTGTGGGACGAGTGCGTCATCCACCTCTTCTACTTTGTCGGCCTCATGGACGAGGCCACGGCCTACACGCACAAGGCGCAGCTGTGCGAGTTCAACAAGCAGGGCCGCCGGCTCGACGCCATCCGCTACCTGCGCCAGCACTCGGACGCCGCCCGCTGGGACGAGCTCGGCCTCAGCGAGGAGTACTACCTCCTGTGGGTCGGCCTCGCCAGCAACATGCAGGGCCTGGCCGTCGACTACGAGCCCGCCGGCAACGTCAAGTCGATGGACATTTTCGTCGCCGACCCCCTGAGCCACGTCGCCAAGGACCGCAAGGACTGGGTCGAGTCGCGCCTGTCGGCCTGGAAGGACTTTGTCCGCACCGAGGTCCGCTTCCACGACGTCCAGGGCGCCCACTATACCATGCTGAACCCGGAGTACGTCGCCAACTTTGCCGAGACCCTGCGCCGGGTGCTGAGGGAGAGAGGGCTGTAAAGGACTTTTTTGGGGGGGTTGGATTTGGGTCAACGCTTGCTCCTATGTATCGAAAAGGCTGTTTGATAGATGCTTGTTTATGAGTTGCAATTCATGATTTGACGTGTGAGCCCGTTCCTTGCCTGTGATGATCAGTGGGTGAAGCAAGTGGTGACCAAACTGAGACGAACCTCGATTCCTTGTGCGACGTCCCACAATCTGGGGGACAAAATGATGGGTTTGATTTGCGCAGGTGCATCCAGCGAATCAACCTGCTCCTAGTTAGATACGCGATCTATTGGAAATGAAATGTATGGCTTACTCTCCCTTCAACCTTCATGCTGCCAAGACACGATGTGACGTTCAGGGGGCGAGTCTCACCCTCGCGAACCTCGTCACACAATGAACACCCCAAGACAGGACCGATTTCGGACCCCTGGACAGTACATGTGATATCATTAAGCCCGAGCTACCGGTGGCCGTATGCTGATGCTCCTCTAGTCTAACTATGATACAAACGATGCCAGACAAACACCAGAGGGGAGAACAACCCAACAAGACAAAAAAATCACTCGGCCTTCTTGGACGTCTTGGTCCGCAGCCTCATGAACAAAAACACCAGGGCGTACGAGCTCATGGCAAAGAGCACCACGATGCCCGCGTTCCGCCACCCGTAGTAGTACTCGTGGAGGTTGAGCGCCTGCAGGTAGACGCTGCCGCTGCTGAACGGGCAGACCTGGCACTGCTGCGTCGCCCCCGGGTTGAGCAGCTTCGAGCCGCCGCCCATGCCCTGCATGTACCCGGCCAGGTACTCCCCGCACGTGGTGCCGTTGGCGGGATCAAACACGGCGAGCTCGCCCGGCGTGCACGTCACCTCGGTGCCCCAGATGTCAAACACCAGCATGCTCCCGATCAGGTAGTTGAAGGGGTTGATGTAGTAGAGCCAGTAGCGCCAAAAGGCCTGGATCTGCGAGTAGGGCACGAGCACGCCGCAGAACGAGATGAGGATGCCGATGACGAGCGGGTTGACGAGCGCCGCAAACAGCTCGTTGGGCGCGTACGCGGCCTCGAACTGGCCGATGCCCGTGTAGACAAACTCGAACATGAGCATGACAAAAAGGGTCGACCCGGCCCGGCTCGCGTCGACCGGGAAGCCGACGGTGAAGTACCAGCAGCAAAAGTAGACGACGGCGCAGATGCAGAGGTAGGGCACCTCGGAGACGATGAGCGACGTGACAAAGGCGACCCACGAGTACATCTTGGACTTTTTCTCGCGCGTCTCAAAGATGTTGCGGCGCTGGATGAAGAGCGGCTGCATGTGGTTGATGACGCCGGGGGCCACAAACACAAAGATGAAGACGGTGAAGAGGCGCATCTGCAGGTCCGTGACCGAGTGGCCAATCTTCCAGAACGAGAAGCCGTTGAAGAGCGCGCTGACAATGTGCAGCGCGATCTTGTTGTTGACGTGGTCCGTGTTGCGGTACAGCGACACGCTGGTCCGTTGCGTGACCAGCTTGATCTGCTCCCATAGCGGCGTCGCGAACTCGTGGCCGTCGTCGGTCGTCTTGGGGGGCTGGGACGCCGCGCTGCTGATGATCTGGTCCAGCTCCTTGGTCACGGCCTCGTGCTCGGGGGACGCGAGCCAGACCTGGCTCCAGTCTTTGCCCTGCGACAGGGGGCCCGAGACCACGTCGATCATGTGCTCGGCCAGGTTGGTCTCCTCGGGGCACGGGACGCCGTAGCGCTCAAAGTACCCCTTGACGGTCTGGCCGTTCTCGCCAATGTCACCAAAGTAGACCGTCTTGCCGCCGCCGGCGAGCAGCAGCAGCGTGTCGAAGACGGAAAAGACCTGGGCCGACGGCTGGTGGATCGTCACCAGCACGGCCTGGCCGACGTCGGCGAGCTTGCGCAGAAAGCGCACCGTGTTGTAGGCCGACTGCCCGTCGAGACCCGAGGTGGGCTCGTCAAGGAAGATGAGGATGCTGGGCTTGGCCACGAGCTCGACGCCGATGGTCACGCGCTTGCGCTGCTCAATACTGAGACCGGCGCCCGGCTGGCCAATGAGCGTGTCGGCGAGGTCCTGCAGCTCGAGCAGGTTGATGATGGTGTCGACGTATCGGAGCTTTTCTTCCCTGGGGATGTCCCGCCGCTGCCGGAGAAGGGCCGAGAACTCGAGGGCCTCACGCACCGTCGCAAACGGCTCGTGGACGTCGAGCTGCTCGCAGTAACCGGCCGAGCGCTGGAACGAGATGGGCAGCGGCCGGCCGTCGACCAGGATGGACCCGCGGATGGTGCCTTCGGTCTTGCGATTCGCAAGCACATCGAGGAGCGTCGTCTTGCCGGCCCCCGACGACCCCATGAGAGCGCCCAGCATGCCCGGCTTCACCCAGCCCTGCACCTTGTCGAGGAGGAGGCGCTCGCCGTCGGGCGTCTTGACGGTGTACGAGAGGTCCTTCCAGGTGAAGATGGACGTGTTGCGGATGAGCACCTGCTCGGCGTCGTCCGAGCTCGTGACAGCGTTGCTGCCGGCGTTCTTCTCGGTGGCAATTTTGGCCTCTTCATCCTGCTGCTGGGCTGGCAGAAGAAACTTGGACCGCTCGCGGGGGATGACGAGGGTCGAGCCGCCCTCGGAAGCAGCGCGCCAACGCATGGTCGAGACGACGGTGATGATGACAAAGAGAGCCCACCAGGCAACAATGATTCCCAGGTTGCGCCAGATGTGCGTGTGGCTGTAGGTGAGACCCGCGAGGTACTGGTCGCCGGTGAGCCAGGTCTGGCCTTGCACCGATCCGGTGACGCCGGCGCAGGACTGGTGGGCCGAGTCAAAGTAGCCAGGGCCGTTCGGGATCAGGTTGTTGCCGAAGCAGTCGAGGATCTTGCCGTGGAACTCGTTGGACAGCAGTGCGTCGAAGGCGTAGGCGAGCGGGTTGATCCAATAGAGCCACACGAACCAAGGGTGCATCTGCGGCTTCTGGATCATGTAGCCCGTGTACATCATGGCCGAGGTGATGGTGAGACCTGCAAGCTTGGCCGCTTCATCGAACGTCGCAAAGGCGGCGCCGATGGCTCGGAAGAGGGCCGTCATGCACTGGTCATGTTAGTCATTGCTTTCGAGCAAAAACAGGGGTATGTACGTACGATGGTAGCAGCCACCAGGATGATCCAGTAGGTGAAGAAGGCGGCAGCCGTCGCGGTAAATCCGACCAAAAAGTACAGGACGGTGGAGAAGATGGTGATCTGAAACAGGATGATGGGGATGTCGGACGTGATCTGAGCGATGCAGAAGGCGGCGGGGTGGTAGAAGCCAAAGAACTTGTGCTTGACGAGGATCGGCCGGCCGCTGAACGAGTCGGTCACCTCGGTCATGGACAGCAGGGCGTTGTAGAGCAGCGAGAAGAAGAGGGCGCCGCTCTTGACAAACAGGCCGCCCGAGTTGTTGGGGGCGTTGTAGAAGAGCGAGCCCATCACCAGCGCCTGCATCAGGGTGAAGACCTGCTTGACGATGAAGGTCGCCTTGTCGCCCCAGACGATCTGGTACTGCCGGATGACGCACGCCTTGACCTGCATCGGAAAACTGACGGTCAGGGGGCTGCTCTCGGGAAGCTTGTGCTTCTCGGCGGCGACGCCCTGCTGAAAGACTCGCGTGTTCTCCTGGGCGTCGGGGCTCGTCGGGTAGCCGTACTCCGCCTGCATCGCGGGAAAGATGGCTGAGCCTTCGTACTCTGCCTTGACCGCGTCGGCGGTTCGTGGGAACGTCGACTCGCAGCCGGGGCGGATCCGGCGCTCGGTGGGCACCGTGACACCGGTCAAAAAGTCGGCCACGTTGGCGCCCTCCTGGCACACGAAGCCGAGCTGCTCCATAAAGGGCCTGGCCTCCTTCATCGGGCCGTAGTAGATCTGCTTGCCGCCGTCCAGCACCAGCACCTTGTCGAACAGGTGGTAGATGCCGTTGCCGGCCTGGTACAGGGTGGCGATCGAGGACAGCCCGAGCACGTCGGTCATGGCCCGGACCGCCTTGGCCCACTCGAGAGCGTTGCTGGCATCCAGCCCGCGCGTGCTGTTGTCCCAGCAAAAGACGGACCCGCGCGTGGCCATGCACTCGACGATGGATACGCGCTTGCGCTCTCCGCCCGACACGCCGCGGATGAACTCGTTGCCGAGCTTGGTCGAGTGCGTGTGGCTGATGCCCATGGACTCGAGGAGGAAGTCGCGCGTCTCCCTGCGCAGCTTCTCCTTGTCCTCAGCCGCGTTGAACGGCACCTTGAGCCGTGTCGCAAAGTCCATGGTCTGGTCGACGGTCAGAGACGGGTAAAAGAGCTCGTCTTCTGTGTTCATGACGATCTGCCCGCGGTACTGCTCGGCGTCGGCCGCCGCCATGGCGCCGTAGTGGACGTCGCCGTCGACACTCGTGTACCCCCTGCGGCGGTTGGCCAGCACGCTGAGCAACGTGGTGCACCCGGACCCGGGACGCCCCAGAACGAGGAGCATCTCGCCGGGCTTGACGCAGCCGTGGCTGCCATCGAGGATGGTCTTGAGTGGCGGCTTCTGCCGCGAGTCCCGCATCTTCTGGGGGAGGTTGTACTGGGATGCAAAGTTTTCGTGCACCGTGGCGTCGGCGGCGACGGCCTTGACGGTCACGTCCTTCCAGGTGATGCCCAGGCGGCGGGGGGTGAGGTCCGGGCCGAGATGGCCGCGGGCCTGCTTGGGCTCGAGGACCCAGGGGGTGTCATTTTCTGACGGCGTCATGCTGCTGCTGGATCCCGGCATGGCGGGAGTGAGGCGGAGGAGGGCTCTTGGCAGTGGGGCAAGCGCAGGTTGACGCTGTGGTTGAGGGCGACGCTGACTCTGACTGAGAAGTGTGAGATGGGTCGGAAGGCCCGTGGTAAGGGCGAGGGAGCTGGAGGTCCATGGCGAAGGAAGCGGGACATGGTGGGATGCTGTGGTATATAGTGCGGCTGCGTCGTTGCAACTTGCCTCCCTCCCCTGGCTGTGCGGTTGCGGGCAAAAACTGAGTGGGATTGAGCGGCAGCGAGTGGCAGTGAGAGAGTGCGCGTCGTTGGCGACCGTTGGGCCGCGTCTTGGCCCCAACTCGCCGCTTAGCTAATGCCCCTGTTTGCTCCGGGGTGTGATTGGACCGATCTTATTCAAGCGAGCTGACGTTTGCTTTGCACAAAGCCGCTGACAAAGATGTCTTGGTTGGGGGGCAGTTAAGAGACACAGGGGTGACACGTTTCAGCCAAAAACGCGGGCCGTTACCGCTGATCAAGGCATGAGCACCGTTCAATCTCCTGTCGTGGCCCCCGCGGACCCCATTCAAATATTAGAGTTTAGTGAAGACCAGACCAGGACTGCACATTTTGTGCACTGCAGCACCAACCGTGACAAGTATCGGGCATCGGGCATCGAGCAAGGATGAGGAAGAGGGCATGCGACTCATGCTACCAGCGCAAGGCATGTCCACGTTATTCCCGCTGTGCTTCTCCCTCCATGAAAGTGAAACTGACAGCCAGTTCTAGATCCAATGCGATGCCGCTGCTCCGCGCTGCGACTGGTGCCGCCATCATGACCTCCCCTGCACCTTCAACCGCCCCATCTCCACCAGGCGGAGGGGCAAGGCGAAGAAGTGTGTTGCTTTTTTAGTGTTAATATGGAAGAGCCGCGTGTCCCGTAGACTGACCGTCCACATCAAGGCCCGCGAATGCTGTGGACCGAGTCGAGCAGCCCGAGCAGCTGCAGGACCCGGCCGTGTTGGCCCTGGACTGCATCCCCTCGCCCCAGAGCCTGCCGGACAGGCAGCCGCCGGTGAGCTGGAGCGCGCCCTTTACGCCCTCGTCCACGGCAGATACGAACCCGTCGACCTACGGGACCCCTGACTCGAGCCTGGTCACGTCCCCCAGCTACCAGCTGTCGGAGCATTTCGCAGACTCGCCGATCCGTGCCGAGTCCCCGGCCCCTGTGCAAGGGCCCGTATTCGGGAAGCTCCACTTTGCCGGCCGCCATCTCGGGGACATCAGTCTCCACAACGGCATCCCCTTCCTCTCCGCCGAGGGGCAGCGGTGGATCGCCTCCCGGACCGGCGAGAGCGCACCGCTGCAGGCCCTCTGCGCCGCCGCGCCGTCGTCCCGCATGCGCCACGGCGTGCATCCTGCCTTTTTGTGCACCAACATGGTGCACCTGAGCACCGGGATGGACCTCCCCGAGCGACGGGTCGTCGAAGAGGCCCTCGAGATGTTCTCGGCAAACCCCTTCAAGCGGATATGGCCCGCGATCGACACGGTTCTGTTCCAGCGGACCATCGAAGTGGCCTACGACGAGCGGACGGGGCGGTGCTCGCTCGAGTCGGTGGCTGCCCGAGCCTCCATCTTTTCGTTTCTCTCGCTCCTGACCCTCCACCACATGTACCCAACGTCCATGCCGTCACTCGACAGCGAGGAGTGCGCCGTGCAGGCACAGTACCTGCTCCCCCAGGTTCTCCACGAGACCACGATCGACGGGTTGCAAACGTGCTTCATCTTGGTGAGTAGATTCTTTCCGTCAAGTCAAGTTCCTCAGCTGACCATCAGGCCTTGTACCACCTGCTGCTCGGCCAACTCCAAAAAGCGGCCGTCTTCCACTCGGTCGCCTGCCGCATGATGTTCACGCTCGGTGCCAACACCATCGTGGTCCCGCCCTTGTCGCTCCACGAGGACGTTGACCACTCGTGGCGGGTCAAGAACCAGCTCCGCAAGCTTTTCTGGATGATCTACTGCAACGACAAGGAGATCTCGCTGCGCACCGGCCAGCCGCCGTCCATCAACGACGACGACTGCGACCTCACCCTGCCGGCCGGCTACCTGGATTTCAAATACGTCGACGACCGGCCCGAGTTTGAGCACCTGATGCTGGACGACACCCTCGTCCCCCTGCTGCCGGGCGACGTGCGGCTCGACATCATCAAGAGCAAAACGTACACGCTGCTCTACTCGGCCCGCGCCATGCGCAAGTCGGACGCCGAGCTCATCAGGGACATCCGCCAGCTCGACGACGAGCTCGAGGCCTGGAGAATGTCGGTGCCGCTGGGCTTCCGGCCGTCATTGTCCATGCGGGACCAGCTGGCGCAGCCGGAGCTGTCGGAGCTGAGGAAAATGGAACGAGTCATGGTGTACTTCGAGTACCACCATCTGGTGGCCACAATCCACGCGGCCACGGGCAGGTGTCGGTCCTGGACGGCCCAGCAGAGCTTCGAGATGGACGGCGTCAGCTCGAGTCTTGCGTTGGCCGTCGAGGCGAGCCGCTCGACGCTCGTCTACCTGCGCACCATCGTCCACAATCTGATGGGGGAGGTGTTTTGGTGAGTTCCCTTGGCATCATCCTTACCTACTTAGTTACCATGCTAACTGACGCTGCAGGATGGCCGTCTTCTACCCCATCTCGGCGATATGGAACATCTTCTGCCACATCATTTACAACCCACTCCATCCGCACGCCGACGTCGACCTCGAGCTGCTCAACGCGGCCCCGCTCCTGATCAAGGAGATGCGCCTGCGCCGCCTAGCGCGCGACGAGATGGCGCACATGAAGATGGTCGATGACTTTGTGGCCGAGCTCGCACGCCTGGCCAACCGTGCCGTTCTCAAGGCACGCCAGGAGCAGGACGTTGTCATGGACGTTGTCATGTGAGGTCCAGCCTCTTGGTTGTGATGAAATGTCGAGAGGGAATTATTCTTATGGCTTTGTTTTTTCTCTTTTTTAACTCTTTTGACACGATACACGTACGGTTCTTTGGAGTTGGTATGTTTCGGAGTTGGTTTCTTTCCGGAGATGCTAGTGGGTGGACTCGGGTTTAGAAGTCGGTGTTAGCAAGTGTGTTCCAAGGCGGGATCGGGGATATCTCTCTTGTACGACAGGAAAAAACTAGAAGTTTGTCTCTTTGTGGACAGGGGCTGTAGATAAAACACCAGGTTACCAGAGGCTGTGAGGACTTGTCTCCAGAAAAGTTTGTCCGATGGGTTGCCCAGGGTTCTTCTCACAACATCCCTCACGATCCTCCCCGTCGTAATCCCCCACATCTTGGTCCTAACTTCCATCATTACTCCTCATCCATTTCATACTCCTCTTCACCATCCTCCCCGTCACACTGCTCACCATCCTCCCCGTCATATTCATCTCCGTCATGCTCCTCACCAGCCTCTCCGTCATTCCCATTCGGCTTCTTTCCTCCTTTTGCGGTAACGCCTACTTCACCCCATATCATCCACCCTTTGGCCGGGGAACCCGGAAGCCGTTGGGCTAGAATCCACCATCTGGAATGGGGATCCTCTGCGTACGGCCGGGCCCGCTCCTCCAGTATGTTGTGAGTGACAATTGCATCGCCTCGCATGACAGTGTGGCCCGCCGAGTTGGTGCAGGTCATGAAATCCCCAGTTGGGTTATCCACGTGGTAGGGGACGCCACGATTGTCGACCCCAACCTTGGACCAGGCGATAATGGGCAGGAGGGCTGTCACGTTGGGCAACTGTTAGCAATGACACGTCTCGGAACCTGGACGAAGTTGGAACGACTTGCAGTTCTGCTCGGAATGCGACGTGCTGCGGCGAGACGCCTCTTCACCATCAGAAGCTTGCTGCGGTACGCCGGCCGTGGGCCCCGCCTTCAGGGCCTCGATCTCGACTCGGAGCGTGGTGTTTTCGTCGACAATCCCGATATTGACGGAGCTGACCAAAGTGCGGTCTACTCCGTACGCAAATCTCTCCGCCTCGGTTTTGTCGTTTTTGACTTTCAGGGCCGCAATATCCATCTTGGCTGCGGCAAGCTCAGCCCGGGCCGCGGCAATGTCGGTCTGGAGTCTGGAGTTCTGCTCCTCAACCGCCTTCACCTGCGAATGCAGGGACTCGGACGTCATCTTGTTATCGGGAATTCAGATCCCGGAGAGAGACGATGAACTGTTGATTGAATCGGTTAGTTTTGAAATGGAGAATCAAAAGTTGAAGCGATGGACAAACAGCAAAATTGCAGGTGGTTTTCCTGACACCAGCGGCAGATCAGAGTTTGGGAGTGGAGGTCGCCAACGCTGGAATGAAAGAATCAGCGGGGAAAAGAAGCAAGATTTGGGTTGAGGGATCTCAGTTGTGGGTTGGAAGAAATGGCCGGGGCCGAAGCTCAGAACTGGTTGAGCAAGAGAAAGAAAGAAGGAAAGAGCTTCAACTTTGTGCAAGTTGAATCTAATTGGCCCACTTCAGGAATAAATGTCATGTGCCAAAACTTAGGAACGTGAGGTACCTATGCAAGGAACAGAGATTGGCCTGCAAACGTGCGGTTCAACACAGTGTGTGATGGTCTCACTTCCAGGTTGTTTGACTTCAGACCTCAAATGATGGCTCCCTCCAAGTTTTCCAAAACCGTATCATTCCTAATATTAAATAAAAGGAGAAAAAGGGGAAAAGGGAGAAAACGAGAAAAAGGAGAAAAGAAGAGAAAGAGGAGGAAGAAGAGGAAGAAGAAGAAGAAAAGGAAGAAGAGGAAGAAGAGGAAGAGGAGGAAGAGGAGGAAGAGGAGGAAGAGGAGGAAGAGCAAGAGGTAGAAGAGGAAGAGAAAAAGGAAGAAGGGAACGAGGAAGAAGAAGAGAAAGAAGGGAACGAGGAAGAAGAAGAGAAAGAAGGGAACGAAGACGAAGAAGAAAAAGAAGAGAAAAGAAGAGGAGGAAAAAAGAAAGAAATAGAATATAATACCTAATATTTTAATAGCTTAAATACATATAAAGTTGAGATTATATCTACTTAAATATAAGATTCGGAAACTAGTTTATCTCGATATTAGTATAGAGCATCTTGCTACATTTTACAAGTAAATTCTTAAAGAACAGGTTAGTGGTAAAACTAGTTGTACAACGGACACCGCCTATATAAACTAAAGGTTTAGCAATTGGAGTTTAATTAAGGCCGTGTGGTGTAGTGGTAGCATACTTGCTTTGGGAAACCGAACTTGCAAGTGGTCCCAGGTTCAAGCCCTGGCTCGGCCCTTTTTTTTGCGTTTACATCATGTTTGTGATATCTGAGACGATGATCTAACAACTTTCTTTAAGGATCCAACTAGGTTGATAGCTCTACACACTGGATAATCCATTAACTTACTACTTACGTCCTTGGTCTCTGTTAGAAGACCTAGTAAGGATTAGAGGAAGAGAGGTAACAGCATATCTCCACCACATCCTAGGTTTCAAGGAAGCTAAACTCTTCCTAATCCAAAGCGGGTTTTCTCCTTAAGTCTTAGCTTTTGAAACATAGCAGAGCCGTCAGCTAGATCTAGTATTTGCCTCTGAATCGACCGCGTTCCTCCTAAACCTAACCATGGTGAGAGCAGTGATGATTCATCTTCCTCGACAGATCAAGCCTGTTGTGAGAGACCCCTGACAGTCTCCTTTCTATTTCAAATTCATTACCCTAGGCCTTTATTTTGTATAGTTGAGGTTGAAAATATAATAACTTCAAGATTTCCCACAATGTGTTTAAAGCTTGACAGAGCGAGGAGTAAGGGATGATACTTATCGAGAGTACTGAAGGAGAAGCGAGGAACATATCTCGCACAAAAATATAGTCTGCCCTCAATGGGAAAGTTGATAACGCCCTTCATAACCGACTTCAAGTTTGAAATGACTAAAGGATCGATGCATCGCACGTTGTGCTGAAAAAGAAAGGAGCTCTAGCATATGTGCTCTTAGAGTCTCGTCTATATGTCTATCGAGTGCCGAAGCTACTCTCCTCTCGTCTATCCGGAATGGCACTCTGTATCTAGTATCTAACCCTAAGGGCTTGAACCTGGGACCACTTGCAAGTTCGGTTTCCCAAGGCAGGTATGCTACATCATCGGTCTACCACAAGCCGACACGACAAACCAACGATACCTGAGGTAACTTCACACTTCTCCAACAGAGATTTGAATTGCCTGATCTCTAATGTAGGTGGATGTGTGCACATTAACATGGCCCCTTTTTAGTGTTGAGCCAAGTTTATTTTCCCTGAACCTGTTGTAACAATAGCTCTTCAACCACCACTTGCGGCACTCGCCGAACTCTCAGTCGACGCCAATATTCACAAGAAAGAGGGCAACATGCCACACACTCCCGGTAGTAATATTCCAGAACCTTCTAAAGAATGCTGGTCAATATTGCATCCGTCCTTGCAGTGACCCTCTTCCTGCGTTATAATCCTACTGTGATTTTTAGAGAAATCCGACAATATTCGTCCACCCAATGCCCTCGCGAAGACCACCCCTGCCGAGAGAAAACTGAGCCCAACCAGCCCAAACCCAAAATGGATGACGGTGACCCAAGTACCAGCTTTGGTCCCGGTTCTCTTGGACATCTCAACTAGTTAGCTTCCGTTTTCGATAAGTGGCAGGCCTATCCTTGCCGTGATACTGACGATTTGAAGAAAGTCAGCCGCAAACTCCTCAGAATCCCGGGCGAGTAGGTAAGGTACCCGAGTCATTTGCATCTCTGGGCAGCATACTAGTACTTTGGAAACCGAACTTGCAGCTGTTATGAGATTCAAGCCGGTGCTCTTGACTCACCCTGCTGTTTGTATGAACTTGGTGATGATGATATTTGTTGGGCACTTTTGAAGGTGTCCCTGGGCTTGGGTTGACTCTTTGGAACCATGCTCAAGGTAAAGTTTGAGTTTGAGTGAGTCATGTCGTGGTCTGCCTTTACACACCAAGCACCTCATTCGCCGCCGCAGTCAGCGCCGCAGCGGCAGCGAGATACAGCTGCGGCCCGACGCTGACCCTCGCGGCGCCCAGCCGAGCAACATCCGCACTGGTCAAGGCCTTGGTCTGCACCTGCGACACCTTCCTGGGCTGAATGTTCGCCTTGCCATCCAGCCCGTCAATCACCTTCTTGACGTCCGCCTCCACCATCTCCTTGCCCGCCGGCCAAAACACATACACCGTCGTAGCCCCCGCCTCCAGGTACTTCCTCCCCCGTCGAATCGACTCGTCGACATCCCCACCCTTCAGAAACGTATCCGACCTGGCATTTACCACGAAATCCGGCACCCCAAGCTCCCTCGCCACCCCGAGTGCCCTCTCCACTCTCCTAACAGCGTCCGCCTCCTCCATGATCCGCCCATCCTCGTGGTGCGAATCCTCCAGATTCACCCCGACAGCCCCCAGCTCGGTAATGACCCGGCGGATGACCTCCTCCAGCCGGTCGCCGTAACCGTCCTGGATGTCGACCGTCAGGGGCAGGCCGAGCTCGTGCGCGACAGCGGCGATGGGTGCGAGCAGGGTGAGGTTTTGCTCGAGCGTGAGCTCCTCGTCGGTGGTGCCGACCGACTTGGCGAGGGCGTAGCTGGCGGAGGCGAGGGCGCGGCAGCCCGGGAGGGAGCCGATGATGCGCGCCGAGGTGGCATCGTAGGCATTGGCGAGGAGGAGGGGCGTGCCCGGGGTGTGGAGGGATTTGAAGGCTGTGGCCTGGGCGGCGAGGGCCGAGATGGAGGGGACGGGAACGCCGGTGGTCATTGTGTGAGCGGTAGGGGTTGGTGATGTGAAAATGTCTGGACGGTTTGTCGTGAGTCAAGGAGTCGCTGTGACTCGGAACTGCGGGCTTTATGCAACGCAGACCCGTCTTGAGCCGACGCCGGCCGGACCCAAGCCTTGCTTACCCGATCATGTCTCCCCTCTTTGTTGACGAAAGGGCGTCCTGCAAATGTAATCTAATTTGCGCCTTGCTTGTTCATGCTGTGCTTTGAGAGCAGGAGATGGGAAATGTCGAAGCGGAAACCGTAAGAGACACAAACCATGATGAGTAAACTAAGAACGAAAGAACCAAGGTTTCCTTGACAAGCGAGATGTCCAGGGTTGGATGCTGGACCTCATCTGCAAGATAGAATTTGCCATTTAAAATGCTCACGAACTCAACGTCATTTGGTGGTCTCTATCAGGACCCTTCTCGGGTCGAATGTCATAGTCTCATAAAAGCTAAAATAGAATGCTCCCAGCAAAATAGAAATGCAGCTCCCAGCAATGCAGTCCGCTCCAGCAACCGCCATGAAGTTTGCGAGTACAAATGTTGATACAACCCGCTCGAGGAAGCAAGCGAGCTCAGCGGCCGCGGCCACGAGCACACAACCTGCCACCTCCTGAACAACCCTGCCATCCGCCTGGTGTGCTGGACCGTCAGAGGGCCAGTCCGGGCGCAGCCGCAGCTGCATGCCGGCCGAGATCCAGGCAATCGGGGATCCCATGTGGCGGACCTGCTACGAGCCGTCCTGGCCCAGCACAACCCAAGGGTCGACGTCGTCGTCCATCTCCACCACCGCTGCCGCCGGAGGGGCTGCACTGCCCCCATTACTCCCACCAAGCACTGCCCAAGCCATCTCGTCCTCCTCCAAATAAGAAATCTCAGACACAGAAACAGAATCAAGGAAATCGTCGGCCGACATCTCAGAAACATTGTCGGCCAGCTCGTAAATGACCGTCAAC
>Ga0247823_10001981_pt1 | contig 16952 bp, 13 predicted proteins | sample 13C_PalmiticAcid_2_FD_192426 | JGI IMG/M metagenome (GOLD analysis project Ga0247823, IMG submission 192426) | Soil microbial communities from agricultural site in Penn Yan, New York, United States - 13C_PalmiticAcid_Day30 | ecosystem: Environmental > Terrestrial > Soil > Agricultural land...
CACGCCGATGTCGCCTGCGCGCAGCCCCAGCGAGACACCATCCACCGCGGCTTGGGACTGGCCCGCGTACCGCACGCTGAGTTGAGAGACGTTCAGGAACATAGGCGGTCTATTCTAGATAACTACAGTTCTCGCAAGCGTTTGAGGGCCCGCTGCAGGGCCACTCGCGCCTGCACAGCTTTCGCGCTGTCGTTCTCGGCTAGGCCTTCCAGTAAGGCCTGCACTGCCTCCTCTGCTGCGTCGATCCCTGCTACTCCTGCTAGGGCTGCTCTGTCCGTCGCAGAGCATGGTCTACGCCCGTTTTTCCACGCGCTGATTACTGGCTGCGGCATGTCCAGTTTTTGCGCGAGCTTGTACTCGCTTCCTGCAATGTGGGCGGCTTTCTCGATCAAAGAAACAAGTTGACTCATGCTGATCACCTTTGATAAGCTCGGGCTACATATCAACATTGATATGCATAGCGCCTGTGTTTACCTTAACACGGTTGCTCAAAGGAGCCGGCATGCACCTCTTCAAAACCATCCGACAGGTCTGCGATGCGGAATACCGCGCAGCCCTAAAAGCAAGTTCACCCGCTGAGCCTCGCAAAGCCGAACTCAGCTTGCCGGCTCCGGTCCGGCCTGCTCAGCGGGTGAGCACCCGCAATCAAGCCGCCTGGGTCGCTGTCGGTGCCTTCCTGGCGGATCGGGTGGTCAACCCATGAAGTACGCAAACCTGATCGTGGGCGGCTTCGTCGTTGGCTTCTGTGTCGTCGCCTTCGTGGGCTTCACCGTTGAAGCCTTTGGCGCGATGGTGAACCTTGACTTTTCGGGGTTGGCGAAATGAACGCGCGCAAAAAGTTTGATTTCGATGCGTTCGGCGCCGGCTTCGTGTTCGCCCTGGTGCTGGTCTTCGTGGCGTGGGGTTGCTGGTCCATCATCGTTGGGGCGGCGCACTTTGCCTGTGCAGTGATCGCGTCATGAGCGCGCCGACTGCTTTCGTCGTGTGCACCCTCTTGGTCTTCTGCGCGTTCGTCATTCACACGCGCTTTGGTCTGACACCTGATGACCGGGTGCATAAGGCGTTTTGGGACGGGCATCGAGCCTGCTGGAGGGTCTATCAGGCGCTCCCAGGGGAAATGCCATGACCTACACCCATCGGGATCATGCGGCGCTCTGTGGTGCAGCTGGTCGGGCCGGTGTCACCGTCTCCGGTCTTCATGTCCAGGCGCGCATTGGCCGCACGATCTGCTGCGCGCAGATCGTCACCGCGTGGGACGCACCTGACGGTACCGAAATGTGGCAGCTGGATCTGCGCGGCCCCATCCATGGCCGCATGTCTGCGCCTGCGCATCGGGTGCGGCAATGCGGTGGGCTCGATGGGCGCTGCAGCTGCTCACCGGACGCGTTGGAGGGCCCGCTGGCGGGTCGGCGGCAAGCGGAGCGCGCCGGCCCGGCTGCGGGCCCGGAGGGCGTGACGTGCTAGTAACACGTCACTTTAGTCCGGAAAAACGGACAGGACCACTCGCAGAAGCTCAGGACCGTGCTGAGCTAGATGAGCTTTTTCCCCTAGCGGCTCTTCGTGCCGTCGATGTCGATGACGTTCGTACTTGGTATCCCGCACCGATCACCAAGTTCCAGGCGGTCGGCTTCTGCGACTGGATCAGTATCTATCAGCGTCATGGTGCTGCTCAGCTGCCTAAGCTCTGTGATGGTGCATTTCTTCGTATCGACGTTCATGGTCAGTGCGTCAATACGACGCTGAAGAAGCTGCGGATCGAAGGCAGTCACGACACATCGGTCTATCTACGTTGCGACGGTGAGACCGTTTGGTTCGAGGGCAATGCCTCTCGCTTCCGCAGGCCTGACAACGTGTTTGGCTACACGTTCATGCAGTGCATTCAGCGCATCAATGCCCTGCTCGAAGAGCACCAGCTGCCGCCCTTCACCGAAGGTGACAAGTTCATCACGAACTTCAAGAGCGAGCCTCGCAGCGTGTGGACTGGCGCGATGGTGACCCGCGTCGACATGACCGAGAACTTTGCGACCGGCTCACGAGAGGACGCGTATCACTTCATGCGCTGGCTCTCGGGCCAGCAGGCCAGCCGACTCAAGACCGGAACGCATGGCGACGGTGAGACGGTGGACTTCGGCCGTGGATCTCGCCGGGTCTACAGCAAGGCTTATCTGAAGGGCGCTGAGCTGCGCCGTCATGCAAAGGGAGATTCGTACCTGGAGCGGCTGGCCGACTGGTGCGATGAGCGCGGGATCGTGCGTTTCGAGACGACCTACAAGGCAACCAAGCTGCACGACATGGGCTGCCACTACCTCGGAGGCTTCGACATGAAGCAGCTGGAAATTGATTTTGAAGAGCGCAAGGAAGTGCTCTCGCGTGCCTCGACGGAGATCGAGGAACTGAGCGGCCTGTCCAAGGCCGTGCTCGGCACTTATCGGATGTGGCAGGCCGGCGATGACATCGCCACCAAGCTAAAGCGCAGCCAGTTCTATCTGCACCGCAAGGAACTGTTGCCTTACGGCGTTGACATCGCCATCAAAAGCAACGTCACGCAACTGAAAACGAAGACCAGGGTGATCCGGCTCGGCCCTGTTTCTGCGCCTGAATGGTACGAGCTGCCTGAAATTGAAAGGAAGAGAAATGGAACTCAAGGTTGAACTGGTCGGCATGAAGGCTTTCAAGGGAAAGCTCGACGGCAAGGAGATCAACAGCGGCGCGCTGTACACCAAAGTCAAGCTCGATGAGCGCTACAACAAGAAGGACCAGGACGGCACGAACTGGAAGTTCGGCCACTCCGTCGAAGAGTGGAAGGTGCCCGACTCGGAAATCGTCATGCGCCTGGCACACCTCAAGCCCAGCGTTGACAGGCCGGTGATGGTCCGCCTCGAGGTCGAACGTGTCTCCAACGGCCGCGAGACGAAGGAGATCGTGATCGACTGCCGCCCCCTCGAGGAGCGCGCCGATCCGCTGTCGGACAAGCCCGACGCGCAGACCGGCGAAGTGCGCCCGCCGCAGGGTCAGAGGACCCCGCAGCGTACAGCCGTCCCGGCCTGACTTTCGCACGCGAAAGCAACCTGACTGGTTCGCCTGATGGAACCGGCAACTGTCATTGAGTGCGTTGGTGCTTGCACCGTCACGCTCGTTCACCAGATCTCGATTCCCCCCTTCAATCTCACGCTTGAGGAGGGGGGTCGGATAGCAGCGGCGATCCTGTTTGTTTGGGCTGTCGGAGCGCTCTTCCGCGAAGTGGCCCAGATGATTGATCGCAAATCCTCAACCTCAGAAACGGAGTGATCCAAATGCAAATTGCAACCCGCAATCCCCTGAAGAAGAACCTGTTGGCCGTCCTGGTCATGGCGCTCGTCGCCGGTCCTGCGCTCGCGCAGGGCGGGCCCGCGCAGCCCGATGTGGCCGAAGTGGTGGCATACCTCGTGGCCGGCGTGGCCACCCTGGCCCTGATCGGCAACGCGAAGCTGATCGTGCGCGGCGCGATGGCGGTGTTCCGCTGGGCCGCTTCCATGATTCGCTGACCTCTGTCGGCTTGACCCTCGCAGCCGGCCGGGGCGAGGGGCTTCACCAAAGCGTCACGGTGGCGCTTCGCTGAGGTATCCCATGGGCTTCTATTACCTTCTCGCAATCCTCCCTGCAGCATGGCTCATCTTGTCCGCCTGATCGTCGTTGCGCTGCTGGCGCTGTGCGGCTTCAATGCTCATGCGTCCTTTCCCGCCACCGAGTCAACGCGCTACAGCTGTGGGGGTCAGCCCGGGCATGGTGGTTGGCACGCGACCACGACTGCGGCCGTTGCCGCCTGGGTGGCGACTTACAACCCCGGCGCTGTTGGGCCTCCTTACGGGTGGAGCGGTGGCAATTGCACTGCGATCCTCCAGTGGAACGGTGCAACGGCTACCATTCTGGCGTACTCGCAGCCTGTGCGTACGTGCCCTGCGAATTCCACGCTGTCAGGCACGGTCTGCAACTGCAATAGTGGCTATGTTGAGAACGGCGCGTCATGCGTCGTTCAGCAGACCCCGGAAGAGCAACACTGCGCCAGCATCAACGGCTCGCCGGTGAAAGCCTCGTGGACCACGACAAATCCGTCGTTGTCCACGCGCACCATCTGCATGAGCAATGCTGGCTACTCGTGCTCGGCCACGGTCACGGGAGATATCTGCGGCTCCACCGGTCCGAACGGGCCGTACCTTTGCCATGGCTCTGGCGTGAGTGGTGCGTCTGGCGCTGGCACCACATGCACACCGTCGCCCGAACCTGACGCACCGCCTCCTGTGGGCACGCCGGATACGAACTGGCCCGATGCGCCTCCGCCTGGCACATGCCCCGGGACTATCAACGGCGTTAGCGTGAACGTGCCGTGCTCGAACACCAGCACCTCGAACACGAAGACCGAACAGGCCGACGACGGTGCAGGTAACGTCACCAGCAAGAGCGAGACAAAGAACACGACGTGCAACGCCGCCGGTAGTTGCACCACCACGGTGACCACAACGACCACCGTCAACGGTGGATCTCCCACGACCTCCACGAAGACCACCACCGAGGGCAAGGGGCAGTTCTGCGCAGGTAACCCCGGTTCGAAGGAATGCGGCGATGGCGACGGTTCAAGCTTCGGGGGTAACTGCGAAGCGTCTTTCGTTTGCACGGGTGACGCGGTGCAATGCGCCCTCACGAAGGAAGTCCACATCCAGCACTGCAAGCTGAACAAGGCTACCGACGAAGGGGCCCTGTATGACGCCGAAAAAGGCCGTGATGGCGACCAGACCGGGGATCTGCCAGGCAACGAAACGATTCCGTTTGGGCCCGGTAGCTTTGACGACAGCGACGCCATTGGTGGCGGTGCCTGCATCTCTGATCTCACCGTCAGTTATGAGTGGATCTCGGCAACCCTGCCGCTCAGCATGATTTGCGGCGCGCTGCTGTGGTTCAAGAACGCGTTGTTGTTCATCGGCGGCCTCGCATGGCTGCTGATCGTGTTCAGGAGGAAATGATCATGCCTGCAATTCTCGCGTCGCTGTTGGGCGGCCTCATCTCGATCATTGGCTCTGCGGTGCCTCGTGTGCTTGTTGCGCTTGGTATCAGCGTGGTGACATATACCGGCCTGTCGGCCACGCTTGGCTTCGTCAAGGCCCAGGCGTTGAGCGCGCTCAACGGGTTGCCCGCCGAGATGGTGTCGCTGCTCGCCTACATGGGTGTTGGTCAGTTCATCAACATCATCACCAGCGCGCTCCTGGCGCGAATGGTGCTCGATGGCCTGCAGGGCGACACCATGAAGCGGTGGGTGAAGAAATGAGGTACTCGCTGCGGCGGCAACGTGGCTTCTTGTACCTCACGACCGGTGCGAACGGCTCGGGGAAAACGCTGTTCACGCTTGAGGATGTGCGCGAGCTGCAGCTGAAGACCAATCGACCTGTGTTTTACAAGGGCTTCACTCCGAAGCAGCCCATCCACGATTTCGGTTGGAAGCCTTTTGAGCCCGCGAATTGGCAGGAGCTTCCTGACAGTTCGATCCTGATCGTTGACGAGTGCCAGGATGATTTCCCCATCCGTGGGCCTGGCAAGCCTCCCGACTGGATCGGCGCGATCCTCTCGGAACATCGCAAGCGTGGGTTTGATTTCTTCTTGATCACGCAGCATCCGCTCAACATCGATGCGTTCATCCGGCGCACGGTTGCGTCGCCAGGCTGGCATCGCCACATGAAGGCGAGCTTCATGGGTGACAGCAGCAATGAGTTGAAGTGGACGGCGGTCAAGACTCAGCCTGAAGCGCCTGGCAGCGGCAAGTCGGGGTTCATCACGAAGCGGTCATTTCCAAAGCACGTTTACGACTGGTACGAAAGCTCGTCGGATCACACCGCAGTCAAAAAAGTCCCGCTCAAGCTGATCATGGCCGGCGTCGGCATCCTGGCTGCGCTGGGCATGTTCGGCTACGTTGCATGGGGGTTCTATGCTCAAGCCAAAGGGAAATCTCCTGAGACCCCACCCGCGCAATCGGCCGTTCAGGCCAGCAACCCTTCGCAGGCTTCTGTGGCTGGTCCTGCGCGTTCTTCTGAAAAGCAGCCGCTGACCGCCGCTGAGTACGCTGCAAGCTACGTTCCGCGCATTCGCGGTCTGGAGCACACTGCGCCGGCCTACGACGGGCTGACGGCGCCCAAAGTGGCACCGTTGCCTTCAGCCTGTATCCAGTGGGCGGGGAAGGGCTGTAAGTGCTTCACGCAGCGCGGCACGCCGTACCGGACCTCCGATGAGATCTGTGTGCAGATCGTGAAGCATGGGATCTTCCTGCCGTTCGAAGAGGATCGCCAGGAACGTGCGAATTTGAGCAAGGCGGCGCCTGCCGAGGGCGCAAAGCCTCTTTGAGTGACTTTCGCTGCGAAAGTCATTCCGCATGCACCAGCTGGTGCAGTTCGGTCGCCAGGTTCTCCACCGTCAGTTCGATCCCGGATGAACCCAGGATGAACGCAGCTGCTTCGAAACTAACGTTGCAGTACTCGGTGTCCATGAAACGCACCATCGCGCGCAGCTTCACCACGCTCGTGGCCTTTTGGACCTTCTCACCGTCGCTCCACTCTCTGGAGAATTGTTCCGCCATTTTGCCTAGCTGGTCGGCCTTGAGGTCTGCCAGGAGTTCCTCTACCGGCTTGTGGTCCTTTTCCAGCAGCGAGTCGTGCAGTGTGGACATTTCCGATGCTGCGTCCCATTTGGGCGGCTCCGGCTTCGTCGAGCTGGTCTTCGGTGCCTTCTTCTTCGCCTGGTTTGCCAGCTCGATTTCCTTGCGCAGTGCTGCGAGTAATGCGCGTGCCTCGGTGCGTCCGGCCTTCTTCTGCTTGATCTTCTCCACCAGGTCTGCGCCATGGGGATGCCATTTGTATAGGCGGTCGATCTGGTCCAGCGTCATGAGCAGGTCCAGGTCCTCGATCTCGCCGAGTTCGAGCAGTCGGTTGGCTTGGTATGCCAGTTTTGTGGCGACCGCCAGGTGTTTCGACACCCAGGGCACCGACTTGCCCAGCAATTTGGCGATGGGCTTTTGCGCCTGGTGCTTCTCGTACAGCTGCAGGACGCCGGCGGCCGTTTCAGCCAGGCTGAGCTGTTCGCGCTGGATGTTCTCGATCAGCTGCATTTCCGGCACGAGCTCGTCGGACACATCGCCCACCAGTGCCGGCACTGCGGTGAGCCCTGCCAGGCGCGCAGCGCGCAGCCGGCGCTCACCGGCGATGACGACATACCGGTTCCCCAGCTTGCCCTGGCCACCGCGCAACAGGATCGGCTGCAGCATGCCGCGCAGCTTGATCGAATCGGCGAGCTCGGCCAGCGGCTCTTCGTCGAACACGGTGCGCACCTGGGGAAGGGTGTCGATCACGTCGAGGTCGATGAACTGCAGGGAAGGGGTCGGCGCTGCTGCAGGAGCTGCAACCGCGGTTGTGTCGGCCTGGGCCGGCGTGGAGGTGGTCTTGCGTTTCGTGGCCATGGTGTCACTCCTGAGGTTGATTGAAGAAGGCGGATACCTTCAGCAATGCTTCCTCGCTCCCCTCGCTGGCGAGGGGCGGGGGGGAGTGGTTGTGGGTTCACAAAAGAAAAATCCGGCCTGTGCCACAGACCGGAAAAAAAGACACCCCCGTTACGCCCCTCGCATCGCGTTGGGGTTAACGGGGGTGGCTTCCGGTCTTTGGTGCAGGTCGGATTTTTCAGCACGCCAGGTCATGCGACCGCACTTGAGCGCAGCGGGCGTGCCACCAAGCGCAGCGACTGGCGCGACAAGTGCAGCAGGACCGGGGACAACGCCAATAGTTCCTCCGAGAAATGCCCCGTTTTTCGTGCAATTGACTCGGCGAGACGGCCTGTATGTTGCCGGCTAAAAAGAAAAGGAGGTTAGATGCTTATCGGATACGCCCGCGTCTCAACGACCGACCAGGAGACTAGGCTGCAGCTCGATGCGTTCGGCGCTGCAGGTGTGGACATGGTCTACCAGGAAAAGGCTAGTGCGGTAGGTCGCCGGCCGCAGCTGCGAAAGGCGCTTAAGTCTCTTAAGCCAGGGGATACGCTAGTCGTCTGGAAGATCGATCGGCTAGCGCGAAGCCTTCGAGATCTGCTCGACATCATGGAGACACTGCGAGAGGCTGGTTGCTCATTCCGGAGTCTCACGGAACCAATTGATACGTCGACGTCGATGGGGGTTTTCGTGCTCCAGATCCTCGGCGCCGTGGCCCAGTTGGAGCGTTCGATCATTCGTGAGCGCGTTATAGCGGGACAAGCTGCTGCGATGGCTCGCGGCAAGAGGTGGGGTCCACCTCGCACTATGGACGCGAGGGATGAATCAAGGCTTGTTCGTCAGTACCTTCGTGGTGGCCATACCTACAGCAGCATCGCGCGCAAATTCGATGTTCCACCTGGTGTTGCGCGGTGCGCGGTGCTTCGTGTTACGGACCCGACGGCGTACTACATGCCGCGCAGGTGAGATTCTCGATAAGTACAGTTCTCGCAAGCGTTTGAGGGCCCGCTGCAGGGCCACTCGCGCCTGCACAGCTTTCGCGCTGTCGTTCTCGGCTAGGCCTTCCAGTAAGGCCTGCACTGCCTCCTCTGCTGCGTCGATCCCTGCTACTCCTGCTAGGGCTGCTCTGTCCGTCGCAGAGCATGGTCTACGCCCGTTTTTCCACGCGCTGATTACTGGCTGCGGCATGTCCAGTTTTTGCGCGAGCTTGTACTCGCTTCCTGCAATGTGGGCGGCTTTCTCGATCAAAGAAACAAGTTGACTCATGCTGATCACCTTTGATAAGCTCGGGCTACATATCAACATTGATATGCATAGCGCCTGTGTTTACCTTAACACGGTTGCTCAAAGGAGCCGGCATGCACCTCTTCAAAACCATCCGACAGGTCTGCGATGCGGAATACCGCGCAGCCCTAAAAGCAAGTTCACCCGCTGAGCCTCGCAAAGCCGAACTCAGCTTGCCGGCTCCGGTCCGGCCTGCTCAGCGGGTGAGCACCCGCAATCAAGCCGCCTGGGTCGCTGTCGGTGCCTTCCTGGCGGATCGGGTGGTCAACCCATGAAGTACGCAAACCTGATCGTGGGCGGCTTCGTCGTTGGCTTCTGTGTCGTCGCCTTCGTGGGCTTCACCGTTGAAGCCTTTGGCGCGATGGTGAACCTTGACTTTTCGGGGTTGGCGAAATGAACGCGCGCAAAAAGTTTGATTTCGATGCGTTCGGCGCCGGCTTCGTGTTCGCCCTGGTGCTGGTCTTCGTGGCGTGGGGTTGCTGGTCCATCATCGTTGGGGCGGCGCACTTTGCCTGTGCAGTGATCGCGTCATGAGCGCGCCGACTGCTTTCGTCGTGTGCACCCTCTTGGTCTTCTGCGCGTTCGTCATTCACACGCGCTTTGGTCTGACACCTGATGACCGGGTGCATAAGGCGTTTTGGGACGGGCATCGAGCCTGCTGGAGGGTCTATCAGGCGCTCCCAGGGGAAATGCCATGACCTACACCCATCGGGATCATGCGGCGCTCTGTGGTGCAGCTGGTCGGGCCGGTGTCACCGTCTCCGGTCTTCATGTCCAGGCGCGCATTGGCCGCACGATCTGCTGCGCGCAGATCGTCACCGCGTGGGACGCACCTGACGGTACCGAAATGTGGCAGCTGGATCTGCGCGGCCCCATCCATGGCCGCATGTCTGCGCCTGCGCATCGGGTGCGGCAATGCGGTGGGCTCGATGGGCGCTGCAGCTGCTCACCGGACGCGTTGGAGGGCCCGCTGGCGGGTCGGCGGCAAGCGGAGCGCGCCGGCCCGGCTGCGGGCCCGGAGGGCGTGACGTGCTAGTAACACGTCACTTTAGTCCGGAAAAACGGACAGGACCACTCGCAGAAGCTCAGGACCGTGCTGAGCTAGATGAGCTTTTTCCCCTAGCGGCTCTTCGTGCCGTCGATGTCGATGACGTTCGTACTTGGTATCCCGCACCGATCACCAAGTTCCAGGCGGTCGGCTTCTGCGACTGGATCAGTATCTATCAGCGTCATGGTGCTGCTCAGCTGCCTAAGCTCTGTGATGGTGCATTTCTTCGTATCGACGTTCATGGTCAGTGCGTCAATACGACGCTGAAGAAGCTGCGGATCGAAGGCAGTCACGACACATCGGTCTATCTACGTTGCGACGGTGAGACCGTTTGGTTCGAGGGCAATGCCTCTCGCTTCCGCAGGCCTGACAACGTGTTTGGCTACACGTTCATGCAGTGCATTCAGCGCATCAATGCCCTGCTCGAAGAGCACCAGCTGCCGCCCTTCACCGAAGGTGACAAGTTCATCACGAACTTCAAGAGCGAGCCTCGCAGCGTGTGGACTGGCGCGATGGTGACCCGCGTCGACATGACCGAGAACTTTGCGACCGGCTCACGAGAGGACGCGTATCACTTCATGCGCTGGCTCTCGGGCCAGCAGGCCAGCCGACTCAAGACCGGAACGCATGGCGACGGTGAGACGGTGGACTTCGGCCGTGGATCTCGCCGGGTCTACAGCAAGGCTTATCTGAAGGGCGCTGAGCTGCGCCGTCATGCAAAGGGAGATTCGTACCTGGAGCGGCTGGCCGACTGGTGCGATGAGCGCGGGATCGTGCGTTTCGAGACGACCTACAAGGCAACCAAGCTGCACGACATGGGCTGCCACTACCTCGGAGGCTTCGACATGAAGCAGCTGGAAATTGATTTTGAAGAGCGCAAGGAAGTGCTCTCGCGTGCCTCGACGGAGATCGAGGAACTGAGCGGCCTGTCCAAGGCCGTGCTCGGCACTTATCGGATGTGGCAGGCCGGCGATGACATCGCCACCAAGCTAAAGCGCAGCCAGTTCTATCTGCACCGCAAGGAACTGTTGCCTTACGGCGTTGACATCGCCATCAAAAGCAACGTCACGCAACTGAAAACGAAGACCAGGGTGATCCGGCTCGGCCCTGTTTCTGCGCCTGAATGGTACGAGCTGCCTGAAATTGAAAGGAAGAGAAATGGAACTCAAGGTTGAACTGGTCGGCATGAAGGCTTTCAAGGGAAAGCTCGACGGCAAGGAGATCAACAGCGGCGCGCTGTACACCAAAGTCAAGCTCGATGAGCGCTACAACAAGAAGGACCAGGACGGCACGAACTGGAAGTTCGGCCACTCCGTCGAAGAGTGGAAGGTGCCCGACTCGGAAATCGTCATGCGCCTGGCACACCTCAAGCCCAGCGTTGACAGGCCGGTGATGGTCCGCCTCGAGGTCGAACGTGTCTCCAACGGCCGCGAGACGAAGGAGATCGTGATCGACTGCCGCCCCCTCGAGGAGCGCGCCGATCCGCTGTCGGACAAGCCCGACGCGCAGACCGGCGAAGTGCGCCCGCCGCAGGGTCAGAGGACCCCGCAGCGTACAGCCGTCCCGGCCTGACTTTCGCACGCGAAAGCAACCTGACTGGTTCGCCTGATGGAACCGGCAACTGTCATTGAGTGCGTTGGTGCTTGCACCGTCACGCTCGTTCACCAGATCTCGATTCCCCCCTTCAATCTCACGCTTGAGGAGGGGGGTCGGATAGCAGCGGCGATCCTGTTTGTTTGGGCTGTCGGAGCGCTCTTCCGCGAAGTGGCCCAGATGATTGATCGCAAATCCTCAACCTCAGAAACGGAGTGATCCAAATGCAAATTGCAACCCGCAATCCCCTGAAGAAGAACCTGTTGGCCGTCCTGGTCATGGCGCTCGTCGCCGGTCCTGCGCTCGCGCAGGGCGGGCCCGCGCAGCCCGATGTGGCCGAAGTGGTGGCATACCTCGTGGCCGGCGTGGCCACCCTGGCCCTGATCGGCAACGCGAAGCTGATCGTGCGCGGCGCGATGGCGGTGTTCCGCTGGGCCGCTTCCATGATTCGCTGACCTCTGTCGGCTTGACCCTCGCAGCCGGCCGGGGCGAGGGGCTTCACCAAAGCGTCACGGTGGCGCTTCGCTGAGGTATCCCATGGGCTTCTATTACCTTCTCGCAATCCTCCCTGCAGCATGGCTCATCTTGTCCGCCTGATCGTCGTTGCGCTGCTGGCGCTGTGCGGCTTCAATGCTCATGCGTCCTTTCCCGCCACCGAGTCAACGCGCTACAGCTGTGGGGGTCAGCCCGGGCATGGTGGTTGGCACGCGACCACGACTGCGGCCGTTGCCGCCTGGGTGGCGACTTACAACCCCGGCGCTGTTGGGCCTCCTTACGGGTGGAGCGGTGGCAATTGCACTGCGATCCTCCAGTGGAACGGTGCAACGGCTACCATTCTGGCGTACTCGCAGCCTGTGCGTACGTGCCCTGCGAATTCCACGCTGTCAGGCACGGTCTGCAACTGCAATAGTGGCTATGTTGAGAACGGCGCGTCATGCGTCGTTCAGCAGACCCCGGAAGAGCAACACTGCGCCAGCATCAACGGCTCGCCGGTGAAAGCCTCGTGGACCACGACAAATCCGTCGTTGTCCACGCGCACCATCTGCATGAGCAATGCTGGCTACTCGTGCTCGGCCACGGTCACGGGAGATATCTGCGGCTCCACCGGTCCGAACGGGCCGTACCTTTGCCATGGCTCTGGCGTGAGTGGTGCGTCTGGCGCTGGCACCACATGCACACCGTCGCCCGAACCTGACGCACCGCCTCCTGTGGGCACGCCGGATACGAACTGGCCCGATGCGCCTCCGCCTGGCACATGCCCCGGGACTATCAACGGCGTTAGCGTGAACGTGCCGTGCTCGAACACCAGCACCTCGAACACGAAGACCGAACAGGCCGACGACGGTGCAGGTAACGTCACCAGCAAGAGCGAGACAAAGAACACGACGTGCAACGCCGCCGGTAGTTGCACCACCACGGTGACCACAACGACCACCGTCAACGGTGGATCTCCCACGACCTCCACGAAGACCACCACCGAGGGCAAGGGGCAGTTCTGCGCAGGTAACCCCGGTTCGAAGGAATGCGGCGATGGCGACGGTTCAAGCTTCGGGGGTAACTGCGAAGCGTCTTTCGTTTGCACGGGTGACGCGGTGCAATGCGCCCTCACGAAGGAAGTCCACATCCAGCACTGCAAGCTGAACAAGGCTACCGACGAAGGGGCCCTGTATGACGCCGAAAAAGGCCGTGATGGCGACCAGACCGGGGATCTGCCAGGCAACGAAACGATTCCGTTTGGGCCCGGTAGCTTTGACGACAGCGACGCCATTGGTGGCGGTGCCTGCATCTCTGATCTCACCGTCAGTTATGAGTGGATCTCGGCAACCCTGCCGCTCAGCATGATTTGCGGCGCGCTGCTGTGGTTCAAGAACGCGTTGTTGTTCATCGGCGGCCTCGCATGGCTGCTGATCGTGTTCAGGAGGAAATGATCATGCCTGCAATTCTCGCGTCGCTGTTGGGCGGCCTCATCTCGATCATTGGCTCTGCGGTGCCTCGTGTGCTTGTTGCGCTTGGTATCAGCGTGGTGACATATACCGGCCTGTCGGCCACGCTTGGCTTCGTCAAGGCCCAGGCGTTGAGCGCGCTCAACGGGTTGCCCGCCGAGATGGTGTCGCTGCTCGCCTACATGGGTGTTGGTCAGTTCATCAACATCATCACCAGCGCGCTCCTGGCGCGAATGGTGCTCGATGGCCTGCAGGGCGACACCATGAAGCGGTGGGTGAAGAAATGAGGTACTCGCTGCGGCGGCAACGTGGCTTCTTGTACCTCACGACCGGTGCGAACGGCTCGGGGAAAACGCTGTTCACGCTTGAGGATGTGCGCGAGCTGCAGCTGAAGACCAATCGACCTGTGTTTTACAAGGGCTTCACTCCGAAGCAGCCCATCCACGATTTCGGTTGGAAGCCTTTTGAGCCCGCGAATTGGCAGGAGCTTCCTGACAGTTCGATCCTGATCGTTGACGAGTGCCAGGATGATTTCCCCATCCGTGGGCCTGGCAAGCCTCCCGACTGGATCGGCGCGATCCTCTCGGAACATCGCAAGCGTGGGTTTGATTTCTTCTTGATCACGCAGCATCCGCTCAACATCGATGCGTTCATCCGGCGCACGGTTGCGTCGCCAGGCTGGCATCGCCACATGAAGGCGAGCTTCATGGGTGACAGCAGCAATGAGTTGAAGTGGACGGCGGTCAAGACTCAGCCTGAAGCGCCTGGCAGCGGCAAGTCGGGGTTCATCACGAAGCGGTCATTTCCAAAGCACGTTTACGACTGGTACGAAAGCTCGTCGGATCACACCGCAGTCAAAAAAGTCCCGCTCAAGCTGATCATGGCCGGCGTCGGCATCCTGGCTGCGCTGGGCATGTTCGGCTACGTTGCATGGGGGTTCTATGCTCAAGCCAAAGGGAAATCTCCTGAGACCCCACCCGCGCAATCGGCCGTTCAGGCCAGCAACCCTTCGCAGGCTTCTGTGGCTGGTCCTGCGCGTTCTTCTGAAAAGCAGCCGCTGACCGCCGCTGAGTACGCTGCAAGCTACGTTCCGCGCATTCGCGGTCTGGAGCACACTGCGCCGGCCTACGACGGGCTGACGGCGCCCAAAGTGGCACCGTTGCCTTCAGCCTGTATCCAGTGGGCGGGGAAGGGCTGTAAGTGCTTCACGCAGCGCGGCACGCCGTACCGGACCTCCGATGAGATCTGTGTGCAGATCGTGAAGCATGGGATCTTCCTGCCGTTCGAAGAGGATCGCCAGGAACGTGCGAATTTGAGCAAGGCGGCGCCTGCCGAGGGCGCAAAGCCTCTTTGAGTGACTTTCGCTGCGAAAGTCATTCCGCATGCACCAGCTGGTGCAGTTCGGTCGCCAGGTTCTCCACCGTCAGTTCGATCCCGGATGAACCCAGGATGAACGCAGCTGCTTCGAAACTAACGTTGCAGTACTCGGTGTCCATGAAACGCACCATCGCGCGCAGCTTCACCACGCTCGTGGCCTTTTGGACCTTCTCACCGTCGCTCCACTCTCTGGAGAATTGTTCCGCCATTTTGCCTAGCTGGTCGGCCTTGAGGTCTGCCAGGAGTTCCTCTACCGGCTTGTGGTCCTTTTCCAGCAGCGAGTCGTGCAGTGTGGACATTTCCGATGCTGCGTCCCATTTGGGCGGCTCCGGCTTCGTCGAGCTGGTCTTCGGTGCCTTCTTCTTCGCCTGGTTTGCCAGCTCGATTTCCTTGCGCAGTGCTGCGAGTAATGCGCGTGCCTCGGTGCGTCCGGCCTTCTTCTGCTTGATCTTCTCCACCAGGTCTGCGCCATGGGGATGCCATTTGTATAGGCGGTCGATCTGGTCCAGCGTCATGAGCAGGTCCAGGTCCTCGATCTCGCCGAGTTCGAGCAGTCGGTTGGCTTGGTATGCCAGTTTTGTGGCGACCGCCAGGTGTTTCGACACCCAGGGCACCGACTTGCCCAGCAATTTGGCGATGGGCTTTTGCGCCTGGTGCTTCTCGTACAGCTGCAGGACGCCGGCGGCCGTTTCAGCCAGGCTGAGCTGTTCGCGCTGGATGTTCTCGATCAGCTGCATTTCCGGCACGAGCTCGTCGGACACATCGCCCACCAGTGCCGGCACTGCGGTGAGCCCTGCCAGGCGCGCAGCGCGCAGCCGGCGCTCACCGGCGATGACGACATACCGGTTCCCCAGCTTGCCCTGGCCACCGCGCAACAGGATCGGCTGCAGCATGCCGCGCAGCTTGATCGAATCGGCGAGCTCGGCCAGCGGCTCTTCGTCGAACACGGTGCGCACCTGGGGAAGGGTGTCGATCACGTCGAGGTCGATGAACTGCAGGGAAGGGGTCGGCGCTGCTGCAGGAGCTGCAACCGCGGTTGTGTCGGCCTGGGCCGGCGTGGAGGTGGTCTTGCGTTTCGTGGCCATGGTGTCACTCCTGAGGTTGATTGAAGAAGGCGGATACCTTCAGCAATGCTTCCTCGCTCCCCTCGCTGGCGAGGGGCGGGGGGGAGTGGTTGTGGGTTCACAAAAGAAAAATCCGGCCTGTGCCACAGACCGGAAAAAAAGACACCCCCGTTACGCCCCTCGCATCGCGTTGGGGTTAACGGGGGTGGCTTCCGGTCTTTGGTGCAGGTCGGATTTTTCAGCACGCCAGGTCATGCGACCGCACTTGAGCGCAGCGGGCGTGCCACCAAGCGCAGCGACTGGCGCGACAAGTGCAGCAGGACCGGGGACAACGCCAATAGTTCCTCCGAGAAATGCCCCGTTTTTCGTGCAATTGACTCGGCGAGACGGCCTGTATGTTGCCGGCTAAAAAGAAAAGGAGGTTAGATGCTTATCGGATACGCCCGCGTCTCAACGACCGACCAGGAGACTAGGCTGCAGCTCGATGCGTTCGGCGCTGCAGGTGTGGACATGGTCTACCAGGAAAAGGCTAGTGCGGTAGGTCGCCGGCCGCAGCTGCGAAAGGCGCTTAAGTCTCTTAAGCCAGGGGATACGCTAGTCGTCTGGAAGATCGATCGGCTAGCGCGAAGCCTTCGAGATCTGCTCGACATCATGGAGACACTGCGAGAGGCTGGTTGCTCATTCCGGAGTCTCACGGAACCAATTGATACGTCGACGTCGATGGGGGTTTTCGTGCTCCAGATCCTCGGCGCCGTGGCCCAGTTGGAGCGTTCGATCATTCGTGAGCGCGTTATAGCGGGACAAGCTGCTGCGATGGCTCGCGGCAAGAGGTGGGGTCCACCTCGCACTATGGACGCGAGGGATGAATCAAGGCTTGTTCGTCAGTACCTTCGTGGTGGCCATACCTACAGCAGCATCGCGCGCAAATTCGATGTTCCACCTGGTGTTGCGCGGTGCGCGGTGCTTCGTGTTACGGACCCGACGGCGTACTACATGCCGCGCAGGTGAGATTCTCGATAAGTACAATTCTCATTTGTGTTGACGCGGGTCGATGGCCCTTTCACCTGAAACCTGCCCATGCTGCGTTGGTTGGCTCCCGCCCTGTTGATCCTGCTTGCGCTGCTGCTCACGCTGCCGGTGCTGTCGCT
>Ga0247823_10001983_pt1 | contig 16936 bp, 15 predicted proteins | sample 13C_PalmiticAcid_2_FD_192426 | JGI IMG/M metagenome (GOLD analysis project Ga0247823, IMG submission 192426) | Soil microbial communities from agricultural site in Penn Yan, New York, United States - 13C_PalmiticAcid_Day30 | ecosystem: Environmental > Terrestrial > Soil > Agricultural land...
GCTTTGGCCATCGTGCGAAGGAAATAGGGGATTGTAGTCAGCCCGGACACGGGGGGACATCCCGGGTTACCGCCTGTAGCTTCCCCGCAATGGGGGACTTGCGTGATGCACTGCTCGGCGTCCTAGGAGCCTGGGCGGCAGAGAGAAGGGCTCGCGTTCTCTCTGCCGCCCAGGCTCCTAGGGAACCGGTGCCAACCTGCCGGCGCGAAAAAGGGCTTCTTCCCGGCCCCGGACGCCCCATCCGTTACAATCCCCGGCCTCGCTGATAAAAACGCGCCGTGCGCAGCGAGACATCCCACTCCTGCGGTCACCCCACAGGGGTGGCCGTGAACATCGGTTATAGGAGATCCTCGGGATCATGTCCGACCTGAGCCTCACCCTCGAAGCTCTCGAGCAGCATCGCTCGCAACTCCCCGTAGCAGCCTACTTCGACGACGACCTCCATCGCCGCGAGATGGAGCTGATCTTCCAGCACGGTCCCCGGTACCTGGGCCACGAACTGGCCGTGCCCGAAGTCGGCGACCACTACGCCCTGCCCCAGGAGGGCGAAGGCCGCGCACTCGTGCGCACGGCCGAGGGCATCCAGCTGCTGTCGAACGTCTGCCGCCACCGCCAGGCGGTGATGCTGCGCGGGCGCGGCAACACCGGCAAGAACATCGTCTGCCCCCTGCACCGCTGGACCTACGACCTGAAGGGCCAGCTGGTGGGCGCCCCCCATTTCCCCGAAGACCCCTGCCTCCACCTGAACGCCTACAAGACGCGCAGCTGGAACGGGCTGATCTTCGAGGACAACGGCCGCGACATCGCCGCCGAGCTGGGCCAGATCGGCCCGCGCGGCGCGCTCGACTTCGACGGCTTCGTGCTCGACCGCGTGCACGTGCACGAGTGCGACTACAACTGGAAGACGTTCATCGAGGTCTACCTCGAGGACTACCACGTGGGCCCGTTCCACCCCGGCCTCAGCCAGTTCGTCACCTGCAACGACCTGGAGTGGGAGTTCGGCAAGCACCACTCGGTGCAGACCGTGGGGGCCAACAACGCCCTCGTGAAGGCCGGCTCGGACGTGTACCGCAAGTGGCACGACGCCGTGCTCGCGTTCCGCAACGGCGTGCCGCCCGAGCGCGGGGCCATCTGGCTCACCTACTACCCGAACATCATGATCGAGTGGTATCCGCACGTGCTGGTGGTCTCGGCGCTGTACCCGAAGGGGCCGCAGAAGACCGTCAACGTGGTGGAGTTCTACTACCCCGAGGAAATCCACGCGTTCGAGCGCGACTTCGTCGACGCCCAGCAGGCCGCCTACCTGGAGACCTGCATCGAGGACGACGAGATCGCCCTGCGCATGGACGCCGGCCGCAAGGCGCTGCACGAGCGCGGCGACAACGAAGTGGGTCCCTATCAATCCCCGATGGAAGACGGCATGCGCGAGTTCCATGCCTGGTACCGCCGAACGATGAATTTCCGCGCCTGATGCCCCCTTCAGTCCTGATGGTCCTGGCGACCTTCCTGTTCGCCTCGATGGGTGTGTGCGTCAAGCTCGCCTCCAGCCTCTACGGCACCGGCGAGATCGTCTTCTACCGCGGCCTGATCGGCGCCACGATGCTCTTCATCGTGAGCCGCATCCGCGGCGGCACGCTGCGCACCGCCGTCCCGGGCATGCACTTCTGGCGCTCGCTCACCGGCGTCACGGCGCTGTGCATGTGGTTCTATTCCATCGGCAACCTGCCGCTCGCCACGTCGATGACGCTGAACTACATGTCGTCGGTGTGGATGGCGCTGTTCCTGATCGGCGGCGCCGTGGCCCTGGGCACCACGCGGGTCGACGGCAAGGTCGTCGCCACGATCCTGCTCGGCTTCGGCGGCGTGGCGCTCGTGCTGCGTCCCACCATCGACCAGCAGCAGTTGTGGCACGGGCTGGTGGGTTTGATCTCCGGGATGATCTCGGCCACCGCCTACCTGCAGGTCACGGCCCTCGGCCGCGCCGGTGAACCGGAGTACCGCACCGTCTTCTACTTCTCGCTCGGCGGCATGATCGCCGGCGCCAGCATCACGCTGTTCAACGACGGATTCCACGCCCACACCTGGAAGGGCGCGGCGCTCCTGATCGCCGTGGGCCTGCTCGCCACCACGGCCCAGCTGCTGATGACCCGCGCGTACGCCACGGGCCGCACGCTCGTGAACGCGAGCCTGCAATACCTCGGCATCGCCTTCGCGTTCGGCTACGGCGTGCTGCTGTTCGACGACCCGGTCACGTGGATGGCGCTGGCCGGCATGGCGCTGATCATCGGCGCCGGGGTCGCGGCGACGATGCTGCGCACCAAGGTCACGAACAAGACCGACACCACGATCATGAACGAGACCTGAACGAAGGACCCTCACGCCATGGACACGCCGCTGATCTCCGCCACCGCGCTGCAGGGCGCGTCCCCTGCCCCGCTGCTGCTCGACTGCAGCTTCGACCTCGCCGATGCGGCGGCCGGCGAACAGGCGTACGCGCTGGGCCATCTGCCCGGCGCGCTGTACGTTCACCTCGACCGCGACCTGTCGGGTGCGAAGACCGGCATGAACGGCCGCCATCCGCTGCGCACGCGCGACGAATACGCCGCGTGGATGGCCTCGGTCGGCATCGGCCCGGACCGCGACGTGGTGGTGTACGACCGCCAGGCCGGCATGTTCGCGGTGCGCGCCTGGTGGGTGCTGCGGTGGATGGGCCACACGCGGGTCGCGCTGCTCGACGGCGGCCTCGACGCGTGGGTGCGTGCCGGCGGCGCGCTGACGGCCGACGTGCCCGTGCCGACACCGGTGGCCATCACGCCCCCGCCCGCCCCCGCCATGCCCACGCTCGACGCCGACGCCGTGCTCGCCCGCCTGCCCGCCCTGCGCCTGATCGACGCCCGCGCGCCCGAGCGCTACCGCGGCGACGTCGAACCCATCGACCGCGTGGCCGGCCACATCCCCGGGGCCCGCAACCGCTTCTTCAAGGACAACCTGCAGGCCGACGGCACCTTCAAGCCGGCCGCGCAGCTGCGCGCCGAGTACGCCCCGCTGCTCGACGGCGCCGCGCCGGGGACGGTGGTGGTGTCGTGCGGCTCGGGGGTCACGGCCTGCCACGACGTGCTCGCGATGGAAGCCGCCGGGCTCGGCACGGCCACGCTGTACCCCGGCTCATGGAGCGAGTGGTCGTCGGACCCGGCCCGGCCGGTGGAACGCGGGACGGTGTAGGACATCCGTCATTGACCGCCTTCCCGGGCCGGTCTACGCTGGGGCCGTTGCACTCGCAAGGAGGTCCACCATGTTCCAACGCATCCTGGTCCCCACCGACGGTTCGGACATCACGCAGAAGTCCGTCGCCAGCGCCCTCTCACTGGCCGCATCCCTGGGCGCCCGTGTCTATGTGCTCAGCGTGAAGGAGCCGTTCCCGTACAGCGCCATCTCGGAGATGCAGCCCACGCCGCCGCAGGAATTCTTCGAGGCGCAGGAGCGCATCGCCGCCAGCCGCGTGGCCGACGTCGCCACGCTGGCCGAGGCGCAGGGCGTGGTCTGCGAGACCCACACCATCGAGGCGCTGCACCCCTGGGAAGCCATCATCGAACACGCGCAGCACAAGGCCTGCGACCTGATCGTGATGGCCTCGCACGGGCGGCGCGGCGTGACCGCGCTGCTGCTGGGCAGCGAGACCCAGAAGGTGCTCACGCACACCAAGATCCCGGTGCTGGTCGTCCGCTGATCAGGTTCCGAGCGATCGGGGTGCCAGCAGGAAGCGGCGCACCACCGCGTTGAGGCGCCGGGCCTGCATCTTCAGGCTCTCGGCCGCCGCCGCGCTTTCTTCCACGAGCGCGGCGTTCTGCTGCGTCGCCTGGTCGAGCAGGTTCACCGACTCGCCGATGCGCGAGATGCCCTCGCTCTGGCGGCCCGAGGCGAGCGAGATCTCGCCGATCAGCGAACTCACGCGGCGCGCCTGCTCGACGATGTCGACCATGCGGGAGCCCGCCTCGCCCACGAGGCCCGCCCCCGCGTCCACCCGTTCGGTCGACCGCGCGATCAGCGCACGGATCTCCTTCGCGGCCACCGAGGACCGCTGGGCCAGCGCCCGCACCTCGCCGGCCACCACCGCGAAGCCGCGGCCCTGTTCGCCCGCGCGTGCGGCTTCCACCGCGGCGTTGAGCGCGAGGATGTTCGTCTGGAAGGCGATGCCGTCGATCACGCCGATGATGTCAGCGATGTTGCGCGACGAGGCCGAGATGTCGTCCATCGTGCCCACCACGCGGCCCACCACCTCGCTGCCTTCGGCCGCCGCGGCGGACGCGGCGTCGGCCAGCCGGTTCGCGGAGTTCGCCGTCTCGGCGGTGCCCATCACGTGGCCCGTGAGCTGCTCCATCGACGAGACGGTGGCCTGCAGGTTCGTGGCTTGCGCTTCGGTGCGCTGGCTCAGGTCGAGGTTGCCGTTGGCGATCTCGGTGGCGGCCTCCTCCACGGTGGCGGCGGCGAGGCCCACGTCGGCCATCGCGGCCTCCACCTTGCCGAGCGTGGCCTTGAGCATCACCGCGGTGGGCGCCGACGCCGGCACACCGGCCACGTCGAGGTTGAGCAGGCCGTCGCGGTCCACGCTGCGCACGAGCGCCGACAGCTCGGCGGCCTCGATGGCCGCGCGGCGCAGGCCGATCGCGAGGTACACCTCGATGGCCGTCTGCGCCACCACGTAGATGGCGTGCATCATCGTCTTCAGCAGGTCGGGCTCCGGCGTGCAGTAGACACCCAGGTCGAGCGCCTGCAGGCGGTCGAACAGCACGTGGTGCACGGCGAACAGGCCGGCGGCGAACACGAGCGGGCGCCAGTCGCGGTAGACCAGGATCAGGCCCAGCAGCACGAACACGCCGAAGTGGAACTCGATGGTGCCGCGCCCGAGCTGGATGTGCAGCGCGATGGCCGCGACGTTGCAGACGGTGAGCACGATGCGCGCGGCGCGGCGGCCACGCATCGTCGCGATGGCGGCGGTGCCGGCGAGCAGCAGCACCGTGCTGACGATCGCGGCGGTGCCCAGCGTGCCGAAGTGATGGCCGATGGCGAAGGCTGCCAACGAACTGCACAGCAGCGTGACCCACATGACGAGGTCACCGGTGCGGTCGATGGCGGCCAGGTCGGCGGCGTCCGCGCGGACGGAAAACGGGGAATGGGGGGTGAGGGACATGGCGGAATCTCCGGGGGCCGCCGTGCGGACCACCCGCTGGTACCGCCTCGACGCCCCGTTCCGCGGCGACGCCTCGTTGCGCCGCACGTGGATCCCTCTTTTTCGGCCAGAAACCGGGCGACTTGAGCCGATGCAGTCATCCCGGCGAACGCAGACGAGATCGACGACGAAACCAAAACCATCGTCACCCCGGCGAACGCCGGGGCCCACTGCGCGTCGGGCGCTCGCCAGGAGACGCCAGCAATGCGGGCACTGCAAGTTCACACGACGGCGTGCAGCGACCGCTGTGGATCCCGGCGTTCGCCGGGATGACGAGCTATTGGGGGCGGCCGTGGGGCCCGAGGGCCGGCGTCAGGTCGGGTACTTCACCGTGCAACCGTACGCCTTCGTGACCGGCTGGCTCACCGGCTTGCCGGCCAGCGCCTCGCCCAGGGCCTGGTTGACGTAGTTCGTGGCGCCCTGGATGTCCGCCGGGTTCGACGTGGGCTTGCTGTCGATGGCCCCGGCGTAGATCAGCTGGCCCTGCGGGTCGACGATGTACATGTGGGGCGTGGTGGCCGCGCGGTAGGCCTTCCCGATGCTGCCGTCGTCGATCACCGACGCGGTGGCGGCAGCGTGTTTCGTGGCCTGCCACGACTGCAGTTCGCTGCGCACCTTGGGGTCGGCGGCCGGCACGGTCTGGATCGACAGCCACACGACCCCCTTGGCGGTCGCGTCCTTCTGCGTGGCCGGCAGGTTGCCGCTGTCGTAGTGCTTCTTGACGAACGGGCACTCCGGGTTCGTCCACTCGAGCACGACGTACTTGCCCTTGAAGTCGGACAGCGCGACCGGCTTGCCGGCGAGGTCGGTGGCCTTGAAGGCCGGTGCGGGCTTGCCCACGACCGCCTGCGCCATCGCGCCGCTGGCGGCCAGCAGCGCCACACCCAGCACACCCAGTTTCCAGTGGTTCGTCTTCATGAAGGGCTCCTCGAAGCAGGCCCGCCGTCGCGGGCGGTGGGAATTCCGGCCAGGGCCTCCCGCACGTCGGCTGCACGGAGCACTTCCGGCAGCAGGCGCGGCGGCTGGTCCGGCCGGGCATAGAGCGCGTACACCGGCACGCCGCTGCGGCCGAGTCGCGTGAGTTCGCGGGTGATGACGGGGTCGCGCCGCGTCCAGTCGGCGCGCAGCAGCAGCACACCGGCGTCGCGCGCCTGCGCCAGCACGGCGGGGTCGGCGAGCGCGGTGCGCTTGTTGAACTGGCACGTCACGCACCAGGCCGCGGTGAAGTCGACGAACACCGGGCGGCCCGCGGCCTGGGCCGAGGCCACGGCCTGGGGGCTCCAGGCCTGCCAGTCGGCCGAAACCTCCGGCACGGCGGCCCGGGGCGCCCGCGCGTCGTCGAGGCCGGGCCACGCCCACAGCACGGCGACCACCAGCACCGGCACGGCCACCGCGCCGAGCACGACGCGCCCGCGCGCGCCGATGCCGGGCGAGCCGAGGGCCCACATCACGAAGGCCACCGCCACGAGCACCGAGAGCAGCCCCGCGGCCCCGTCGATGCCCGCCTGCTGGCCCAGCACCCACACGAGCCACACCACGGTGGCGAACATCGGGAACGCCATCGCGACCTTGAAGCGGGCCATCCACACCCCCGGGCGCGGCAGCGCGCGGGCGACGGCGGGCACGAGACTCGCGGCGAGGTAGGGCAAGGCCATGCCGAGCCCGAGCGCTGCGAACACGGCGAGCGCCTCGGCGGTGGGCAGCGTCAGCGCGGCGCCCAGGGCCACCCCCATGAACGGGGCCGTGCACGGTGATGCGACCGCCACCGCGAGCACGCCGGTGAGCGCCTGGTCGGCCAGCGGATGGTGCAGGCGCAGCGCGGCGAAGCTGCCGGGCAGCACCGAACCGAACTCGAAGACCCCGGCCAGGTTCAGCCCGATCAGCGTGAACACGACGGCCAGCCCCGCCACGAACAGCGGCGACTGCAGCTGGAAGCCCCAGCCGAGCGCCTCGCCGCCGGCACGCAGCGCCAGCAGCAGCCCGGCCAGCGCCAGGAAGGACACGACAACCCCCGCGGTGTACGCGAGGCCCTGGGCGGCGAGCCCGCGGCGGTCCTGGCCGGCCTTCGCGAACCCGAGCACCTTCAGCGACAGGATCGGGAACACGCAGGGCATGAGGTTCAGCAGCAGGCCGCCGAGCAGCGCGAGGCCCATCGACGCCGCGAGGGACGCGGGCGGTTCGGACACAGGCACGGGAACAGGCGCCGGCGCGCCGGGCCCCGGCCACGGGCCCGCCACCGGCACCTCCACGCGCCACCCGCCCGGCCGCGCGGCATCGGCCAGCACGATGGCGAGGGCCTCGGGACTTTCGGAGCGTTGCGGCGACAACGGCACACGGGCGCTCCAGCGGGCACCGTCCCAGCGCTGCTCGACCGGCGCGGCCGGGTCGACCACACCACCCAGCTCGGGGAAGAAGCGCAGCGTGCGCCCGTGCGCCGCCGCGGGCAGGCCGTCGACCTCGACCACCAGCACCTCGCCGTCGACCCGCGCGGAGCCCTTCGCACCCGGCGGTTCGACCGGGGCCTCGGCCCGCGCCACCTCGAAGCGTTTCGCCTGGCCATCGATCACGGCGCCGGCCGGCAGCCGCAGGCGGAACTCACCCGATTCGGGAATGCAGACGTCCTTGCACACGAGCCAGTCGGCCCGCAGCGTCACGTCGACGTCGCCCGTGCCCGGTGCGAGGGTCACCGCCACAGGCAGCAGCACCTGGCCGTCGTAGCCATGGTTCATCAGGGGGCCGAACGGCAGCGGCAGCGGCACCGGCCACGCGATGGGGCCGGCCTGGACGCCCTCGGGCAGCGCCCACTTGAACGTGGTGGGCAGGCCCGAATCGCCCGGGTTCTTCCAGTAGGTGTGCCACTTCGGCTGGTGGTCGATGGACAGGCCCAGCCACAGCGGCTTGCCCGGCGCCACGCCCTCCGGGGCATGGGCCAGCAGCTCGGCGCGCACGTGCTCGGTGGTCACCACCGTGGATTGCGCGGCGGCCCAGGCCGGCAGCAGGGCCGGCAGGAGCTGGAGCAGGAGACGCCACGAACGGAACATCGGCAGCCCTCGGGAACGATGGGGGGACGCCCTGGCTGACTGCTCGCGGTCCCGGAAGTTCCGGAATCTTAGTGGGCGTGCGCGTGCCCGGAATGCAACGACCCCACGATCAGCATCGTGATGGTCAGCCCGACGGCCAGCCAGGCGATCTGGGCGAGCGTCTCGCGCAACGGCAACCGGTGCTGCAGCTGCGGGATCAGGTCGGCCACGGCGACGTAGATGAAGCTGCTGGAGGCGATGACCAGCATGTACGGGAACAGCTGCTCCCACGGGCCCACGACGAAGTAGCCCACGATGCCGCCGAGCACGGCCGCGAGGCCCGAGGCCGCGTTGTAGAGCAGCGCCTTCTTGCGCGACAGGCCGGCGTTGAGCAGCACGATGTAGTCGCCCACCTCCTGCGGGATCTCGTGGGCGATGATGGCCGCCGCGGTGACGAAGCCCAGCTGCACGTCGGTGAGGAAGGCCGCCGCGATGATGATGCCGTCGCAGAAGTTGTGGATGCTGTCGCCCACCAGCACGCTCCAGCCGCCCCGCCCTGCCTGGTGGCGGTCGAAGCCGTGGTGGTGATGGTGGTGGTCGTTCTCGTGGTGGTGGCCGTGGCGGTACAGCTCGGCCTTCTCGAGCAGGAAGAAGAACATCAGGCCGGCCAGCAGCGTGAGGAACAGCGAATGCGGGCTGGCGCTGCTCTCGAAGGCCTCGGGCAGCACGTGCAGCAGCGCGGTGCCGAGCAGCACGCCGGTGGACAGGCTCACGAGGTGGTGCACCACCTTCGACAGCACGCCGACGGTCAGGCTGGCCGCGATCACGACCGAGAGCAGCCCACCCGCGAAGGTGGCCACCAGGATGTACAAGAGCGTCATGCGCGAACCGTCACGTCAAACCCGCAGGGAGAACAAACAACAAAAGGCCGCGCGGTGCGCGGCCTTCCGGGAGGGGAGCAGCTTTCAGGCCACCCCGTTGGCCTTGAACCAGGCCACCGCCCGTTTCCAGCCGTCCTCGGCAGCTTCCTTGCGGTAGCTGGGCCGGTAGTCGGCGTGGAAGGCGTGCGGGGTGTCGGGGTACACGACGAACTCCGATTTCTTCGCCGCCGGGCTGCCCGAGGCCAGGGCCGCCTTCATCTTATCAACGGTGTCAAGCGGAATGCCGCCATCGGCCCCGCCGTAGAGGCCCAGCACGGGGCCGGCCAGCTTGCCGGCCACGTCCACGGGGTGCTTCGGCGTGAGCGGCGTGGCGTTGCCCACCAGCCGGCCGTACCAGGCCACGCCGGCCTTCACGGCCGGGTTGTGGGCGGTGTAGAGCCACACGATGCGGCCGCCCCAGCAGAAGCCGGTGACGCCCAGGCGCGAGGTGTCGCCGCCGTTGGCCTTGGCCCACGCCACCGAGGCGTCGAGGTCGGCCAGCACCTGCTCGTCGGGCACCTTCGAGATGACCTCGGCCTGCAGCTTCGGGATGTCGGTGTACGCCTTGGCGTCGCCCTGGCGGATGAACAGCTCGGGCGCGATCGCGAGGTAGCCGAGCTTGGCGAAGCGGCGGGCCACGTCGGCGATGTGCTCGTGCACGCCGAAGATCTCCGACAGCACGAGGATCACCGGCAGCCCGGTCTTGCCCTCGGGGGCCGCGCGATAGGCGGGGATGCTGCTGCCGCCCACGGGGATGTTCACGACGCCGGCGGTGAGCCCGGCGGTGTCGGTGGTGATGGTCTGCGCGCTGACCGGCAGCACGGCGGCGGCGAAGCCCGAACCGACGGCGGTCTGGACGAAGCTGCGGCGCGTGAAGTCGCGGGTGGGGGTGAGGCTGTCGAACTCGGAACGGCTCATGGTGGAACTCCTGGGTTGCGAACGGGGGCCTGGCGGGGAAACGGGAGCGTCGCATTCTAGGAAGGATCCAAATCCGTTGCCCGCCAGACCTTGTTCGCGGGTCGGCCGTCGAGGTGCCACGAAAACACCGGACAATCGCCCCATGAGTTCTTCGCGCCCCACCGCTTCGCCCACCGACCTCGCCGCCATCGACATCGGCTCCAACAGCTTCCGACTCGAGATCGGCCAGATCACCCCGGGGCGCTACAAGCGCGTCGAGTACCTGAAGGAAACCGTGCGCCTCGGCGCCGGCCTGGACACCGATGGCCTGCTGACCGAAGACGCGGCCGCGCGCGGCCTCGCCTGCCTCTCGCGGTTCGCCCAGCGCCTGGCCGGCTACGCGCCGGGCCAGGTGCGCGCCGTCGCCACCCAGACGCTGCGCGAGGCCCGCAACCGCGACCTGTTCCTCGCCCGCGCGCAGACCGTGCTGGGCCACCCCATCGAGGTCATCTCCGGCCGCGAGGAAGCCCGCCTGATCTACGCCGGTGTGGCACGCCTGCAGCCCTCCGAGCAGCCCCGCCTCGTGATCGACATCGGCGGCCGGTCCACCGAGATGATCCTCGGGTGCGGGCGCACGCCGCAGCGCGCCGAGTCCTTCCAGGTGGGCAGCGTGAGCCTGTCGCTGCGCTTCTTCCCCGACGGCAAGTTCACCGAACAGGCCTTCCGCAATGCCCAGGTCGCCGCCGGCGCCGAGTTCGAGGAGGCCCTCGCGCCCTTCGCCCGTTCGCTCTGGACCGAGGCGCTCGGCTCGTCCGGCACGGCCGGGGCCGTGTCGGGACTGCTGCAGGCCAACGGCATCACCGACGGCGCCATCACCCCCGACGGTCTGCGCTGGTGCATCGCGCAGTGCCTGAAGGCGGGCCGCGCCGACCGCCTTTCGCTCGCCGGCCTGAAGGACGACCGCCGCGCCGTGCTCGGCGGCGGCCTCGCGATCCTCTACACCCTCGCCACCCACTTCGGCATCGATGCGCTGCAGCCGGCCCGCGGCGCGTTGCGCCAGGGCGTGATCTTCGACCTCGACGAACGCCGCGAAGGCTCCCAGGCCGGCGGCCGCAGCCACGACATGCGCGAGGCGTCCGTGCAGGAACTGCAGCGCCGCTTCGAGGTGGACACGGCCCAGGCCCAGCGCGTGGCCACGGTGGCGTCCAGCCTCTTCAAGCAAGTGGAGCCCGCGGCCGATCCCACCCGCATGCGCCAGCTCGCCTGGGCCTGTGCGCTGCACGAGATCGGCATGATGGTCTCGCACCACGACCACCACCGGCACAGCGCCTACCTGCTGGGGCACGCCGACGCGGCGGGCTTCTCGCAGTCCGAGCAGCGCCGGCTCGCCGAACTCGTGCTCGCGCAGCGCGGCGGCCTGCGCAAGGTCGAGCCGCAGCTCGGCGACGAATCGTTCGCCTGGCAGGTGATGTGCCTGCGCCTGGCCATCATCGGCTGCCACGCGCGCCAGGCGGTGGACCCGAACCGGGTCACCCTGTCCCGCAAGGACAAGGTGGCGGTGCTGTCGGTGCCGCCCACCTGGGCCGACAGCCATCCCCGCACGCTGTACCTGCTCGACGAGGAAACCGCGGTGTGGGAGCGCAGCGGCATGCTGCGGCTCCAGGTGCGCCGCTGACCGGCCGCCTTCAGCGCGCCGGCGGCACCACCTTGGGCTCCGCCGGATCCGCGAGGTAGTGCGGCGACATGATCTGCACGCCGGCCTCGTTGAACACGTCGAGCACGTTCGCGTGCAGCGCGCTGAGCACCTCGGCGCGCGGGCGCGGCAGTTCGGGCACGGCCTGAGTCACGAGGCGGTACTCCACGTAGAAGTCCGACAGCGCGGTCTGGAACACCCGGGGCTCGGGATCCGGCAGCACCCCCTCCGTGCGTGACGCCGCCGCCAGCAGCAGGGACTGCACCTGGCGCCAGGGCGTGTCGTAGCCGATGGTCACGGTGGTGTCGAGCACGTAGCCGTGGCCCTTCACCGCGCGCGAGTAGTTCTTCGTGGTGGTGCCGAGCACGACGGCGTTGGGGATCGTCACTTCCTCGCCGAGCCCCGTGCGGATCTTCGTGGTGAAGGCCCCCATCTCGGTCACCGTGCCCTCCTGGTCGCTGACCCGGACGTACTCGCCCACCCGCAGCGTGCGCGAGTACATCAGGATGAGGCCGCTGGCCCCCTGGCCGATGAGGTTCGATCCGCCCAGCGTGATCATGATCCCGACGAGCACCGACACCCCCTTGAACGCGTCGCTGTCCGAACCTGGCAGGTACGGGTACGCCATCACGCCCGCGAAGAGCCAGATCCCCACGGCCACGAGGCGCCGGGTGGGACCGACCGTGTCGCGGTCGAGCCACCGGACCTGAGATCCGCCCTGCTGCACGCGGTCGAAGATCGGGCCGAGCGCGTCGACGACGAGCTTGGCGATCACGAAGATGAGTGCCGCGACGATGAGGTCGGGGATCGCCCGCAGGATCCCGTTGCCCAGTTGCGCCGCCACCCCGACGAAGAAACTGCCGAGGCGCTCGCCCCAGGCCCGCGTGAACGGGAACTGCGTGAGCACGAACACGAGCCACTCGTAGCTGAGCAGCACCAGCAGCAGCCACGACACCACCGCGAACGCCCAGTGCGTGGCGGCGCGCAGGCGCGGCAGCGCCAGGAGCGGTGCCCCGGCCACCCGCACGCCCGCCGTGCGGGCCTCCAGCAGGCGGGAGGCCCGGGCCGCCACGCGCCCGCGCAATCGCCAGATGAGCCCGGCGGCCACCACGAAGGCCCCCGTGGCCAGCGCCGACCAGGCCACCGCGCGCAGCAGGTGGCCGCGGTCGCGGGACTCCCGCGTCTCGGCGATGGCCTGGGCGAGCGCGCGTTCCGTGGCGGTCGTGGCGGCCGGCAGGGTTTCGCGGCGCACCGCGTCGACGTCCTGCTCGGTGAGCACCATCGCGAAGGTACCGTCGATCAGGAACACGCTGCCGAGCGGCTCGTGCTGGACCGTGACCCGGCCCGGTCCGCCGCGGCCGACGAGGTCGGCCAGCATGCGCTCGGTGCGCCGGGCACGGTCGGCCACGCCGATGCCGAAGAACGGCGCCCGGAACACCGCCACCGGGCGGTTGAGCAGCGTGACGACCGCCTCGTCACTCCCCGGTCCCGCGGGGGCGCTGGCCGGTGCGCTGGCCGGCGTGGCCGGCTGCGCGAGCGGGCCGGAGCACCAGAGCAGCCAGACCAGCACGGTGATGAAGGGAAGATGCCGCATGCGGGGCGTCCGGGGAAGGGGGTTCCCGATTGCAGCGCATCTCGCGGTCCGCGTCACCTTGCCCCAAGGTGCAGCGCGACGCCCGCGGTCAGAGGTCGAACACGAGCGACCGGTGCATCGCGACACCGGCCATCACGCCGTCGGCCGACGCGAAGGTGGCGTTGTGCATGCCGCGCGCGGTGTCCCCCGCCGCGAAGACCCCCGGCACCGTGGTCTGCTTCATCTCGTCGACCCGGATGACCGGCCCTGCCATGCCCTCGTCGAAGGCGCAGCCGAGCTGTCCGGCCAGCGGGCTCGACGGCACCGTGCGGGGCCCGATGAACAGCGCCTCCAGGGGCACCCGGCGGCCGTCGTCCAGCACGGCGGCGCGCAGCGCCGGTGCGTCGCCTTCCAGCGCGACGACCCGGCCCGCCACCACCGTCACCTCCCGCCGGCGCAGCAGCGCAAGGGCCTCGCCGTCGAGTTCGCCGGCCCCGTCCAGCAGCAGCGTGACCGGTCCCCAGTCCGCCACCAGCGCGGCGTGGTGAACCGACATCGGGGACGTGGACAGCACCCCTAGCGGCCGCCCCGCCACCTCGTACCCGTGGCAGTACGGACAGTGCAGCACGGTCTCGCCCCAGCGCTCGGCGAGCCCGCCGATGTCGGGGAGCACGTCGCGCACGCCTCCGGCGAGCAGCAGCTTGCGGCCGCGCAGCGGTTCGGCGCCGTCGAGCGCCAGCACGAAACCGTCTCCGTCCGCGCGGGCCGACGTGGCGAACGCTTCGACGAAGGTCACCGACGGATAGGCGCGCAGCTTCCGGCGCGCCTGCTCGAGCAGTTCGAGCGGCGGCACGCCGTCCAGCGCGAAGAAGCCGTGCGACGCGGCCGCGAAGCGGTTGCGCGGCGCGCCGGCGTCCACCACGCACACGGGGCGGCGGGCGCGGGCGAGCTGCATCGCCGCCGACAGGCCGGCGAAACTGCCGCCGACCACCAGCACGTCAAACATCATGGGTCATGTCCTCCAGGGAGTGGCCACCGCGCACCAGGCGCTGGTGGAAGTCTTTGGAAAGGTCGGCGAGCGTGACCTCGCCGAGGCGTTCGAGCAGCAGCGCCTCGGCATCGCGGTAGGCGCTGCCGAGCGCGGCGTTGACCGCCTGCTCGACGAGGCACCCCGGGCTGTCGGTGCGGTGGCCCACCGCCAGCAGCGCGGGCGCGCCCACGGCCTCGTGGATGTCGCGCAGGCTGATGGCCGAGAGCGGGCACGACAGCACCCAGCCCCCGCCGTGGCCCTTGGCCGACGCCACCAACCCGGCCTCGCGCAGCCCGCCCATCAGGCGGCGCACGACGACGGGGTTCGTCTGCATCGCCGCGGCGAGCGATTCGGACGTGGCCGGGTGCTCCGCCTCGGCCATGTGGAGCAGGACGTGCAGGACACCCGACAACTTGCTGTCTCGTTTCATGACACATCATAAGTTGCATGAAATGACCTTGGCCGGCAAAGGGGCGCCAAGCGACACTCGGGGCATGAACGACACCGTCGAACGCCATTCCCGCTCCGAGGACGTGCAGGCCCTGCTGTCCGGCACCCTGCTGATCGCCCTCGGCGTCGCGATGTTCAAGCACACCGGGCTGCTGACCGGTGGCACGGCCGGCCTGGCCTTCCTGCTGTACTACGCGACGGGCATCGCGTTCGGGAAACTCTTCTTCCTGATCAACCTGCCCTTCTACTGGATCGCGTGGCGCCGCATGGGCCGCGTGTTCACGCTGAAGACCTTCGCGGCCGTGGCGCTGCTGTCGCTCTTCACGGAGCTGCAGCCGCACGTGCTGAAGTTCGACGCCCTGCACCCGCTCTACGCCGCGGTGGCCGGCGGCCTGCTGTGCGGCACCGGCTTCCTGATCCTGTTCCGCCACCAGGCGAGCCTCGGTGGCGTGGGCATCGTCGCGCTGATGCTGCAGCAGGACCGCGGCTGGCGCGCCGGCAAGATCCAGCTGGGGGTGGACTGCGTGCTGGTGGCCGCCGCCCTCTTCATCGTCGACCCGGAGCGCATCGCGTACTCGCTCGTCGGCGCGGTGGTGCTGAACATGACCCTCGCGGTGAACCACCGCCCGGGGCGCTACATTGCGATGTAACCCAAGGCACACCCTCATGACCTTCACCATCGGCATCCACGTCTTCGACCAGGTCGAAGTGCTCGACTTCGCGGGCCCCTACGAGGTGTTCACGTGCGCCTCGCGCCTGCACCGGCGCACGCACGACGACGACCTGTTCCGCGTGCTGACCATCGCGCGGTCCGGCGAACCGGTGCGCGCACGCGCCGGCCTGCCGGTGCTGCCCGACAGCACGTTCGCCGACCACCCGCCCCTCGACCTCGTCATCGTGCCCGGCGGCGTGGTGACGGCCGAACTCGAACAGCCCGAGGTGATCGACTGGGTGCGCCGGGTGGCGGGCGCCACGAAGCTCACGGCCTCGGTGTGCACCGGGGCCTTCCTGCTCGCGAAGGCCGGCGTGCTCGACGGCCGGGCCGCCACCACGCACTGGGAGGACGTGGACGACCTGAAGGCCATGTTCCCGGGCCTCGACGTGCGCACCGGCGTGCGCTGGGTCGACGAAGGGCCGGTGGTCAGCAGCGCCGGCATCTCGGCCGGCATCGACATGAGCCTGCACCTGGTCGAACGGCTCGCCGGGCGCGCGCTGGCCGAACGCACCGCTCGGCAGCTCGACTTCGACTGGACCGAAAACCGCTGACGCTCAGCCTTTCAGCGACGACCCCGGCATCGCCTTCGTGCGCATCAGCCCTTCCTGCGCCACCGACGCGACCAGCCGACCGTCCTGCGTGAAGATGCTGCCGCGGCAGAAACCGCGGGCGTTGCCCGCCGCCGGTGAGTCGGTGGCGTACAGCAGCCAGTCGTCCATGCGGAAGGCATCGTGGAACCACATCGCGTGGTCGAGGCTCACGACCTGCACGTCGCCCTTCATGAAGCTCATGCCGTGGGGCGCGAGCGCCGAGCGCAGCAGCCCGAAGTCGGACGAGTAGGCGAGCATGGCCTGGTGCAGCACCGGGTCGTCGGGCAGGCGGTCGATGGCGCGGAACCAGGCGTCGTTGCGCGGCGGCGCCGGATCGGGGTCGATGGGGTCGAGCGGGGCCACCTGGCGGATCTCGATGGCCGTCTCGGCATGCAGCACGTCGCGCAGGCGCTGGGGCAGCCGGTCGATGTGCTGGCGGCGGAACTCGAGGTCGCTGACGAGTCCCTCGGGACCGGGCACCACGGGCATGTCCGCCTGGTGGGACGGCCCCTCCTCGCGCACGTGGAACGACGCGGTGAAGCCGAAGATGGGCTGGCCGTGCTGGATGGCCACCACCCGGCGCGTGGTGAAGCTGCCGCCGTCGCGGATGCGGTCGACGTCGTAGACGATCTTCGCGTTCTTGTCGCCGGGGCGAAGGAAGTAGGCGTGCAGTGAATGGACGGTGCGGTCGGCCTCGACCGTGAGGGCCGCGGCCATCAGGGCCTGGCCCAGCACCTGGCCGCCGAACACGCGCGGGCTGCCGATGTCGCCACTGACACCGCGGAAGAGGTTCTGCTCGAGCTGCTCCACCTGCAGCAGTT
>Ga0247823_10001985_pt1 | contig 16928 bp, 18 predicted proteins | sample 13C_PalmiticAcid_2_FD_192426 | JGI IMG/M metagenome (GOLD analysis project Ga0247823, IMG submission 192426) | Soil microbial communities from agricultural site in Penn Yan, New York, United States - 13C_PalmiticAcid_Day30 | ecosystem: Environmental > Terrestrial > Soil > Agricultural land...
AGGGCTATTACGGCGACATCACCGAGAAGCAGTTCAAGCGCTCGTACGAAGACGCTTCGAAGATGAAGGGCGACACCGGTCAGAACCTGATCGGCCTGCTCGAAATGCGCCTCGACATGATCGTCTATCGCGCCAAGTTCGCGCCGACGATCTTCGCCGCCCGCCAGCTGGTCAACCATGGCCACGTCAAGGTGAACGGTGAGAAGTGCAACATCGGTTCGCGCCGCATCAAGCCCGGCGAGACCGTCGAGCTGGGTTCGAAGGCGCAGGAAATGGCGCTGGTGATGGAGGCGCAGAGCCTCGCCGAGCGCGACATCCCCGATTATGTCGCCCCGGACGGCGCGTCGAAGATCACCTTCACCCGCGTGCCGACCCTCGACGAGGTGCCGTATCCGGTGAAGATGGAACCGAACCTGGTCGTCGAATTCTATTCGCGCTAAGTTCGGGCTTCAGCCGAAACAGCAAAGGGCGGTCCTCACGGGCCGCCCTTTTCGTTTGCGCCCCGCTTGCTCCTGCCGCCGCCCACTGCCACAAGTCGCGCAATCAAATTACCCGGAGACGGTGCCCATGCGTTTCGCCCTTCTTGCCCTGCTGGGCCTTGCCGCGTGCAGCGGCGGCCAGTCCTCGGCCCCCGAGCCCGAACTGCCCGCAATGCCGATGGAGACGTTCAAGGAGGCGACACGCGTCCTGTCCTCCGACGAATTCGAAGGCCGCGCGCCCGGCACCGCGGGCGAGAAGAAGACGCTCGACTATCTCGTCCAGCAATTCCAGAAGGCCGGGCTCCAGCCCGGCAACAACGGCAGCTGGTTCCAGGACGTGCCGCTGGTCGCGATCACCGCGAAGAACATGTCGGACCTCTCCTTCACCGGCGGCAGCCAGCCGATCAGCCTGAAATACGGTCCGGAATTCGTTGCCGGAACCTATCGCGTGACGCCGAAGATCGCGGTCAAGGACAGCCCGGTCGTCTTCGTCGGCTATGGCATCAACGCGCCCGAAAAGGGTTGGAACGACTATGCCGGGGTGGATGTGAAGGGGAAGACCGTCGTCATCCTCGTCAACGATCCCGACTGGCAGAAGAGCGACACTCAGGGCGAATTCAACGGCCGCGCCATGACCTATTATGGCCGCTGGACCTACAAGTTCGAGGAAGCCGCGCGTCAGGGCGCCGCCGCTGCGATCATCGTCCACCAGACCGAACCCGCCGCCTATGGCTGGAACGTCGTCCAGTCGAGCTGGACCGGCGAGCAGCAGGTGGCCGATGCCGCCAATGGCCATGCCGATCAGTCGGCCGCGATTGGCTGGATGCAGCTCGACAAGGCGAAGCAGCTGTTCGCCTCGGGTGGCCAGGATTTCGACAAGCTCGCTGCCGCTGCCAAGGTGAAGGGCTTCAAGCCCGTCGCGCTCGGCGCGGTGAAGGCATCGGTCAGCTTCGACAACGACATCCGCAAGCATGCGTCGAAGAATGTGATCGGCATCCTTCCCGGCAAGGCTCGCCCGGACGAATATGTCCTCTATACCGCGCATTGGGACCATCTCGGCCGCTGCGAGGCCGCGCCTGACGGCGACGACATCTGCAACGGCGCGGTCGACAACGCCACCGGCACCGCGGCTCTGGTCGCACTCGCCGAAGCGCATGCCAAGGCCGGCGCGCCCGACCGCAGCCTCGTCTTCCTTGCCGTGACCGCCGAGGAATCGGGCCTGCTCGGCTCCAAATATTATGGCGACAACCCGATCTATCCACTCGCGAAGACCGTGGGCGGCGTCAACATGGACGCGCTCAACATGACGCCCCCGGCGAAGAACGTCATCGTGATGGGCAAGGGCAAGTCGCAGCTCGACGCTTATCTTGAGCGCGCGCTCGCCAAGCAGGGCCGCGTCGCGAGCAACGAGCCGACGCCGGAGAAGGGCTTCTACTACCGCTCCGACCACTTCATGCTCGCCAAGCACGGCGTGCCGATGCTCTATTTCGACGCGGGCGACGATCTGGTCGAGGGCGGCACCGCGGCGGGCAAGGCTGCGGCGCAGGACTATGAGAAGAACAAGTACCACGGTCCCAAGGACGAGTTCGATCCGAACTGGAACTGGGCGGGGGTCGAGAAGGATCTCCAGGTCTATTATGCGGTCGGCCGCGCGCTGGCATCGACCAGCGACTGGCCCAACTGGAACGAGGGCGACGAATTCCGCGCCGCCCGCGACAAGAGCCGCCAGGGAGCGAAGTAAGCGTATATGAAGCCGACGCCGCCGCCCGAATGGGCCAAGCACAAGGCCGTGTGGATCGGCTTCCCCAGCCATCCCGAGCTGTGGGAATCGCTGGGTGCAGCCCGGGCGGAGGTCGCTGCCTTCGCGCGCGCGGTCCATGCCGGCGGCGCGGGCGAGCAGGTGCTGCTCGTCGCCGCGGACGAGGAAGCGGCTGCCGCCGCGCGCCTGCTCGCGGGCGACGCGGCGAAGGTCGTCGTTGCGCCGTTCGGCGACATCTGGCTGCGCGACACCGGCGTGATCCTTGACTCGTCGGGTATCGGCCACGCCTTCCGCTTCAACGGCTGGGGCGGGAAGTATGAATATGAAGGCGACGAGGAGGTCGGCCGCCTGCTCGCCGGCAAGCGCGGCATCGAGGTCGAACCGCACGACTGGGTGCTTGAGGGTGGCTCGATCGACTGGGACGGCACCGGTCTGGTCGTCACCACCGAACAATGCCTGCTCAACCGCAACCGCAATCCCACGCTCTCGCAGCGCGAGGCGGAGGAGCGGCTGTACAATGACCTGGGCTTTGATCGCGTGCTGTGGCTCGGCAATGGGCTCGCGATGGATCACACCGACGGCCATGTCGACAATCTCGCCCGCTTCGTCGGCGAGAACCGGCTGGCGATCCCGGTGCCCGAAGAGAACGACCCCAACTGGCTGGTCTATGCCGACGCCAAACGTCGCGCCGAAGCGTTCGGCGTCGACGTCGTCCCGATCCCCTCGCCCGGTCGCGTCATCCACGGGGATGAGGTCGTCCCGGCGAGCTACATGAATTTCTACATCGGCAACGCCGCGGTGGTGATCCCGGTCTATGGCCAGCCTAACGACCGCAAGGCGGTCGAGGTCATCGCTGCGCTCTTCCCCGGCCGCGAGGCGGTGGGCCTGCGCGCCGACCATATCCTGACCGGCGGCGGCAGCTTCCACTGCATCTCGCAGCAGATTCCGAAATAGCGTGGAGGGCGGCCTCTACGCGCAGCCGCTGTTCTGGGTGACGATCGGCCTCGCGCCTGCTCTTTTCGGCGCTTCCCTGGCGCATTTGCGCCTGCCGCGTCTCCGGCGGGCGTCGGTCGCGGCGCTCGTGCTTGCGCCGCTGATAGTCTGCACTGCGATCCTGGCTTGCGCGCCGTCGGGGGGCGAACCGTTCTGGCCATGGTGGTTGGCGGGTATGGCCATGCTGGGCATCCCGATGGCGCTATGGGCGCTGGCCGCTCTAGCCGGCTACCTGATTATGCGCAGGACCCGCTGACATTCCATCGTCGCAGGTGACGAAGAGCGGCGGCTCCCCTAAATAGCGCCGCATGACCCAGATCACCGTCGCCGCGCTCCAGCTCGCCTTCTCGAACGACATGGCGGGCAACATCGCCAACGTCACCGAGCTCGTCCGCGAGGCAGCGGGGAGGGGCGCGCAGGTCGTCCTCCCGCCCGAGCTGTTCGAGGGCGAATATTTCTGCCGCGTCGAGGACGAGGCGCTGTTCGCGCAGGCCAAGCCCCTCGCCAGCCATCCTGCGGTCACCGCGATGCAGGCGCTCGCCGCCGAGCTGCAGATCCATATCCCGACCAGCTTCTTCGAGGCGGACGGCCCGCATTTCTACAACAGCCTCGCGATGATTGGTCCCGACGGCAAGGTCGCGGGCGTCTATCGCAAGAGCCACATCCCCGACGGCCCCGGCTATGAGGAGAAGTACTATTTCCGCCCCGGCAACACCGGGTTCAAGGTGTGGGATGGCCCCGCGGCGGACGCGACGCTTGGCGTCGGCATCTGCTGGGACCAATGGTATCCGGAAACCGCGCGCACGATGATGCTGATGGGGGCGGAGCTGCTCTTCTATCCGACGGCAATCGGTTCCGAGCCCTATGACGTCGATCTCGACACCAGCCGCATGTGGCGCCGCGCGATGATCGGCCATGCCGTGTCCAATGTCGTCCCCGTGATCGCTTCGAACCGCATCGGCACCGAGGGCGACCAGCGTTTCTACGGCCACAGCTTCATCTGCGACGAATGGGGCGACATCCTCGCCGAGTTCGGAAGCACGGAGACCGGCGTCCTCACTGCCACGCTGGATTTGGATCGCGCGCGGAAACACCGCGCCGGCATGGGCTTCTTCCGCGACCGCCGGCCGGAACTCTATCGGCGCATGGTCGAGGACATCTGAGCGCCCCGTGGCCTTGAAATGTTGGAGTTGATTTGCTCCATCCTGATCGATGGAACAGGAACTCCCCAAAGGCGCACCGAACTGCCCTCGTGCGCGCGTAGGAGTGTGACTTTTGGGACTTTCCGTCCCTCAGATCGTCTCGCGCAGCTGCAGCGCCCGCGCGAACACCGCCTCGAACATTTCCGCCGTCAGCCGCCCGGTATTCTGGTTGTAGCGCGAGCAGTGATAGCTATCGATCAGTACCCGTCCGTCGGGCATGCGATGTTCGGCGAGATGTGCGAAGCGGCATTTGGGCAGCTTGCCGCCCAGCACCTTCACCGCACTCTGGTGCGCGATCTGGCCGAGCGCCACGAAGATGCGCGCGGGAATCGCATTGGCCTGCGCGCCGGCAAAGGGTCGACAGTTGCGCGCTTCCTCGGGCGTCGGCTTGTTCTCGGGTGGCAGGCATTTGACCGAGTTGATGATGATTGCGCCCTTGAGCTGAAGCCCGTCGTCGGGCCGCGATTCGTACTTGCCCTCCGTGAAACCGAACTTGGCCAGCGTCGCGAACATCAGGTCGCCCGCGAAGTCGCCAGTGAAGGGACGTCCCGTCCGGTTCGCACCGTGCTTGCCCGGCGCGAGGCCGATGATGCCCAGCCACGCCTGCGGATCGCCGAACGCTGGCACCGGCGCGTTCCACCAGTCCGGGTGCTCGGCACGCAATTCGGTGCGCAGTCCCATCAGCCGCGGACAGCGCGGGCAGTCATGGGGAGGCTCGGTCTCGGGAAGCGGGCTTGGCGGAACCATGCGCCAGCGATAGGCCGTGCAGTGTGATGCGCTCAACCCCTGTCTATCGCTACGCCATTGCCCTCGGCTCCAACCGCCGCGGTCGTCACGGCGCGCCGCAGGCCGAGGTCCGCGCCGCGCTCGAAGCGATCGGCGGCGTCGCGCTTGCCTCTCCGATCATCGTCACCGCTCCCCTCGGCCCGTCGCGTCGCCGCTTCGCCAACGCCGCAGCGCTGATCGAAAGCGCGGAAGCCCCGCCCGAACTGCTCGCGCGCTTCAAGCGGATCGAAGGCGATTTCGGCCGCCGCCGCGGGCGCCGCTGGGACAGCCGCGTGATCGATCTCGACATCATCCTCTGGTCGGGCGGCGCATGGGCGAGCCCCGGCCTGACGGTTCCGCACCCGCACTTTCGCGCGCGCAGCTTCGTGCTGCGCCCCCTCGCTGCGATTACGCCGGACTGGCGCGATCCGCTCACCGGCCGCACGATCCGCCAGCTTGGCTACCAACTTGAACGCAAGCGCGTGTCGCTCCCCGGTTGACCGCGCGGGATCACGCCCTTAGGTGCACCCCACCCTCAAGTGCGGGCTCGTAGCTCAGTTGGTAGAGCAACGGACTTTTAATCTGTAGGTCTCGGGTTCGAGCCCCGACGAGCCCACCACTTGAGGCAATCCTTCAGGTCAGGCAGGCGCCAGTCCAGCCCGTTCCGCGGCGCCGAAATAGCCGCGCATCGCCGCCGCCGCCCGATCGGTGAGCGTGATATGCGCGCGGCGCTTGTCGGTGGGATCGGCTTCGCGGCCGAACAGATCGGCGTCGTGCATCGTCCCGATCCAGCGCAGCGCCGTGGTCGGCGGCACCGCCGCGGCGATGCACAGGCTGGAGACCGAGACGCGCCGCCCTTCGAGCCGTGCCGCATAGAGATCGAGCAGCATGTCCCAGGCGGGATCGGCAAACAGCTCCGACGCGAAATGGTGATCGCGCAACCGCCGGGCACGGATGGTGGCGCGGATGGCGCGCGGATCGGGATCGGGCTCCGTCACCGGTTCGGTGCGATAGCCGGGCGTACGGTCGCGGACGCCGCCGGGCGGCGCAGCGGTGAGCTGGCTCAGCACCTCGGCCAGCCGTGCGACTTCCTCATTGAGCAGGCGCAACCGTTCGGCCTCACGCTCCCGCGTGGCGTCGTGCAGCCGCGTCGTGCCGCCTGGCAGCGCCCCGGCCAGTGCCGCCACGGCTTCGGCCGGGCCGGCGTCGCAAAGTAGGATGGCGTCCGCCGCCAGCATCGGTCCGGCAACCGCATCGATCGATGCGGTGTCGAACAGGGCGATTGTGCGGCAGTCGCGGCGTGCCGTCATCCCGGCGATCTCCGCCGCGCTGTCCGCCGCCTGCTCGATCGAAAGCCCGACCGCGTCGAACACCAGCAGATCCAGGCTGATCTGGTCCGCCAGCCGCGCTGCCGCCTGCTCGGGCGCTATCGTGCCGAGCAGACGCACGCCTGACGCCTCGACCAGTTGCCGAAGCGCCGCCATCCGGTCCGGCGTGGCGACGATCAGTGCGCCGCCATCCTGGGCAGCGGAATAGAGGGCAGGAGCGATCGTCTCATGCATCGAAACCTCCGCTTTGCATTGCATTGCGGATGTTTCACCGGTTCGTGCCGCCGACGTAAGCATAAATGCCTCCGTTCCCAATCCGTTTCGGATGAACTATCTCCGGAACGGATCAAGAACGCAAGCGGGAAGTCAGCCGAACACGTCTTCGGCGTCGCTGAACTCGTCCTCGACCAGCAATCGGGCGGCAGTCGCGGCGCTGCCGCCACTCAGCGCGATCCAGACCGCAGCCACTGCGCCGCCCCCGATCGACTGGAGAAAGACGAGCATGCTGAAGCTGCCTGCTTCGGCCTTTTGCGGCAAGACGACCTGCACGGACGTTCCGTCGTCCGCCGCGGAAGCGTCGCCGAGCGTCGCAAGCAGGTCGGCGAAATGGCTTCCCGCTGTGACCAGGTTGACGGCAACCGACGCGACCAGCCCGATCAGGGTGACCACCAGCGCCGCGCCGAACAGCTTCCAGAAATGCCCGCGGCTGCGCGTCCACGCCTCCCCGATCGCAAAGGCGCCGCGATGGAGGGTCAGCGGAAAAGCGAGCGAGAAGCGTATGATGAAAAAGGCCGCCGTGCCGAACAGGACGAGCCCGACGAGCAGCGAGAGGATTGCCCTGAGCAGCACCGATTCGGTGCTTGCCGCCACGCTGCCCAGGAACAGGCCGGTGATCAGGCTCGCTGCGAGCAGCAGCGCGAAACCGGCGATGCCGAAGAGCAGGCACAGTCCCAGCATGCGGAGCTCGTCCAGCCCCAGACGCAGGAAGGCGATGCCGCGCGTGTCGGGCCGCAGCACCGATCGCATCGACGCGGTGTAGAGGATGACTCCGACGACCCCCAGCAACAGGCTCAGCAGCCAGATGGGAATCGCCGCCGACATCAGCTCCGCAGTGTCGTTGACGGACACGCCCGGCCCGAAACTGTGCCGGATCACCGGCGACATCACCAGCGTGAACGCGATGTTGAAGGCGAAATAGATGCCGCCCCAGATCGCGACCGCGACGAGATTCTCGCGAAGGACGCTGAATGCGCCCTCCAATATCCGCCCGACACTGATCATCGCCCCGGCCCCCTGACTGGCCGGCCGGGGCGCCCGATCAGTCGAGGGATTTCACGATCTCCTCGACCATCTTCTTGGCGTCGGCCAGCAACATCATCGTGTTGTCCTGGTAGAAGACGTCGTTGTCCACCCCGGCGTACCCCACGCCGCCCATGCTGCGCTTGATGAACAGCACGGTCTTGGCCTTGTTCACATCGAACACGGGCATGCCGTAGATGGGCGAGGCCTTGTCGGTCTTCGCCGCCGGATTGACCACGTCGTTGGCGCCGATGATGAAGGCGACGTCGGTCTGGCTGAACTCGCTGTTGATATCCTCCAGCTCGAACACCTCGTCATAGGGGACGTTGGCCTCGGCCAGCAGCACGTTCATGTGTCCCGGCATGCGGCCCGCGACCGGGTGGATCGCGTATTTCACGCGGACGCCATGCTCCTTGAGCTTGTCGGCCATCTCGCGCAGCACATGCTGCGCCTGCGCCACCGCCATGCCGTATCCGGGGACGATGATGACCTGCTCGGCCTGCTGCATCAGGAACGCCGCGTCCTCGGCGCTGCCGCGCTTCCACGGGCGGTCGGTCGCTGCCGCCGCCGCGCCGCCGCCGCTGTCGCCGCCAAAGCCGCCCGCGATCACGCTGATGAAGCTGCGGTTCATCGCGCGGCACATGATGTAGGAGAGGATCGCACCCGAGCTGCCGACCAGTGCGCCGGTGATGATCATCGCGGTGTTGCCGAGCGTGAAGCCCATCGCCGCCGCGGCCCAGCCCGAATAGCTGTTGAGCATCGACACCACGACCGGCATGTCGGCGCCGCCGATCGGGATGATCAGGAGGAAGCCGATGGCGAAGGACAGCGCCAGGACGGTCCAGAAGACCCATACCGGCGCCTGAAGCTCGATCGTGTAGAAGGCGATCAGGCCGAGGATCGCGGCCAGCGTGCCGAGATTGATGACGTGGCGGCCCGGCAGCATGATCGGCTTGCCGCCCATATTGCCGTTGAGCTTGAGGAAGGCGATGACCGAGCCGGAAAAGGTGATCGCACCGATTGCTACGCCAAGGCCCAGTTCGATCCGGCTGACCGGCAGGATCAGTCCGGCATGCGGCGAACCTGCCGAAAAGACGATCCCGAACGCCGCGGGATTGAGATAGGCGGCGACGCCGACCAGCACGGCGGCGAGGCCGACCAGCGAGTGGAAGCCGGCGACCAGCTGCGGCATGTCGGTCATCGCGATCTTTCGCGCGACGATCCAGCCGATGCCGCCGCCGATGGCGATGGCGCCGAGAATCTCGGGCAGCGACGCGATCTCATGCGTGACGAGCGTCGTCACCACGGCGATCAGCATGCCGGCCATGCCGAAGCGGTTGCCGCGGCGGCTGGTGGCGGGCGAGGACAGGCCGCGCAGCGCGACGATGAAACAGACGCCCGCGATCAGATAGGCGAGCGCGACCCAGGGGTTGAGCGGAACGGCCTCGTGCATCGGCTCAACCCTTCTTCTTGTACATGGCGAGCATGCGCTCGGTGACGGCGAAGCCGCCGAAGATGTTCACGCTGGCGAGCGCGACCGCGATCAGCCCCAGCCATTTGGCGGTGTCGCTCCCGGCTGCGGCGGCTGCGATCAGCGCGCCGACGATGATGACCGAGGAGATGGCGTTGGTGACGGCCATCAGCGGCGTGTGCAGCGCCGGGGTGACCGACCACACGACATAATAGCCGACGAAGCACGCCAGCACGAAGATCGACAGGATCGAGATGAAGTCCATGAGCGAGTCCTTCCGCGACTCAGTAGAAACTGTAGCTGGTGGTTTTGACGATGCCGAACGGCTGCTGCGGCATCGTTTCCGAAATGCGGACCCGCATCTTGCCTTCGCTTTCGGAGATTGCGGTGAACTTGGCGCCCATTACGCTCAACTCCCGCGGCATCTCCGAAGACTTGAACGCGATCGGCGCGGTCAACCGCTCAAGCTGCCCCTCACGTCCGAAGACGACCATGAAGCTTTCGCGGCTGTAGATGTTGAAATAGTTCCGGCGCTCGATGGCGACGAAATAGGTGTCGCGCATCGTACCCGGCGGAACTTCACGATAGCCGGTTTCGGCGATCGGCTTGGATTTCTTCGGATATTTCCCGGAGAGCGTGAGCAGGCCCTTGGTCTGGCTGTAGCCATTGAACCACCCGTCGAAGTCGCCGTCGCTGTCCGAATCGATCAGACAGGGCTGAAACGACGCGCCCAGCAGCTTCTGTTTGGCGACATCGGTCACGCAGAAGATTTTCACGCCATGTGCCGCCGCCGCGACGAGCTGCGTGCCGGCCGTAAATGTCGTGGAGCCGAGCACCACGTCGGCGCCGAGCTCCGCCAATCCGGTCGGCAACAACCGTTGCTTGAGCACGAAATCGCCGCCCGCCAGCAGGCGATCGCCTTCAGGCACGGCGATCGGCTGAACGACCCACAGGCTCTGCAATTCCCGCGACTGCGCGATTGCCGCCGGGGACGTCGCCAGAGCCGTCGCAGTAATGAACAGCCGCGCGACCGTTGTGGCCCGCCATTTCGTCCGATTTCCGTTCACTGGCATGCTCCCCCTGCCACGCGCCGGCTGCTTCAGCCGTTCAGCCTCTCGTTCACTACCTTGCCCTCGCGGGTCAGCCGGATCGCGTCGCCGATCTCCTCGTCAAGGATCGGCTTGCCCGCTTCCTTGTCCCAGAAGGCCGAGAGGAAATTGTAGAGGTTGCGCGCGAACAGCGCCGAGGCGTCCGCAGCGAGGCGCGAGGGCACATTCCTGTGACCGACGATCTTCACCCCGTGCTTCTCGACCACTTCGCCCGCGACCGCGCCCTCGACATTGCCACCGCTCTCGACCGCGAGATCGACGATGACCGATCCCGGCCGCATCGACGCGATCTGCGTGTCGCTGATCAGGCGCGGGGCAGGGCGCCCCGGGATCAGCGCGGTGGTGATGACGATGTCCTGCTTGGCGATGTGGCTGGAGACGAGCTCGGCCTGTGCGGCCTTGTACTCGTCGCTCATCTCGGTCGCGTAGCCGCCCGAACCTTCGCCCTCGATCCCCGCGACGCTTTCGACGAAGATCGGCTTGGCGCCGAGCGACTGAATCTGCTCCTTGGTCGCCGAGCGCACGTCGGTCGCCGAGACCTGCGCGCCGAGCCGCCGTGCGGTGGCGATCGCCTGGAGGCCGGCGACGCCGACGCCCATCACGAACACCTTGGCGGCCGAAACCGTGCCCGCCGCGGTCATCATCATCGGAAAGGCGCGGCCATATTCGGCGGCGCCGTCGAGCACAGCCTTGTAGCCGGATAGATTCGACTGCGAGGACAGGATGTCCATCGACTGCGCGCGGGTGATGCGCGGCATGAATTCCATCGCCAGCGCCTCGATGCCCAATGCGGCATAGGTGTCGACGCGGGCACGCTCGCCGAACGGGTTGAGGCCCGCGGCCAGCCAGGCGCCGGGCTTGATGCCCGTCAGGCTCGCCGGGTCCGGTCCCTGCACGCCGAGCACGATGTCGGCATTCGCGAGCACATCGGCGCGCGAGCCGACCTTCGCGCCGACGGCGGCAAAGGCGTTGTCATCCAGGGAAGCGGTGTCACCCGCCCCGCTTTCGACCGCCACTTCGGCGCCGAGCGAGACGAACTTCTTGACCGTTTCCGGCGTCGCGGAGACGCGCCGCTCACCGGCGGCGGTCTCCTTGAGGACGGCGATCTTCACTTCAGGAAGCGATCAGCCAGACGACCAATGCGGCGATGATCACGGTGACGATGGTGCCGATCTTCATCATCCGCATGAACCCACCATAGGTGTTCTCATGTGCCTTCATGTCGGCGCTGTGTGCCATGCGTAGCTTCCCCTCTGACGCGTTGTTGGCAGCTTCATTAGACGGCGTATCCCCGCCTCTCAAGCCCCGCGCGCTTGGGCAGCCTTAAGCCGGTCTTTACCCAACCCGATTATCCCGGGTGACCGATTTAGGGACAACAGGGACAGAAAATGACGCGCAACGGCCAGCGCCTCCTGATGCTGATCGACGACGAACCGGCCCAGCGGCGGCTGGTGACGGCGATCGCCGCACGCCGCGGCTGGCGCACCGTGTGCGCGAGCGACGGCGAGACCGCGCTCGCAACCCTGGGCACGCCGGACGGCATGGCCTTGGATGCGATCGTGCTCGATCACTGGGCGCCCGATTTCGACGCAGCGAAGCTGATCGCCGAATTGCGCGCCAACCGGCCGATGCTCCCCATCCTGTTGCTCACCGCCAATGGTTCGGTCGCCGCGGCGGTCAGCGCGATGCGCGCGGGGGCGACCGATTTTCTGGTCAAGCCGCTGGCGCCCGAACGGCTGCTCGCCGCGCTCGATACCGCGGTCGGTGCTAAGGTCGCGGGCGAACTGCGCCCGCTCACCGAGAAGATGGGCGCGAATCTGGCGTTCGACGAGATCGTCGGATCGGCGCCGCAATTCCGTGCGGCGCTCGCCATTGCGGCCAAGGCGGCGCGTGCGCGCGTCCCCGTGCTGATCGAAGGCGAGAGCGGCGTCGGCAAGGAAGTGGTGGCGGAAGCGATCCACGCCGCCTCTCCCCGCCATTCCAAGCCGGTCGTTCGCGTGAACTGCGGCGCGATTCCCGCGAACCTTGTCGAATCGGAGCTGTTCGGTCACGAAAAGGGTGCCTTCACGGGCGCCTTCGAACGCAAGATCGGCCGCTTCCAGGAAGCCGATGGCGGCACCATCCTGCTCGACGAGATTGGCGAGATGCCGCTCGAGGCGCAGGTGAAGCTTCTGCGTGTGCTGCAATCGGGCGAGGTCCATCCGATCGGCGCGCGGCATGTCAGCGAAGTCGATGTCCGCGTGATTGCGGCGACCAACAAGACCTTGCTGACCGAGGTCGAGGAAGGGCGCTTCCGCGAGGATCTCTATTACCGCCTCAACGTGGTGCAGGTGACGATCCCGCCGCTGCGCGAGCGGGCGGGCGACATCGCGCCGCTCGCCCGCCATCTGCTCGCACGCATTGCCGAGCAGCCGGGCCTGCGCCCGCTCGGTATCACCGACGATGCGATCGCGCTGCTTGCCGGCTATGACTGGCCGGGCAATGTCCGCCAGCTCCAGAATGCGCTGTTCCGCGCGGCGGTGCTGTGCGACGGCGATGCACTGACCCGCGCGGATTTCCCGCAGATCGCGCAGCTTTCGGAAGGCCGTCCCGCAGCGGGCGGTGCCGCCCATGGCGGCGCGGCGTCGGGGGCGGGGATCACCCTGTTCCGTGCCGACGGCAATCTGCGTGCGCTCGACGAGATCGAGGCGGATGTGATTCGCCTGGCGATCGGCCATTATCGCGGCCGGATGACCGAGGTTGCACGCCGGCTCGGCATCGGCCGCTCGACGCTCTACCGCAAGCTCGGCGAACTCGGGATCGACCAGAACGCGGCCTGACTCGAGCGCCATGCGCGGCTAGAAGGCCCGCATGGCTTCGTTCAAGGGAAAGACCGCGCTGATTACCGGCGCCGCATCGGGGATCGGCCGCGCGGTTGCGGAGCATCTGGCCTTGCAGGGCGCGAAACGCCTGATTCTGGTCGATCGGGATCGTGACGCGCTGGAGCGGTTGATGCTCCCGCCCTGCGAGACCAGCCTGTGCTTCGGCGATGTCCGCGAAGAGCCGCTGTGGGACGCGATCGAGCCCGAACTGGGCCAGCTCGACCACGCCGTGATCAATGCCGGCGTCGCCGGGGCATCGTCCATTGCCGATCATGATTTCGATCAGTGGCGGTATATCCTGTCGGTCAATCTCGACGGCGCCTTCCTGTCGCTGCGCGCCGCCATGCGGGCGATGCGCGCCAATGCCCGGCGGCCGGGCGGCAGCATCGTGCTGACCGCTTCGGCAGCGGGCGTGAAGGCGGAGCCTGGCGTTGCCGCCTATGGCTGTTCCAAGGCGGCGCTGATCCACCTCGCCAAGGTGGCCGCCAAGGAGGGGGCGGCGGACAATATCCGCGTCAACGCGATCGCGCCGGCGGGGGTGGAGACGTCAGTCTGGGATGCGGTGCCGATGTTTGCGCAGCGCGCAGCCGAAATCGGCCGTGATGCGGCCTTTGCCGAGATGGCGAAGCTCGCGACTCCGCTCGGACGCTACGCCAGCGCGGAAGAAGTCGCCGCGCAGATCGCCTTCCTCCTCGGCGACGAGAGTGCGCTGACGACCGGTACCGTGCTGCTCAGCGACGGCGGCTACACGCTCTAGCGCACGCCGCCAGCTAGATCTCGTCGTCCATATGGCTCTGCCGCAAGCCCGGAAGCATGCGGTGGAACACCACGTCCTCATCGAAGAACTGGTGCTTCAACGCGCCGCAGACATGGATGAAGATCAGCAGCACGAGGAAGTAGACGGCCATCTCGTGGATCGCTGCCAGATTCGCCCGTAGTTCGGGGGATTTGGCGACCGGAAGATCGAACCACTGGATGCCGCCGAACACCTCGCCCGTGCCGCCGCCTGCCGACATCGTCGCCCAGCCGAGCAAGGGCACGGCCAGCATCATCAGATAGAAGGCGAGATACACCCCCCGCGCCAAGGCACGTTCCCAGCCCGGCACGCTGTCGGGAAAGCGCGGCCACGGATGGACCAGACGCCAGCCGATCCACACGATGGTGAGCAGCAGGACGGCGATGTTGATCGACTTGTACCAGGGAAACAGACCGCGATCATTCGGCATGGTGATGGCGATCACGATGTTGATCACCACCAGTGCCGCCACGGTCCAGTGGATCAGGATCGATACATTCGAATAACGGTCATAGGCTTCGCGCATGGCTCCTCTCCTGACGACCTATCATCGTCAATCGCATGAAACGGCGGATTGTTCCGGCGGCGGCACGCCCGATCTGGCGAAACCCCGGCAGCTTCCCATATAATGCCGACGATGCTTCGATTCCTGCTCGTGATCGCCGCACTGGCGGCATTGGCCTTCATCGCCGTGACGCTGTTCGTGGTCGGCGCTGCGGGGCTTGCTCTGTTTTTCGGCGCGCGCAAGCTGCGCCAGCGAATCGCCGGGGCGAAGCTCCGGCGCATGAAGCAGGCGCGGCCTGCCGATCCGCTTGAGGCTGCCTGGGCCGCCGCTGCGGGCGAGGCGGACTGGGCGGTGAGCCGGATCGCCGCGGCGCGGACGAGCTGCGCGCGGCTGATTACGATCGCCGACGCCGAGCCACTGGCCGCCGATGCCGTCGACTGGGCCAATGTCGTGCGCCGCCGTGTGCCCGATCTGGTCGCCGCGTGCCTCAACGAATGCCGTGACGCGACCGGGGCCGAACGCCGCCGCAACCTTGAGGATCTGGTCGAGAGCCTCGAGAAGATCGGCGCCGAAGCGGACCGCCGTCGCGACCGGTTCCGCGAGGCGCGGGTCAGCCCGTTTGTGGTCCAGCGCACCTATGTCGAGCAGCGCACCCGGCCCGACCCGCTGGGTTAAGCTGTCAGCGCCCTATAAGGGCGGCGTCGCGCATCCCGCGCCACACCCGCAATGCCTGCACCGTTTCCGGCACGTCATGGACGCGCAATAGCTGCGCGCCCAGCTCTGCGCCCTTGAGCGCCAGCGCCAGCGAGCCGCCGAGCCTTTTGTCGGCGGGCGCTTCGTTCGAGAGCGCGCCGATGATCCGCTTGCGGCTGGCGCCCAGCAGCAATGGCACGCCGAGCCCGTGGAACAGCGCGAGGCCGTTGAGCAAGGCGAGGTTGTGCGCGAGCGTCTTGCCGAAGCCGATGCCGGGATCGGCGATGATCCGCGAGCGGTCCACGCCCGCCGCCACGACCGTGTCGATCCGCGCCGCCAGCCAGTCATAGACCTCGATCAGCGGGTCGCCATAACCCGCCCCGCCGTCCGCGCCCTGCTTGGGATCACCCGCGTGCATCAGCACCACCGGGCATTGCGCGTGCGCGACGACTTCGAGCGCGCGATCGTCCCACAGCAGCGCCGACACGTCGTTGACGATATGCGCGCCGGCGGCGAGCGCCGCTTCCATGACGCCGGCCTTGCGCGTGTCGGTGGAGACCAAAGTGCCGCTGCGTGCGAGCCGTACGATGACGGGGACGACGCGCTTGATCTCGTCGCCTTCCCAGACCTCCTTCGCGCCCGGCCGGGTCGATTCGCCCCCGACGTCGATCAGTGCCGCGCCCTCGGCGGCCATATCGACGCCTGCCGCTGCGGCCGCCTCCGCGTCGCCGGCATGCATGCCCCCGTCCGAGAAGCTGTCCGGGGTCATGTTGAGGATGCCCATGACCTGGGGCTGGTCGAAACGCAGCACACGCTCGCCAAGCTGGAGCGGCGGGCGCGGCGCGGTGACGCGCGCGGCGAGCGCCTGAAGCCGTTCGTCCTCGGGCAGGTCGGCGACCGGGACCGTGCGCTGGAGAACGCGCTTGCCATTCTCGACCGCGATCAGCTCCCAGGCCGAGAACCAGACCAGCCCGCCGGCGAGCCGCGCGACCTCGCCATCGCGCTCGATCGGCGAATCGGCGAACTGGACGGGCCGGAGATAGAGGCGGGCGCTGGCGGGAAGGTCGAGGGTCACGGTCTCTCCGTCACCCCGGCCGTCGTGCCGGGGTCCACGGTGCGGCAAGAACCGCACGAACATGGTTTTGCGGCACGGCGGACCCCGGAACAAGTCCGGGGTGACGGCGATGGATCAGGGCTGGGTCGCGAGCAGATAGGTCTGGCGCAGCGCGTCGATCGGCTTGAGGCCGTTCTCCGCTTCGTAATGCCAGAAGGTCCAGCCGTTGCACGAGGGCGCGCCCTGCAAGGTCGCGCCGACCTTGTGGATCGAGCCGGCGGTGCCGCAGTCGGTGAGCAGCGAGCCATCGGCCTTCACCACCGCGCGCCAGCGGCGCTTGGTGTCGCACAGCACGGTTCCGGGGGTGAGATAGCCGGTCTCGATCAGCGTGCCGAAGGCGACGCGCGGCGCCTGGCGCGGGGCCATCATCGTGGTGACGGCGCTCTCGTCGAGCGGCAGTGCCGCGTCGATGCGCTCCTGCGCCGCCTCGATATAGGTGCCCTCGCGATCGATGCCGATCCAGTGACGGCGCAGGCGCTTGGCCACCGCGCCGGTGGTGCCGGTGCCGAAGAAGGGATCGAGGATGACGTCGCCCGGCTTGGTGCAGGCGAGCA
>Ga0247823_10001986_pt1 | contig 16921 bp, 17 predicted proteins | sample 13C_PalmiticAcid_2_FD_192426 | JGI IMG/M metagenome (GOLD analysis project Ga0247823, IMG submission 192426) | Soil microbial communities from agricultural site in Penn Yan, New York, United States - 13C_PalmiticAcid_Day30 | ecosystem: Environmental > Terrestrial > Soil > Agricultural land...
GGTCAAGGATGCTGAGCTGGACCGCTGTATGAATTCCAGAGGTGTTTTGTCGACAAGGAGCGCGGGCCATTCGAGGTCGCGCAGGTCGCTCCGTCGACGTATCGAAGGCGTGCAGTGCTCACGTGAGCGCTGCCGCTGCACGGCTGGTTTGCTCCCCGAAGCCATCGAAGGGGCACGGCAGTGGCATCAGAAGTGCCCGCTCCTGCGTTCAGACGTCCGCGACAGTGCCTGGCAGCCCGCTGTGGTCAATCTTGCGCGGCATGGCCATGCAGCGCCCCTCCAGCCAGTCGTTCAAGGTCGCACGCATAGGGAAGGCTGGCACGTGGTGCCAGAGCCGGCTGTGCGTATCGCGCACATTCTTCTCGACCTGGCCCTCCTCCCCAGCTCGAGGCCCGGTGAGAAGCGTGGATAGCTACGTCAAAAACGCGGCAAAGTATGCCTTGGGCTTCCCCCAGTTTCCCGGACACATCCAATGACATGATGTGTTCAGGAGATAGGCATGACAAGAACCCGAAGGAGCTTCACGGACGAGTTCAAATGTGAAGCGGTAAAGCAGTGCAAACAGCCAGGAGCTACCGTCACGCACATTGCGCGAGACCTCGGCATTGATGCTGGTGTGCTCAGGCGTTGGGTGACTCAGGAACGTGGTGGGGTGCTGGACCTCAGAGCGAACCGACCATTGCGCAGTGAGGCTGCCACGGAAGTGGAGCGGTTGCAACGCGAGTTGCGCCGCGTGACCATCGAGGTAGTGTCTACCCAAATACGAGAAATAAAGTTGCCTATGCAGCTCACTCAGCTTTGGCAGCCTCGTCAGTGGGCTCTGCGAATCTTGGCACCACGCTGTCCAAGGCGCGCAACACCGCCGCTATAGCCGGGCGGCGGTATGTGCCTTGCACCATGGCCACGAAAATGCGGCGGACCATCCTTGGCAGGATGGGTACCACTGCAAACGAGGGGTCTGTGACCGTACTGCGCAGCGCCAATGCTGGAAGCACCGTGATGACGTAACCCGTGCGAACCATCTCAAGTGTCGCGGCCATGTTTCTGCAACTGGCAACGACTCGCGGTGTGAAGCCTGCCTCGTGGCATGCGGTGATTATCTGAGCCTTGTATGTTTGGGCATTGCGGTTGATGGCCCAGTTTTCCGCGGACAAGTCTGCAATGCTGACGGACTCTTCTTTGGCCAAGCGATGCGTCGACGGCAAGACTGCAGCGAAATGGTCTTCGTAAACAGGGCGAAAGTACAGCATGCTTGACAGCGCTTCAGCGCTGATGGAGTCATCGACCAGCGCGAGGTCAACCTGCTTTGCCGCGGCAGCTTTCAGACTTTCACCAGGTTCGAGTTCTTCAAACCGAAGGTCCAGCTGTGGGTGTTCACGAATCAGCTCTCGAAAGACCCCTGGGATGAAGGTCGTGGCCACGGAGCCAAAAGCAGAGATACGAACCTCTCCAGCGACGGCCCCTTTTGCTGAGGCTAGGTCAGACTCGATTTCGCTCACCAAGTCAAAGACCTTTGCGGACCGTGCCACGAGGTTTTCGCCTGCGCGGGTCAATCGCACCCCCCGCCCCGACCGTTCGAACAGGACCGTGCCCGTCTCCTGCTCGAGGATGGCCAGCTGCTGAGAGACGGCCGGACGGGTGAGGTTGACCGCCTCCGCGACTTTGGCAATGGTGCCAAGCACCGCCAGTTCACTCAGCAAATTCAGGCGGGAAAGATTGAGCATGTGCAGATAGAAAACCTTACCTAACGAGCTGGAGGTGTTCGAAGAGTTGGTTGCCAGAATTAGGGTTTTCACCTATGGGAAAGGGCGAATAGCTAAGGCATGCAAATTCCAGGCCAGAAGCAGCGCCCCATTTCAGGGCATCAATTACAGGAAAGAAATTCTAACCTTCCGCGTAAGCATCGGTGGTCTTATCTAGCGCGCTTGCACTCCGTAAAGTCCGGCTCATCCAAACAGGAGCGCAAGCAAACTATGAAAAACGTTGCATTTATCGGTGTCGGCAAGATGGGCGCACAAATGGCTGCACGCTTGGTTGCCGCGGGCTACAAGGTGTCCGTCTTTGACCCCAACCAGGCGGCTGTCAATGAGCTCGTGGCCAAGGGTGCGTCTGCTGCCGCAAGTCCCAAGGCCGCGGCACAAGGCGCAGATGCTGTCATGTTCAGCCTGCCAACGCCGAGCATTCTCCGCGCCGCAGTGAACGGAGCCGATGGGGTTCTGAACACCGTCGCCAAAGGCACGGTGCTGATTGACTTCAGCACGGTCGACCCTGAGACCACCAAGGCGCTGGCCAAAGCCGCCGAAGCCAAAGGCGTGGCATTCCTGGATGCGCCCGTCAGCGGTGGCGTCGCAGGTGCAGCCAACGGCAAGTTGGTGGTGATGGTCGGCGGCGATGCCGCAGTTCTGGAGCAGGTCAAGCCGCTCTTGGAGAATTTGGCTGGTCGTATCGTTCACTGCGGTGACATTGGCGCTGGCCAACTGACCAAGCTCAGCCACAACCTCATTGTTGCCATCAACACCGTGGCCTTGGGCGAAGTCCTTGCTGCCAGCGTCAAAGCAGGCGGCAATCTCGAGGTGCTCTGCGATGTCCTGTCCGCTGGCATGGCGGGCAGCAAGATGCTGGACTGGTTCCAGAAGACCCTCTTTACGCAAGAGCGTCCCGCATTCTTCGCCGTCGACCTCATGCACAAGGACATCGGCCTGTGCCTCGACGAGTTCTCGAACTACCCGATGCCCCTCGGCCAACTGGTCAAGCAGACCTACAACGCAGCGCGTGCGAAGGGCCTGGGCGGCAAAGACTCCACCAGCATCTGCGAGCTCTACGAAGAGCTGCTGGGCGTTCGCCTGCAAGTCGCTGCTTGAGCCTGTCCTTCATTCTATTGTGAGTTACACGTGAGCAATCAATCTCAAACCTACGGCGACGTCAAGCTGCCGACCGCTGGCCTGGCTGGCAACTTCATCAACGGCGCTTGGGTGAAACCCATCGGTGGCAAGACCCTGGCTGTGGTCAACCCCTGCCGCCTGGACACCGTTGCCCACGTCGGCGCGGGCGATTCCCGGGACGTTGATGCGGCAGTGGCGGCCGCCAAAGCCGCGTTCCCCAAGTGGCGTCGTCGCGCCGCACGTGAACGCGGCGCCATGCTTATCGAGTTCGGCAATCGCATCACGGCGAACGCCGAAGAAATTGCCAGGCTGCTGGCCACAGAGACCGGCAACGCGCTGCGCACTCAAAGTCGACCAGAAGTTGCCAGCACGGCAGAAGTGCTGCGCTACTACGGCGGCGTGATTGCTGAGCAAAAGGGCGAAACGCTGCCGCTTGGCTCGGGTCTGTTCAGCTACACGACTCGTGAGCCCTTCGGTGTCGTGGGCGCCATCATTCCCTGGAACTCGCCGTTGGTACTGGCGGCAGTGAAGATTGGCATGTCCTTGGGCACTGGAAACACATTGGTGCTCAAGCCTGCCGAAGACGCACCGCTGGCCGTCATCCGCATTGCCGAACTGGCTGCTGACATCTTCCCGCCTGGCGTGTTCAACGTGGTGACCGGTGAGGGTCTGGAAGCCGGTGCCCCCCTGAGCCAGCACGCTGACGTCGCCAAGGTTTCGTTTACCGGCTCCCACGAGGTTGGTCAGAAGGTTGCACACGCCGTCGCCGACCGCATCGGCCATCTGACGCTGGAGTTGGGCGGCAAGAGCCCTTGCATCGTCTATCCCGATGTGGCGTCTGACGCGCAGCTCGACACTACGGTAAACAACATCATTGCGGCAATGCGCTTTGCTCGCCAAGGGCAGTCGTGCACGGCCGGCTCGCGCCTCTTTGTCCACGAGTCCGTCTGGGCGAAGGTCATGCCCCGCCTGGTCGAGAAGGTCAATGCACTGAAAGTGGGCGACGCGCTTGACGAGACCACCGACATCGGCGCCGTCATCAATGCCGAGCGATACACCGCGGTCTGCGGCTTCATCAAGGAAGCTATCGACGCAGGTGCGAAGGTTGAGACGGGCAAGCTGCCTCCTGCTACCGCAGATGCCAAAGGCTACTTCCCGACCCCGGTCATCTTCAGCGGAGTGGACAACACCTGGCGCATCGCCAAAGAAGAAGTTTTCGGCCCTGTCCTGGTCGCCATCCCGTGGAAGGATGAATCGCAGGTGCTGGAGATGGCCAACGACACACACTACGGCCTGGCTGCATACGTGTTCACCAACGACGTGGGTGCCGCGATGCGTGCGACCGACGCACTTGATGCTGGGTGGATTCAAGTCAATCGCGCCGGCGGTCAGATTCCAGGCATGTCGTATGGCGGCGCCAAGCAAAGTGGCATTGGTGCCGAGTACTCCATCGAAGGAGCGCTCGAGAGCTACACCAGTCGCAAGAGCGTGACCTACGGCATCTAAGCACCAGGGACGGAGCAGACGTGACCACCTCTATGACATCGACGGCGACTTGGGCCAGCACCTTGACGTCGGAGCAGGTCGAGTCAGGCAACCGCATCGACAGGTTGATGACGCTGGAGATTCGGCCGTTGAGCGGCGGATTGCCTCCCGGAATCGTTGTGCCGATGTATGAGGTGTGTCGCGCGCACCATGGTGGCCCTCTGTCCATGTCTGCGGCGGCCGCGCTCAAGGGCACAGTGTCCCCAGGAAGCACGGTCTTCATCGCGACAGGTGCGGGCGTTGCGCCCAACCTGCCTTTGGGTGAAACCGACGGCCCGGTTGGTGCCGCCGCTCTCGCGGTGGCGTTGGTCAAGGGTTTGAAAGCCAAGGTCGTTCTGATTACCGAGGACGCGCATCTGCCTCCGGTTGCCGCCGCCGTGGAGCTCATTAACGCAAAACTTGCAGCCTGGACTGCAGGGGCTGCTGAACGCTCATTCGAGCGGGTCAGCGTTGAGTCCTTTCCCATCGGGATGAACGCTGGCCAAATCCGCTCGCGGGAACTGGTGGAGAAGTACCGCCCCAGCGCGGTTGTCTTTGTTGAGCGGGATGGCCCCAACGTCGAAGGGCAGTTTCATGGCGTGCGCGGTGACCGCCGAAACCCGCTTACTGTCGGCTACGTCTACTTGCTGGCCTATCACGCCGCTGAAGCAGGCATCTTGACTATCGGCATTGGTGATGGCGGTAATGAGGTCGGATTTGGTGCTGTGCGGGAAGCCATCCGCGATGTGCTGCCGTTGCGTGGTCGCTCTCAGGCGGGAGACCCATCCGGCGTGGTGACCGTCGTTCCCACAGATGTCACCGTGAGCGCAGCAGTCTCGAACTGGGGCGCTTGCGCCGTCGCCGCTGCGCTTGCCGTGTTGCTGGGCGATGTCGACATCCTGCACGACCAGGACACCGAACACGAGCTCATCGCGGTCACCGTAGCTGCAGGCGCCCGCGACGGTGCAACTTCGAAACAGACGATGGTGGTGGACGGCATCGACTTCATCGGTCACTTGGCATTTGTGACCTTGCTCAAGACCGTTGCCTCCATTTCCATCCACACGGCGAAGTCCGTGTGATGGGGAACCTTATGCAAGACAAGAGGACAACTGACTCCTTTGGCAACGAAATTGACCCCGTGGTAGGGTTTGCGCGAGGAAAGATTATCAAGTCCAGCGTCGACGAGGCTCGTCGTCTGAAGAATGGACAGAACATCGCGGCTGAACGCGTGCGACGCCTGGGACCCGAGTCCATTGGCGTCTTCACCGGCAATCAACGCGAGTTCCCTCTTAAGGTCGAAGACCTCAATACGAACTGCGAGGAATGGGTAGGCCCAGGACTGTTCGCAGAGGAGCTGCGCACTGTCGCCATCGAACACATGGGTGCTCAGCCAGAGGACGGCGTCGCGGTCGTCAATCGGACCAGCGCGGGCATCATCGCAACCATCGCTGCCTTGGCAGATGGCAAGGATGTGGTCTCCGTGGTGCCGCCAGCGGGTCGCTCCCATGCTTCTGTGGTTCGAGGCAGCTTCATCGCACGCGTGGGTTTGCATGAAGTTCAGGGCGACAAAGACTGGGCCACAGTCCTGGAAGCGCAGAAGCCTGCTCTCGTTGTCGTGACGACCGTGACCAGCAGTCTTGAGTACATGGACGACGCAGTCGCCATGGACGTCGCTGCGGTGGCCAAGCGCGCAGGAGCCCTCGTCTTGTTCGACGAGGCGTATGGCGCTCGCATGCGACCAGTGCTCCGCAATGGCGTCAAGAGCCTCAAGCTCGGTGGCGACGTTTCCATTACGAATTGCGACAAGGCCGGTCTCTCCGGTCCTCGCTCAGGCCTCGTCGTGGGACGTCCCGCACTGGTCACCCGAATCGCTGCGAAGGCTTCGGAGATGGGGATGGAGGCTCGCGCCCCCATCGCCGCTAGCGCACTGCGTTCCATCCAGCGCTTCTCCCCATCGGACCTCCTTGAAGAAGCGCAAAGCGGCCAAGAGCTCGGCCGGGCGCTTCGTGAGCGCATGGGCTCGGACCTCGTTGAGGTCAGCGACCTTGGCCCGATGATTCACGAAGACCTTGCATTGAAGGAAGTGTTTCGCCGCGCCGGTCTCAGTTGGGAAAGCGCGAACGTCACCCCTGCTGAAATCACGTCCGCGTTGGGCGTAGTTCTTCTGCGCGACCACGGCATCCTGACGGTCAATACCCACGGACAACCTGGCGCGCGCGTGTCGGTTCGTCTCAAGCCGACCCATGGTGCCATTGAGCGCGTCGGGGGGATGGCCAAGGTGGTTGATGCCATGGTCGACACATGCGACAAGGTGGCAGGCCTAGTGCAACATCCCGACGAGCTCTCCAAGCTAATTCTGGGAGACACCAAATGAGCGCGGATACCAAGCTCATTGCCGCCATTGACGCGCGCCTCGACAAACTCGTCAGCCTGGATGTTGGTGGTCGAGGTGTGGAACACCTGTTCGAAGCGGCTTTTGCCCGCCAAGGGGGATCACTTGTCGGCGCCGCAGCCGAGGCACTCCTGTCAGTGCCGGATGGCTCAACTGTCTTCGTCACCACCGGCTCGGTATCGCGCGCTTGGGTCTCGACCGAAATCGGTGAGAACGATGGACCAGCGGGTGCCGCAGCAGTGATTCGGGCGCTGGCCATTGCCAAGCGGGTGCACTGCGTATTGATTGCCGAAGAGACGCTTCTGCCCGGCATGAAGGCAATTCTCACGAGTGCTGGCCTGACCGTGCTGCCGTTCGAGCTCGCGCAGATTGCAGCCAAGGATGGCAGCCTGGCGATTGCTTCCCTGCTGCCTTTTACCACCAGCGACAACGACGCGAAGGGGCAGGCGAAAGCACTGCTCGACCAATACCTGCCAGCTCTCTTCTTTTCCACCGAACGTGTCGGACGCGCAAACGATGGCGTGTACTACAGCATGCGGGCGATTGACTACGGCATGGGCCGATCCCGAATCGACATTCTGTTCGAGGCCGCGCAAGAGCGAGGTATTCGCACGGTCGCAGTTGGCGACGGTGGCAACGAAATCGGCATGGGCTCCATCACCGAGGCGGTTGCCCAGCATGTGAAGTTCGGCGGAACCATCGCCGCCGTCACCGGTTCGGATGTTCTGGTCACCGCAGCTTGCTCAAACTGGGGTTGCAACGCCATTGTTGCAGCCATGGCTGCTCGTCAGAACGACGCACGTCTCGTGCACACGCCTGAAATGGAACGCCAGCTGCTCAATCGAGGAGTCGATATCGGCCTTATCAACTCCGTGCAGAACATTGTCGACGCCAACGTCGATGGCCTGCCCCTTGAGACCCATGTCGCTTTCGCAGAGATGCTGAGAACCGTCGTGCGTCCTGCCTTGAAGTAATCAAAGAATCGCTTTCCCCCCCCGCCCAACGCCTAACGCAATAAGAGGTATTTCATGCGCAAACTACTCGTCGCCACCAGCATGCTTCTCGCGAGCATGTTCATGTCGCACACCGCCATGGCTCAGGAGAAATCCAAGCTGGATGAGGTCCTTGCGCGAGGCAAGGTCATCGTGGGTGTGAGCAGCGAATCCCCGCCATTCGGCTTCGTTGACGAAAAGGGCGAGCTGGCTGGCTTCGACATCGACGTCGCTAAGCTCATCGCCAAGGGCCTGTTTGGTAGCGACGACCCCAAGCACATCGAATTCGTTCGCCAAAGCTCGGCCGCTCGTTGGGAGAACGTCAACAGCGGCAAGGTCGACTTCGGCATCCACGTCGCCACCATCCTGCCTGACCGGGTGGCGCGCGTCGCCTTCACGCGGGGCTACATCGACTCGTCCATCGTTGTGGTCGTCAAGGCCGACTCGAAGTTCAAGACCTTTGCCGACCTGAACAACAGTCGTGTGACCACCGCCATTCTGTCGACGCCGGTGCAAGCCGACCGCGCCAAGCAGTTCTTCCCCCAGGCCAAGACCACGACGCTTGACTCGACCGGTGCCCAATTCACCGCTGTTCGCGGTGGTCGCGTCGATGCAGCGCAGCTTGACGAGCCCGTAGCCCTTTGGTACGCCGCCCAGAACAAGGACGTTCGCATCTTGCAAGAGCGCATGACGGCCGTCACCAACAATGCAATCTACATGAAGCAAGGTGACTTCAAGTGGTGGCTGGCCCTGGATACGTACGTCAATGAGATGCGCTCGGGCTCTCAGTACAACGACTACAACGCCATCTATAAAAAATGGTTCGGTAAAGACGCACTGAACGCCAAGTACTACGTGAAGTAATTGAAAGCACGGAGGACTTTGGAATGAACTGGCTCAACACGGCTGCAGGATGGCTGCCCGAGTTTTTGGAGGGCTTCCTGGTTACGCTGGCACTTGTCGCAATGTGTCTGCCGGTCGCGCTGATGCTGGGCATGGTTGTGGTGTTAGCGCGCATCTCTTCTAAGAAGGCGGTGTGGTTGCCGACCTACGCTGCCATCGAGTTCTTGAGAAACGTTCCGACGTTCTTGCTCATCCTCGTCGTCTACTACGGTGCACCTCTTCTGGGTTCCAGGCTGGATGGACTGTACTGCGGTGCGATTGCTATCGCAGTGCAGCACACAGCTTACCTGGCAGAGGTCTTCCGTGGCGGTGTGAGCGCTGTGCCAAAGACTCAATGGGACGCAGGCCGAGCAATCGGATTGAAGCCAGCGGGGGTTTTCTACCGCGTGGTTCTGCCGCAGGCAGTCATGAAGGTGATTCCCGCCATCGGCAACCAGGTCGTCGTTCTTATCAAGGACACGTCGTTGGTGGCAGGCATCGGAGTGATAGACCTGACGCTGACGGGCAAGCTCGTCATGGAGCGAACCGCTGCTTCCTACGAGGTCTTCATCCTCGTCGCCATCTTCTATCTCGTTCTAACCACCATCGCTAGCGGTCTGTTCCGCTTGCTCGAGATTCCGACTGTCAAGCGTCGCTGAAATTCGCCATGGACGTCGCCATTCTTAACCTCAACTATCTTCTCAAGGCCACCGTCGTGACCCTTGAGATTGCGGCTGCGACCGTTGTGTTCAGCCTGCTGCTCGGCACTCTTCTTGGAGTGGCTGCCACACTCGGCGGTGCATTCGTTCGGGCAATCCTTGCCATGTACGTCTACATCGTGCGTGGAGTTCCCGTCCTGGTGCTCATTTTCATTGCCTTCTTTGGACTGCCGCGCACAGGCCTCGATGTACCGAACTACGTGGCAGCCACCATCGCGCTGGTTGTGTACTTCGCAGCTTTCGTCGCTGACATTGTCCGCGGTTCGATTTCCGCTGTTCCCAAGACGAACGTTGAGGCTGGCATGGCCATCGGCCTTCGCAGGATCCAAATCCTTTGGCAGATTCAGCTGCCACTTGGCATGCGTCTCGCGTTGCCGCCACTGGTGACGACAGCCTCCATCGCCGTGAAGAGCACGTCCTACGCCTCCATCGTCGGCGTCTGGGAGCTCACCTACGCATCCCGTGAGGTCGTGGAGCGCACGCTGGCCGCGTTCGAAATCTTCTTCACCGTGATGCTCATCTACTTTTGCATCTGCTATCCCATCTCCCTCGGTGCGAGCTACCTGCAGCGCCGCTTCCAAACGAATTGAGGCCGACGATGAACCTTGCAACCTCCCAATCGCCGCGCCGCACCATGATTGAAGTCAAAGGCGTGTCCAAGAGCTTCGGCTCTAACCAAGTGCTCCGAGACATCTCCTTCAACATCAAGGAAGGTGAAGTCGTCGTCCTCGTAGGTCCAAGCGGCTCTGGCAAGTCGACGCTTCTGAGGTGTATCAACTTCCTGGAAGAGTTTCAGGCCGGCCAGATTCTGGTCGACGGAAGCTCCGTGGGCTATTCGGTCAGTGGCTCCGGCCGGCGTCGACAGTCCGAGGCGGAAATCGCCCAGCTTCGAACCAAGGCTGGCATGGTGTTCCAGAGCTACAACCTATTCCCTCACAAGACGGCTCTTGACAACGTGATGATGGGGCCAGTCCTCGTCAACAAGGAGTCCAAGGCTGAGGCCAAAGCTCACGCCTTGAAGCTCCTTGAGAAGGTCGGCCTGGCCGACCGCGCGAACCACTTTCCCTCTCAGCTTTCTGGCGGTCAGCAGCAACGTGTTGCCATTGCGAGAGCGCTGGCCATGCGCCCGAAGGTGATGCTTTTTGATGAGGTCACTTCGGCACTCGACCCAGAGCTTGTGGAGGAGGTTCTCAAGACGCTGCGTGACTTGAGCACCGAGGGCATGACGATGATTATCGTGACCCACGAAATGCAGTTCGCCCGTGATGTGGCTGACCGGATGCTGTTCTTCTATCAGGGCTCCATCATCGAAGACGGCCCGCCGGCCGAAGTCTTCGCGAACCCAAAGACCGAGCGGTTCCAGGCGTTCGTAAAGCGCTTTCAGGCAAACAGTCATCACGGCTGAGTCGTGCTTTGAAGTTCTCTGAGGAAACCATCATGAGCAGTCCAAACCTGGCCAAAAGGGGTGAGGTGCCGATTCTCGAGCTGCGGGATATTCATCTCGCCTACGGCGACAACGTGGTGCTCAAGGGCGTCGACCTGTCTGTCAAGCGAGGCGAGGTGGTGGTCATCGTGGGCCCAAGTGGAGGAGGGAAGAGCTCCCTGCTGCGCTGCGCCAACCTGCTGCAGCGCATCGACTCAGGGCAGATTCTTCTTGAGGGCGAGAGCCTCATGGATGGAAAGCTGGATGAGAACGCAGTTCGCCAGCGAATCGGGATGGTGTTCCAGCACTACTACCTGTTTCCGCACTTGACCGTTATGCGCAATCTGACACTGGCGCCGCGGCGGGTCTTGAAGGAACCCGTGGCGAAAGCCGAGGAGCGGGCCAAAGAATACCTGCGCAAAGTTGGCCTTGCAGACAAAGCCAATCACTACCCAGACCAGCTCTCCGGGGGGCAGCAGCAGCGGGTCGCTATCGCGCGAGCGCTGATGATGCAGCCGCGCGTGATGCTGTTCGACGAGGCAACGTCGGCTTTAGACCCGGAGCTCGTTGGCGAAGTCCTGACCGTCATGAAGGATTTGGCCAGTTCCGGAATGACGATGCTGGTCGTCACCCACGAGATGGGATTCGCTCGCGATGTGGGTGACCGCGTCGTGCTGATGGTCGGTGGAAACATCGTTGAACAGGGGCCCCCCTCGGAGGTTATGGACAACCCACAGCAGGAGAGAACCAAGCTGTTCCTCTCACGAATGAAAAAGCATTGAGCAGTCTCCGCCTCCCTTCCTCTCCTCAGTATCCAAAGGACTCCGTAATGAACCGCATTGCATCCGCTTCCGTCGCCGCAGCCCTCGGGCTCGCTTCCATGGCGGCTTTGGCCAACATGGTCAAAGTCGATGTTTCTCTGCCGGCCGAGGTCAAAAGCGCTGGCTTCCTTACTGTTGGCATCAACTGTACGTATCCACCGGCTGGCTATGTCGGCCTGGACGGAAAGCCTGCTGGCTATGAGTACACGATGGTCAAGCGAATCGCCGAGTTCGCGCTGGGCACCGGTGACGGACTTCGAACCCAGTGCGTGAACGACAGCAACCGGATTCCCTTCCTGCAAAGCGGAAAGATTGACCTGCTGCTTGCATCTCTGGCGTACACCCCCGCCCGCGCTGAGCAGTTGGACTACTCCAACCCGATTTGGGCGAGCAATCTGCAACTTATCGTGCCGAAAGACTCGAAGGTGGCCGACTACGGTGACCTGGCCGGAAAGACTGTCATTGCCCCCACGGGGAGCACGTATCAGACCTGGCTTCAGAAGTGCTATCCGCAAGCGCAGCTGACCACGGTCCAAACCGCCGCCGAGGGCGCCACCATGCTGACGCAAGGCAGAGCCGATGCTTTTGCGTACATCGACGTCTACGGCTTCAACTTCACCCAAAACCAGAAGAACTTCAAGGTCGTCGGCACCTTGGCAGCTACCGCTGTCCAGGGCGTTGGTGTGAAGAAGGGCAACAAGCCCATGCTCGACTGGGTGAACGCCGTGCTTGAGCAAATGCGAACGGAAGACGCCTTCTACAAAGCCTTTTCCCAGGAAGTGAAGGACGCCACCTTCGTGGCCAAGTACCGCAACATCGTCCCGGGTCCGAACAACAAGATGGATTACAGTAAAAGCGGCGCTCTGGACTGCTTGAAGTAACTCGTCGAACTACCTGGCGCAGGCCTATATGCGGCTCCAGGCGAATGAGACATTGCGATGACTAGTAACTTCATCAATGACCTCTGGCTTCTCCTTGGCGGGCTAGGGCGCACGATCCTTGTGAGCGTCATCGGCATCTCCATGGGATTGATTCTCGGGATGCTGTTTGGCGCTGTGCGCCACTTCCGCATTCCGGTGCTGAGCCAGCTCATCGCTTGCTATGCGAACCTGTTTCGCTGCACGCCGTTGCTTGTGCAAGTCGTCATGCTGTACTTTGCGCTTCCCGACCTTGGGATTCGCTTGTCGCCGTTTGAGACCTCTTGGTTGGCATTGGGCCTGTGGGGTGCTGCGTACCACACGGAAATCTTCCGGGCTGGCTACGGCGCAGTAAACCCCAACGAAGTCGTTGCGGCGCGTGCACTTGGGATGTCCGCGACCAGGTCGTTCCTCGACGTAACGTTGCCGCTGGGAGCTCGAGCCTCCATCCCTGCTGCTGCCACGATGGCCATCACCCAGTTCCGCTCCTCATCTTTCATGATTGCGGTGGGGTACCAGGAGCTGACCTACGTGGCAAACCGCATGGTGGCGGACACGTTCAAGGTGTTCGAGGTCTTCGGCATTGCGGCGCTGGCTTATCTCATCGTGTCCAACATCATCTCCATGGCATCGAGGCGCCTTGAGCGTGCAGTCGCCGTGCCTGGCTTGGGGGCAGTGAAATGAACCACGATTGGGTCATTCCCGTGGCTCAGCACATGCTGAGTGGGCTTCACGTGACGCTTTGGGTGTCGCTGCTCACCACGCTGTTGGCCACCGCCATCGGCTTGCTCATTGGCGGCCTGTCTGCCAGCTCATCCAAGTGGGTGCAGTTCGGCGTTCGTCTCTACATCGACATTTTTCGCGGTGTCCCGTCGCTCATCACACTGTTGTTTGTGTTCTTTGCGCTTCCCCACATTGGAGTCTCAACCGGTCCTATCACTGCCTCTGTGCTGGGCTTGGCTGTATGGGGCGGTGCGAACATCGCTGAAACCGCGCGTGGGGCGTTGAAGTCCATCTCTTCGCGTCAGGCAGAGGCGGCCCGAGCCTTGGGTTTGAGCAAGTTTCAAGCACTCATTTTCGCGGTGGTGCCACAAGCGATTCGACGGTTTCTTCCTCCCTACATAGGCCAGCTCACGGTGCTCATCCAGGCGAGTGCTCTGACGTCGGTGGTCGGTGTTGCCGATTTGCTGGGAGCCGCGCGCCAAATGATTGAGCGGCTGGCCTATGTCAGCAGTGACTCCCACGCCGTCCCAATCTATCTGGCCGTTCTCCTTGTCTTCTTTCTTATCTGCTATCCGCTCACCCTTCTCGCCAGCTTCCTCGAGCGAAAACTTCGTAGTTGAAAAGCCGTGAACATTCCCTTCAAGCTCAACCGAGCCGACGCCCTGCAGTCGACATCAGCGCAGGCCAAGCCTTCACTTTCCGCACCGAGCGCGTTGTGCGATGGTGTGATGGCGTCTTTTCGGGTGTATGGCACCGTTCAGTCTCCAGGAGACGAGCGGGAAGCCGAGCTGCACGACATCGCAGTCCTCGGCTACAACTGAGGTGGACAAGGAGCAAGGCATGGTCAATTCCAAACAGCGCTTGGCCCTCTTGGCCAGCGCGAAAGCCCATAGGGTGATCATCGTCGGTGGCGGTGCCGCCGGACTGGAACTCGCTACGCAATTGAGCGACAGCAGTGGCTTCTCAGTGACGCTCATCGACAGGGTCAGGACACATGTCTGGAAGCCCAAGCTCCACGAAATTGCGGCCGGCACCATGGACATTGCGAGTCATGAGGTGGGATACCTTGCCCACGCGCGCAAACATGGCTTTGAGTTTCGTATCGGCGAGATGACCCGCCTGGACCGAGAGGGAAAGGAGGTGTGGCTCGCACCGTACATAGACGCTGAAGGAGAAGAGGTCACGCCAGCGCGCTCATTCGGTTACGACACGCTGGTGATTGCCGTCGGCAGTCAAAGCAACGACTTTGGCACGCCCGGTGTGCGTGAGAACACCTTAAAGCTGGAATCGCTTGGCGATGCGTCCAGATTCAACCGAAAACTCATGAACGCGTGCTTCCGCCGACAAGCAAGCGCTCTGGATGACGAGCCGAAAGCTTTGCGCGTGTGCATCATCGGCGCCGGTGCTACGGGGGTCGAGCTCGCCTCAGAGCTCTTGCGAACCGGAAAGGAGGTCTATGCCACTGGCTCCACGCGCGAGGTGAACCGACAAGGCATTGAGGTTCACCTGATTGAAGCCGCGGAGCGAATTCTTCCCGCTCTTCCGGCTCGTCTTTCATTCGCGGCGAGTCGACTGTTGGCTGGACAAGGTGTTGAGGTGCATACGGCCGCCAAGGTCAAGGCGGTCCATGCCACCGATGTAGAACTCGATGACGGTCGGCGGCTTCCCGCTGAACTGACAGTATGGGCGGCCGGTATCAAAGCGCCTGCGTTCTTGAAAGAGCTCGCGGGACTTGAGTCGAATCGACTCGGCCAGTTGGTCGTTGGGCCCTCCCTGCAGACAACGAGAGATGCGCGTATCTTCGCCATTGGCGATTGCGCCGCTTGCCCCACAACCGATGGTCAAGGAGTTGTCCCGCCACGAGCTCAGGCTGCGCACCAGCAAGCACAGCATCTTGCTCGGCATCTTCACGCCTACGCCAAAGGGAGACCCGTTCCTGGCTATCGCTATCGTGACTTTGGCTCGTTGATTTCTCTAGGTCAGTTCAGCACGGTCGGCAGTTTGATGGGCGGCCTCGTCGGACGGAGCATGTTCATCGAGGGACTGTTCGCGAAGTCGATGTACCTCGCGATGTACAAGAAGCATGAGCTCGCGATTCATGGATGGAGGCGCATGGTACTGGAGTCCTTGGCTCGCATGCTCTCCTCAGGTGGTCGTTCACGGGTAAAGCTACATTGAGCGTCGCTTCAATCCAGTCTCAAAAACTCCCAGCATCCCAATGTCTAACAGCCTTTCTTTTCAAACGTTTCGAAGCGAATTTCCCGTCATTGAGAAGACGCTCTACCTTGACTCGGCCCATCAGACGCCGCTTCCGAACTTTGTGCGCTCAGCGTTGATGCAGTTTCTCTCAGAAGGGAGTGAGGCTGCAGGACCCAAGCCGCTCTGGGTCTCTCGAGTGCAGGAAGCTAGGACAAGGGTGGCTGAGATGCTCAATGGCGCAGCGGATGAGATTGCGTTTACCAAGAACACCTCCGAAGGCTTGAACATTGCGGCCAATGCCGTGCCTTTGCCACCTGGTAGCACGGTCTTGATGCTCGAAGGTGACCACCCCAACAACGCCTATGCGTGGCTGAATCAGACACGCAAGGGCGTGAACGTGCGGTTTCTCGGAATTCGTGATGACGAGGTGGCGTCGGCTGACACCTTCGCGCCGCACATCGACGCATCGACGAAGGTCATTTCTCTTTCGCATGTGACCTTTCATGCGGGCCAGAGACACGACATCGAAAGCATCGGCAAACTCTGTGCGGAAAGAGGCATCTATCTGGTCGTTGACGCTATGCAGTCTGTCGGTGTGCTGCCCGTGGATGTCAAGAAGCTGGGTATCTCCGTTCTGGCCGCTGGGTGCCACAAAGGCCTGTATGTTCCTCAGGGCTTGGGCCTGCTCTACGTGCGTCGAGAGCTTCAGGAGCTCCAGCCTGCGTACCTAGCCATGAGTGGGATGGCGCGCCCGCCCGCCGATTTCGTTGCGCGCGCCGATGACATGGATGTTCGCCAGGACGCCAGCCGCTTCGAGATTGGGAACCTGAATCTGCCCGCGATACAAGCGTTGCTCACGTCCCTCGATGTCGTTCGTCGAATTGGCCTGCCCGAGATAGAGCGGCACGTGCTGCATTTGGGGGACCGCCTAATGGCGGGCTTGGACCGGCTTGGAGTAGCGCTGGTTGGGCCGCGCGAGCGCACAAGCCGTGCCCACATTTACGTGATGGAGCTGCCGGTCCAACCATGGATGCATTGCTTCTCGGAGCAAAGTGTTCGCGTCTCTCCTGAGCGAGGCGGGGTGCGGATATCGTTCGGCGCCTTCAACTCAGAGGATGATGTCGAGCGGGTGTTAGCGCTGATGGCCAACGCAACGTTGCCTGGCAAGCAACACTAACTCGTCAATTTGACAGCCATCAAAGGCCCGGCTGTTGAATTCCAGTGATCTCTGACCCCTAGGGGGGTGCGGACGAAAACTTGGACTACTAGGAGGTAGTTCATGTATTCCTACGAAGATCGGATTCGAGCCGTTGAGCTCTACATCAAGCTGGGCAAACGCGTCAGACCCACCATCCGTCAACTGGGTTATCCAACAAAGAATTCATTGAAGGGCTGGTACAACGAATACCAGCAGAAGCTCGACTTGCCAGCGGGCTATGCGGGC
>Ga0247823_10001987_pt1 | contig 16918 bp, 8 predicted proteins | sample 13C_PalmiticAcid_2_FD_192426 | JGI IMG/M metagenome (GOLD analysis project Ga0247823, IMG submission 192426) | Soil microbial communities from agricultural site in Penn Yan, New York, United States - 13C_PalmiticAcid_Day30 | ecosystem: Environmental > Terrestrial > Soil > Agricultural land...
GAGACCATGATGTCCGTGACAGGTCCTTTCTTGACCCGACAAAAGAGCGTCGAGAAGAGGAAGCGCTCGCCCTTGTGGTTGTACAGCGGGATCGTGCGGTAGCCCTGCTTGAGGTTGCTGAGCTTGACGGTGTAGGTCGCAAACGGCGCAGACCTGTCATTGTATCCCTTGTCGGCTAGCTTGACGCTGAAGCGTACGAAGATCAGGTCGGGATACTTGGTGGTGACATCGAACGAACAAGTCTGGTTGAACTCGGGGTTGAAACCGTTGTTGGAGACGATCTTGGTGCGCTGCTTGAGCTGCATCTGCTGGGCGGTGGCATACGCGGCCGCGTCGGCCTTGTTCCGTTTATCGTCGGCCATCAACACCTCGACCTCGACGTAGGGGTCCAGGGTGCGCTTCTCGCCCAAGTTCCACGGCCGCATCAGCTGCTGGGCAGAGATGACGTCGATCTCAAAGGCAACCTTCTTTCGCGGGCGCTTGCCCACGCACTCGTCCGGAGACAGGTTGGGCATCAGCTGGATCTGGCGGCCTTCGAGCGGCTTGAGGACGTAGCCCGACTGGGCCGTGCCGCCGTCAAACATGGCTTGATTCAGCTGCATCCCCGTGTCGTAGGTCTGCCAGTTGAGGGCCGCCATCTGCACTCCGCGCTTCCAGTAGATCAGGGGATCAAAGTTGCTCGACGAAATGCGGCCGCCGTTGGGGTACACTCGCATCAGGTAGCGCATGTTGTGGCGGTACACCGCTCTCTTGCCCGCGCCGGCTTGGTTCTTCTCGGCAAACGTCTTCTCCTTGAACGAGAAGATGTGGTTGAACTTCTTGGCGTCGGTCGTGTCGAAGCCGTCAAAGTGGATGCCCATGCAGTACACGCCCAGATCCCCCAGAGTATGGTGGATCTTGCTGCTGACCTTCTTCACCGCGCCCACGTCGCCTTCGCTGTCGCACTCACTAGGGCTACTGCTGACCGGCTCGTGAACCATGCCTTCGGTGATGGTGTTGATTTGGCGATTCGACCTCGTGGCCAAAGATGGGCTCAAGAGGGGACTCGACGGCGTTGGGACGGGCATGTTTTCCATCGCCAGCGCTCGCTGATACGGTGACGGCATGCTGTTGCCGCGCCTGCGCCCGGGCCGCTCCATGGTCCTGACAGACTCGTCCGACTTCTTCACCTTGATGAGGATGCGGTCCATGAGCTCCGAGGGCGATGGCAGGCGGTCCGATGTGGCGTCCAGAGGCGCCCGCACGAGCTTGTCGCCGAAGATGTCGATCATGATTTTGGCCATGTTGATCTGAGTCTTGGGGTTGCAGCGCACCTCGAGCGAGATCCACAAGGGGAAGTGTGATTTGGCGAACGCATACTTGTTGACCGTCTTGATGACCTCGAGGAACGAGATGCTCGTCGTGAGTGTGTGGCCGTGCGTCACGACGGGCTGGTTGTCCTCGCCGTCCCAGCAGTCGATCTCGACACAGCGACAACCCCGCAGCAAAGCCGAGATGTAGCCCTCGTGGCTCGAGATGCTGGCAACCTGGCGGCCGATCAGGTACGTGTTGTGAGAGCTCGAAATGTAATACTCGTTCAGGGGACGGTCCAGCACGTAGTCCTGGGGCTCCCGGGGGACGACTTCGTTTGACGTCGACGTCAGGAAACCGGCAAAGGCGGTCTCGGACATGGTCATGGCCTCATCGCCGGCGGCGCTGTGCTTCTCGGCGTCCCTGGGCCTGCCCTTGCGGGCGAAGCGCACGAAGACGGCCTCCCAGGCGGGCAGGTCGTCATCGACGTTTTCGCGCTGCACCTCACGCAAGAAGTGGAAAAACTCGTCCTTTGTCATTCCGCCGTCGGTGTCGCTCGTGCGAGCCTGGTAGATGCTCCGAATGTCGCCGCGGGTCTTCATGAGTCGCACAAACTCAAGGAACTCTTCAAAGTTGAGACGCGAGTTGTGGTTCCGGCTGGACGGCAGATCGTCCGAGCTGGCTCCTCTGCGCTTGGCCATGTCAAACTTCCTGCGCAGCTCCTCGGAAGTTACGTGGATGTGAAGACTGCGGCACACGCGCTCAACGCCGGCAAAGTCAATGTGCTCGTTCTCGGCAGCGCGCACCTTGCCGAGCTGCCTCTCCATCTCCATCCCCCAATACGCGCGGACAGCCTTGTCGTTGAACGACATCAGGCTCGTCGCAAAATCTTGGCGGTGCTTGAACATGGTTTCGAGGGCCTCGACCCACTGCTGGAACGCCTCGTCGGTGTCGGCAATGAGGTGCAGCAGCTTGGTGTTCGTCTTTCCTGGGAGAGTGTAGATGAGGGAGAAGAAGCGCTGCTCTACGGTTTCGGGAAGCGCCGCGTCGAGCCGATATTGCCGGATGTCTTCGGCCGTGCGGATCTCCTTGATGTCGTCAATGTAGAGGTACTTGTTCCTGTCCCACCAAATCTTGGCTGTATCGGGATCGAGGTACAATGTGATCCGCTTGGTGCTCTTCTTCTTCGAGACCTTGGTCAGGGCCATGCCTTGGCGGAGGGCCAGCGGGATCAACCCGAAGCCGTCGGACGACGCCGGCGGGGCAGCGTCCTGCAGAGACCCGTCGTCACCAAGCCGGTCCTCGGTGGCTACAACAGCAGCCTCGTTATCCGAGTCGCTGTCAAAGGGGCTGACGTCGTACGGCGTGTTCGGATTGCTCATGCTTCCTCTCCGGCGCATCACGCCTGGTCCGACACTCCCATCCCGGCTCGCCGGGTGGGTTGACGAGGGCCGCCGGTTCGTCAAGACGGCCACTTTGCGAATGGTATGCGATGCGCGCCGGACGATACTCATCTTCATGGCCTCGCCCATGGCCGTCGTGCCGGCGTTCTTGAGGGTGGACTGGCTGAGCGAGGCGGTGCTTGTTCTCCTAGACAACCGAACGATGGTCTGGTCCGATTGCTGGTGCTTGACGCTGATCGGCTCGGGAAGTTGAAAAGGGGTGACGAGGGTGTCGGCATCGTCAAGGTCCTGCTCTTGGCAGGCTTCGAGTGGCTCGGGAGAATCCATGATGGAGCTGCCAGTGGTCATGCCCGTTGCGATGGTCTCGACCGACTGGGTAGGCGACCCATGTTGCGAGTCGGGCGAGACGGAGGAATTGCTGATGGCTGAGGGCGGGACAACGACGAGTTGGGTCTGCGGGCCCAAGTCCGTCTTGACCTGGCTGGGACGGGCCCGCCGCGTCTGGAGCGTCTCGGGCGACGCCATGGCTGTAGTGACGGGAGGTGATGGGCGGCGAAGCTCGCAGGCGGCGGTCATAGTGGTGGTAGAAGGAATGGATGAGAGCCCAGGACGTGAGAGCGTCGATGGGCTCAAGTCGGCCGCTCTTGCTAGGCCGGGCCTCAGGTGCGAAGGGCCACGGCCGCTCTGGAAAAAAAGAGTTGTTGGAGGACTATAAGGGATGAGACGCCTTCGGCCTCATTTTCCGAGTGCTGTCTGATATTCCGGCCTTCCTTTTAGAGGATCAGAAATGCGGGGAAGTTATAGACGAGCCTGGTGCTCCCGGCAGAGGCGGGTCCCTTGGGGGGGTGAACAGGCGTCTTGAAGAAGGGTAAAAAGGTGGCCGGCCAGGGCCGTAGATGCAAGGCGATGGATGACTAGGCCGAGTCAACGCGAGATCAGCAAGCAGCAAGGCGCAACCGAGCCAGTCGGCCTGTCGTCGTGCAGCAGGTGTATCTGCGGGTACAGGTACGAAAGGCAACCCAGGTACCGACATGTACGACTTGTTGCGTCGATGCTGTGGAGAGGATGGGCCGGGAATGGCCCGTGTGGTGGCAGCCCGGCGTCGCCCACGGCAGAAGATGAGGTGGCAGGCCGTATGCAAGTGGCCCTATTCGGGCAGTTCCAGGATGCCGGTTCTGGGGGGTGAAGCAGCTCCGAGGTCCACAAAAACCAGGCGCAGAGCTCCCACGCGGGAAAGAGTGGGAAACGACGTCAAAACCCAAATCCACAGGACCGGGGGGGTGAGGACCGGGGAGGAAACAGCCAGACGCTGTGCACCCCAGCACCGTCGTCGCCGTCTCGATCGAACAATAAGGCAACCTGCCGTGGCGTTGTTGCTGCGGGTCTTGGCGGCTGGCACGAAGAAAGGCGGGCGTGACGCTGCGTGCCGTCTCCGGGGCTTCGGAGGGGGCGCTTCGAGGTGCAGCTGTCTCCGGGTAGCTGCGTGCTTGGGCCTTGGCAGGACGGCCGAACAAATAAGCTGTGCGGTGCGGTGCGGCAGGGTTGCTGGAGGGCGCTCCGTCTGGTACGAAGGAGAGGTTGCAATGATGGAATGGAAACCGCTGAGGATGGATGAAAAGGAAAAAAGTCGGTTCTGCAGAGTTTTGCAGGCTGGCGCAAACGAAGCAAGGTCCGGATCGTGGTCCGCAGTGTCGGCAGTCGACAGTGACGGTGGACAGCTGTCGACAGAAATGCTGTGGGTTGATGTTGGCCGGGCCAGGATCTCTGAATGACTGTGACAGGGCCGCAGGTTGGCTACCTCACTGATGCGCACGCCACAGCGTTCTCTCCCAACAACCTGGAATTGTCGACGGATTCGGTGCTTTTCGTGGTCCTCTCTGTGCGCCGTCAGGTAAGGATAGGGTGTTGTGCGCAGACAGGTGATCTCGCTCCCTCTCTCGGAAAAGGGGAGCTCGCTCGTTCAAGGGTGATGCGTGTGTCTGCTTGCAAACTTTATTTCAGGACCACTGGTGGAGGGTGGGCTGGGTGGTCCTTTTGTCCCGCCGCGTTCCAGAAGGTATGCCCGGAAATAATCAATGGGGACGACAGTGTGGGCGGCGGTGCGGGAGTCATGGCCAGGGACAAGGGCGGTTGGGGCGCTTGGTGTGCGTGGGCAGGCGGGCGATCATCGACAGGAGAGACAACGGCCAGGGACGAGGTGAAAAATTGTGTCATCCGTACTTATTATATGTATTATACAATACCGCCGCCGCCGCCGCTCTCGTTGCGTCGAACCGCCCTCCACCCGAGTGACCCAACAGGCCAAAGCGTGGCTTCCGCGGGTTCTTGGCAGAGGCAAACCAACCTGGAAGCAACCCAAGGGAGAATCGAAGCTGGAGTTGCGCACGCCTGCCCCCCCAAGCCCGGTACGGTACCTAATTACAGCACCAACCGACTCCTTTCCCTTTTGGGGAACCGCGACTCGAGCAGGCGGGCATGACTGAGCAACTGGGCCTTCACCGCACCTTCCAACTTCAACTGCCGGATGCAGGACCGTGCCTTCCCTCCAGCGAACGAAACGAATGCTGTATGTATATGTAAGGTATGTATCACAGCCAGGTAAGGTAAGGCAATTGTCGTCGTCCGTCACCGTTCCACCCCATGCCCTCAGTTCCATCCTGTGCAGCGCTGTCTCCAATTCGAGAGGAGAAGGGCTCCCGCCATGAGGCCTCGTGGCTGCTGATCTTTAAGGGGCTGGCTCTTTTGTCCGTCTTCGATTGGAACCCAAGGGTCGCCGAAAAAGCAAGACCGGCGCAAATTTTCGATGGGCACCAATCGGCGGGGCTGCATGAGCTCCTTCGTACGGAGTACGGATACGGGGGCACAATGACAACCTGCCTGGAAAAAGATCAGGGCAGTGGTGCCAGCCAGTCGGTCCCCTGGCGCCGCCACGACTCGTCCCAGCTCGCTTCTGTGGGGTGAGGTCAGACCGCCCCCTAAAATGTACATTACACAGTACACGCCGAGTTATGACGCCGGTACCGTAAATCTGCCTTACCGAGAAACACAGATTTCCGAGGTCAATTATCGGTGTGGTATCCCATCTGGAGTCGTCCCCACCAGCCTTTCGCGTCCGTTCGCGTCCGTTCGCCGGGCTTCTCCCGCCAACCGTTGAGGGGGACTGGGGAACGGGATGAGATCATGGGAGACGCTCAGGAATTTTCAGTGGGTCAAGCTTGGAGTCACCCTCTGCCACGGGAATTCCGCATCAAGCCTGCCTGATCCGGCAAGGTCGGAATGTCCAACGCACAACCAACCAAACAAACGGGCAAATAAGGGGGAAGGGGCACTCTGCTACCCGCTCCTTCCAGCACACCTTCTCCGTCGCCATGGATGATGCCAGAAACCTACCTCGGTCGTGATCGCGATTGAAGCTTGAGGAGTCCTTTTGTGTGTGTGCGGTGGCCGACGGACAGTCAAAGAACCCCGCTCGCTCTGAAGGCGAAGCGAACCATTCTGACGCGAGGATGAGGTTCGTCACCCAAGCTCCAGGTCAGAGCGGTGTCAAAGAGGAGCAGCTGGATGACGGAGGGGCCCGCGGCGGCATTGGCTGCAATTGCACGTTCAAGAGATGCGATTTCAAAGCTCTGAAATCCCCTTGTGCTTTTCCTTTTCCGTTACCGCCGGGTTTGCATGCCCGCGAGACCCCAGCCTTTGTCGGCGGAAACGCGTATCCAAGCACCTTAAGCTGCTAGGAGGGGTTATGGAGGAATGATGTCTTTGCCATGCCTTCAATTTGAACCCCTCCCCACACTGGCCCGGGGTCGTCGACTGCCCCTCCTTGCCATTGAGTCCCGATACGACGGCGAGGCACCAGCCGTCCGTGCCGGGAAGCCGTCCGGAGGGCGAAACATGGCATTCTGCGTAGGGCAGGGTGCGAATACGCAAGCGTGGAATGACGCTCGATGTACCTCCGTACTCTGTTCTCCGTCCATACCAGCCGCCCGCCTGCTTGGCATGAGCTTCGCTTTCACACCAAGTTGCAAGGAGTCCGGGAACACGGCTCACACAAACACACCGACATCTCTGTCGGTCAGGGTAAAAGGTAATTTACAGGACGGATGGACGTCTCGTATTGCTGTGGTGCCACAAAACCTGTAACGTTATGTCACACTTGGATCAAAGGCCGGTAAGGTATGTACCGAGGTAACTACCTCTGTTTCCAACCTGCCTTCTGCGACGACCAGAATCATCCTTTTCCAACGTCATGCACGCCCAACGGTGGTACCAAATTAAGATGCTGAAAGCCAACTTCTTTTCCGAATTGACGCCATCCAGCAGTCGCACCCCCGTATTCCTGTGCTATAATTACTTTCCAGGACAATGGAAGAATCCTGCGCTTGTGCATCTGTCTTCTGCCCTGGGAGCCAGGCAACCTGGTCACCGACATTTCCGATTCAGCCACCAAACGCCCGCTGGACCCGTGGATCTGGACGAAAATTGCTGCCCAGGCACAGCAAAGGAGGATGCAGCAGCAAAGAGCCTCGGTTTCAGGCTTTCCACGCTTCTTTGCTCGCCAAGCGACCAATAATTCCGCGGCAGCCCTGTCGAGCGCAACGCAATGCACATAATCCGCACGACATGCATGGCATGGCATGGCATGGGCATCCCACGGTCTGCCCGGATGACCTCAGTTACAGTTGTTGTCAGAGGGTGATTTGTTCTTGACTCCCGCGCGCGGCGTGTATCACACTCGCCCGAGGTGAAGATCACATTCTCCCAGTCCCCAATCGCAGCGGGCATCGCCGCCGCTCCCGTCCATCAAGCAAGGCACCGCCATTCTTCGAGCCGCAAGCGGTGGGAGCAAGCAGTGTCACCACAAGAATGTGGGCACGTTGATGTCCAGGTCGTGTCTTGATTGGACGCCTGCGTGTTCGGGCAGTTTCGTGCTCAGCCTGAGCCAGGGTCGACCAAAACTGCATCACGAGGACAGAAATCTCAGCGTTTGGCGCCAAACACCCCGGTCAGGGTGATAAAGACCCTGCTGCTCCGGACCAGGGGCTGGATCTTATCTCACACCCCGCCATTGATCTTGCTTGGCGCAGCCGTGATGCTGTGACGCTGTCTCGGCAGGGCTGTTTCAAGCAACCCGAATGCCGTCTTTTCCAGCAGCACCGCGGGGTTCACAATATGCCCACGTCGTGTCCAAACTGTCCTCTCCTGTATCGCGACTGGGCGGAGCCAAGGCATTCCCACCACAATCTGGCCGACCTTCCGTGCTGCCTTGGGAAGGATCGCCGGAGACATCATCGAGGCGACACAACACGCCTCCGATACGCGGACCACTTGAGGCTCCCAGAACGAATAGCACCACGGCGTGATGGCCGGAAGCCCACACCAAGAGTCGGGGCAATCCACGTGCTCATGCCGTCTCCGAACCCCGAATCTGAGCCTGGCGCTAGGGTACCGCCGCAATGGTGATGGTCCGGGCTGAAACGGCAGCTGTGCAGATCCTCGATCAAAGGAGAAGCGAGGAATGTCAGATTTCCCATTCTCCAGGCCGCCGCTCTTGGGATCCTGATCCGCTTTCGCCATCATGCCTGGAGTCCTCGACACCGCCGCCATCTGACGCCAAGTCCGTACTCTGAATGGCTGTCAAACCCGGCGCCCCACCACGGATCGGCGAGAATTGCGTGTTTGGCGCCGGCCCCGGCTTGTTTCACATCTGACAGCGCCAGGGTCCCCTCAGCACGAAAGTGACGTTTATCTTTGCGGCATGGAGAGGATACCAACACCATCTGCCAGCCATTTGTTCTCATTCATCGCTGACGAGGAGGGGGGAAGAACCCCATCTTCGACTTTCGGTCACTCGGCCTTCGCAGGTCTCCAACAAACAAACAACCGAATCTGTCAATCTACCCATCCGGTAGCAGGCCCGAAGACCGAGAGCACACCCCGTCTACAACACCACCCTCAATTCGATGCCTCCCGCCCATGATGGATTTTAGACGACGGCCTCATCTCCCTCCAAGCAGGGCCCCGGAAAAGCTGCTGTATAGTCGGCCCTGCGAATTGTTTACCTCTTTGCGACCCAACGCGGGACAACAAGCTGTTTTCAGCTAGCCCGGTCAGTCTCCATGTTCTGTCCCTTACTTTCCCGCTGTGTTGTTCGATTCTGGCGTCGGACGGGCTGTCCCTCTCCCAGCGGGGCCGGGGCGGGCGGGACGATGCCGGCCGCAAGGTAGAATACAAAGGGGTACTGGGCGCAGCCGTCGCCACACGGCAACCTAGGCGGGAGGGGCCGCTGCGTGCACCATGGCGACATCTGCAGGTTGAGGTGCATTTTTCTCTCCTCTTCCCCTTCAGAGCACAGGTTGGGGATGACAAGCGACCGAAAGCTGGGTGCGCCGTGGTCTCTTGCAACCCTCGCGGGACCGTCTCCAGGTTCCCCCCGCGCCCGCCACGCCCGCAATATGCAAAGCAACTTCACATATCAGGAAGCGCAGCCGCCGCGACCCACCGGATGGGACCTGGTTGCTTCCTGGTGATCTCGCTGGTCCCCCACGGCAGTTGCAATCTTTCACCCACGGAATGATGCTACAGTCGCAGATGAGCTGAGGTGTTCAGGGACAGCTTTGAGGGATGGTGCTCCACCTCGGACATCGGGCGACCTCGTGCAGGAGAACGAACGGGTGAGCCCAGATTCGGAGGTTGTCCTCACCCACGGCACCTGACATCCGTCCCACGGCGTCCATGAAGGGGTCCGCAACCTTCCCACCCCACGATATTTCCCTCATTATGACGTTGTCAAAATGCGGCAGGGGGGACAGTTGATGAATATCGAAACTGCCACCTGGGCAGCAGGAATGCACCAAGCCGAAGAAGGGCTTCCGGCAGAGACATCGCGAGGGGTTGCATTCGCAGTCTTCAATTGGGCCTGTCCCCCGCAGCCAGACGGCCATCGTCTGCAGAGGGCTCAATCCGGCAAAGGCAGGCAGGTCACGAGCAGCCCCAATAGCCGTGGTGTCATAAACAAGCCTGCCTACGTGGCCGATGGGTCCTCGTTGGGGCGAGGCAATCTCGATTACGCACCGTCGTCGTCGTCGTCGGCGTGCGGTGAGATGCAGCAGTTCGTATCGGCACATGAAGGAAGCTCGCCTTGCGGGCAAACAAACACATGTCCAATGAAACCCTTGCAATGCGACATCCGTGCTCTCCAACCCCAATACCCCGCGGCGCTTTGGTTTCCTGCACATCACTTCCGCTGCAGCGAGCAAGGGTGGGCGAGGATCACCCGCGGAGGGGCCAGCGAGCCCCGTTTCACCGCCTGGTGTGACAGCGGGCCTTGAGAATCGAACCATCAAAGAGATGTCGAGGACAATCCAAATCTTAAAAGTTCCATGCCGCAACAAAATGCAGGCTCAGGGCACCTGGAGAAAGCCATCTCCGAAAGGGCAGGCCGACCTTGGCATGAGCTTGGCTTGGCCAGGCACGTTGGATGTTGTGGTGCCCACCACAACCAGGGGCATCAAGGCACCACGTTTCAGAGACAGATTGGGCTCGGAGTGGCTGTTGATTGGGGCATTTCAGGACCTCGTGGCTCCAGGTCTCGAGACCCCGGCCAGCGCGGCAGCTGGTCCATTGCGCACTGAAATGTCCCATGCCTTACCCAGTAGCGTAAGGTACATGGAATACACGAATTACTGCGCATTCGATTCAAGGACCAACGCGCGAGAGGTACACTCAACCTCCCAGCCAAGAACCGAGAATCAGCAAGAAAGGGACCCTCGGGCTGGTTTTCTAGAATCCTTCTAGGATCCTGGCAGGGCTCCGCCTCCGCAATTGCATCCCTGCCAAACCGCAAAACCCGCCAGTCCGGCTGTGTCGGAACCAGCCAAGACACGCTGTTTCGCTGTTACGAATGCGGGGCCGGAAATAATGACGTAGGGGCACGTGGCGGAGCCCTGCCCTTCCTTCTTCTGGCGCAGCCATCTGAGGCACCTCCTCGGCACCTTCCTGCTGCCAGCGACCGTCACAGCAATGCAGCACAGTGGAAAACAGTGATGTTGGCACTGTCTTCTGCCTGGCCGCTGATATCCATTCCTTCCAACTTCACGTTGGGTGACTTCCTCACACTCTACTTGGAGGTTGGCAAGGTGAGATCGTTCCTCTGCACTCCAACCCCTCCGGGTAATAAGACAAACACATCGAGTTCCTCCGAGCCGGCCGAAACCACCTCAGGCATCCCGTTGGCAACCTGCACAGAGGTCATGTGCCGATTTTGGTGACTTGACCACACGCTTCTCGTCTCGCTTACCTGCGTGCGCCCTACCTCGAGCCGCTCCCTCCTCACTGTCACAGCGCGTTTCTCCGTTTGCAACTCGCTGTCTGATCCCCCGGCGCGACGCTGTGCGACACCAACCCTTCACCTCCCCCACACCTTGGCGCTGTCTCCTTCCTCACCTTTGGCCGTCTTTGGAGGTAACCGAGCACCTGGATATGGGGTAATGCATGAGCCTGATCGGGCAATGGGACGTAACCGTGTGGGGGACAGATCACCCATCGCCAACACACCAGCCCTGTTGGGCCGGTTCAGCAGGCCTCGGTCGAGGAACTGAACTCCCGAGGCCAGCCCGAGGGGTGGTCATGCCTTTGTCGATGGATCGCACCTCGACACACAAGCACACGAGGACACAAGCACACGGCTTGTCGTCTGCAGAGAGTGTGTCTCGGACTTGGCTGGCCGTCCCAGTCTCCCGGGCCACTCTGCGTTTGCGGGGACGTAAGTAAACCAATCTAGCCAACTCTCCCCCCTCCTCGCGAACAAACCACAAACCCTCCACAGCCATCCCCACCAGCGGCCTCTGTTTGTCAGTGCAGCAGGCAAAAGACCACTGTGTAGAAGACTGCATGCATTGCATGCAGGGTTTCGCGAGTTCAACACAGTCAGCCGCAGCCAAGGTCCGCATGGCGCTTCAGGGTGACGACCCCAAAGGGTCTGGGATTTGGGGAAGTTGTTGCCCTTTTTGGTTTTGGACATGCTGCCTGCAGAGGGCTTCGGCGTGTGCTGTCCGAGAAGGTCACTCGGCCCGTGTTGGGGGGAATGTGAGCTGTCATATCCCGACCCGAGCACGCCACAGCCTTGCAGATTGGCCTTGACCCTCGCACGCATGGTGCAGGGCGAGGCGGGAAGAGACGCGTCTTTGCGTCTTTTCCCATCTACCTTGTCGTCTCGTGTCAGCCTCGGTGTCGATCACTGCGACGTCCTCGTGTTCTCTCTGTTTGTATCTTGGAGGTACGTAACCGCCACTCTACATGTGCGGTCTATGAGAGTGTCTCCTCCTGGGAGCCAGGACATGGTACATACAGTACATACAAACCTATACCGGGCTTTTACAAAGACACATTCCCCAATAACCGCAGGCTCTCGAATCTCAAAACCTCTGGCCCTCATCCCCAACCAATTTGAGCCTGTCGGTGAAGCCGCGAACCGTGAACCAGGGATTCCTCACCGCAATTCTCTTCAGCTCCCAGCTCAACACTCACCGAACCCAAGCCACCCAATCACCACAGCCGATCCCCCATGTCCTGTGTAACCCGAGCAGCCTTGTGTAACCCGACCATCCATCCCAACATAATGGCACAGATTATTGCTGGGGTTGTTCTTCCTCAGCACCAAAGTAAGCTCACCCTCGGACTCTGCCTTGTCTATCTGCTCAAATCAATGCGCATATTCTAGGTAGAGAGGGTGGGCAGAGCAGTGGTCAGCGAGCAGCGAGCAAGCAGCCGACCGCTACTCCTGGCCCAGTTGGTGATTGGGAGGAGGAGGTACAGCACAGTACTATACGGGAATAACTACAACGTGAGGTGGAAGCAAAAGCATCACATGGGCCCATCGCTGATGAGGTGCCATCCATCCATCCATCCATCCATCCATCCTTCCCATCCATTCATCTCCAAAGTATGGATAGATCCCGCCCCTCCCTTCCTCCCCACGCTCGGCTTCTGCCCTTTGTGCTCGGCTGTTGCATGGGAATCCTAAAATCCTAAAATCCTAAATCCTTTTTTTTCCGTGCGGCACAGCTGCCTGAGGACATGGATACAGTACATCTTACTTGGGGCTGAGTGAGCCTCTTTGCGTCGGTTTGAGCACGCAGGGGAGGAGCTGGTCTGGTTTGGTTGGTGTCAGCCTGCCTGCAGACGGGGTTTTTGTGATGAGGGCTGTTGGATGCTACGCTGCTATCTGCGTTTGTCGGCCGTGGGCTGGGGGGGAGGTTGGTTTGGCTTGGTGGTTCGGACTGGGGACATGGGTAGGTTGAGCATGGGGTGTAGAGGATGTGTACGGGTACCTCACCCTTTTCTTGGTCTTGGCTGGCCTGGGCAGGGCAATCGAGATCTGGGAGATTCCTCCTCTGGGTTTCTTTGAGGGCGATCATCTGGGCACGTCAGCTTGGGGATGGTGATGGCCCAACTTGGGAGCGCGTTGTTGGCAGTGCTCTCTGAGGCTGAGGGCGGATGATGAGAATTGCTTGCTGCCTGCCTGGGCCTCTCTCTACCTGACTGTCCGAGTCACGCCAGAGATCATGTGGGTTGATAACGGTCTGATGTTGGTTGCCTTGGTTGCCTTGGGTACTAAGTATCCGTATGGTTCTGGACTTTGGGTCTCAACCGCCCTGTCTGCCCGGTCTGGCCATGGGTCGGTGGCCTGTCCCTGCCCTTGTCCGTGCCCGCGCGATACCCTGCCCTCCCACGCTCGGCTGCTTCCGAGACTGTGTCACCCCGTCTTTTGTACACACACTCCCAGCAGCCTTCCCGTTGGCATTGGGTACCAGTCACATCTGATACTTGGACACGGGCCCGGGACCTTGACTCCTTTGTGGGTGAGAACCGATCCTTGGTGGGGGAGTATCCGGATAGAGGAGACGACCATCAAGGTGTTTACCAAGAGTTTTGTGTTGGGCATCTCTGCTTACGAAACCGTGTCTTCTTTCTGGGATGAGTGCTCAGGTCACAGGACACATCATCTGACGAGCTTGACTGGACCCAATCCTCCCTCATTGGTAGGTAGTCAGATTACTACGCCTGTTCTATCAAGAGGAATGGAGATGTGATGAGATGCAAGAGCTTTGCAGATGGAGGAATGACTGATGCGTTAGTGACAGGACCAGGGGCTAGCCGTCCACATTGCCTGATATTCCCAAAAGGCAAGATACTTGGATATACTCACGGGTCTTCCGTCCAAATATGGGCGGGAATGCCGGCGGAGGCCGGGTCAATCCGACTGCCCGAGTCTCCGGGTTCGTTCATTGACGAGGTGTCATGTAGTTCTGATGGCGGTCTGGGACGAGTCTCTGGCATGGAGGCAAAGGCGTCATGTACCACGACAGTGCCAACATCTGCCGCTGCTGGCTGTCGAGCGGCAGCCACCCGCCTTACCCCCTGACGCTCATTTGTAGCGTCAGTGCACAGCAGGGTGCAACCGTGAGCATCAGCTGGGACAGGGAATATCACGGCGACTTGAGAGCATCAGATAAGCGAGAGGTGACAGTGGACAGAGCCGGTTGCCTCGGAGTTGAGTAAACCTATCACCCGCCTCCCTCTACTGCACTTTTTATGCAGGCCCCGGTGTTTTGGTTGCCTCGTCTAGTGTCGACCGTCTGGTCTTTCGCAATTGGCCTGCCATGGCATGCGCGTTTGGTGCTACATCGAGGTGGTGTTGCCTTGGTATACCCGTTTTGGAATGATCAGCCGAAGGTTGTCTCCGAGTCTATGTAGGTCAACAGCGGTTGATCAGGGGCTGTTGATGGAGTGCCTGTTGATCACTTGAACGTTCGGCTCTATTTGATATCGATGCTAAGGGGTTCCGGCAGTGGAGGATTTGCCCCTGAAGAATGGTAAGCAAGTAAACTTTGCCAGAGTGCTCCGGGAGTTGGGAGAAATCTGACGCATTGAATCTCGTAGTGTGGGCGTCCGCATTGGAGATCGGTGTTATTTGACGGCCTTGTCGTACCACGCCTGTTTCACGTTGCTTGCTTACACCGCATTGAGCCTTCCACATCAGATAACAAACGTCTCACCGGCCGGCGCCTGATGAGGGCGACAGTGAGACATTATCGGATGGAAGAGAGAAATTCGGAAGCCGAGTGCTCACCGTGTACTGTCGGCGAGAGACCGGTGAGCGAGTCGCATCCCCGACTTGAAAGAGACTTCAGGTAGCTGCACATGCTGTGTCTCGAAAACGCTGGAAGCTTGAGAGGGGATTGAGACAACAGTGTGCTGGAGGTGCATGACGCCATTTGTTACCAGGCCTGTTGAAGGAACACAATGCCCGAGGCAAGCAGGGGCAGGGGATGCGGTTACCTACAACAGGAGGTGGGCATGGCGTCTGCATGCGGCTTTGTGATTCCCTCTGGTCTCATTTGGCCAAGCCCTTGGGAGGGTACACTCGTGTGAGACAGACATGGGGCTCTCTCCTACTGTCTCACATGGCATCAGGTTGTTCTGCAAAGACGCTGAGACATGCATGCATATCGAGTGGCTGCTGAGCATGTTCTGCCGAAGTCCACTACATTCCGATACTCGAAGGAATGAGCCCGTTGACATGGCATCCGCCCGTAAGGCACAAACTCAGTCTGTTTCCGGAATGATCTAATCCTTGCCTTTTTCTTTGCCCTGCCCCTGTTCACTCTTGCGGCATTTGCATCCACGAGGCCACGTTGTGTCGTTGTCTCAGGTCGTACGAGGCTTGGGCCGCTGGAATCGGAGAGAGATTAAAGTAATCAATTTGCGTGACCAGAAAACTGAGACTCAATGAGTTGTTGAGTTCTGCATTCCAATCCTCAACCCCAATGGACACCACGACCAGCCCTCGAGGACAATACGGCTGGCTTGTGTCGAGGTTTGCTTTTTCCAGGACCGATGAGGCCACGCAAGGTCCGATCTGATCATGTTTGACCCAGGAAATTGGTGTGTGGCCGGGTACTGTAGGGGGAGCCAGAGCGGGAAATCGGAAAAGCAGACCATCACGAAGCAAACAAAGACACCCCTCGCCTCACCCTTGCCTCTCCCCTGGTCCAAGCCAAACAGCCACCTCGCTTCAACTTCCCCTCACTTAATCCATTATGCCACGCTACGCCTCACCTTCAACTGCATGGCTTGCAGCCAATCCAGTCCCCCAAAGTAAGACAACATTTGCTTCTCCCTCCGCTCCCTCGGTCCGATCACGACACAGCCGCAATAAAGACCCTCACATTCTCCGGCCTTCCGCTTCTCTGTTTGTCTGTACATACCTTCCTCAAGCCGAGACCGGAAGTACCTCCCCCCCCCCGCCAAAAGCCTAAGGTAGTATGTACCTCGCAAGACCAATTCTCTTCCCAGCACCCGACAGAAAGGATGAGACATTCCCAGCCGCATGCATAAAACGCCGGCTAGCGCGGCCGCCACAATGCGCAGAAAGGGCGAGACTGGCAAGGAAAAGGTGCAAACAAACGCTGTATGTACTCCGTACATGTACAGGCTCATCTATTTGAGCACACCGAGATGGGGCCTTCGGACAATGCAATGCGCTTGGAGATGAGCAAGAAAAGATAAACGTGCAGGTGTCGGCGTGGAACCGGGGTGGCTATAGAGTCGAAGTCGTAAGAGCACTCCGGAGTGGAAGGCCCGTCTCAATGGAGTGGACTGAAGGACGAGGCAATCTGTCGTATGCGGTCCAGACTGTGCCGTCTGCACGCCCTTCTCAAGAAACGGAGACAAACCAGACGAGCTGCAACATAACATAACGGGGTTGAACTGTCAAGAGGTCTGTCAACAACAGAGTGTTGTTAAAGTTGGCATTGTGGGAATTGCGGCAGTGGTCGCGTGCGGGTGACTGGCATCTAGTTGAACTGCAAAGATTTGAAAGCAATGCAGAAAAAGATGGCCACTTCCCCTGTTTAATTGACGGAAACACAAATCTAAGAAAGGAACAACATCGCTACCATTAAGGAATATTACAATGTAGATTTAGAGCGGCGTTGGGGCAGACCAGCACGGCTCTTCTCGATGCTGGCGGATTCAGGGGCTAGTAAACAAACCAAGCGGAGCACTGATCACTGCCAACACACGCTCTAATCAGGCTTGAAAACACGAAACCCAACCACGAACAAATGCCTACAGGCTGTAATAGCAATCTTCATCCAACCGCAATCCGCAACTTGATGCCTACGGTATCTAACCCCCCCAGCCCAGTTCAACCAGACCATCAA
>Ga0247823_10001988_pt1 | contig 16902 bp, 17 predicted proteins | sample 13C_PalmiticAcid_2_FD_192426 | JGI IMG/M metagenome (GOLD analysis project Ga0247823, IMG submission 192426) | Soil microbial communities from agricultural site in Penn Yan, New York, United States - 13C_PalmiticAcid_Day30 | ecosystem: Environmental > Terrestrial > Soil > Agricultural land...
CTGGTAGCCACGATTTTTCATTTCGGCCAATACCATGCGGAAATGTCCCCATTCTTCGGTCACCATCGGGGCGAGTTGTTCTACCAGTTCGGTGAGGTGCGGATATCGTTGTATGAGTGTTATTGCTGATGTGGCAGCTTTTTGCTCACAAAAGGCGTGATCTGTCAGGATGTCTTCCAGGCTGATGGCTGCGAGGTCTACCCAGCGGGGATCTGTAGGCAGTCGAAGGCCCAATACTGTTTTTACATCTGTTTCTGACATCGGTTCGATTTTGCGTAAAAATAATTCAAAGCCATTTGTTTACAGAATCGGTCCGGAAATATTATCTTAAATCAAATTACCGGTTATGCGAAAAACAGGTGGCATTATATGCGGAGTAGCAACCTTAGGAATGGTGCTGGCGCTGAATGCTAAAATAGGCAGTTTGCCCCCGTTGGGTAAATTGCTGAATCCCTTCAGTGGTTTCTGGCAGAATGCCGAGCCCAGGGGACAAAATTTCTCAGGCGATATCAGCAACGATGCGCTGAAGGGAAAAGTAACCGTTCAGTTCGACGACCGGCTGGTGCCCCACCTGTCTGCTTCCAGCAACGAAGACCTTTATTTTGTACAAGGCTACCTGCATGCCCGTTTTCGCCTCTGGCAAATGGAGCTGCAAACCCATGCCGCTGCCGGTCGCCTGAGCGAGGTGATGGGCGAAAGCATGCTCGATTTTGACCGCAAACAACGCCGCAAAGGCATGGTATATGGTGCCGGGCAGTCGCTCAAGGTGATGGAAGGTATACCCGAGGTGAAGCAGATGATGGACAGTTATACTGCCGGGGTGAATGCCTATATCGGTACCCTGCGGCAAAAAAGCATTCCGCTGGAGTACAAACTGCTCGATTATGTGCCCGAACAATGGACCAATCTTAAAAGTGCGCTGCTGCTGAAATACATGGCCGATGACCTGACCGGTTATACCGAAGACCTGGAACTGACCAATGCCCGCGAAGTGATGGACAGCAGCACATTTAAGGCCATGTATCCTGAGCGGTTTGATAGCAATAGCCCGGTGATTCCTGCCGGCACTTCCTTTGATTATGCCCGTGAGCCGGAAGCACCAGCGCCAAGATTTTCGGCCAGCCGCCCGGTATTGGCGGGCAATACTACGGCCGATACCTATAATAATGAATTGGGCAGCAACAACTGGGCGGTGAGTGGCAGCAAAACCGCCAGCGGTAAACCCATTTTGTGCAACGATCCCCATTTGGGGCTCAATCTGCCTGCCCTCTGGTACGAAATACAATTGCAGGCGCCGGGGATCAACAGTTACGGTGTGTCGCTGCCCGGTGCACCCGGTATCATCATTGGTTTCAACGACAGTATTTCCTGGGGTTTCACCAATGGCTACCGCGATGTAAAGGATTTTTACACCATCACTTTTACCAACGAAGAACGGACAAAATACCAGCTCGATGGCAAAGTTGTAGACGCAGAAATGAAGATTGAAACGCTGTATGTACGGGGGCGCGAACCGGTGCTCGATACGGTGGCTTATACGGTGTTTGGTCCCATGCTGTATGATGCTTCTTTTACTGCCAAAGGTCTGCCTGCGCAAAACCTGGCCGTATGCTGGATGGCCCATCAGGGAACGAACGAGCTGCAATCGGTATACCTGCTGAACCGGGCCCGCAACTATGCCGACTATACGAATGCGATCCGCCATTTTGAGTGTCCGCACCAGAATATGATTTATGCCGATGTGCAGGGCAATATTGCGATGTGGAGCCAGGGCCGTTTTGTACGCAAAACACCTGAGCAGGGCGTGTATGTGATGCCGGGCAATACCAGTACTTACCGCTGGAAAGACTTTTTACCATTTGCGGCCACGCCTCATGTGATCAATCCGGAAAGAGGATATGTGAGCTCGGCCAACCAGGTGAATACCGATGCCAGTTACCCGCTTTGGTACAATGGTTATTTTCATGAAATGCGGGCTTTGCGCATCAATCACCTGCTCGATTCCATGCAGCAGATTACGGTAGAGGATATGGAACAGATGCAGCAGGATGATTACGGTCAGATGGCTTCCTACCTGCTGCCCGTGATGCTGAAAGCCACAGCTGGTACGCCTATGGTCAGCGATACCATGTACCAGTTGCTGACCCGATGGGATTATCGCTATACTGCCAGCGCTCAAGCGGCAACTGTATTTGAATTGTGGAATGGCGCCCTGCACCGCAACACCTGGAAGGATGAATTTGGCGGCGATACGACCCGTTTGTTGAAGTTACCCGAAACCGAGGCTACGATGCAGCTGGCGTTGAAAGATCCGCAGTCGCGCTTTTTTGACGACCGCACCACGCCCGAAACCGAAGACCTGAAAGCCCTGCTGGTCAACTCCTGGAAAGAGATTGCCGATACCCTGCAACAATTGCAGCGCAACGATAAACTGGCCTGGAGCAAATACAAAGGCACCTTTATCCGGCACCTGGCCAGGCTTCCGGCCTTCAGTTCCAAAGTGCTGGAGATGGGTGGAGGCAAAGGCATCATCAATGCGGCTTCTACCAATTGGGGCCCCTCGTGGCGCATGGTGGTACAAATGACTACTCCGGTGCAGGCTTATGCAGTGTATCCCGGCGGCCAATCCGGCAATCCAGGCAGTCCCTACTACGATAACTTTATCGGCGACTGGGCCTCGGGTCATTATTACCCGCTGCATTTCTGGCCCAGTGTTTCGGCTGGCGGTAAGGATGTTAAATATGTCATGAACTTTTCAAAATAAGCAGATGCGAACCCTTATTTATATCGTTTCTATTACCGTACTGACGATCATCGTTGGCTTTTTGTTTCCCTGGTGGACGATAGCGCTGGTGGCCATATGGATCCAACTGTTGTTGCCGCTCCGTCCGGGCAAAGCTTTTTTATGTGGCTTTGCCGGGGTGTTCCTGGCCTGGAGCCTCGTGGCTTTGTATTACGACATGAACAATGGTAATATCCTGAGCGAACGCATGGCTGTTTTGTTTGGCTTAATGGAGGGTTGGCTCATGCCCTGGGTCACCGGATTGATTGGCGGGCTGGTAGGCGGCATGTCAGCACTTACCCTGGCATTGTTGCGCGCACCACGCAAAACGGCTTAAAATTTTGTTAAACGCATTTTTTCTTGCATGGTTTTTGTAATTTCATCTGGATTGAAAACCTTTCGAATACCTTCCCTCATGAAAAAAATAGGACGTTTTATATTACTGATCATCGGACTGAACGCCGGCATCTGGGGCGTAGTTCTGGCTGGTTACCATCATTCTCATCCGGAAGATATCATGATCCAGGATGATGCCAACGCCAAAGACAAAACCGCCCTGGCCGAGACCATTGAGCAACAAATGGATGCCATGAGTCAGAAAATGAGCAGCCTTTACGACAGTATGAAATCGCTGGCGGCCGACAAACAGGAAGTTGCTAAAAAGCAAATCCAGTCGATCGATGCCAAGCGTGCCGACCTTAAAGGCGAACTGTCTGAGCTGAGATCTGGCCTCACCGAAAACTGGGACACTTATAAAACCCGGTTAGCAAAGAAACTGAAAGCGGCTGCAGAAGCCATTCAATAAGATACGTTATAGTTGGATCGCTTAACCCGCCGTTGTTCAGCCACAGCGTGTTAAGAAATGAAAACAGCCCGTTCGTTAATCACGAAGGGGCTGTTTTTTTGTGGATATATGTTGCGTCTACAACGTCACCGGCGTAAACTTATAATTCTTCTCTTCCAGCAGTCTGATCAACCCTTTGGGGCCTCCAAGATGCCCTGCACCAACAGCGATGAAGCACGAACGGTTGGGCATGATGGTGTTGAGTTTATTGGCCCATTTCTGGTTGCGGTCGGTGAGGAATACTTTTTCATACATCATCATTTCGGGCGACATATCGCGGAACCGGTGGTACAGGTCTTCGATGCGCTGGGTGATGTAGTAAGCCCGCAGGGTATCATAACTGTGATCGGTGGTTTGAATAGCGCCCCGGTATATCCATTGGGCCAGTGTGTCCTGCGGAATTTTGTCAAACATGCTGATCTGCTCTTCGGGCGCTTCGAGGCCCAGCACTTCTTTCCGGTATTTCTGGCTGTAGTCTGCAATCTTCTGGTCATAAGCAATCCAGTCGGTGCAGTCTTCATTGGTTTCAGAAATCGTCATCATGGAATAGATCACATACAGTTTAACGCCTTTAAACAGGTCTACATTCATCTGCAATTCCTTCTGGAAAAAGCTGTCCACCTTGCTGTATTGGTTGGCGGTGAGGTAGTCGGTAAGCGTTTTACCGCTGTTGTTAAACGATTGAAGGGCAATGGTGTTTTGCAGCTGCGGATCGTCCATGTCCATTTCCATGAACACCTGGTCGCTGGCTGCTACAGCACTGGCCAGGGCATGTGTTTTAAACGTATCGGTTTTGCACAGCATGTGAATGGTGCCAAACAGGTAGGAGGGTTTACCGCCGTTGGGTGGGGTTATTTTCCAGAGGATATGGTTGTAATCTTTGGATTCGGGCTGCGGTTTGCCAGGCTGTCCGTGCGAAAGGGCCGGCAGCAGGCATAGTACGCCCAGGGCAAGGGTGAGGCGTTTGAGCATATAAGGTTCTGTTGTATGTTACGGGTAAATGTAGGGTTCTTTGGGCAAAACCGGAAAACGTATAACTGATGTGGATCATGTTTTACTGGCGGAATATGCGTAATTTTGCGCCGTTAGAAATTTTGTTTGCAACGCAAGCATCCCTAAAATTTCAGGAAGCATGACATACTTACACAACAGGGTCTCCAAAGATGAGATGAGGCAGCGTATGCTGCAGGAAACGGAGTTCCGCAAAACCGTTTCGTTTTACAGATATTTTAAAATTGCCGATCCGCAGCAGTTTCGCGACGAGCTGTACCTCCGCCTGGCCGCGTTAAAGGTGTTCGGCCGCATTTATGTGGCGCACGAAGGGATCAACGGACAGATCAGCGTGCCCGAAAGCCAGTTCGATGCTTTCCGGGAAGTGCTGTACAGCTATGAAGCCATGAATGGTCTGCGCCTCAATGTGGCGGTAGACGATGACGGCAAATCGTTCTGGGTGCTCAAAATCAAAGTGCGTGACAAAGTGGTGGCCGATGGTATCGATGATCCCAGCTTTGATCCTTCTAACACCGGCGTGTACCTCGATGCCCGGGCTTACAACGAGCTTTCGGCGCAGGATAATACCGTGATTGTAGACATGCGCAACCACTACGAATATGAAGTGGGCCATTTCGAAGGCGCCATTGAAGTGCCTTCCGATACTTTCCGCGATCAGTTGCCTATGGCGGTCGATATGCTGAAGGACCAGAAGGATAAAAACATCATCATGTACTGCACCGGCGGTATCCGTTGCGAGAAAGCCAGTGCTTACTTCCTCCACCAGGGTTTTAAAAATGTGTACCACCTCGAAGGCGGTATCATTGAATACGCCAACAAAGCCAAGGAGTGGGGCGAGCCGGTGAAATTCAAAGGCAAAAACTTTGTGTTCGATGGCCGTTTGGGCGAGCGCATTACGGATGATGTGATTGCCAAATGTCACCAGTGTGGCAAACCCAGCGATACGCATACCAACTGCCTCAACGATGGTTGTCACCTGCTGTTCATCCAGTGCGACGACTGTAAAAATGAGTTCGACGGCTGTTGCAGCAAGGAATGCAAAGACACCATCCATATGCCCGAAGAGCGCCAGGCCGAACTGCGCAGCGGCAATAAACAAGGCCTGATGATCTTCAACAAATCGCGCGAGCGTCTCCGCCCCCGGTTGGATGAGATCATAAAGATGGAAAAAGAAAACCAGTCACCCGAATAGGGATGCTGAAAGATAAGCTAAAAGGGCCTTCCACTGCGGAAGGCCCTTTTAGCTGCTAGCTATGAGCTACCAGCTATTAGCTGGAAAACCAGCAATTGTATTGTCTAGCAGCTAATCGCTAACAGCTACTAGCGATGAGCTGCGAGCTGTTAGCCCAAACCAGAATTTGCATTGGCTAATAGCTAGTCGCTAACAGCTACTAGCTAATCACTAGTCGCTCTCCCAATTCAATCTCTTCATGTAACAGTCCGGCTATCTCGTTCTACAGTTCAGCGTTCCTTAGTTGGAATGCCCCGGTTATCCATTGATTTTTGGTAAAACTTCCAAGTGATGCAAACACCTAAAACAATGGTATGGCTCTTTGTGCTGGTAGGGAGCTTCTACACCAACAGCCTGCGTGCAGGCGATTTTATACTGGTTAAAAAAGCGGCGTATGCTGCATTATACGAACGCTGGATAGACCGCACCGACGGTGAACGGGTACGGGAGATCAAAGGCGTGTTTACCGCACAGGCATCGATGCCGGCCGTGGTGGCCCTGCTTAAAAACCAGGCTGCCGGTGTGCAGTGGAACAAAAATGCTTCGGTGTACCAGGTGCTGCCTTCGGGTGCCGATACCTGGATCAATTACATCCGCTACGATCTGCCTTTCCCGATGGACGACCAGGATTGCTGCGTACAATACCGCAGTCAGCACCTGGTGCCGGGTATGCAGCGTTGCGAGATCTCTTTTGAAAGCACCAGCCACAACGCTTTTGCTTCTCCTGCAGATACTAAAAGATTGACCGGTATCAAGGGTAGCTGGGTGCTGGAACAATTGCCACAAAACCGTATTCGCATTACCTATTGCATTGCTACCGACCGCAACAAAAAAATCCCCCGCTGGATGTCCGATCCTATTGTGCACGACAACATCTTCCGGATGATGGATAGTTTTCAAACACTTTTAGAAAAGAACCGTTATGAATAACCGTACATATGCCCTCATTACCGGAGCAGGCTCCGGATTGGGCAAAGCTTTTGCCAACGAATGTGCCCGCCGGGGAATGAACCTGTTGCTGCTGGCCCTGCCCGGCGAGAATACCCGCAACCTGGCTTCCGACCTCGAAGTGACGTATGGCATCGATACCCGCGTGTTTGAACTCGATATGACCGATGCGGATACGCTGAACCGGTTGCTGACACATATTACCGCCACTTATCGCGTGTTTTTCCTGGTCAACAATGCAGGGATGGGCGGCACTTCGCTGATGACCGAAACACCGGTATCGCAGATCGATCGCATTATACAGCTCAATGTGCGGGGCATGGCGCTGGTTACCCGCATGCTGTTGCCGGTATTGCAGCAAAACGAAGCGGCTTTCATTCTTAATGTGTCGAGCATGGCGGCTTTTACACCGATTGCTTTTAAAACGGTGTACCCGGCTTCCAAAGCTTTTGTATCGTCTTTTTCGCTGGGATTGCGGCAAGAGCTGGCAGGGCAGGGTGTTTCGGTGAGTGTGGTGTATCCCGGTGCTATTATGACCAATGTTGCAGTGACCCGCCGCATCCTGGGACAGGGATTCAAAGGTCGCATCAGCCTGATGTCTGTTCAGGCCATTGCTGGACAGGCCATTGCACAAGCCCTGAAAGGGAAGCCTGTGATCATTCCCGGACTGATGAACCGCCTCAGTCATCTGCTGCTGAGCCTGTTGCCCATTTCCTGGAAAATGAAAATCGTATCGCAGGAAGTGCGCCGCGAAATCCAGTTTGTTCCATCTTTTTAAACCTTACCGATTATGAAAAAAGTATTGATTACAGGCGCCAGTGGTTTTCTGGGGTCTCACCTGACGCGGGAAATGTACCGCCAGGGTTACGAAGTGCGGGTGCTGGTGCGGCAGGGGGCCAACCTGGCTGCGATTACCGATGTGCCCTGTGAGGTGTTTTATGGCTGCATCGATGTGCAGGCCGATGTGCTGGAAGCCGTGGCGGGTTGCGATGTGGTGGTGCATACGGCCAGTCTGACCGGGCAGTACGGTATTTCCTTCGAAACCTATGAGCAGGTCAATGTAACGGCTACCCGTTATGTAGTAGAAGCCTGCCTGCAACACCAAACGGAACGACTGGTCTATGTAAGTACCGCCAATACCCTGGCGCCGGGCAGCAAGCTGGAGCCGGGAACGGAGTTGAATGGGTTCACGTTGTTCAAAGCCAACTCGGGGTATATCAACAGCAAGTACCTGGCGCAGCAATATGTGCTGGAGCAGGTGGCGCGGCGGGGATTACCGGCGGTGGTACTCAATCCTACGTTCATGATTGGTCCGCAGGATTTGAAGCCCAGCTCGGGCCAGCTGGTGCTGCATGGATTGAACCGCAGGCTGGTGCTGTACCCGCCCGGTGGCAAAAACTTTGTGCACGTGCGCGATGTGTGCCGGGGCGTGATGAATGCGATCGACAAAGGGCGCCCCGGCGATTGTTACCTGCTGGCGGGCAGCAATATGAGCTACAAAGAATTTTTTTCGATGGTAACTAGGGTATCGGGCCGCCCGGTTGTCTTACTTCAAATACCCGGTGTTATTCTCCGGCTGGGCGGACTGCTGGGATCGTTGCTCGAAAGGCTCACCCGCCGTCCGCAGCGCCTCACCCAAACTACCGCCTACCTGCTGTGCCTCGATAATTATTACTCGGGCCGCAAGTCGGAGCGGGAACTGGCCCTGCACTATCAGCCAGCCGAGGAAATGGTGAACGAAGCTGTTACCTGGTTCCGGCAAAACGGGTACACTAAAGCATAAAATATGTACACCTCCATCAGTCATACCGCACCAGCAGAAACCCGTAAAACGGAATACCTGCTCCGCTACGGCGGAAGGGCCATCCTGTTGTATGCGTTCAGTCTCATCTTCAAGTCTTTTGACCATACCTTTGTCAGCGACCTGAGTATGACTAATTTTCGTGGCCAGGTGTTCAGTTTGTTCTTTGTAGTGTTTGGTTTGCTGGTGTGGGACGGAGCGGTAGGAGTTGCGCGTAAAACCGAACAATTTTTTGCGGGTAGCAGCATCAAACGCAGGCTAATACTGATGTGTGGGGTGTTGTTGTTGTACGGCATGTTCATCGCTTTAATGTTCGGTTTTTTTTATGGCAGTTTCGATATCCTGTTTTTTAACCGGTACGAGGCCTGGGAGAGTTTTGTGCACATGAGTTACGATCTCCACATCGGCATTCTCCTGTTTTACCTCATGATACTGGCGTTCAATGGCATCGTGGTGTATTACACCGCCTGGAAAGAATACCAGCTGCAAACTGAAAGGTTGCTGCGCGAAAATATACAGGCCCAATACGATGCTTTACGCCACCAGATCGACCCGCATTTCTTTTTCAACTCGCTGAGCGTGCTATCTAACCTCGTGTATAAGAGTGCCGATCTGTCAGCCGATTACATAGTGCAACTCGCGAAAACCTACCGGTACATTCTCGATAAAAAGTTTGAGAACCTGGTGTCGGTTGGTACCGAACTGGATTTCCTGGAAGCGTATTTGTTTCTCATCAGCATCCGGCACCAGCAAAGCATCCGGTTCGAGGTGGAGATTGATGAGCATACCCGCAACCAGGGCATGGTGCCGCCGGCGACTTTGCAACTGCTGGTAGAAAATGCCATCAAACACAACAGGTTTTCGGCGCAGCATCCCCTGGTCATCAGCATTACACACAACGGTGAAGAACTGGCGGTGGGCAATCCGCTCCGCCGCAAAGCCAACACCGGTGCTTCCAGTGGGATTGGCCTGAGCAATATCGAAAAGCGTTACCGGCTGCTCACCGGCAAAGGCATTCATGTATCGCAGGCAGACGACCGGTTTACCGTTACGATTCCAATTATTTACAGCATATGAAAGTGGTGATTTTTGAAGACGAACTGCACAATGCCGAAAGGCTGATCCGCCTGCTGGAACTGTGCGATAAACAGATTGAAGTGTTGGCCGTAATAGAGTCGGTGGCCGAAGGTATACAGTGGCTCCTGCAGGGGCATCAGGCCGATTTGTTTTTTATGGACATCCGCCTGTCGGACGGTATTTGTTTTGAATTGTTTGGACAGGTGGAAGTGCGCACGCCTATTGTGTTTACGACGGCTTACGACAGTTTTGCTTTGCAGGCATTTAAGGTGAATAGCATCGATTACCTGATGAAGCCACTCGATGTAAAAGATGTGATGCAGGCGTTGGAAAAGTACCGGTATTTCAAACCGGCTTCGGTGCCCATGCCACTGGATATTTACCGGCTGGCCGATGAGTTCCTGAAGCGCAACCATACCCGCTTCCTGGGGCGCATCAACAACCAGCTGATTTATGTGAAGGCGCAAGACATGGCTTACCTGCAATACGTGAAAGGTGTAACCTGGGCCACGACCATTGCCGGGCAGCGCATGCCGCTCGATTACTCGATGGACCAGGTAGAACGCATGCTGGACCGGAACTTGTTTTTCCGGATCAACCGGCAGTTTATCATCAACCTCGATGCGATTAAAAAAATTACGACTTACTACAATAGTCGGCTCATCCTACAATTGAATCCCCATGTTGATATTGATGTTGTTATTAGCCGTGAAAAAGTGGCTGACTTTAAAGGCTGGCTTGAAGGCAAAAGCATGAGCGCTTAATGGCGTTGTAAAAGGCTGTGTCACCCCGACGTATGCGAATTATTGGCAATTGCCTAATTTGCAGTCCCATGCAGCAGAGTCATTCCCAGATTAAAGTAGCGGTAGATGCCATCGTATTCGGTTATTCTAAAAGCGAAGGCGTAGCCGTGTTGCTGATCCAGCGTAAATATCCGCCGTTTCAGAACGAGTGGGCCATCCCTGGTGGTTTTGTGCTGGAAGAGGAATCGCTCGAACAGGCAGTGCAGCGCGAACTGCTCGAAGAAACGGGTATCTCTGTGAATTACCTGGAGCAGCTGTACACCTTTGGTGCGCCAGATCGTGATCCGCGCCGCAGGGTCATTTCGGTAGCTTACTTTGCGTTGGTTAAATCTTCGCAGTTCCAGAAGCTGAAAGCCAGTACCGACGCGGAAAATGCACAGTGGTTCAATATCAAAGAACTACCCAAGCTGGCGTTTGATCACAAAGAAATCCTGGCGATGGCCATTGAAAGGCTACGGGCCAAGATCCGTTACCAGCCCATTGGTTTTGAGTTGCTCGATCGCAAGTTCCCCTTCAGCGATCTCGAAAAATTATATGCGGCCATCCTCGACCGGGAGATCGACCGTCGCAATTTCTCCAAAAAAATCATGGCCCTCGGCATTCTCGACGAGCTCGATGAATATGCCCGTGCAGAAGGCGCCGGCCGTCCCGGCAAAATGTTTCAGTTCAACAAAAAACGGTACCAGGAACTGATCCGTGAAGGCATCAGTTTCGAGATCTAGTACCTCCTCTTCAGGGAGCAAATTCCTTTCCTGAAAAATTAATTTGCGTAAAATGGACGCAATATTTGGTGGTTTCATTGGTGGGGTTTACATTTGTGTCAAATACACACAAAATGAAAGCCGCAGGTGTTATTATAGCCAGATTCCAGACGCCCTTCTTACATGAAGGCCACCAATACTTGTTGAACGAAATTCGCAGTCGCCACGAGCACGTGATCGTAGTGCTGGGTGTAGCGCCCATCAAAGGCAGTCGCCGCAACCCGTTCGATTTTGTGACCCGTGAAAGGATGCTTCATGCTTTTTGCAGTGATCTGAAAGTGTTGCCACTGCACGATATCGCCAGTGATGAGGCCTGGAGCAGTAACCTGGATACTTTGTTACGCGCTTCTTTTCCTTTCGAAGATTTTGTGTTGTATGGCAGCCGCGATAGTTTTATTCCGCATTACAGTGGTCATTTGCCTACTGCAGAGTTGCCGGTGAATGGTCACCACAATGCGAGCGATATCCGCAACGAGGGAGGAGAGCGTGTATTGGCTACAGAAGATTTCAGGCATGGTATCAATTATGCTTACCAGCATGTGTATCCCAAGGTGTATCCAACGGTAGATGTGGCTTTGCTGCGAGATGATCGTTCTGCTGTACTGCTGGGCCGCAAGCACCAGGCTGCCAACTGGCGTTTCCCCGGTGGGTTTTGCGATCCGGAGGACGATAGTTTTGAACAATCTGCTGCCCGCGAATTGCGCGAAGAATGCGGCGATTTGCTGACGGGTAAGATGGAATACATTACCACTGCTAAAATCGACGACTGGCGGTATAGGGATGAAGCGGATAAAATCATTTCCACCTTTTATTGCACCAACTATGAGGGCGGTGAAGCAGAAGGCAGCGATGACCTGGCAGCTGTGAAATGGGTGCCCATAGCACAACTTCAAACCATGATGGCAGCAGGTGAAATAGCAGCGGAACATTTTGTGTTGGTGAATGCTTTATTGAAACACCTGGGAAAGATTCACAGCTAAGGGAATGTGAAAATGTGCTAATGTGGAAATGAAATGCATTGACAATTGACTATTCACCATTGACCTGAGAAGCTCTCTGACGTCTGATTTTTCACCATTGACGAAGAAGAACCTAAAGATTCATTTAAACCCAACAATCATGAACCCTACAAACAACCTGGTCCTGCTGGCCGATGCGTATAAATACTCTCACCATCGTTTTTATTATCCTGGCACCAACCTGATCTATTCTTATTTGGAAAGTCGTGGTGGATTGTTGGATCATACGGTGTTTTTTGGATTGCAGTATTTCATGAAACACTATCTCGAAGGGGAAGTGATCACGATGGAAAAGATTGATGAGGCGGAGAAGCTGATGCATCGCGTATTTGGTCGCAAGGATGTGTTTGATCGGGATAGGTTCGAGTACATTGTAAGGGTGCATGGTGGCCGTTTACCGGTGCGCATCAAGGCGGTGCCAGAGGGCACGGTGGTGCCTGTGAGCAATGTGCTGATGACATTGGAGAATACCGATCCGGAATGTTTCTGGCTCACCAATTTCCTTGAAACCTTGCTCATGCAGGTCTGGTATCCTTGCACGGTAGCCAGTCAGTCTGCGGCGATTCGTTACACGATAGCCAGGTATTACCGGGAAACGGCTGCTGATGAAGCGCAGGGTGGGGTGGAAATGGTGCTGAATGATTTTGGTTTTCGCGGAGCCAGTTCTGTGGAAAGTGCGGGGATTGGTGCAGCAGCACACCTGCTCAGTTTCAGGGGTAGTGATACGGTGATGGGCAGTGTGATAACGCAGGATTATTACAACACGGATGAAGTATGGGGCCTGTCTGTACCAGCTACCGAACACTCTATTTGCACGTTGCTGGGCGAAGAAGGCGAATTGGAAATGTTCAGGCATGTGTTGCGCACATTTCCTGAAGGTATTGTGGCTTGCGTATCTGATTCTTACAACATCTTCAGGGCCTGTAGCAGTTACTGGGGTACAGAATTGAAAGACTGGATACTGAATCGTAAAGGTACCCTGGTGATCCGTCCCGATAGCGGCGATCCTGTGGCTACTTTGTTAGAAGTATACCGCATTCTGATGGAGCATTTTGGCTACACCATCAACAGCAAAGGATACAATGTGTTGCCTCCACAAGTGCGGGTATTACAGGGCGATGGCATTAACCTGCACAGCATTACGGAGATACTCGAAGCGCTGAAACAAAACGGCATCAGTGCAGAAAACCTGGTGCTGGGCATGGGTGGCGCGCTGTTGCAAAAAGTAGACAGAGATACGCAGCAATTCGCATTCAAATGTTCTTATGCCGAGATCAACGGAGTGGGCCGTGATGTACAGAAACATCCGCTCGAAATGGATGCCAGCGGGCAACTGACCACTTCTTTTAAAAAATCTAAAGCCGGTCAGCTAAAGTTGGTGCGGGAGGGGGATAGTTACCGTACCCTGCGCCAGGAAGAAGCTCCTGAGCTGGAAGATATATTACAAACGGTTTTCGAAAACGGCCGCATTATCCGGGAGGAGAATTTTAAAACCATCCGCAAAAGGGTAGGGGCCGGAGAAGCCATACAAATCAACAAACGATGAAACCTAAGACAATAGCCACAGAGACCCTGCACGAACTGGAGCAGGGATATTATACCAACGATCAGGGACAACAGGTGAGCCTGCTGGCCAGCCTTGAAAAAGCAGTAGCGGGTACCCGCACTTTTACACCACAGGAGTTACCCCTGGTTTTGCCGGAGTACACTGCGCAAAACACGCAATTCGAAGCAGTGAACGAAACGACCTTGAATGCTGTGCGGAGACTGAGAGCAGAGGGCGAATGGAATATCCTGTGTCTCAATTTTGCTTCTGCTAAAAACCCGGGTGGCGGATTCCTGAATGGGGCCGTAGCGCAGGAAGAGAGCATAGCGAGGGCTTCGGGTTTGTATCCCTGCCTGGTGAAAGACTGGACCTATTACGAAGTGCACCGCGGTATGAAAAGTTGTCTCTATACGCACCATATGATTTACAGTCCGGATGTGCCGGTGTTTAAATTTGAGAAAGGAGCGCCGATGGACGAGCTGGTATTGGTCTCCGTTATTACTTCGGCGGCGGTGAATGCAGGTGTGGTGCACAGGTTGGCTCCCGAAGAAGTGCCGCAGATAGAACCGCAGATGCGCCAAAGGGTGCAGGCTGTACTGAGTGTGGCAGCCGCCCTGGGCCACGAAGCGCTGGTGCTGGGAGCTTGGGGCTGTGGCGTATTTCGCAACGATCCGGCTATGATAGCGAGGTTGTTTGACGAGGCATTGAACAGCGAGTTTAAAGGCAGGTTCCGCAGGGTAGTGTTTGCGGTATTTACCAAAAGTGAAGACATGATTGCGCCATTCGAAACCTATTTTAACAGACCTTAACCATGAAGTATACTACTGAAAATATATTACCACTAACCGATCGCAAGTTCCTGTTCTTCTGGGGACATACACCCAAACAGGCTGGTGTGCCCGATCAGGCTTGTCTGAGCCAGTGGTGGGAAGCTGCTTTTACCGTGGAGGGCATCACTTACCCTTCAGCTGAACATTGGATGATGGCGGGTAAAGCCCGCCTGTTTGGAGACGAAGAGACGCTGGCGCAAATACTGGTCACTCCCAAACCCGGACAAGCGAAAGGACTGGGTCGTACTGTAAAGGATTTTGACCATGAGGAATGGATGAAACATGCCTACGACATTGTGTTGCAAGGCAGTCTCCATAAGTTTGGACAAAACGAAGCCCTGAAAGCTTTTTTGCTGAATACCGGTAACAAAATTCTGGTAGAAGCCAGTCCTGTCGATTTTGTGTGGGGTATTGGGATGGCCCATGATCACCGGGATGCGATGAATCCTGCTGCCTGGCGGGGGCCCAATTTGTTGGGGTTTGCCCTCATGGAAGCACGGGATATTTTAAGCAACAGATAACAACAACAAGATGACACAACGCTCATTATTAACGAATATAAAGGGTGCATTGTTTGGCGTCGCGATTGGCGATGCGCTGGGTGTGCCTGTAGAATTTCAAAGCCGTGACGGGCGCCGGTTAATGCCGGTTACCGAAATGACAGGTAACGGCACCTACAACGAGCCAGCCGGCACCTGGTCGGACGATAGCGCGCTTACGTTTTGTCTCGCCGAATCCATTGCGGAGGGACTCGACCTGAAAAAAGCAGCTTCATTGTTTGTAGCCTGGTTGCATATGGATTACTGGACAGCCACCGGTCATGTATTCGATGTAGGGCATACCACCCGCAGGGCCATCGGGGAGATGACGATCGGGTTAAGGCCCGAACTGGCCGGTGGTTTTGAAGAAAGCGACAATGGAAACGGGTCGCTCATGCGTATTTTGCCACTGGTGTTTGAATTGCAGGGCAAGCCTGTTGCAGAGCGGTATGAACTGACGCGCAAAGTATCTTCGATGACGCATGGCCATATCCGCGCGGTGATCGCCTGTTTTTGTTACCTCGAATATGCCTTGCAGCTGCTGGCGGGTCATGATAAATGGGAAGCCTATCGCAACATGCAGGTATTGGTCACAGCGCATTTGGAACAATTGGAGATTAACCCCAAAGAAGTTCAATTGTTTGACCGGATACTGAAAGGGGATATCAGCCAGGTAGAAGAGCCGGGCATCCGCAGCGGAGGATATGTGATGAACACGATTGAAGCCTCGCTGTGGTGCCTGCTTACGACAGATGATTATGCGGCAGCAGTGCTAAAGGCAGTGAACCTGGGCGATGATACCGATACCACCGGTGCGGTAACCGGGGGGCTGGCCGGCTTGTATTACGGCTTTGAAACCATTCCTGCACCTTGGGTGCAGCTCCTGAAAAGGAATAATGATATTGATAATTTATGCCAGCGTGTGGCCGCTTATTTTGACGGCAGCGCAGGCATTCAAAAAGAATAAAACATGCCAAAAGATATGAAACGTATCAGCAAATGGATGAGCCTGGTGCTGCGACACAAACCTGAGCTGGCCGGTCTGCAACTGGACGAGCATGGCTGGGTTGCAACTTCCGGCCTGATTGCCGGACTCAATAACCACGGTCTCGATGTGGATATGGAAACCCTTGTGCAGATCGTTCGGGATAATGATAAACAAAGGTTTGCTTTCAATGAAGACTACAGCCGCATTTGCGCCAACCAGGGCCACAGCGTGGATGTAATGCCCGAGCTGGAACAGCTGGAACCACCTGCTTTGCTCTACCATGGCACCCCGGATACTTCCGTGGCTGCGGTACTGGCAACAGGACTGGAACGTAGGAACCGCCACCATGTGCACCTGAGCGAAGAACGGTCCACAGCGGTATCGGTAGGTGGCAGACGGGGTAAACCGATAGTACTCACCATCCGTTCCGGCGATATGCAACGCGACGGTTACCTGTTCTTCCGCTCGCGCAACGGTGTATGGCTCACCGAACATGTGCCGCCGGGGTATATTGACCAGCCTTAAAGAAAAACGCCGCGATATTATCGCGGCGTTTTTTTATGCCCTTACACATCGATTCAACAAACCCTGGCTTGTAAAGGGATTCAAAAAACAGATATAAGGGTCTGAAATTGAAATCGGATGTTTGTTTTTAGGCCAAAAAATAAATAAACAAGTATGTAGGTTGCGTTTGTGTTTAACCTTTTAAATCAATATAAGTG
>Ga0247823_10001989_pt1 | contig 16900 bp, 10 predicted proteins | sample 13C_PalmiticAcid_2_FD_192426 | JGI IMG/M metagenome (GOLD analysis project Ga0247823, IMG submission 192426) | Soil microbial communities from agricultural site in Penn Yan, New York, United States - 13C_PalmiticAcid_Day30 | ecosystem: Environmental > Terrestrial > Soil > Agricultural land...
CAGGGTGATGATCCGCGGCCCCTTCTTGCCGAGGTGCTTGACCACCAGGTTCTCGAGGGCGCCGAAGAACTTCTTCACGTCGGCCTTCGAGAAGCCCGTCTCGTCCGCGACCGCCTGGTAGATCTCGGCCTTGGTGGCCGACTTCTTCTTGCCGTCCTTCGCCATGGTGTGTTCTCCGCGAAAATAAGGGGAAATCCGCCACTCGGTAATGCGAAACTAATGGGGGGTGGGGGAACTGTCAACGAAAACCTGGGCGATTTCCCGGTTTTTTGCGAGGTTTCCGGCCGGCGACCGTGGTTTTTCCCGAGAATACGGGGTTTTGGCGGGCTTTCCGGCCTGCATGGCCCGCTCCATCGGCGACCGGCCCCCGGCGTAAAATGACGTGTCGCCCCGCCAGCTGTACAGGTTTTTCCGGAGGTTCCGATGCGCCGTGTCGCCGCCGCCGTCCTCGGCGGGCTCGAAGTCCTGGTCGCCGTCGCCCTCTTGCTCCTCGGCCTCCGCCTGCCGACCGAGCCCGACGTCCGCCAGAACTTCGCCCACGCCCGCCGGGTCACGACCGGGACCGAGGCCCAGGTCCGGGTCATGCGCGACCAGGTTGCCGACCTCCGCCGCCAGGACTTCCCCAAGCGGGCCGAGCAGCTCCGCGAGCACACCCAGGCGATGGCCGATTCCGCGGCCGACCGGCAGGTGGACTTCAAGACCGTCGAGGCCATCGCCCGGTCGCTCGGCGAAGTGTCCAAGGGGTTGACCACCTGGGCGGACACGGTCGATGCCGAGCAGATGAAGAAAGTCTCGGCCGGGCTTGGGACGACGGCCGGGTTCCTCGAAACGAACGTCGCCGACGCCTCGGAGAAGTCGGCCGCCGACCTGGAGACTACGCTCGCGGCGCTGGGGCGAGACTCCGACCGGCTCGCGACCCTGCTGCGGCAGGCCCCGCCGGACCTGAAGGCCGCGAAGGCGGTCCACGACGGGCTCGGGAACTTCGACGCCGGGCTCGACAAGCTGAACGAATTGATGAAGCCGGAACGCCTCTCGGCCATGAAGGAGGGCTTCGAAGGGATGGAGACGGCGCTCGGCTCGACGGCCGACCAGGTCGATAAGGTGAGCGGCCTGTCGTACCCGGTCGTCACGTTCAACGGGCTGAAGCCGACGGTCGACACGAAGGCGTTCTGGCCGGACGCGGACAAGGTCGCGGCCGGCTTGCGGAAGGCGACGAAGGGGGTCCAGGCGGCGAACCAGGAACTCGCCCTGATGGACAAGAGCCTTCCCGACTTGAGGAAGTCGGTCGCCGAGAGCCGTAAGTCGGTCGCCCAGACCCGCGAGTCGCTGGCGGTCGCGATCAAGCACCAGGCCGAGACGGAGAAGCTGTTGAAGGCCGTGCCGGAACAGACCGCGGTCCTGGCCGAGAGCCTGCCGAAGCTCGGTGGCACGCTCGTGCAGATGCTCCGCGAGACGAAGAAGCTCCGCGACCTGGCCGCCGGGCTGCGGGCGGCCCGGACGACGCTGGACGAGTCGCTGAAGGCGTGGCCCCAGGTCGCGGCCGGGCTGAAGAAGTCGGCCGTCGTGCTGGACGACGCCCGCAAGCAACTCGAGTTCGCGGCGGGCAACCGGGACGAGTACGAGCGGGCGATGACCAGTTCGGCCCGCGTCGCCCGGTCGTTCGCCGAACTGCTGCCGGCGTTCACGGACCAGCTCGACAGCCGGCTCGCCCAGCAGGAGTCGGCGCTCACGAAGATGGAAACCGGACTGGAGGAAGTGAACGCGGCCCTGCCCGTGATCGAGGACAAGGCCGCGGAACTCATTCGGACGGTGAAGTGGCTGATCTACCTGGTGGCGGCGCTGGTGATCGCGCACGCGGCCTACGTGCTGGGCGACGCGGGCAGGTTCGGTCAGAGCCGCGCACGGAGCGAGGCTTTGCGAGCGGAGTAAGCGGCCCGCGACCCGGCCGGTCACCAATCGCTGATGACTCGCCTGGTGGCTGTCCGCTTACTCCGCTCGCAAAGCCTCGCTCCGTGCGCGGCTCTGACAGGCGAACCGCTATTCCCTGACTACCGGATGAAGAGCATCTCCCGGTACGTCGGGATCGGCCACAGGTCGTCGGCGACGAGCCCTTCCAGCTTATCGGCCGCGGCCCGGACCGCGGTCATTGCCGGGATGACCTTGTCCCGCGAGTACTTCGCGTGGTCGATCAACTCGCCGTGGGCGGCGTGGTTCAGCGCCCCGTCCAGCGTCGAGATCGCCTTGGTCAGGTCGCTGATCCCCTCGGACAGCGTCTTCAGCAGGCTGGTCTGGGCCGGGGCGTCCACGCCGGCCGCCTTCACCGCGGCGACCGAGTTGGCCACTTCCGTCTGGTACCGCAGGCACGCCGGCAGGATCTGCGTCTGGGCCATGAACCGGGTCAGATTCCCCTCGATCGTGATCGTCTTGACGTACGTCTCGCAGAGGATGTTGTACCGGCTCGTCAGCTCCCCCTCGCTGTACACCTTGTACTTGGTGAACAGGTCGATGGAGTCCTTGCGGACGATCACCGGCAGGGCGTCCACCGTATTCCGCAGGTTCGGCAGGCCCCGCTTCTTCTCGGCCTCCTCGTGCCAGGCCACGTCGTACCCGTTGCCGTTGAACAGGACCTTCTTGCTCTCCTTGATGATCCCCGGGAGGGTCTCGGAGATGGCCGCGGGCAGCGACTTCCCGCCGTGGACGGCGGCCTCCAGCTTGGTCGCGATGAAGTCGATCGACTCGGCGACGATCGTGTTCAGGACGGTGTTCGGGCCGGCGATCGACTGCGAGCTGCCGACCGCCCGGAACTCGAACTTGTTCCCGGTGAAGGCGAACGGGCTGGTCCGGTTGCGGTCCCCGGCGTCCTTCGGCAGCTTCGGCAGCACCGTGACGCCGATGTCCATGAACCCGCCCTGCTTGGTGGACTTCGGCGGGCCCTGTTCGAGCTGGTCCATGATGTCCTGGAGCTGGTCCCCCAGGAAGATCGACACGATCGCCGGCGGGGCCTCGTTCGCCCCCAGCCGGTGGTCGTTCGCCGCCCCGGCGACGGTCACGCGGAGCAGCTCCGGGTACTTGGCCACGGCCCGGATGACGGCCGTGCAGAAGACGAGGAACTGGGCGTTGTCGTGCGGCGTGTCGCCCGGGTTCAGGAGGTTCTCCCCGTCGTCCGTGGACATCGACCAGTTGTTGTGCTTGCCCGACCCGTTGATCCCGGCGAACGGCTTCTCGTGGAACAGGGCCGCCAGCCCGTACTTCGGGGCCGTCTTGCGGATGATCTCCATGACCAGCTGGTTGTGGTCGGTGGCGAGGTTCGAGTCCTCGAAGATCGGCGCGATCTCGTACTGGCCCGGGGCCACCTCGTTGTGCCGCGTCTTGACCGGGACGCCCAGCTTGAAGAGTTCGATCTCGGCGTCGGCCATGCAGGCGAGGACCCGCTCCGGGATGACCCCGAAGTACTGGTCCTCCATCTCCTGCCCCTTCGGCGGGGTGGCCCCGAACAGGGTCCGGCCGGCGTTAATGAGGTCCGGCCGGGCCAGGAAGAACTGCCGGTCGATCAGGAAGTACTCCTGCTCCGGGCCGACCGTCGTGTAGACCTTCGAGACGCTCCCCTTCCCGAACAGCTTCAGGATCCGCTTGGCCTGGATCGACAGGGCGTCCATCGACCGGAGGAGCGGGGTCTTCTTGTCGAGCGCCTCGTGGGTCCACGACACGAACGCGGTCGGGATGACGAGCGTCGCGCCGTTCGGGGCCTCCATGATGTACGGCGGGCTGGTGGGGTCCCAGGCCGTGTAGCCGCGGGCCTCGAAGGTCGCCCGCAGGCCGCCCGACGGGAACGAGCTGGCGTCCGGCTCGCCCTTGACGAGTTCCTTGCCGCTGAACTCGGCGATGGCGGTCCCGTCCGGGTTCGGGCTGAGGAAGCTGTCGTGCTTCTCGGCCGTGATCCCGGTCATCGGCTGGAACAGGTGGGTGAAGTGCGTCGCCCCCTTCTCCAGGGCCCAGTCCTTCAGGGCGCTCGCGAAGGCGTCGGCGATCTCGGCCGACAGGGCCTCGCCCTTCTTGATCGTCTTCTGGAGGGCCTTGAACACCGGCTTCGGGAGCCGTTCGCGCTGCAGGGCCTCGCCGAAGACGTTGACCCCGAACGCGTCCTTGAAGTGCAGTTCCTTGAAGTCCACGCGGTCGAGCTTGTGCTCGGTCGTCGCGATCCGCTGAATGATCTCGCCGCGTCCGGTCGCCTTTTGCATGTCTGGGTGAACCCTTGGGGAGAGAGGTATTGGGCGATGACGTTGGTATTCGATTACGGGTTTGAGCTTGCTGCCGCAAGCGGCTCACGGGCCGATGGCGGTGCTTCCGCGCTCGCCGGTCCGGATGCGGACGGCGTCCTCGAGCGGCAGGACGAAGATCTTGCCGTCGCCGATCTGGCCGGTGTCCCCGGACCGGGCGGCGTGCACGATCGCTTCCACTGTGGCCTCGACGAACGCCTCGTTGACCGCGATCTCGAGCTTCAGCTTGGGCAGCAGGCGGATCTGGATTTCCTGCCCGCGGTAGACCTCGGTGTGGCCGCGCTGGCGGCCGCAGCCGCGGACGTCGGACACGGTCATCAGGTACACGTCCACCGCGTTCAAGGCCCGCTGCACGTCCTCCAGCCGCTCCGGCCGGATGATGGCGACGACTAGTTTCACAGGTGTTCCCAGGTAAGGAGAGTGCGTCAATTGAAGATTGATGACCGTCGACCGCCGGTCGGAGTCCGGCCGGCGATCGACAATCATCAATCCGAAATCATCAGTCTGCTCAGTCTTCGACCCGGACCTTCAGCGGCTTGCCGAGCTTCTTCTGGAACAACTTCTGGATGTGGGCGGCGACCGCCTTCGGGTCCCCGCCGCGGAGTCGGAACCGGTTCCCCTGGACCGTCGTCACGTACCGGTAGACGGCGGTGAAGTCCGGGTCCGGGGCGAGATCCGACGGCTGGCACAGTTGCGACCACGCCTTCATCAGCTCGCCGTTCTCGATCCCCTCGACGACCACCTGGAACCGCCGGCCGCCCGGCGGGACCTTGGCCGCCTTCGGCTCGGACCCGGGGGTGACGACCGGAAACGTGTCGATCCCGCCGTAGTCGAACCCGGTCTCGCCGTGCTCGGTCTGGTCCAGGCCCTCGTTCTCGTCCGGGACCGACGTCCGGAAGTTGCCCAGGGTCATGGCCTGGACGGCGATCGCGAGGACGAGGCTGAGCACGAACGCGAACACCGCGGAGAATATCGAGGCCTTGATCTGGGTGATCGGCTGCGACATCGGCCCCTTCTCGGCCTCCTTGTAACCGTCGATCTTGTCCTGGACCTTCTTCAGCTCGCTGCCGTCCTCGGTCGGGCTCGCGCCGATGGCCTTGATCCGGGCCTCGCGGCGCTCGACCTTCTTGGCGACCTCCTCGTACGCGGCCTTGGCCGAATCGGCCTCCTTCTGGAGCGGCTTCTTCTTCTTTTCGTCCTTCTCGGCGTCCGCTTTGGCGGCCGCGGCGTCCATCTCCGACTTCAGCTTCGGCTCGTCCTTCTTGATCTCCTCGATCTCCTTGGCCAGCTTCGCCTTTTCGTCGGTCAGCGCCTGGATCTGACCCGGCAGCTTCTGGTGGGCGATGAACCCGTCCTTGCTGGCGGCCTGGATGGAGGCGTAGCAGAAGACGCCGGTCAGGACGGCCCCGAGGAACCCGCCGACACCGTGGACGCCGAACGCGTCGAGCGAGTCGTCGTACCCGAGCATTGTCTTGATCTGAACGGCGAAGTAGCAGACGATCCCGGCCGCGATGCCGATCAGGGCGCCGCCCCAGGCGTAGACAAATCCTGACGCCGGGGTGACCGCGACCAGGCCGGCCACGATCCCCGACGCCAGGCCAAGGGCGGTGGGCTTGCCCTTGAAGATCCACTCGACGACCATCCAGCTCAGCCCCGCGGCCGCCGCGGCCGCTTGCGTCGTCGCGAACCCGGTCGAGCCGAGGTCGCCGGACCCGAGGGCCGACCCGCCGTTAAAGCCGAACCAGCCGACCCACAGCAGCCCGGCTCCGATCAGGGTCAGGACCATGCTGTTCGGGTGCATCGCGTGTTCGGGGTAACCGCTCCGCTTCTTCAGCACGAGCATGCACGCCAGCCCGGCGAACCCGGCCGCAATGTGAACGACCGTCCCGCCCGCGAAGTCCAACGCCCCGGCCTTGCCGAGCACGCCCGTGGCCGTCGCCCCGATGGCCGCCCCCGGGGTTGCCGGGTCCGTGTAGAACCAGTCGAACGCCCAGACCATGTGGGCCAGCGGGCAGTAGACGAGGGTGATCCAGAGGATCATGAAGATCACCCACGGCCAGAACCGGATCCGCTCGGCGACCGCTCCGGAGATGAGGGCCGGGGTGATGATCGCGAACATGCCCTGGAACATGACGTGGGTCAGGACCGGGATGTTGTACCCCGGCAGCATTTCCGTCGGCTCGACGCCCTTGAGGAAGAAGAGCTTGCTGCTCCAGCCGATGAGCCCTCCCCCCTTGGCGTCGTCGCCGCCCAGGAACGTGGCGAGGAAGTCGGGGCAGATGACCTGCGACTCGCCGAACGCGAGGCCGTAGCCGACCGCGACCCAGTACAGGCCGACGACCGCCATCGCGGCGTAGCTCTGCATCATGGTGGCGAGGACGTTCTTGCGGCGGACCATGCCGCCGTAGAACAGGGCAAGCCCCGGCGTCATCAGTAGGACCAGGGCGCTGGAGATGAGGATCCAGGCGTTGTCGCCGTGCTGAAGGGCTGTGGTCGCGGCCGTCGCGGCGTCGCCGGCCTTCTTGTCCACGGCGGCGAGCGGGTCTTCCTTCTTGGGCTCTTCCTTCTTCTCCTCGTCCTTCTTGGGCTCGTCCTTCTTGGGCTCGTCCTTCTTCGGCTCGTCCTTTGCCTCTTCCTTCTGCTCGCCCTTGGCCTGGACGACGGGCTCGAACTTCAACTTGCCGGGTTCTTCCGGTTTCGGCAGCTCCGGCTTCGGCGGCTGCTTCTTCTCCTCACCAACCATCCGGGGTTTCGGGCCGACAACGTCCTGGGCGGCGAGGGGGGTGATCCCGACGCCGAGCCACAGTCCCGCCAGGAGCATGAGCGGGGAGAGGAAGCGCGACACTCGATGAGCCTCCGTTGCGATGGATCGAATGAACTGCCACGCGCCGGGGCGTGGATCGACCACCGCGAACGCAAGCTCAATGCCGGGGCCACGTCCGGAAGCCCCGTAAAAGGGGTGAGCACTGAAAAGACGCAGAAGAACCGGGTGAAAAATGCCCGAAAAAAATGCGGACGAGCGCAGGAATCAGGCTGACCAGGATCTGAATAAGCCTAATCTTTAGGCTTCCAATGCCCGATAAGTCATCAGAGCATCTTTTGTCAGCTGCCTGCGTTCCGGGCACCGTCCGCCACCAAGTCCAACGCTCTGAACGCAGGTTTCCCAGACCCGCACAGCCGATACACCTTCACGGCCATTCCGGCGAATCCCTCCTCTGCCGCACACAGTGCCTTTCCGAGATTGCCGATCCTACCCAACGACACGAAATCGCCGGCCCGGGATCGACGGTCGCCCAGTCCGCGGGACAGGAAGGACCCTGTCCCTCGTCAGTCCCCGGCCCCGGCTTGTGACCCCCGAGGAAGCACATGTTCGAGACGTTCTGTTTGGGCGTCGCGCTGACGGTCGGACAAGGCGGTCCGGTCCAGCCCATCCCCGCCCCCCAGGGCCGGGCGGTCGTGGGTGACGAGGCCCCGCGGCGCATCCCTGCGGCCCTGCCGGCGGTGACCGTCCAGACCGCCCCGGTCCAGGGCATTCCGGTCCAGATGAAGGACGTGCCAATGACGCCGGCCGCCCCGGCTGCCGGGGAGCCGAAGAGTGGTAATGGCGAGGCGAAGGAGGAGGAGAAGAAGGAAGAGGAGGAGCCGGAGGAAGTCGGGCACTTCATGCAGCTCGTTAGCGGCACGTGCCTGGGCAGCCTCCTGGAGGAGAAGAAGATCAAGGTCGATGGCTGGGCGGCCATGTCCTACACGTACACGAACCCGCAGCAGACGACCAACCTGCCGGTGACGTGGAACGACCGGGCCGACTCGTTCCTGTTCCAGCAGTTCTGGGTGAACATCGAGAAGGCGACGGACCAGGAGTCGAAGGAAGTCAACTACGGCTGGAAGGTCGCCTTCCTGGCCGGGAGCGATTACCGGTTCACGACCATCCGCGGGCTGTTCACCGACCAGCTCAAGAACCACCGCCTCGACCCGAACGAGCCGAACGGGTACCAGCAAAACCTGTACGGGGTGGACATCCCGATCTTCACCGCGAGCGCCTGGCTGCCGGGCATCGGCGGCGAGGGGACCGAGGTGACCGTCGGCCGGATGTTCTGCCAGTTCGGGTACGAGAGCGTGATGGCCCCGACCACCCCGCTCATGTCCCGGTCGTACTCGTTCAACTGGGCCCCGCCGTTCTTCCACGTCGGCGTCATGGCGACGACGATCGTGAACAAGCAGTTGACGGTCAAGAACATGATCGTCAACGGCAACGACGTCTGGTTCGACGGGTCCCAGGAATGGCGGTACGCCGGCCTCGTCACGATGACGTCGGACGACGGGAACAGCAGCCTGAGCCTCGGCACGTCGCTCGGCCGCGGGAAGTTCAACTCGGGCCGGCCGGCCGGCCCGGCCCAGGGCTACACCACACTCGGCCTGGCCTACGAGCCGGCCGGGCGGAACAACATCAACGTGTTCGACCTGGTGTACACCCAGAAGCTGTCCGACGACCTGACCTACGCGCTGGAACTCATCTACGGGTACCAGGACGGCGTGCCGGCCGGGGCGACGGGCGACGCCGGGAACTTCAACGGGGCCCACGGGACGGCCCGCTGGTTCGGGGCCGTGAAGTACCTGACCTGCAACTTCAGCGACGAGCTGAGCGGCATCCTCCGCGGCGAACTCTTCTACGACGCCGAGGGGCAGCGGACCGGGTTCGAGGGGGCGTACTGGGCCGGCACCGCCGGCTTGCAGTTCAAGCCGACCAGCTCGATCCTGTTCCGCCCGGAAGTCCGGTACGACTACAACGGCTACAGCCGGCCGTTCGAAGGGAAGCACGGCATCTTCACGGCCGGGGCGGACTTGATCTTCAAGTTCTAAGCCCGGGTTCTAGCCCCGACGGGGCTCAGATGTCGTAGTACAGCGCAAACTCGTACGGATGAGGCCGCACGCGGATCGCGTCGGCCTCGTTCGTGCGCTTGTACTTGATCCACGTGTCGATCACGTCCGGCGTGAACACGTCGCTCTGCAGCAGGAACTCGTGGTCCTTCTCCAAGGCCCGCAGCGATTCGTCCAGGGAAGTCGGCGTGGACGGGACGCGGGCCAGTTCCTCCGCCCCCAGGTCGTAAATGTCCTTGTCGAGGGGTTCGCCCGGGACGATCTTGTTGCGGATCCCGTCGAGCATCGCCATCAGCATCCCGGCGAACGTCAGGTACGGGTTGCAGGCCGCGTCCGGCAGCCGGTATTCGAGCCGCTTGGCCGACGAGTTCGGCTTGGTCACCGGGATGCGAATGGCCGCGGAGCGGTTCCGCTGGCTGTACGCCCGGTTGATCGGCGCGTCGAACCCCGGGACCAGTCGCTTGTAGCTGTTCGTCGTCGGGTTCGAGAAGGCGCACAGGGCCGGGGCGTGCTTCAACAGCCCGCCGATCGCGTACTCGGCGGTGTCGGACAGGCCCGCGTACCGCGAGCCGCCCGAGGACCGGGCCCCGGCGAACAGGTTGTCGCCGTTCTTCCACAGCGAGACGTGGACGTTCATCGCCGAGCCGTGGTCGCCGTACAGCGGCTTCGGCATGAACGTCGCGGTTTTGCCGTGTTTCCGCGCGACATTCTTGACCACGTACTTGTACTTCAAGACGTTGTCCGCGGTGCGGATGAGGTCGTCGTACCGGATCGTGATGACCCCCTGCCCGCCCGTCGCGGCCTCGTGGCGGTGGCTCTCCGGGGTCAGGCCGCACTCGATCATCGCCCGCATCATTTCGGACCGCAGGTCGTGCATCGCGTCCGACGGCGGGCACGGGAAATAGCCCTCGGAATACCGGATCTTGTGCCCGAGGTTCGGCTTCTCGTCCCGGCCCGACGTCCAGGCCCCCTCGGCGCTGTCGACGTGGTAATAGGCCGAGTGAACCGTCTGGTCGTAGCGGACGTCGTCGAAGACGAAGAACTGCACCTCGGGGCCGAAGAACGCCGCGTCCGCGATGCCCGTGGACTTCATGTAATTGACGGCCTTGCGGGCCACGTTCCGCGGGTCGCGGGTGTAGTCCTCGTGCGTCAGCGGGTCGTGGATGTTGCAGATCAGGGTCAGGGTGGCTTCGCGGCAGAACGGGTCGATGAAGGCGGTCTCGGGGACCGGCTTCACGAGCATGTCCGACTCGTTGATCGCCTTCCAGCCGCGGATGCCGGACCCGTCGAACCCGAGCCCGTCCTCGAAGGTGGCCTCGTCGAGGTTCTCGGCCGGGATGGTGAAGTGCTGCCACTGCCCGGGGAAGTCCATGAACCGGAGGTCAACGGCTTTGACTTCCTTCTCACGAAGGAACGCGAGGATTTCCCTGGGGGTCATGCGGCTCGGGGATTATGGGTGGCGGTTGGCGAGTCGGCGGGGGTAAGGCAAATGGGGTGCCAATCATCGCGTTTCACGTCTCGCAAAGCGCCTTACCGCCGGTCGTCCTGCCCGAGCACGATCCCGGCCAGCCCGAACGGCTTGGCCGTCCCCTTCGGCCATCCCTTGACGACATTGTCATAAGTCTGGCCGTTTGCCGCGTTGTGCCGGGCGACCTCCTCGCGGGCCTTGATCGCCGCCCCTAGCTTTGCCGGGTCACCGACCGCGTCGAGCCAGCTGTCGTCGGCCTTCTCCCCCTTCCTGGCCGCCAGCCGACCGCGGACGACTTCCAGCTTCGCCCACGCCTTGGCCTGTTCATCCGTCAACGAGTTGGCCAGTTTGTCGGCCTGATCGAACTTGCCGAGTTTGCCGAGTCCGCGGCAGACCCGCATCGCCACCCAGTGCCCCCCCTGTGCCTTAGTCCCTTCCAGTTGCTCGGCCGCCTCGGTCAGCATCTCGGCCGCGTCGGCCGGGCTGGCGTCGAGGGCGGCCATCCCGCCCGCGGTCAGGGCCCACGGCCGCTCGTCGCGGGCGCCGTTCCGGGCCATCCCCTTGGCGGCCCCGGCGTTCCCCTTCAACACTTCGGCCTCCACCTTGGCCCGGAGCGGCTCGGGCGGCGGGGCGGCCTTCTTGCCGGCGGGGGTCGTCTTCGGTTCCGGGGCCGGCTTCCCGAGCGCCAGCCGGACCGCGACCAGCGAAGGATAGGTTTCGGCGTTCGGTGCCTTCAGCGCCTTCTCGGCCGTCGCGACGTGCCCGTCCTTGTCCGTCCGCAGGAGTTCGAGGGCCATCTGCCCGAGGAGTTCGGGCGCCGCCGGCCCGAGCTGGGCGATGATCCCTTCGAGCGCTGCCGCGTGCCCCTTGGCGGCGAACTTGCGGGTCAGGGCCCGGACGATGTCGGCGAGGAGTTCGGTCTCGCTCGGTTGGATGCGCTGCAGGGTGACGCGGACTTCCTTGACCACGTCCTCGTGCCGGACTCGCTTGCCGTCCTTCACCTCGTCGGGGGTGCCGAGCATGTCGGCCATCGACACCGCGATGTCGCCGAGGATCACGTTCCGGTCGATGCCGGGCGCCGGGGCGTTGCCGAGGGAGTTGCGGGCCAGCTTGAAGTCGTCCGACGCCTCCTTGGTCTGCTTGTCGTTGTCCGCGGTTCGGATCCCGTGTTCGGCGGCCGCCCGGTGGATCAGGGCCTTGTACTTCGGGTCCTTCGGCGCCTCCTTCTCGACCTCCGCGACCGCGTCCTCCATCTTCGCGTCGGACTTGGCCTCGTTGCGGGCCCGCAGTCCGAAGAACAGGGCCGTCCCGACGACCGCGACGCCGAGCAGTGAGTACCCGGCGATCTTCAACCGCCGCTTCCGCCGCTCCTCGGGCTCTTCCTGGGCGTCGCGCTCCTTGACGATCGCCTGGGCCGTCTGCTGGCCGATCCCGGTCGTCACGTTCTGGATGAACTGGTTGTCGCCGGTCTCGCGCTTCCGGCCGGCCGGCCCGCCGCCGCCGGTCTTCCAGTCGATCTTCTCTTCCTTCTTCCGCGGCGGCACCCGGTTCGGCTTCCGGCACTCCGGGCAGAGGACGTTCTTCCCTTCCTTCGACGCCTCCACCTGCCAGACGTGGTCGCAGCCGGCGCAGGTGACTGTCAGCATCTCCTCGGCGACCGGCTTGGCGGCGGCGTCGTCGGCGAAGGCGGCCGCGGCGAAGGCGTCGAGGTCGGCCGGGGCGGCGACCGCGACCGGCTTCTTCGGCATCGGGATGTTGATGACCTTGCGGCAGTTCGGGTTCTTGCAGGTCGCCGTCTTCCCGCCGACGTCGTCCTTGAGCTTGTAGTTGGTCTTGCAGTGCGGGCAGTCGAAGACGATGGCCATGACGTGATCCCGAGGCCGACGAAGAAGGGTCGCCCGTATTATCGGGCGACCCCCGGCGGAATTCAACGAGCCGGTCGCGGCTTCGCGCTAAACCAGTTGGAGCCGCTTCCGCCCCTTCCCTTCGGGCTCGGGCTTCTTCGTCTTCTGTTCCTCTTCCCAGACGGCGATCTCTTCCAGCAGGGCGTCCACCATCTCGGCCTCGGTCACGTTCCGGACCTTCTCGCCGTTCCGGAAGATGACGCCCTTGCCGTTTCCGGCGGCGATCCCGATGTCCGCCTCGCGGGCCTCCCCGGGCCCGTTCACCACGCACCCGAGGACGCTGATCTTCACCGGCGTACTCTTCCCCTCCAGCCGCTTCTCCAGGTCGGCGATCACCTTCTCCAGGTCGATCGCCAGCCGGCCGCACGTCGGGCAGGCGATCAACTCCGGCTTGCGCACCCGCCGCTGCGTCGCTTGCAGGATGTCGAACGCGGCCGCGATCTCCGGGACCGGGTCGCCCAGCAGGCTGATCCGGATCGTGTCCCCGATCCCGTCGAGCAGGATCGGGGCGAGCCCGGACGCCGACTTGGTGACCGCGTACGGCGGCTTGCCGGCCTCGGTCACGCCGATGTGCGTCGGGTAGTCGCAGTACTTCGCGAACAGCCGGTAGGCTTCGACCACGGTGAGGACGTCGCTCGACTTGAGGGACACGATGATGTCGTGGTACCCCTCGGCCTCGGCCATCTCGATGTAGCGGATGGCGCTCTCGACCATCGCCGGCGGGCACGGGAAGCCGTACTGCTCGACCAGCTCGCGCTCCAGGCTCCCGGCGTTGACCCCGATCCGCATCGGCAGCCCGCGCTCTTTCGCCTTGCGGACGACCTGCTTGAACCGGTCGGCCCCGCCGATGTTCCCGGGGTTGATCCGGATCTTGTCGACCGGGTGGTCGAGGGCCATCAGGGCCATCTTGTAGTCGAAGTGGATGTCGCAGATGAGCGGGATGCCGATCCTCGCCCGGATCGCGGACAGGGCCCCGGCGTCCTCCGGCTTCGGGACGGTGACCCGGACCAGTTCGCACCCGGCCTCTTCGAGCCGCTTGATCTGGGCGACGGTCGCGTCCACGTCGAACGTGTCGGTCGTGGTCATCGACTGGACCCAGACCGGGTTGGTCCCGCCGAACACCTTGTCGCCGACGCGGACCTCGCGGGTCTTGTGGCGCGGCTTGCCCGGGTGCGGGTCCAGGAGCCGGAGGGCGGACAGGTCGCGGGTCATATCGAGTCCATTCCTGGGGACGGAGGCCGAACCCCGTTATCATATTGCGGGGACACCGGTCGCTCCCGGCTCGCCGTCCTAACCGCACTCGTCGCCCTCGCCTAACGTCCGGCATGAACCAACTCCAGCAATACGCCGCCGACCACCGCTACCTGCTCGACCTGGTCGCCCAGCTCACCGGCCTCGACGACCTCGTCGTGGTTGATTTGGATCAGTTCTTCGAAGGAGTCATGAAGGCGGCCCGCAAGGTCGGGCTGTTCCCCCTGGACGGCGTGATGGTCCGCGACTGGGCCCCCGACAACCGCCGGCTCTACCCGGGCATCCAGCTCGGGGCCCGGCTGTACGAACTCGACGGCGTCCGGTTCGTGCGGGTGCGGTTCGGCCACGACAACTACCGCAACGCCTGGGGCTTCGACTTCATGGCCGTCGAGCGGCGGAACTACGCCCGGTTCTACCGCCTCGCGGTCAAGGCGCGCCGCGACCGCGAGCCGCCGTGCCGGCCGCCGGTCCTGCCCAAAGACCAGCTCGACCTCCTCTGGCAAAACACGATCGGCTACCTGGACCGGACGAACCTCGCCCGGATCAAGGAGTACGGCGGCCGGGCCAAGCGCGGGGTCCTCCTCATGGGGCCGCCGGGGAACGGCAAGACGTCGGCCTGCCGCTGGATCTGGCACGAATGCCTGCGCCGCCGCTGGGAATGGCGGCTGGTCACCCCGGACGCCTACCGGCAGGCCCGCGGGTCGGACTCGATCGAGGAGCTGTTCAGCGTCGACAAGCGGGGGATCGTCTTCTTCGACGACATGGACATCGCCCTCCGCGACCGCGAAACCGTCGGCGAGACGGACGACCAGGCGGTTTTCCTCAGCGCCCTCGACGGCATCTCGGTGAACGAAGGGGTCGTGTTCGTGTTCACCACGAACTGCGCCCTCGACCTGATCGACCGGGCGTTCAAGCGGCCCGGGCGGATCGACCTCGTCTTGCACTTCCAGCCGCCGACCGCCGAGTTGCGGAGAGAGCTGATCAACCGCTGGCACCCGGACATCCTGGCGAGCATCGACCTGGGCCGGGCGGTCACCCAGACCGAGGGGATGAGTTTCGCCGAAGTCGAGGAACTGAAGAACCTGCTCATCTTGCACCGGATGGAGAGCGGGGCGTGGGAGTGGGAGGCGGCGATGAAGCAGTGGGAGGTCAACCGGCACGACCTGACCCCGCACCGGAAGAGGCGGACGGCCGGCTTCGGCCGGGTCGAGGCGCCGGCCCGGGAAGACGGCAGCGTACCGTTCTGATTGGCCGCTGCGGGTACGCCGGTTGACGGGCGGCGTGGAACCGGTTTCGGAGTGTCCATGAGCGGCGTGATCTCGGTCCGGGGGCTGGTCAAGCGGTACGGGTCCCGGACCGTCGTGGACGGCCTCGACCTCGAAGTCCCGCAGGGGGCCATCTACGCATTCCTCGGCGACAACGGGGCCGGCAAGACGTCCACCATCAAGGTCCTCGTCGGCATGCACCCGCCGGACGGCGGTTCCGCCGCCGTCCTGGGCCAGGACTGCTGGGAGAAGGCCATCGCCCTGCGGCACCGCATCGGGTACGTCCCCGAGCGGCCCCGGTTCTACGAGTGGATGACCGTCGAGGAGATCGGCTGGTTTACCGCGGCCTTTCACCGCGCCGGTTTTACCGCCCGCTATGCGGAGTGGGTCGCCCGGCTCGGGCTCGACGGGTCGAAGAAGCTGAAGGACCTGTCCAAGGGGGGGTACGCGCGGGTCGGGCTGGCGCTGGCCATGGCCCCGGACCCGGAGGTTCTGATCCTCGACGAACCCACGTCCGGGCTCGACCTGCTCACCCGCCGTGACTTCCTCAAGAGCATGGTGGAAATGGCCGGCGAGGGTCGGACGATCCTGATCTCCAGCCACGGCATTTCGGAGGTCGAGCGGATTTCGACCCACGTCGGCCTGATCGCCCGGGGGCAGGTCCTGTTCTCCGGGCCGATGGACGCGGTCAAGGCGCGGTTCACGCAAGTCTTCTACAGGTCGGCCGAGCCGGTCGTCGAGCCGCCGGGCCTGGGCCTCGTTCTGCACCGGCAGCGGCTCGGCAAGCAGGCGGAACTGCTGATCCAGGACGCGGCCGCCGACGCGGCCGAGCGGATCGCCGCGGTCCCGGGCGCGACCGACGTGGAGGCGACGGTGCCGAGCCTCGAGGACATCTACGCGGCGGTCATGCGCCGGGTGGGCTCGCCGGACGAGGAGGTGCCGACGTGATCCGGGCGATCTTCTGGAAGGAGTTCCGGGAGCAGTGGGTCGTCGCCCTGGCGATCCTGCTGTTCGGCGGCCTCGCCCTGGCGCTGATGGCCGAGTTCACCGACGCCGCGGCCGGCTCGGGCTGGGTCAGCCTGGGGGCCCGCGAGGTCATGCCCGCCGGCCTCGCGTACCTGGCGGGCGCCGTCTGCGGGGCCATCCTCCTCGCCGACGAGAAGGAAGTCGGGACGCTCGAATTCCTCGACACGCTCCCGAGCCGGCGCCGCGACCTGTGGATCGGCAAGGCCCTGTTCGGGCTGACCGCGACCGTCCTCCAGGCGGTCGTCATCGGCGGGCTCTCGGCGGCGCTGCGGATCGACGCCCGGTTCACGACGCCGGGGTACGTGGTCAGTCTCGTGATGGTCGGGCTGGTCGCGTTCGGGTGGGGGATGTTCGGCGGCGCGCTGGCCCGCTCGGTCCTCGGGGCGGTGTTCATGGGCAGCCTGTGGATCGGCCCGGTCGCGATCGCGGTGGCCGTGGCGTTCGCGCTCGCGTTCGGCGGCCGGCAGGTGAACCGGATGTTCAGCGCGGTCCAGGGGATCGCGTACGCCCTGACGCTGGCCGGGATCGGGCTGGCCGGCGCCGGCTGGTGGTTCACCCGCCCGGACCGCGACCGCTTGCGGCCGCCGGAGGTAACGCCCGCCGGCCGGCGGGTCCACGCCGTCGGCCGCGGCTGGTTCCCGGGGCTGCGGGCGCTCGTGTGGCTGTCGGCCCGGCAGGCGGTGTGGATCACCGTCGGGGCGGCCGCGTGCGCCCTCCTGGCCGGGGCCGGGATGCTCGCCCCGGACGCCCAGCCCCTCTTCACCTGGCCGGCCCTGACGCTCATCCTCGGGGTCACCGCCGGGGTCACCGCCCTCGGCGGTGACCCCGAGG
>Ga0247823_10001990_pt1 | contig 16888 bp, 14 predicted proteins | sample 13C_PalmiticAcid_2_FD_192426 | JGI IMG/M metagenome (GOLD analysis project Ga0247823, IMG submission 192426) | Soil microbial communities from agricultural site in Penn Yan, New York, United States - 13C_PalmiticAcid_Day30 | ecosystem: Environmental > Terrestrial > Soil > Agricultural land...
GATCTGCGCCTGATCCTCGCCCTCGGCCATGACGCGGATCACCGGTTCGGTGCCCGATGCGCGGATGAGGACGCGGCCGGTGCCTTCAAGCTCGGCCTCGGCGGCGGCGATGACCGATTTGACGGCGTCGTCGTCGAGCGGCTTGCCGCCGGAGAAACGGACATTCTTGAGCAATTGCGGCAGCGGGTCGAAGCGGTGCAGCACCTCGCTCGCGGGCGCGCCCGAGCGGACCAGTTCGGCCAGCACCTGAAGCGCGGCGACGAGGCCGTCGCCGGTGGTGGCGTAATCGGACAGGATGATGTGGCCGGACTGCTCGCCGCCGACATTGTAGCCCGATGCGCGCATCTTCTCGAGCACATAGCGGTCGCCGACGCCGGTGCGGACGAGGCCGAGGCCCTGCCCGGCGAGATAGCGTTCGAGGCCGAGATTGGACATGACCGTGGCGACGAGCCCGCCGCCCTGCAGCCGCCCCTGCCGCGCCCAGCCGGCGGCGATGGTCGCCATCAGCTGATCGCCGTCGACGATCTCGCCATTCTCATCGACCACGATCAGCCGGTCGGCGTCGCCGTCGAGCGCGATCCCGATATGCGCGCCCGACGCGACGACGGTCTCGCACAGCGTCAGCGGGGCGGTCGATCCGACCTGATCGTTGATATTCTTGCCGTTGGGGGTCACGCCGATCGCGACGACTTCCGCGCCCAATTCCCACAGCGCGGAGGGCGCGACCTGATAAGCGGCGCCGTTGGCGCAATCGACCACGACCTTGAGGCCGTCGAGGCGCAGATCCTCGGGAAAGGTCGATTTGGCGAAGTGGATATAGCGGCCGCGCGCATCCTCGATCCGCTTGGCGCGGCCGATATCGGGGGCGGGGGCGAGCGGAATCTCGCCATCGATCAGCGCCTCGATCGCCAGCTCGTCGGCGTCGGACAGCTTATAGCCGTCGGGGCCGAACAGCTTGATGCCGTTATCGGCATAGGGATTGTGGCTGGCGGAGATCATCACGCCCATATCGGCGCGCATCGAATGGGTCAGCATGGCGACCGCGGGGGTCGGCATCGGGCCGACCAGCACCACGTCCATGCCGACGCTGGTGAAGCCCGCGACGAGCGCGTTTTCGAGCATATAGCCCGACAGGCGCGTATCCTTGCCGATCACCACGCGATGCTTGTGGTCGCCGCGGCGGAAATGCGCGCCGGCCGCCATGCCGACCTGCATCGCCATCGCAGCGGTCATCGGCGCGACATTGGTCTTGCCGCGAATTCCGTCGGTGCCGAAATATTTCCTTGCCATCTTCGTCCGCTTTGCGACCTTGCCCTGTATCCTGTGGGGCGTGATAGCGCCGCTTTCGAATAAGGGCGAGTATGTCGCTGATCCTGCAAACCTTCCTTTCTATCGTCCGCTTCGTGCTGGGGCCGTCGAACCGCGCCCAGCCTGTGCGCATCCTGATCGCGCTGATCGCCGCGCTGGTGATCGGTGTCGGCGCGGCCGCTTCCGCGCCCGACCGTGCGCTGATCGCGGCGGACTGGATCGCTCCGGTGGGTACGATCTGGCTGCACGCGCTGCAGATGACGATCATCCCGCTGGTCGTGTCGCTGCTGATCACCGGCATATCGGCGACGGCGGAGAAGGCGCGCGCGGGCCGGCTCGCGGGCCGCGCGTTCGTGACCTTCATCGCGCTGTTGTGGGTTTCCTCGGCGCTCGGCGGCGCGCTGACGGTCTTCTATCTGGACCTCTTCCCGCTCGCCTCGTCATCGGCGCAGGCGCTGCAGGGCGCGCTGGCGGAGAAGACGCCCGAGATCGGCACGATCCCGCCGTTCGTCGACTTCATCATCGCGATGGTGCCGTCGAACCCGGTGACGTCGGCGGCGAACGACGCGTTCCTGCCGCTGATCCTGTTCACCACCGTGTTCGCCTTCGCGCTCACCCGGCTGCCGCGGGACCAGCGCGAGACGCTGACCCGCTTCTTCGAGGCGCTGGGCAACACCATGCTGGTGGTGATCAACTGGGTGCTGTGGCTGGGACCGATCGGTGTCGCGGCGCTGGCCTATATGGTGGGCGCGCGCGCGGGCACCGCGGCGTTCGGCGCGCTGCTCCATTATGTCGCGATCCTGTGCGGCGTCGGGCTGGTCATGTGGCTGCTCGCCGCGCCGTTCGGGATCATCGCCGGGCGGGTCGCGCCGATGCGCTATATCCGCGCGGTCGCGCCGTCGCAGGCGGTCGCCTTCTCGACTCAGTCGTCGCTCGCGAGCTTGCCCGCGATGCTCAAGGCGACCGAGAATCTGGGCGTGCCCGCCGCACATTCGGGCGTGGCGCTGCCGATCGCGGTCGCGATCTTCCGCTGGACCGGGCCGGCGATGAACTTCGCGGTGGCGATCTATGTCGCGCATCTGCTGGGCATCGAGCTCGGGCCGAGCCAGCTCGCCGCGGGCTGGGTGGTCGCGGCGATCACGACGATGGGCGCGGTGGGGCTTCCGGGCACGATCAGCTTCGTCAGCTCGATCGCGCCGATCGCGACGGCGATGGGCGTGCCGATCCCGATGCTGGGGCTGCTGGTGGCGGTCGAGACGATCCCCGACCTGTTCCGCACGCTGGGCAACGTCGCGATGGACGTCAGCGCGACGCGGGTGGTGAGCCTGCGCACCGGCGGCGAGGAGGGGCTGGACGACGAGTCCGACCGGCTTCTGAGAAACGAAGGCTGAGTACCGCCCCGGCGCGAGCCGGGGCCGCACGGGTCATTTCATGAGTACAAGCTCTTCGGCCATCGACGGGTGGAGCGCGACGGTCTGGTCGAAATCGGCCTTGGTCAGGCCGGCCTTGACCGCGATGGCGGCGGCCTGAAGGATCTCTGGCGCGTCGGGGCCGATCATGTGGAGGCCGAGCACCTTCCCCGAATCCGCCTCGCACACCATCTTGTACAGCGCGCGCTCGTTGCGGTTGGCCAGCACGTTCTTCATCGCGCGGAAGTCCGAGGTGTAGACGCGGACCGAGCCGTATTTCTGCTTGGCCTGCCCCTCGGTGAGGCCGACGCCGGCGATCGGCGGGTGGCTGAACACCGCGGCGGGGATGCAGGCATAGTCGACGGTGGTCGGCTTGTTGCCGAACACGGTGTCGGCAAAGGCCTGTCCCTCGCGGATCGCGACGGGGGTGAGCTGGACGCGGTTGGTGACGTCGCCCACGGCATAGATCGAATCGACCGAGGACTTGTTGTCCGCGCCGACGACGATCGCGCCCTTGTCGTCGAGCTCGACCCCGGCCTCGGCAAGGCCGAGCCCCTCGGTATTGGGGACGCGGCCGGTGGCGAAGAGGACGAGATCGACCTCGAGCGGCTCGTGATTGGTCATGCTGACCTTGAGGCTGCCGTCGGCCTGTTTCTCGATCCCGCGGAATTCGGCGTGGAAGCGGAAATCGATGCCCTTGGTCATGCTGATCTGGAGCAGGCGGTCGCGGATCTGCTCGTCATAGCCGCGCAGGATCACGTCGGAGCGGTTGATGAGGGTGACCTTGCTGCCGAACTCGTTGAAGATGCCGGCGAATTCGTTGGCGATATAGCCCGCGCCCGCGATCAGCACGCGCCTGGGCAGCGCGTCGAGGTGGAACACCTCGTTCGAGGTGATGCCATGCTCGCTGCCCGGGCAATGCGGCACCGCAGGGCGCGCGCCGACCGCGATCAGGATCTTGCCCGCGGTGATCTTGCGGCCGCTCGCCAGCGTGACCTCGTTCGGGCCGGAGACGGTGGCGCGCTCATGCACGATCTCGACCCCGTGATTGTCGAGCGTGTGGGTATAGGCGCCGTTGAGCCGGTCGACCTCGGCCAGCACATTGTCGCGCAGCACCGCCCAGTCGAAGTCGCAATCGGGCACGTTCCAGCCGAAGCGGCGCGCGTCCTTGAGATCCTCGGCGAAATGCGCGCCATAGACGAGCAGCTTCTTGGGCACGCAGCCGCGGATGACGCAGGTGCCGCCGACGCGATATTCCTCGGCGATCGCGACCTTTGCGCCATGTGCCGCGGCAACGCGCGAGGCGCGCACCCCGCCCGAGCCCGCACCGATGACGAAGAGGTCGTAGTCGTAATCGGCCATCACATGCTCCCGCTCATGCGCACGTCGCGCAGGAGCGGGAGATAGGCGCGCGGACGGCGGATGCCAACGGAGCGGACTAGTTCACGCCGAGCATGCTGGTCGGGGTCAGTTCGGGCGCGATGACGAGCAGATCGAATTGCTGTGCCATCTGGCGCCACGGCTCGGGCATGTCGGCGGGCGGGTTCGTCCGCAGCGCCCGCAAGTCGAGCAGCGTCCAGTCGCGCTGTTTTCCGGACGATCCCTGCGCGGGCACGACCGGGGCGAGCCAGGCGAAATCGGGGTCGTCGGTCAGGACGAACGGCGCCGTCTTGGGCGCCCGGCCGACCTCGTCGTAAAAGGCGCGGACCCCGCGGGCGCCATAGACGGCGATGTGGAGCGAGGATGTTCCCTCACCGTCCGCGCGTTCCGCCACGAAGTTGCCGAGGTCGCGCTGGCCGAGCGCGTTGAAGCCCTTGGCGGCGTGGACCGCCCCGAACTTGAACAGGATCGGACCTGGCTGGGGGCCGGCGTCGAGATAGCGAAGCAGCGTGCGCTTCATCAACCGGGCGCGCTGGCCGTTCGACGAGAAGCCGTTGAAATCCTGGCCGAGATAAATGGCCCGCGTTTCGGCCAGCCCGTCGAACAGCGCCCGCACCCGCTCGCCGCCGTCCTGCGCGATAGCGGCGGCAGCGTCGGCCATCTGCCGGTCGGTCACCTGAATCAGGAAGAGATCGACGATCGATCGCGACGCCAGCGCCTTGGCCGAGCTGATCCGGTCGAACGCCAGCAGCGCTTCGATTGCGCCGCGCGCGCGCGGACCGGGGTTCGCGGCCAGCATCCGTTCGAGCAGATAGCCGCCCGATCCCAGAAACTCCTGGTCGAGACCCCATAGCCGGAACTGCGCGCCCGCCATCTGCGCGCACTGCGCCGCCATGTCGCTTTCGTCGCGGCTGTCCTGAAAGGCGACGGCATGGGGGTGCGCCCGCAGGAACGCGGCGATCCGATCGCTGCGGTCGGGGCGGCGGAGTTCACCGTTCACCATGTCGGCGACTTCCGGCCCCGATTCCACGGCGAAGGTGCGCAAACCGGCGGGGGCCATGATCCGGCAGATGCCGGTGGCGAATTGCGGGATCTCACGCGAAAGATGATCCTCGCCGATCATCACATAGCGTGCGCGGGTGACGGCGTCGGCGAGGATGCGCGACCCCGCCCCGTGCAATCCGCTGTCATCGACCTGAAGGGTCGTGCGCGCCTGTTCGAGCCGGGTGGCGAAGGGGACGGCCGGGGCAGCCTCCGTCTGGGCGCCGGCGGGCGCGATCGCCATCCAGCCCGCAATCGCCAGTCCCGTTACGCGCGCCACCCTGCTCAGCATCGAATTCCCTCGTCATGCACCATTTCGGGGTGCCTCTAGAGCCGCGCGCCGATGCAGGTAAGCCCGGGCGTGAAGATCGGGGGCGGGAAGAAGGCTGGAGGGTCGCCGGTGCGGCTGAGTGGACCCCGGCACAGGGCCGGGGTGACGACCAAGGATGGGAACCGCTGCCGTGCGCAAAGCCGATCCGTCCGGGCGACTTGCCTGATTGCGTGATACCTAAAGTCCGGCCCTCGCCCTGTTGCTGCGACGCCAGCAATAGGCGCCCAGTGCAAAGGGGACGCCGAAGAACAGAAGGTAGATGTCCCAATGCTCCGCGAGTATCTGGGGTATCGATGAAGGCTCAAGGATCGGCAGAAGCAGGGGCGAAAGCATGATCGCCGGTGTGAGCCAGAGAGACCAGGCCGTGCGTCGCCATCGCGTTGCCGAAGATGGCGGCGTTACGAACCACGTCCAGAGGCGCTTGCCCGGTGTCTCTGCGCTTCCCATGCCATCAACATAGATCATGGGTTGCAGCTTTCTACCTATTTGAATCCTGTCGCCTCACCGCTTCCGCACGAACTCCGCGCGCAGGACCAGGCCTTTGATGCCTTCATATTTGCAGTCGATTTCCTGGGGGTCGCCGGTGAGGCGGATCGACTTGATCAGGGTGCCGCGCTTGAGCGTCTGGCCTGCGCCCTTGACGGTGAGGTCCTTGATCAACGTCACCTGATCGCCATCGGCGAGGAGGTTGCCGACCGAATCGCGAACCTCGACCGTCGCATCGGAAGGCGCGGCGGCGAACTGCGCGGCGGGAACCCATTCGCCGCTCGCCTCGTCATAGACATACTCGTCGCCCGACATCGGAAATCCTTTGTTGGTTCAGCTATGCTGAACGGGTTTCGGCACCAGCCCGCTCCCCCAACCCGGCCACCCATAACATACGATGCCGTTGGGTAGCCGGGTGGGGGAGCAGGCTGGTGCCGCGCTTCGGCTAAGCCGACGCCATCAGCCGAACGCCCGGCGGATGAGGTCGTCGGTCGAGGGATCGAAATCCTGCCCGCCCTGGTCCGCGGCCTTGGCCATTTCCTTGCCCAGCTCGACCCCGAACTGGTCGAACGGGTTGATGCCGAGCAGGGCGGCGCTGACGAAGGTGCGCTGTTCGTAAAAGGCGATCAGCGCGCCGAGCGTGCGCGGATCGAGCTCGTCGAGCAGGATCGTGGTCGAGGGGCGGTCGCCGGGATAGGCGCGCGCCGGATCGGCATTGGCGCGGCCGGCCATCAGCGCGGCGCCCTGTGCGAAGGCGTTGATGAGCAGCTGACGGTGATGATCCTCGGCGAGATCGTCGCCCGGCTCGATCACCGCGACGAACTCCACCGGCACCAGATGCGTGCCCTGATGAAGCAGCTGGAACACCGCATGCTGCGCGTCGGTGCCGACCCCGCCCCAGGTGATCGGCGCGGTGGCGCGGCCGACCGGCTGGCCATCGGCGGTGACGCCCTTGCCGTTCGATTCCATCTCGAGCTGCTGGAGATAGGGCGGGAGCAGGCGCAGCCGTTCGTCATAGGCGAAGGTCGCGCGCGTCTGGGCGCCGCGATTCTGGGTGTAATAGAGATCGGCGAACGCGGCGAGGACCGGGGCGTTGCTGCGCAGATCGGTCAGGCGGAAATGGCGGTCCATCTCGGCCGCGCCTTCGAGCAGCGCTTCGAATGCGTCCCAGCCGAGCGCGAGCGCGGCGGGGAAGCCGATCGACGACCACAAGGAATAGCGGCCGCCGACGCTCTCGGCGAAGGGAAGGACTCGCGTTTCGTCGACGCCCCATTCGATCGCCTTGTCGGGCGCGGCGGTGAGCGCGATGACATGGCCATAGGGATCCTCGACGCCATGTTCGCGCATCCAGTCGAGCGCGCTGGTCGCGTTGAGCAGGGTTTCGGTGGTGGTGAAGGTCTTCGACGCGACCGCGATCAGCGTGGCGTGCGGGTCGAAATCGGCGATCGCCTCCTCGAGCGCGCAGCCATCGACATTGGAGACGATGCCGACGTCATAGCGCCCGCCTTCGCGGCCGAGCGCGTCGATCAGCAGCTCCGGACCCAGCGCGGAGCCGCCGATGCCGATATGGAGGATGTGGCGGATCGGGCCGAGCGCTTCGGCCTCGATCGCGTCGATCAGGCCGCGCATGCGGGCGTGGAAGGCGGCGGCGCGGGCGACGCTGTCGTCCGACCCCTCGCCGCGCTCGGCGGTATGTTCGGCGGCGCGGCCCTCGGTCACGTTGACCGCCTCGCCCGCGAACAGCGCGTCGCGCTTGGCGGACAGGTTTGTGGCCTTGGCGAGCGCGGCGAAGGCATCGAGCGCGGCACCGTCGAGATGCGTCTTCGAAAAGTCGAAATGGATCCCGGCGACGTCGGTGGTGAGCAGCGCCAGCCGGTCCTTGTCCGCGGCGAAAAGCTGGGTCAGCGGGGTGCGGGGCAGCGCCTCGATTGCAGTCCAGTCCGCCGTCGCCATTGCCTGTCTCCCGGTTGAATCGCGGCGCATGTAGCGTGCCATTCCGGTCCTCGCCAGATGCGACGACGCGCGCCACCGCCTTGACGCTGCCACACGGCCCGCGCAGAGCAGCGACATGGACGATACCGCCCCAGCCGATTCCGGCGCCACGCCCGCGCCCGCCACCCCAAAACCGCGCTCCGAATGGCGCGATACGCTGAGCTTCCTCGTCAAGCTCGCGATCCTGGTGTTCGTGGTGCGCAGCTTCATCTTCGCGCCGTTCAGCATCCCGTCGGGATCGATGCTGCCGCGGCTGCTGGTGGGCGACTATCTGTTCATCACCAAATGGAATTACGGCTATTCCAAGCATTCGCTGCCGTGGAGCCTGCCGCTGATCCCCGGCCGCATCTTCGCCAAGGATCCGACGCGCGGCGACGTGGTGGTGTTCAAGGCGCCGCCGACCGACGACACCGACTGGATCAAGCGCGTGATCGGCCTGCCCGGCGACACGGTGCAGATGCGCAATGGCCAGCTGGTCCTCAACGGTCAGGCGATCCCCAAGGAGCGCATCGCCGATTTCGTGCTGCCGATCAGCCCGAATTTCCCGGTCGAGGGGATGGGCACGGGCGGCGGCTGCAATCCCGATTTCGTTGAGGCCGGGCCGAACGGCACGCAGATCTGCCGCATCCCGCGCTATCGCGAGACGTTGCCCAGCGGGAAGCGCTATGAGGTGCTCGACGAGGGCTATCGTCCCGACGCCGACGATACCGAGATGTTCACCGTGCCCGCCGGTCATGTCTTCCTGATGGGCGACAACCGCGACGATTCGGCCGACAGCCGCTTCCCGCATGAGCGCGGAGGCATCCGCTTCGTGCCGATGGAGAATCTGCAGGGCAAAGCGGTGGTGAGCTTCTGGTCCACCGACGGCGGCGCGCAATGGGTGCTGCCCTGGACCTGGTTCAGCGCGGCGCGCTGGAGCCGGATCGGGGAAGGCTTTTGAGCGAGAAGCTGGCCGACTGGCTGGCGCGGGTACTGGACGGCCCCGCCGGCGATCTGGCGGGGTATGAGCGTGCGCTGACCCATGGCAGCCAGGGCGCGGCCAATTACGAGCGGCTGGAGTTTCTGGGCGACCGGGTGCTGGGTCTGACGGTCGCGGAATGGCTGTACGAACGATTTCCCGACGAGCCCGAGGGCAAATTGTCGCGCCGCTTCAATTCGCTGGTGACCGGGCAGGTCTGCGCCGAGGTCGCGCGCGAGATCGGCGCACCCGCGCATCTGCGGCTGGGCAAGCAGGCGCGCGACGATGGTGCGGCGTCGAGCGACAATGTGCTGGGCGACGTGATGGAGGCGCTGATCGGCGCGCATTTCGTCGAGCGCGGGTTCGAGCCGGCCAAGGCGCTGGTGCGGCGGCTGTGGGACAGCCGGATCGACGCGCAGGCATCGGCGCCCAAGCATCCCAAGTCGGCGCTGCAGGAATGGGCCGCGGCCAATAACCGCCGCCCGCCCGAATATGCGCTGGTCGAACGTTCGGGGCCGGGCCATGCGCCGCGTTTCAAGGTACTGGCAAAGATCGGCAAGCTTGCCGAGGCCGAGGGCGAAGGCAGCTCGAAGCAGGAAGCCGAGACCGCGGCTGCCGCGGCTTTGCTGGCGGCGGTGCTCTAAGGGGGCATTCCAGGTCCGGCACCGGCCCGCTCCCCCACCCGGTGCCGCCGCCGCACGGTACATTTCCAAACTGGCGCCAAGACCGCTACGGAGACCAAGTGAGTAACGTACAGGAACAACGCTGCGGCCTGATCGCCGTGGTCGGCGCGCCCAATGCGGGCAAGTCGACGCTGGTGAACGCGCTGGTCGGCCAGAAGGTGGCGATCGTCAGCCCCAAGGCGCAGACGACGCGCACGCGGCTGATGGGCATCGCGATCGAAGGCGACACGCAACTGCTGCTGGTCGATACGCCGGGTATCTTCGACCCCGGCCGCCGGCTGGACCGGGCGATGGTCGCCGCGGCGTGGGAAGGCGCCAAGGACGCCGACCTGATCGCGCTGGTGGTCGACGGCAAGGGCGGGGTCGGGCCCAAGGTGCGCGGACTCGCCGAAAGCCTGAAGGACCGGCGCGAGCGCAAGCTGCTGATCCTCAACAAGGTCGATATCGCCGACAAGCCGCGCCTGCTCGGTCATGCCGCGACGCTCAACGAACTGGGTGCGTTCGACGACACCTATTTCGTGTCGGCAACGACCGGCGACGGCGTGCCCGAGCTCAAGGCGGCGCTGGCCGCGAAGCTGCCCGAGGGGCCGTGGCATTTCCCCGAGGACCAGGTTTCGGACGCGACCGACCGCATGCTGGCCGCGGAGATCACGCGCGAGCAGCTCTACCTGCAGCTCCATGCCGAGCTGCCCTATGCCAGCGCGGTCGAGACCGAGCAGTATAAGGAGCGCGAGGACGGGTCGGTCGAGATCCATCAGCAGATTCTGGTCGGCCGCGAGACGCAGCGCGCGATCGTGCTGGGCAAGGGCGGCAGCCGGATCAAGGAAATCGGCGCACGGGCACGGGCCGAGCTGGCCAAGCTGATGGGGGTCAAGGTCCACCTCTATCTGCACGTCAAGGTGCGGCCGGGCTGGGAGGACGATCGCAGCCTGTATCGCGATATCGGTCTGGACTGGGTCGAGTAGGGCTGAGGCTTGCGGTCTTCACCCGCCTGACGTCCGACCGTCATCCCGGCCTTGTGCCGGGATCCCCCGGGAGGCTGAGTGGGCCCCGGCACAAGGCCGGGGTGACGGAGGTTTCAAAGGTCGGGCCGCTCTAACCGAGCAGCGAGGCCACCCATTCGGGAACCAGCGTTCCCGCGGGGCCGAGGCGGCTCTCGTCGAACCAGCCGCTGCCCTCCGAACGATCGAGGTTGAGTTCGAGCGTGCCGGCGCCGTGGTAGCGCGCGGTGCGCACGAAGCCTGCGGCGGGATAGACCGCGCCCGAGGTGCCGATCGAGACGAACAGGTCGGCACGGGAGATGGCGGCGTCGATCGCCTCCATCGAATAGGGCATCTCGCCGAAGAAGACGATGTCCGGGCGCAGCGACGGTGCGCCGCATGTGGCACAGCGTGTGCGCGGCGGGAGGCTGTCGGTCCAGGCTTTGCGCGCGTCGCACTCGGCGCAGAGCGCGGAGTTGAGCTCGCCATGCATGTGGATCAGGCGTTTGGAGCCCGCGCGCTCGTGCAGATCGTCGACATTCTGGGTGACCAGCAGCAATTCGCCCGGCCATTGCGCATCGAGGCGGGCGAGCGCGTGGTGCGCGGCATTGGGCGCGACCGTCGGCAGCTTCGCGCGGCGTTCGTCATAAAAGCGGTGGACCAGCACCGGATCGTGCGCGAGCGCCTGCGGCGTGCAGACATCCTCGACGCGATGCCCCTCCCACAGCCCGCCGGGGCCGCGAAAGGTGGCGACGCCGCTCTCGGCCGAGACCCCCGCGCCGGTGAGGATGACGATGTTACGGATGGTCATGGCTGTTCCGCGGTTTGAACAATCAATGCTTCGGCCTCCGCGATCAACGTGTCGAGCGGCGCAGCATTCCTGCCAGATATCGGCAGATCGAGATCTGCGGCGCGCTTGCGTATCCCTTCGAGCAAGGGGTCGGCAATCGATACGGACGTAAAATCGTCCCAGTCCCGGCCATCCCCCGTTCCGTCGCGGAAATCGCGAAGATAGCTGACGACCTCCTCAGGCGAGAGATCGACCGGCTTCTCGAACGGCAGCACAAGCAGTTTCATGATCCCGAGAAACGGGAGCGAAAGAATGAGCGCTAATGCGCCCAGCGCCTTTGCTGTTTTCGCCGTGATGGCGCCAGAAGACGTCATGCGCTCCGTGGCCCGAACAGGATGATCGCGGTGCCGGCCAGCGCGACCGCGCCGCCGATCAGATCCCAGCGGTCGGGGCGGGCGCCCTCGACCGCCCACAGCCAGAGGATCGCGGCGCAGATATAGACCCCGCCATAGGCCGCATAGGCGCGGCCGGCATGACCGGTCTCGACCAACGTCAGCAGCCACGCGAACAGGATCAGCGCGGCGATTCCGGGGATGGTCCATAGCGGCGACTTGTCGAGGCGAAGCCACGCCCAGAAGGCGAAACATCCGGCGATCTCGGCAAGGGCGGCGAGGATATAGGCGAAGAGGCTCATCGCGCGCGGGTTTAGCGCAATCGGTGGCGGCCGCGTAGCCGCGATGGCTATATGGGGCGAATGAGCGAACTCCCCGAAGTTCTGGCGCAATGGTTCGCGTCGCGCGGCTGGACGCCGCGGCGGCACCAGCTCGACATGCTCGCGGCAGGGCGGGCCGGGCGCCACGCGCTGCTGGTCGCGGCTACCGGGGCGGGCAAGACGCTGGCCGGGTTCCTGCCGACGCTGACCGAGCTGATCGAGCAACCGGGCGAGGGGCTGCACACGCTCTACATCTCGCCGCTCAAGGCGCTGGCGGTGGACGTGCAGCGCAACCTGCTGACCCCGATCGCGGAGATGGGACTCGACATCCGGGTCGAGACCCGCACCGGCGACACCCCGCACGAGAAGAAGGTCCGCCAGCGCGCCCGGCCGCCACAGATTCTGCTGACCACGCCCGAATCGCTGAGTCTGCTGCTGTCCTACGAGGACAGCTTCCTGATGTTCGCGGGGCTCAAGACGGTGGTGGTGGACGAGGTCCATGCCTTTGCCACGGGCAAGCGCGGCGACCTGCTGGCACTGGCGCTGGCACGGCTGCAGACGCTGGCGCCGGGGATGCGCCGCGTGGCGCTGTCGGCGACGGTGGCCGATCCCGACGGCTATCGCGCGTGGCTGGCGCCGCATGGCGAGATCGACGCGGTCGAACTGGTCATCGGCGAGAAGGGCGCCGACCCCGATGTCGCGATCCTGCTGCCCGAGGGGCGGGTGCCGTGGTCGGGCCATTCGGGCCTCTACGCGATCCCGCAGGTGATGGCCGAGATCGAGACGCACAGGACGACGATCGTCTTCTGCAACACGCGCGGGCTGGCCGAGCTGGTGTTCCAGAATCTGTGGAAGGTGAACGAGCTCAAGCTGCCGATCGGGGTGCATCACGGGAGCCTGAGCCTGGAGGCGCGGCAGCGCGCCGAGCAGGCAATGGCCGACGGCAGGCTGCGCGCGCTGGTCGCGACCGCGAGCCTCGACCTTGGCGTCGACTGGGGCGATGTCGATTGCGTGATCCAGATGGGCGCCCCCAAGGGCAGCTCGCGCCTGCTCCAGCGGATCGGGCGCGCCAACCACCGGCTCGACGAGCCGAGCGAGGCGGTGCTCGTGCCGGGCAACCGTTTCGAATATCTGGAGGCGCGCGCCGCGCTCGACGCGGTCGAGGCGGGCGAGCTGGATCCCGACATCTTCCGCCCCGGCGCGCTCGACGTACTGGCGCAGCATGTCATGGGGCTGGCCTGCGCCGCGCCGTTCGATGCTGCGGAATTGCTGCGCGAAGTGCAGGGCGCCTTGCCCTATTCGGCGCTGACCCAGGACCTGTTCGAGCGGGTGCTGAACTTCATCGCCGATGGTGGCTACGCGCTGCGTGCCTATGACCGGTTCAAGCGGCTGACGCGGGATCGCGACGGCCTCTGGCGGGTGACCAAGCCCGCCTTCGTTGCGCAGCATCGTCTGAACGCCTGCATCATCGTCGAGGCGCCGATGCTGGAGGTGCGCTTCAAGAACGGCCGGCGGCTGGGCAAGGTCGAGGAGGCGTTCGGCGCGAGCCTCTCGCCCGGCGATACCTTCACCTTTGCCGGGATGGCGCTGGAGGTCGAGCGGGTCGAGGTCACCGACATCGTCGTGCGCGCGACGACGAAGAATGCGCGCTTCGTGTCGTATATGGGCGCGCGGCTGGCGATCACCTCGACACTGGCGGCGCGGGTACGGCGCTTCTTTGCAGAGCCAGCGGAATGGACGCGGTTCCCGGCGGACGTGCGCGAATGGCTGGAGGTGCAGGCCTATCGCTCGCGGCTCCCGGCACCGGACCGGCTGCTGGTCGAGACGTTTCCGCACGAGGGGCGGCACCACATGGTCGCCTATTGTTTCGAAGGGTGGAACGCGCACCAGTCGCTGGGCATGCTGGTGACGCGACGGATGGAGGCGCTGGGGCTGAAGCCGGTCGGGTTCGTCGCCAACGACTATGCGCTGGCGGTTTATGGGCTGGAGAAGATCGAGGATCCCGCACCGCTGTTCTCGCCCGACATCCTCGAACATGAGTTCGTCGACTGGGTGCAGGGATCGGCACTGCTCAAGCGCGCGTTCCGCGAGGTGGCGATCATCGGCGGGCTGGTCGAGCGGCAGCAGCCGGGCAAGAAGAAGACGGGGCGCCAGGTCACCTTCTCGACCGACCTGATCTACGACGTGCTGCGCAAATATGAGCCCGACCATCTGCTGCTCAATGCCGCCTGGGCCGATGCGCGCGCGCGGATGACCGATGTCGGCCGCCTTGCGCACCTGCTCGACACCGCGGCGGAGAAGATCGAGCATGTCGACCTCGACCGGGTCAGCCCGATGGCGGTGCCGGTGCTGATCATGATCGGGCGCGAAAGCGTGGCGCAGGGCGCGGCGGAGGATGCGATGCTGATCGAGGCCGAAGCGCTGGCGGCGGAAGCGATGCGGATCGACTAGCGCCGGTCCATTGCGCGCATGCGGGGCCGCCAACGGTACGCAGGTTTCGACCAACGACATTTGCTGCGCAGCATGAACAGGCGTATCATGCACGGGCTATGCAGCTTCGCCTGTTGACGCCCCTGTTGATCGCGCTCGCCGCGGCCCCTGCGGCGACACAGGAGACGGCTGCGCCGGCGGGTCCGTTGCCGGTTGTCGACGATGCGAGCGGCACTCTGGCGCTGGGCGCGGCGGCCAACCGCATGACCGTGCCGGTCTCGATCAACGGAAGCGCGCCGCAGCCCTTCATCATCGATACCGGCGCCGAGCGTTCGGTGGTCTCGCGCCAGCTTGCGGGCACACTGAAGCTTTCGCCCGGCCCACAGGTCACGCTGACCACGATGACGGGCAGCACCAAGGTGCCGACCGTGGTGGTGCCGTCGCTCACGGTCGGACCGGTGCGCGACGCGCAGGCGTTCAACGCGCCGGCGCTCGAGGCGGGACATATGGGCGCACACGGGTTGCTGGGGATCCAGCAGCTGCGCACGCACATGGTGTCGATCGACTTCGACAAGCAGGAGATGGCGGTGCGCCCGTCGCGGCGGGCGGGCGGCAGGTTCACGCCGCGCCCTGCCTTCAGCGACGAGATCGTCATCACCGCCAAGAGCCGGATGGGCCAGCTCATCGTCACCGAGGCATCGTTCGAGGGCACCAAGGTGACCGTCGTGCTCGACACCGGATCGCAGGTCAGCATGGGCAATCTGGCGTTGCAGCGCAAACTGCGCCGCGTGCGCCTTCAGGGGCCGATCACGATGACGAGCGTGACCGGAGAGACGCTGACCGCCAACTATCATATCGCGCACCGGTTCGAGCTGGGCGGCATCGTCCTGCGCGAGCTGCCGGTGGCCTTTGCCGACATTCCGCCCTTTGCCCGTTTCGACCTGGTCGATCATCCCGCGCTGATGCTGGGCATGGACGCGCTGCGGGCGTTCCGGCGGGTCGAGATCGATTTCCCCGACCGCAAGGTGCGTTTCCTGCTGCCGCGCGCGGGAAGGACCGGCACGCGGCTCGATTGACGTGACCGCGCGGCGCGCCGATAGCGGTGCCATGGTTCCCTTTTCGTTCGCCGACCACGCATTGTGTGCGCTGCCCGAAGGGGCGCTCTACTGGCCTGCGCGGCGGGCGCTGATCGTCGCCGACCTCCATTTCGAGAAAGCGAGCTGGTTCGCCGCGGGCGGCCAGATGCTGCCGCCCTATGATTCGGTCGCGACGCTGGCGGCGCTGACCCTGCTGGTCGAGCGGACCGGGGCGCGCGAGCTGTGGTGTCTGGGCGACAGCTTCCACGATTCGGACGGATGCGACCGGCTGCCCGATGCGGCACGCGCGGCGCTCAAGGCGCTGACAGGATCGCTGCGCTGGGTGTGGATCACCGGCAACCACGACGCCGCGCTGGCCGGCGACATCGGCGGCGCGATCGTCGAGGAGGCGCTGGTCGACGGATTGCTGCTGCGGCACGAGGCCGATCCGGGCGAGGCGCGGCCCGAGCTGTCGGGGCATTTCCATCCCAAGCTGCGCGTGCGGCTGCGCGGGCGGCAGGTGGCGCGGCGCTGTTTCGTCGCGACCCCGACCAAGCTGATCCTGCCTGCCTTCGGCGCGCTGACCGGCGGGCTCGACGCGCATCATCCCGAGATCGTGCGCGCGGTGGGGCAGGGCGCCGAAGCGCTGGTCGCGCTGGAGGATCGCCTGCTGCGCTTCCCGATCGCGGCCTAGAGCGTCGCCATTGAACGACTTCTAGCGCGGCTCTGACTTGCCCGCGCAGCTTGCCGGGCCGGGGCCGGCGAGGCGGCAGGCGGCATTGCCCTCGACCCGCACCGATCCGGTGCCGAGCGTCGAGACGCTGGCGGTGAAGCGCGCGGTGAAGCGGCTGTTGCCGGCGCTTTGCGAATGGACGGTGAGATCGTTGACGGCGACCCCGGCGGCCTCGATCGAACCCGCGCCGTAGGATGTGAAGCGGGCGTTGTGCGCGGTGCCCGCATCGAGCCGCACGATGCCGGTGCCGGTGAGCGTGGTCACCAGCTGGTCGGCGGCGAGGTTGCGGACCGTCAGCGATCCCGCGCCGTTGACGCCCAGATCGATGCGCTGGCCGGCAATGCCGCCGATCTCCAGCTTGCCGCCGCCGTTGATGTGCGCGGCGCGCAGGCGCGGGACGGTGACGACGATGGCGGCCAGCCCTTCCTTGTCGCGCCAGCCATCCCAGGTCGCGGTGCTGACGCCCACCACCAGCGTGTCGCCCTGGTTGCGGATGTTGACCCGCTCGATCGCGCGGCGGTCGCCGGTGACGGTCGCGGCGGGCGGGCCGGCGACCACGCGCACCTCGAACGGGCCGTC
>Ga0247823_10001992_pt1 | contig 16881 bp, 17 predicted proteins | sample 13C_PalmiticAcid_2_FD_192426 | JGI IMG/M metagenome (GOLD analysis project Ga0247823, IMG submission 192426) | Soil microbial communities from agricultural site in Penn Yan, New York, United States - 13C_PalmiticAcid_Day30 | ecosystem: Environmental > Terrestrial > Soil > Agricultural land...
TCATGAGGTAGACCTTGCCGTCCTTGAGGGCCATGAGCAGGCCGCTGAAGGCGGTCTGGCCCTCGTCGCTGTCGGCCACGCCCACGTCCTCGGTCATGCGCAGCTGCGCGACGTAGCGCTCCTCCTCGGTAAACCCGCGCGTGTTGTGCGGCAGGTCGGGCAGGATGAAGGCGGCGAGGACGGCAATGAACATGGTGGCTGCGCCCTCGACTGTGGGGAGAAAGAGGTGTTAGTCCAGAGGGAGCAAGGTCTTTGCTGGCGTGCTGGGCTTACTGAAGAACAGCCACCGCCAGGCGGCATGGCCGAGGACACCCTGCATGTTGGACAGGACGCCGGCTCCGACTAGGGCCGAGAAGGCGTTGGAAATGAGGTTGCCGCAGAACAGGAGGGCATTTCTGGTGGTCAACTCGCGACGGGTGTACCATTTCGAGAGGATCAGGAGGGCGCCAGGCAGGAAGGCCGCCTCGACAAAGCCGAGGAAGAAGCGGATGACGACCATGCCGGCGAAGTTGTTGACGATGCCGGAGAGGGTCGAGACCAGCCCCCACAGCAGCATCGAGCACCCAATATAGAGGGACGGCCGCGACACCAGGTTGATGATCATGTTGGACGGGACCTGCATGAGGATGTAGCCGACATAAAGAATAGAAAGGCAAGTGGCATATTGGTTGTAGGAGAGGTTGAGGTCGTCCTGCAGGCCCTTCAGACGCGCAGCGGCAATGTTGTTGCGGTCGAGGTAGTTCATGATGTAGAGGAGGATGAAGACGGAGCAGCGCGCATCGAGCTTGCGCTTCAGGCTCTTTTCCACCTGGACACGGCGTTCGGGGTCCATGGTGACGGGGGCACCAGCCCTCTCGTGCTGCTGGGCCTCTGTTTTCTCGACCGAATCCATGGTGGTGGTGGTTTGGGCGGGTTCGTGGGAAGGAGTTGGGCTTCGGCGCACCGAGGCCATCGTCCAGGGCGGCGCAACAGATGTCTTATACCGAAGTCTGGTATTTCTCGGCTCAGCAGCAGGCAAACCTTGTGCAGGGTGGTGGGTGAACGTGTCAGGGATGGCCAGACCTGGAAGGACTCCGCGGCGGTGGATCTGTCTTATTCAAAGCTTGACCGCGGGCTGTCTGGGTCTTCCAAGTGGTCAAGCTTTGTGACGCGGTTGGCAAATGCCGGCGGCTTGCAGGGGGGGCCGCGGCATACGTCAGGGAAAGGCTTGTTCCAACTTCTTCCATCTCCACGTCCCAGTTTTCGCTTCCCCTGGCCATCCCGTGGTGAAAGGGGTAAAGACTCTCCCCGTGGGGCAAGCTGACCACAGCAATCGCGAGGCCGAGCTCCATTTTTCCCCATTGCCGCAGCGAAGCGAAAGAAGGGGCCCCAAGGGGAAGGGTTTTGTTGTTGCTGACGGACATGTGGGGCGTGTGTTGCCGCGATGCCATAGGCCGAGATGGAGACATGCTGCCGGGTCTGGTGGAGCGGCAGAGGGCTGATCGGTCCTTTCCATCACCGTCCATCCTGGAATCATGGTCCATTTCAGTCCATCTCCGCCATCTGCACTCCGCCCTCCGCTTCCCCGGCATGTCGATCGGCCGCGGGATGTGACCCCCACGCGACGTGACCGACGAGGCCGACTTGCCGACGCACCAAAGGGTGGCCCGGTGGCAAGCCGGTGGTTTGGTAACTTTGGTTGGCTCAGGCTGGATGGGGTGTTGGGGTCAGTGGAGTGGCGTCTGGGTTTGACACTTGGATACGGGAATCATCCCTTCTTGCTTGTTCCCACACAACAAGCAGGGTCTGAGGCGTCTGGCCTTCGACTCCCTGACGTGCATTGCAGGACGTGTCACGCGACTCAGCAAACCTCTGTATTTGTCGCGAGCACCACCTCAAAGTATCCGTATTCACTTTCATTACCCCACACATAGAAACACTAAATCCAAGTGGACACAGCAAGGTTTCTGGGAAGAATATAGCTTAAAAAAAAAGTTCTCCTTGGCTTTCTCCTATTTTACAATTGATCAGGTATTTCACGAGCTTGAATCCGGTTCGTTTTGGAGCGGCTCCTCGCTGGACCCGGTCGTTCTCGATGAGCACCTTCTCTCTCTCCAGTCGGGACCCCTGAAAATGCTGACTGGCTCCGAACCCACTGCTGTGAGTCCACAGGCGGAAACAGCCACGGAAAGATTGGAGCCGCCGCTCGATGAAACAGGATCTTCTTCGTTGCTGGACTGGAAAATGTCTGCGGTTGGCGTAAGTATGCACATCCAGGGGTCACGACTGAAAGCTACGAAACACAAGTTCTCACCGATTCGCTTGCTCCTGAGCGCCTTGTACGGCCAGCCATGGATGCCCCTTTTCAGTTAGAAGGTGCAAAGATAAGGTAACTTAGGTAGCAACTAGTACATCAAGCTTTGGGGGGCCGACCAGAACTGAACAACCTCGAAGCCAATGCAGTTACTGGAAGAGAAGGGGTTGGGAGTCACTGCTTCCTCAGTTTAGGTGAACCTATTCCCGACAATGATGTTACGTCTCGCAGACGCCGAAATCGTCATTCACGTTTTCCCGCCGGTGTCCTATCCTCGCAGGTTGCGAATCAACCGACCTCGGCTTCGTCATGCAAGTCTTGGTCCAGATACACTACGCTCGGGAAGGGATTTGTGCATGCTTGGCCACCTTATATGGAAACATGTTGGCATCGACAGAACTATATACCCCAGACGAACTGCAGGAAACTTCTGGCATCCTACTCCGTCCATCCTTTTTCGTTCCTAGGCGTCAACGGTCGTGAGCCAGCTAGGTCATGATGCCAAAGAACTTGAGCATCACGGGCTCGTTGACGGGCGCAATGTGCCCAACTCCCTGGCCAAAGAAGCCTTGCAGCTGCGTCCCATCGCCGTACACCTCTTGCGTATACGCGGCCGAGGGCACGCCAGAGTTGGACTTTGTCAGTGTCAGGCCCAGCACGTTCGCCCACTGCTGCAGAGCCTGCTTGGCACACTCCGGGCGGACCAGGGTGTCCGAGTTGCCGTGGAAGATCTGCATGCGCGTGCGGCGGCCGGTGTATCCGGGGTAGCTGTTGCGCACAAAGTTGCCCCATTCCTGCGCCGTGTGCTTGATCTGGCCCTGGGCGCAAGTCTGGTTTGCCGACATCGGGGTGGCCGCGGGGGCGCCGGCAAAGCAGGCATGGGCCACACCAGAGAAGGCGGCGCCGGCCTCGAAGACATCCGGGTACGAGCCGGCCATCACGTTCGTCATCATGGCCCCGGACGAGCCGCCCATGACATACACCCTCGAGGAGTTGCCCTTGTATTGGTCAAGGGTGTATTTGACCATGCTGACGATTCCGCCAGCATCGCCACCGCCGTTGTGCGTCAGACTCTGCGGATTTTGGACATCCCAACACTGCGTTGAGAGTTAACAAGCTGATCTTTCAACTTCGCCAAGAATCTTGACGAAAAGGGCCACATACGTTGCTCATCTTGGTCGTGCCAGCGTAAATGAGAATGAATCCAAGCTGGTCAGCGTATGAAGGGAGCTTGGTTTGGGAATACCATCCAGTCGCAGATCCTCCGCACGGATGGAGCTGTATCACAGTGTCAGTAACTTTGGTCAAGAAACGCTGAATTCTTCTGTTGACGTACAGCAACAATAACGGGTGGCGCCGCCGCGAGCTTGTCGGGAACGTATGTGTACATCTGCAGGCCAGTGGGATTCGAGCCGAAGTTGCTGACTTGCTTCAGAGACGCGCCCAGAGCCACGCCTGCAAGGGCGGCAACGTTGAACACTGAGTGAACAAGCATGGTGGGCAACAGATATCGCAAAGCTCAAGTAAGGCCGTCAATAGTATCGAGTTTGAATCGCTGCTGTGTGAGAACTGTTATGGAGCGCGGGGTTCATGAGACTTTTTAACTCATGTTGGATGCTAGTAACGACGATCATGACACCGAACTGAACATGTTCACATGGCTCGGCATGAAGGCACGGCAAGAGTTCGCTGTCCGGATAAAGTGACAAGGTTGTGATTTTTCAAGACCTTTCTTTGCGCTCGAACAGCCTGAATCTCAAATACTCGGGCATCCGCGGTAGCTTAGAGTGCGGAGGTAATAATCTCCACGGCGACCCAATTCGACTCCGGACAACGGATCAGACGGCGCCCAAAAGTTGATAAATGTCGAGGGTGATAAAAGCCGATCTTCGTTGCCGGTATCTACCTACCTCAATCCTTCTCAGACGCAGAAAACCGGGATTTCCTCAGCGCATGTTTGCTATTTCACGAATATAGGAGGCGAGAAATTCTGACCTATCTCCACGCAGGCTGTATCAGGGCAATAAATCTAACGACGAATGGTCCCGAACCCGAGTGCCGGGGACCATTAACAGCACGACACCTAGCGCGCGGCTCCTATTTTTTGACATATCTAGTAGGGCGGCTCGGAAGCCGGCACCCAGAGGCTCAACGCAGGTTCCCGTTATTACAGTTGGTCCTTGATTGAGAAGGTCGGCTGGTGATGGAGAGCCGGGAAAGGGCGTTGATTCGGGTCTGCTGAGCTGTCCAGCAGCGTTTTTTGCCTCGATGACAATCATGAAGGAAACGGAAAGAAGACCTGGGTGTTGTCACTTTGTGTGAATAGCCGCGGGACTCGGGAATGGAAAGGGATCGGCGCCACTGATGCTTGTAGACACACTATGTGTCATCGCCCGGTTGGAGCTGGCAGTTGAGAAACAGAGAGCCGCGGCCTCTAGCCCTGACACAAGGGGCCAACCTCTGACCTGAGAATCTCGTCTGCATCTGGGCAATATTTGCCAGTGCCAATCAAGAATGCTGTTGTTGGAAGGTGAAGTGAACACGGTTCCGTAGCTTTTCAGAGGTAGCAGACAAATATCTCCGGTGGCTGGCCTGGCTCTCGGATGATGACCAGCAGACAGAACGACCGCCAGTGACGGGTGATCATCTCCATCTGTGTCTGAATGAAGGGTGAAACTGCCACATTCTACACCGAGAGCATCCAACTACCTACCAACCAAGGAGACACTTCTGGGTGCGAAACCAACAAACCGTCTCGAGGGCCCTGCCACTTCGGAAAGACGGCAAGGCGCACTGACGCTGCAAGATTGATCTTGACCCAACGGCCACCATGCAATGCAACTCGGATGACGGAATAGATCAGCCGCCAAGAACTTGCTCAGGGGAGGGAAGGCGTTGCCGACGTCCCATCCGGGGTTACGACCCTTCTAGAATCCCAGGATACGCACTGTGAAACGCGCCCTTGTAATCCAGAGCCGCAGAGGCACTTGCCGCGGGGGGTAATGAGGCGACCAGCCGGGGTGGTCTTGACGGAGTTTAGGAACGGAACGCGGAGAGACCTGGGGTTTGGGTCCGGGCCGTTTGGGGCAATTCGGAGCCAAGGTTCGAGATGCGTCTGGGAATGCGAAACTCGCCCAGCAGGTTGGCCGACCCGGCTGCGAAATGCGGCTGTGCGACATGACGGATTGGGATTAGCGATTGTAACGCCGGCTCTTGCACACGGCTACGGGGTGACGTTGAGCTCATGTTTGAGTGTTGGGGGCTGTTTGCCATCATGATGTCGAACGACAAGTCCAGATGTCAACGACCAGAGTTAACGAGGACTCACCAAGGCGAGTATTGGGTCCAAGAAGGGGTAAGGTTTGAAGAAGGCTGTGGCGAATCGATTACATGTACGTTGAGAGGCAAACCCCGGATGCGCAGAGATGGCAGAACTGCCGTCTGAGCCGTACAAGGTGATTGCAAACAATGCAAAGACCAAACGACAGGTGACTCGGGTCACAAACGAGGGAGTGAGAGAGCAGCTTCATTGGTTTTTTGTTCGCTCAGCTAAGATATGTACTAGAACTTGAAAATACGTCCCCATCCGCTTCTGACTTGACTCGGGAAGCAGGCGACCATTGAACCCACCCAACACACGAGGTACGCCCAACGCAACTAGATGTGTACACGCAACGCTCAGAGCAGGCCAAAGAACTTGAGCATGACAGGCTCGTTTGCGGGCGCATAGTGCCCCACGCCCTGACCAAAGTATCCCACCAGCTTCGACCCATCACCATAGTTGATCTGGTTGTACTGGGCTCCCGAGGGCGAGCCGACAGTGCCATTGTTGGTGTTGGTCAAGCCCAGCACGGCCGACCACTGCTTCAGCTGCTCGTATCCGCACTGGGGCCGGACCAGCGTGTCCGCCAGGCCATGAATGACCTGCATGCGCGGCCGCTTGCCCGCGTACCCGGGATACGCATTGCGGACGTACGCGGCCCACTGGTCGGGGGTGTGCTGCAGGCCCTGGGCGCACGTCTGGTTGCTGCCCATGGGCGTCGGCGGGGCGTTGCTGCCGGCGAGGCAGGCGAAGGCGACGCCCGAGTAGGCGGCGCCGGCCTCGAAGACCTCCGGGTACGAGCCCACCATGACGTTGGTCATCATGGCGCCCGAGGAGGCGCCCATGACGAAGACCTTGTCCTTGTTGCCGTTGAACTGGCTGAGCGTGAAGTTGATCATGCTGATGATGCCGGTCGCGTCGCCCGAGCCGCCGTGCGTCAGGGAGCCGGCGTTGTTGACGTCCCAGCAGTTGCTGTACTGGGTGGTCTGCGGGTAGATGACAATGAAGCCGTTGTCATTCGCATAGGACGAGAGCTTGTTGTCTCCGAAAAACTGCCGGGCCGAGCCGCCGCAAGGGTGAAGCTGGGGAATTCGGGGTCAGTAACTGATCTTGCTTTGCCCACCTCGTCGCGACAGAACTTACAGCCACAATGATAGCAGGGTTGCTTGCGAGCTTGACCGGGACGTAGATGAACATCTGGATCGACGTCGGGTTGTTGCCAAAGTTGGAAACCTGCTGGAGAGACCCGACCGGGACCGGGCTCGTGGGGGTCGCTACAGTCGACGTCCTCGTCGTCGTTGTCGTGATCTGAGCAGCCGTGGTCCGGGTTGAGGTTGAGGTTGAGGTCGGGCCACTACCACCGCCGCCGCATCCGGCACCCGGCGTGCACTGCGCATACCAGGGGTTCTGGGTGGTGCAGCAGCTCCCACTCGCGCAGTTTGTCGGCCCAGTCCATCCTATGCCACCACATTGTCCCCAGACACTCTGCTGGGCAAGGGCGCTGCCCGCCAAGAAGGCAAGAGAAAGGAGGGCTGAAGAAGGCATCATCGTCACGCGGCCTGGAAAACAAGGGAGAATGCGGAGCGGGATGTCCAGGAGACGAGTTCTGGGGAGGCAAAGGAGCAGGTATTTGAACAGTTGCCTCACTGAACTGACAAGACTAATGCGGCAACAGTTCTTGACGGGATCCGCTCCGGACTTCCTGTTGTTTTCGACGGCATAACAACATCTCGGTTCACTACCCGACCCAGTGACCAAGTGACGCAGTGTAGTATCGTCGGTTGGGGAAACCGTAAAACCTCCGGACGCTCCAGTCCGATCAACAAGAGGAGAGGGCAGGTGGAGTGAGCGCTCATGCCGACGACCAACCAGCCTGGCTGGCCATGAAACAAGCTCTTTTTGCGAGGGGATCGTCAAACCAGGTCCCTGGAGTGGCAAGACGATCCAGTCGTATTTTGGTCGGGGTCAGTCCGGGGGAGCCCTGTGCCTGTAATCCCGCGACGGCTAAATTGACGAGATGGTCCAATGGCCGGGAATCGAACTAATAAACATGCCTATGCCGAAAACCTGGTTGCATGTGCTCCCAAGCCTCTCGGCCCGCATCCGAGCACGTGGAAGCGGGTGCAATTGTCGACGAACTGGTGGCCAGATTGATTGTGCTCCCATTGACGCGCCTAGAGGACGACCAGGGTCGCGGCGCACCGAACCCTGCATGCAACCCAACTAGAACGGAGGCTCTTCCCCCGGTTTGGTTCCCGCTTAAACCCCCGCTGGGCAATCTTATATCGGCAGTTGCATACGGGACAACTGTCGGGAGGTCTGGCTCAGCGGCTCCCGAGTCGCGTTTGCCTCACTCGCTCTCCGGTGACAACCCTTGGGTTATTGATGGAGGAACTCACAATAGACAACGACGAGAGACATGGTCAGCCTGTGACGGATGACCGGACGGCTGTGAGGTAAGTAAGGTAGGTAGGTACTGTACCTCGCTGATTCAGTGTGAGATTTGGTGATGGGATCGTGCTGATGTTGTAACCATTTTGCCTCTAGCACGCCTCTTACCTCAGGACGTTCAATTGTTCGTAGCAGCCATGACGTACATACATACAGGGTATACCATCTCACGCTTCTTAAAATCATAGGACCGGTTGTAGCAGTAGCGGGCTGAGCGTCCGCTACACGATGGAGTCAGCATTACATCCATAGGTACCTTACCTATCAGCGCCATATCTGAAGTACGAAGAGATGTATTACCTGCCGCGACGAAGAACCATTTCTTTCGTTTGTAGCCGTGTCAACGCCGCTTTCCTAGGCCTAGGAATGAGAGCAGTGAATAATGCAAGCACATTTCGCCGGTCCTAGTCCTGGTTCTTATCCGCTACATCTCCACATGGTGTGGAGAAATTGGTCCCGAGAGCAACCGGGATGTACTTGGAATCGTTGTTTGCGCCCCGGGGGAAGCGGCCAGGGAATGTCTCAAGCATAGACAATGGACAGGAGCCTGGACAGCAGCACTCGTCTCGGCCTTGGGAGGGGTTGGGTGTGGGAGTTTGGGGGAGGAGTTGAGGAAAAAGCTGAGCGATGAAGATGGTGGAGGGGCAAAGAGGCAGGGAGTCAAGCAAAGAAACTCAAGTTTCAAAAAGAGTTCATTGCTTGCATGATAAACTTAAGTACAAGTCAGATTGTCGTTGAAGTTAAGTGACGGAGGGGACATGGCAAGGACCGCAATGACAGAGACGGTTAATATGGGAGAAACTTGTCTGAATCTCACTTCAAGAAGTATAGCTGCTGGTTGAGAACCTGAGCGGTATAAGACTTAGCACATCCCTCCCAGAATCGAGTGGAACGGTTGAAGTCTAAGACCGTTATGCAGGAGCCTCCGTCCGGTGTGATAGACTCAACTTTCAGGGTGCAGTGAAAGACAGTAAAATGAGCGCTGCGACTGCTTCCACTGAAAATCGCTTCATTGATTGAACTCTCGTGTTCTGTTGCCGCCGACTTGGCCCACAGCCTGGCCAGCGCCAATCGCAGAAGGTAAGCTGGTAGGGAGGTACTGTTTTGAGCCCAACGGGTATTGCGAAGGCCTTCTGAGAGCCCAATGATCTTCTCGGCGGGGAGACAGCCCTCCGAGTCTGCCTCGCCGTTCCAACGGCAAGCTGCTGCGCCTGTGATTTGCCAGGACTGCAGCCTCACAACACACCGCGAGTCCCTGGCACCCCAAAAGTCTTCCCCATCACACCGCCCCAGAAATCAGTTTCCCGACGCAAACTTCCTTTCAACATCCCCTCTCACACTTCCAGTTGACACTATCTAATGGATCCAGTGAGTGCAGGCTCCGGCGTCCTGGCCTTCGTCGTGCTTGCTCTCAAGTCGGCCAAAGTCATTCACGCGGTGCTTTCAGCGGTGAAGGATGGACCCCAGAGTCTTCACCATCTCATTGGCGACATCGCCCTTTTGCAGGGCATCCTGGAGCGCCTGTCGAGCCTGCAGCCTGAATCGATCAACAACGGCGATGCGAGAGCTTTGGAGTCGGCCGCGAGCCGATGCGCCGACGACGTGGCCCACATCGAGGCAAAGCTCCAACGCCTGAGCGTACGACCAACCGACAGACACGTCGGCAGGCTCTGGAAGCGACTGGTCACGGCCGTCAGCGAGAAGGATCTGATGCAAATGCAGGGCCTCATTCGAGGCCATTTCACGATGCTCCAGGCCCAGCTGGGTCTGTCGCAGAGCAGTCAGTTGTCCCAGGCGCTCGACCATCTCAAGGCGCTCCAGGAGCAAGTGGCAGCGCTCGGCAACAGCCCAGCCTCGGCGACTGTCACTGCCCAACCAGCCTGTCAAACCACGGACGCGAATGCGACCGGCGATCCCCCGGGAGTCCCCGCGATCGACCTAGAGCTCGAGCAACGGCTCTCCCGACTCGTGGAATACATTGGCGAGAAAGAGAGCATGGTTGCATCAGAGGATGCTCAACAAATGATCGATGATGTTGAGGCTCTCCTGCAAGTGGCTGAGAGGGAAGAGTCCAAACCCGAGAACCAGTTCTGTGGCCGATGTGGATCTGAGCTGAATGTCTCCGGGGAGTTGAAGCTCATCCGCAGGCTTATTGCCGCAGCGCCTACACTATCCTTCAACGCAACCGGTATGCCCCTCATTCAACTAAACCTATCTCGATCTAACACGACGCAGGTCCACCTCAAGTCGTCTCCTTGGACGAACCGGGGATGACAGTGTCCCAGGATCGGAAACGCAAGGAGCTCGAAATCTCCGGCGGCAATCGCTTGGCTCTCCAAGTCAACCGCAGAAAGAAGCGACGTCGTGACGATCCCAGCTACACAGGTACACAGGACTTTATTGCCAGGGTCGTGGTTAAACTTGCAACAAAATCGTCGAGGCTGGTCATCTCCGTAAACCAAGCGCAGTTCTCGGCGGCAGGCAGCTTTTTGTCGATTCCGAGACTGGCGATCCACAACATCGTTCCCAGCCACTCGCCGATATTTGAACTGGCAAGAGAGGGAAAGCTCCAAAGCATTCTTGAACTCGTCGGAAACGGCCAAGCGAGTCCTCATGATCGAGACGAGCACGGTTGGTCACTGTTGCATGTAAGTCCTGCACATGATACGTTCCCCACGTTGTTTCCATATTTGCAGGACTGCTGACACGCCTGTTTGACTAGTACGGAGTTAAACATGGGCAGCTGGCGGTCTGCAAGTTTGCGATTGAGTCCGGTCTTGATGTTGATGAGGTTGCGAGGAACAACTGGAAGCCAAACACAGGACTGGAGTATGCCTAACTCATGGGTTTCACTGCAAGCAATTTTGCGGCGCGAACATGATCATGATTCTAACAAATGATTTCGCCACAGGGTTACTCCGCTACATCTTGCGCTTGGCGTTGACACTGGAGTTGCTCGAACTCTCTTGCAAGCCGGCGCTGATCCGACTCTCGAGATTCGCAGGTGGACGCCGTTTCTCTTCTGCGCGGTAGACCTCAATTGGGTAGGAAGGTTACATCCCTGAAACCCAAACATAACTAACAGTCTCCCAGCGCGCTGAACATTTGCGGCAAATTTTTGCCCTCGCCGCACACTTTGTCACCCTGCAGGACCGAAACCACATGGGTCTGACACCGTTTCTGAACGCCTGTACAACAGGCAGTGAAGTGAAGGATCCCAACAATCCTTTCAAGTCCCTGAAGAATATCAATACCTTGAGTCTTTTTCTCGAGAACGGGGCCTCCGTTCAAGAGCGAGGGGACGATGGGTCAACATGCCTGCACCAATTCTTCACCAACGACATCAGACCTCCGTCCGAGGAAGATTGGCATGATTCACTGAAATTTCTCATCGACAAAGGAGCCGATGTTTACGCAGAAGACAAGAGCGGGCGCTCCGTCTCTCATTATGCCTATTCTCGCAGCTGCCGGGACGAAGACGGTTGGTCCTACCCGGGTGACCTTTGGGATGCCGTTCTGGATGCCTGCGGCTACGACATTCGAGAGTTCAGAGAGGGATATCCACGGACTGCGGGATATACGACGTGGTACAAGCGAAGCGACTTCGAGGCACTGTGGAAGGAGCGTGAAGATCGATGCCCCTACTGGGACGATGCAGTTTGGTTTAGCCCCCTGGGCGAGAGGGGAAGTAGTGATGAATCTGAGTCGATCTGTTGCTGTTACAGGGAAAGTTGCCCTTTCCGATTCGATTCAGACGAGGTTTTCAGCGATGAATCCGGTGATATGGAACTCGATCTCGATCAGGGCGTTGAGGATGAGGAGAAGGAGGATGAGGGGTCCGAAGATGACGGGGAGGGAGAGGAGAGCAGCAGTGAGGATGACCAGGAAGATCAGGAAGACCAGGAAGATCAGGAAGACCAGGAAGACCAGGAAGACGAGGGGGATCAGGGCGACGACATGCCGCGGGAGCGATTACTTCCCTCGCAGGAGTGGATGTTGGAGAGGGACCCCCCTCTCACACCATCCTGCAGCTTCGAGTCCGAGATACCCGACGCACTCTCTGCCGGGGTTGGTGAACCATTCAGCTGGGTTCCTAATGAGGCAGCACAGGTGTACTCGTGGGATAGAGCAGTTGGGTATGGTGGAGCCCTCGACAAACCCTGGCTGGACAACGAGCTCTGAACGCTTAGAAATTGAGAGACCAATTGATCTCTATGTTTTGAGATAGTTTCATACCACAGAGTCAAGGAATGCCTCAGTCTACAATGATACGACGCCTGCAGTAAGAGGGATGACAACGCGACAACAGGCATGGAGTGCGATCAGCTTAGGCCTGGGCAGGGGTTCTGCTGCTGCCAGAGGTCAGAAGCTGTGGTGGGTCGTGGGTTTTAACGATCGACAGAAACTCGGCTGTAATGTAGAATATGCCCCCGAGGAGGCGTATCTGTCTACGTTGCCGTAGTCTCCGGTATACTGCTCCTTGATATTTCTTGCCCAATTCTTCTGGATCCTACTAAGATATCACAAGTGTGCTATTACAAACAATGTTTCAAACCCCATCCGACAAGCTGCCCACAGCCAGGGACTGCCAAACCCCCCGAGCTCCTTTCCAGTTCCAGTCACCTCCCTCTCTCACACCGAGCACCCGGTTGTAATAACTTCCTAACAAATAAATGAGCGCCACCGATCGGTTCGTAGCCCATCCACGCCCCTCTCGCCATCGCCCACACTGTGGCGATGACAAAAAAGCCGCGCCCGTGACCTTGCTGTTTCCACCAGCCCTACAGCATACTACAGCTGCCTCTGCTCTTGTTGTCTCCCCTGGTCTTGCTGGCTCCCCTGCTTCTTCCCCTGTTGCTGCCTCACCTGCGATGGCTCTCCCTGTTGTTGCTTCTCCTGAATCTGTTGTCGTTGCGGGGCCTTCTTCTGCTGTTGCTGCCCAAGTTGCTGCCCAAGTTGCTGCCCAAGTTGCTGCCCAGACTGTTGCGCTTGCTGTGCTTGCTGTCCTTGCTATTGGTGTTGATGTTGGTGCTGCTGTTGCTGTTGCTGTGGTACCTTCTCGCTTTGCACTGATGGCGGTACTGGTTTACCGCCCGGCTCCTGCCGCCGCAGGGGAATTCTTGAACTTGGTTGCGCAAGGAGGGGCTTGTCTTGCGGTGGCCGGGGTTTCTGTTGTGCTGAAGGCCGGTTTTGGGGTTGCTGCCGAGACGGATCCGGCATCCTGTTGCTTTGGTTGCTGTCCCGCCAGATCGGGAGCGGGGTCTGTGGAGGTAAGTAGGGTACCGGCTTGGGCTTCCGCATCCCATTTCCTTTCTCCTGGTGTTGTGCCTGTGGGGGCTGCATGCTGCCATGATTCTGCTGCGGGACCTGGCCGTGCTTTTGGGGCTGCGGCAATCGTGAAGACTTGGCCTGCTGTGGAAGTTTTCTGGGAATGCTGTCTTGATCCTGTTGCCGCTGCTGCATCTTTTTATGGTCTCCGTGTGGTGAGATGTCACCCCTCTGCCGCAAGGCCTGTGCAGGCGCTTTCCCCGACTGTTTAGCATGGCTGCTCCCTTGACCCCGTCCGGGTTGTTGGTGTTGCTTTTCTTGCGACCCCGAGCCGCCTGGGCCACAATTGGAGGAACCATGGAGGTGGAAGTTGAGCGGCGAGGCGCTCAACCAAAACGCATTCATGCCCTTCCAATCCGAAAGTGGCACCGGGTTCTCTGGCCGCTTGATAAAGGAGTCGGGGTTGGTGTGCAAGCATTTAAAAGCAGTGGGTCTTCCGTCGTGACCAAGCATGCTGGAAAACATGGGGGGCAAGACGCCGAGGGCAACGGTCGCTGACACTCGTCGATAGAACGCTTCTGGTTTCGTAAGGCCTAGTCCGTCCGGTTCGGTATATGGAACCTTTGAACCGAGAAGTCTGAACTTCGTGGTCCATGAGCTGGCGTCGCTCTTGAGATCCCTCGGGCTCCAGACCCCGAGGGCCGCACCAATCGTCATGGCAAAAGACCAGATGTCGCAGGCCTGACTAGGCAGGGCGCGACCAAAGCAGAGTTCTGGGGCCATGAAGAAAGGTGTGCCTACCGGTATCTTGTCTGCGCCATGGCCATCCGCTTGGACTTTGGGCATGGCAAGACCAAAATCCCCCAGATAAAAGTTTGGCAGGGTGTCTCCTATGGTGTGGTCGAACAAGATATTGTCGGGTTTGATGTCCAGGTGCATGAGTTTTTTAGCGTGCAGATACGCGATTGCTGAGGCCATCTGCTTGACCATCTTGGCCATCCATTTGGCGGGCGGTTGCAGCGGCGATGCGGTGTGGGAACAAGACTCGGATATGAGACTCAGCAAATTGCCTTCGTAGAGTTTGTAGAAGATCTGAAGCGATCCGCTGGTTCGACTGTATTGATACGTTTCATAGTGCACAATATTGGCCTGGTGAGATTGCCATGAAAGAGTCAGCACTTGGGATTCAGCGTCATTCGAAAGTCCAGGTAGTGGCTCGAGGAACTCACATGCGAGATCGTGGCCATGTTCTCAACCTCCTGGATAAGAGAGGCCTTCACACTCTCAATAACTCCCTTTCTCGCAAAGTCGTATCCTTTTGCGTGACCAATCTCTTTCCGCTTGACTTGCATGGTGGTGTTGATCTCCTTGACAGCCCAGAGCTCGCCGGAGCTGAGGTCGACGACCTTCCACACAACGCCGAACCCCCCAGAGCCAAGTTGTTGATACTTGTGAATGGACTTGTACGGCACGGATTTTGATGCGACCGAAGGGGTATGATGGCTGCGTAGCTCCATCGAGTGAAGGCCTGGCGGTTCGAGGTTTGCCAAGGGCGGCGTGAGGTTCATGCCCGGAACTGCCAGGCTCCGTGCCCGTGCGGCCAGGTAGGCCTGGGAATACTCGTTTTTGGTCACCGGGTCCGGGAACCATTTAAGTTTGAAGCAGGTGTTGGTACCAAAGGTGATGTAGATGGGGCGTGTAGTCCTGGGAATCACCCGTTGGCGTGGTCCTCTTTCGGGCGATCCATGGAGAGCGTAGAGAGTCGTCTCTTCGGGGTTGGCGTTGTCCACGGCAATGCGGACGAGAGGGGGTGACAGGTCTCGGAGTATGAGCTCTCCAGATTCAGCAAGGAAGAAGAAGAAGTGGTCATCTCCATAGTTTTGGTAAAAGCCGTTGCTGGCGGCGAGAGCGCTGGTTTCTCCCGATGCTGCTCGTCCTCGCCTCGGGTGTGGGAAACTTGGAAGCCTGACATCGTTGTTTTCGTGTCGCCCAAACGTCACGAGCGTCCCAGGCGTCTTTGTGTAATGGTCGGGACCAAAAACGAGGTGCTCTTCATCCCGGGAACTCCAGGCATGGTATGCCGTGTTGCTGTTGTTCTCGACGACACATCGCGCGTCCTCGTTCATCGGAATCAAGCCGAAAAGGAGCTTCACAGTAAGGGTCATGGTGACAAATGACAAGGTAGGTGACACTATCGGCAAGGTGGGAGAGCTGGAAACGGCGCGGGGCTGAGCAAGACGAGCCGAAGAGAAAGACAAGAGAAAGACATCTCAGGGCTGTGGATGACGACGGCACGAGCTCGCCTCGTTACCACGATCCTTGCCATGGCCTTTAATGCTTGACATGCAGTAAAAGAGGCACCGAGACTTCCAGACTTAGATAATCCAAAATTTCTAATTCTCCACACGCAGTTCAAGTGCTTCATTCAAGTGACAACGAGGGGCCTCTGTCCAAAAATAGCGCGGCATGGTCGAGGACCACCTGCGACCATGTATTAGGTAGATGGTCACCATTTCTGAGGCTGTTGAAGGCCTGTCGTTTGGTTTCAGCGTCCATACTTTCAAACCCTCAGTTTGTCTCAAAGGCCCCAACCACATGCCGCATTGCCAAGTGCGGCCACATGCAGGGCCGTGGTTGTCGCCATCGTCTTGGACGCCGCGCCTGGTCCGGGTCGAAACACGCAGGAAACACGGGCTCGAGGTGCAAGGGGGCGGCAGCATCTACTTTCAGTGTTGGCCCGGTTTACTGTAGCGGCGGCCTACTGCATGCGGGCGGTGGCATTGCCACGATAATGTTGGCCCTGAGGGTGCTGGTCCTGGTCGTGTTGGTTCCAGTCATGTGGCACTCCCGCGGCAGTTGGCCCGACGGCAGACCAGAGTCTCCGATTCGCCCATTGCGACGCACCACCTGCAGGCGCTTCCAGTGGCAGTCCGTTGTTTGCTCGTCCCCCCGTTGATTGAGTGCTGATTTTGTTTGTGTGGTTTCCGTTTCGACCAGACACTCCTGAGCACGCCAGACGTCTTGAGCCTCGACTCATCCCTTACAATCTGCCTTGCTCTTGACTGGGGCCGGGAAAATGGCGCAACCACAATTGACAAAAGATGCTATTGACGGGACGGGAATGTGCACCCTGACGCGGGGCAACCTCCCGAGATACTTGCCCGAGGTAGACTCATCCCGGTGATCGAGCACACGATGCCGGTCAGGGCGCCCGGCTGGATACCACACCCATCCATGTACCGACCAGGCCGCGCACCAGAAATTGAAATATATGCAGATTCTGACGAGTTCCGTAATGCCGAGGGACACCGTTTTCCATTTGGCCTGGACTCCGGCCATCAAAACGAGACCTTAGGTTCAATCGGCTCTCCAGAGCAGGAACCGCCAGCGAGCGTCCCAGTCGCTGACGCACACTCGCCCGTAGATCCGCCCGCCGAGTACTCGATGAATTTCCCTTACGAGGACTGTCACGCCCCTGCCATTGAGGATTCGGCTGATCCTCCCGCTGACAACCGTCGCGAGCTTGCTACCGCACCCTCCCCGTCCC
>Ga0247823_10001993_pt1 | contig 16867 bp, 7 predicted proteins | sample 13C_PalmiticAcid_2_FD_192426 | JGI IMG/M metagenome (GOLD analysis project Ga0247823, IMG submission 192426) | Soil microbial communities from agricultural site in Penn Yan, New York, United States - 13C_PalmiticAcid_Day30 | ecosystem: Environmental > Terrestrial > Soil > Agricultural land...
TGCACACCATCCCCGTCCAGTTGTTGGCGTACCACACCGCGCTGGCGCGAGGGACGGACGTGGACAAGCCACGGAACCTAGCGAAGTCGGTGACGGTGGAATGATCAGCAACAAGGGCCGCGAAAGCTGGTATGAGCTAATAGTTGGTCCAACTAGGTATTAGTTGGTCCAACTCCAGCTGTCAGTGAGGCAATAGAACTTCCAACTGGCTTTCGTAGTCGATTTCCTGGCGAGGCGTGAACCCAGGACGAGTGCGATTCGGTGACGACCTTGCAAGTACTTCACCCGCGGCGAAGCGCAAGGCAGTCAGGAGGCTGACCGCAGCGTCCACCAAGAGCACCAACTGACCTGACTATAGGCAACGTTAGTACTTCGAGTCGTCCAGTTCGTTTGCCCGTCCCGGGTAGTAGCTTACATCGAGAGAAGGGTTAAGCAGGATGACCGCAGTCGTGTGCCAGTAGCGGGTGGGTTGGCTACCGTAGCCTCCTTCGCGGCGGCGCAAGCGAACGAGCAATAGCAAGTCCGTTCCACGGGCTTCCAGATATGAACGCACGAAGTCGGTGCGGCACCACAAGCGCGAGCCTTCGCTCGCACTTTCCTCATGGCGGGCAGACTCGATCCAGGCATCGGCCCGCAATACGGTCTCGCCTGTGGCGCTCTCCCAAGTTCGGTCGAAGGGATCGGCAGATCGCAGGTTGCCGAACATGGTCGCGTCTTGGCTCAACCGCGAGCGCCGCACCGCACCACCGGCACCCAAGGCGTCCGTCTCGTCCAGGTGCGAATAGGTTTCCTTGCGCACGATCCACGGCACGTAGGGCGCATCGCGCTTCGAGGCCGAGCCGTCGTCCTCGTACACCTCCAGCTGCGGCAGGTAGGCCTGGAAGGGGCCTTGCGCGGCCACGTCCTTGGCCAACGCAACGCTCTTGTTCCGCGGCGCCAGCGCCGACATTACCCGGATCTCCACGCCTTCGTTGGAGTGCCAGCTGCCGTCGACGATGAGCCAGTCTCCGACCGAATCACCGATGCCGAGTAACGCCTGCAGTACAGCCGGGTCCGCCGTGAGGTCCACGGAAGATTCGCCTGCGACCGTTAGCGAGACCCACGTGTCCAGGGGCTGGACGTCCGTGCCGTCCGCCAACCACAAACCGTCCGGGTGAGTAACGATCTCGCGCGACAGCCAATCGGCCCAAGGGTCGTCCACCTCGTAACCAGGCCAAACCACCGGGTGCCCGACGAGCAGATCCCCGGCCACAGAGAACAAGGCGTGCCAGGCCAGCTGCTCGCCGTAACTCTGGTACTCAGCGTCGATGCCGCGCGAGTAGTGGTCACGCCCCGGCCGCGATCGTCCTTTCCGATCGCTCATGTAAGCGATGTCGGCGTCGTGTTGACGCACCTTGGCGACGACGGCATCGATCGTTTCCCAGTGCGGCCGCCAGAACAGGCTCGCCAAAGGCGCAATGTCGTCCTTGCTAAAGTCGTAATCCAGGTGCAGTTCGGGCAGAGATTCGGCCATGCCCTCGGGACGCATTGGGGAGAAGCCGTTACGGTAGTAATTCTTTTCCTTCCTGATCGCGAAGCTAGAACGGTTGACGCGCTGCAGTTCCTGGATGCGTACTTTGGGCAGGCGTACCTGACCGGCATCCACGCAAGCCTGCAATGCCTGCGCCGCGAAATGCCGTCGAAGCACATGGCGGTCCGCGGAGTCGAACGCGACCGCCTCCAGAAACTCAGCGTGTCGAGCAATTGCCTTCGGGGCCTCCAGCGCGATGCGCGCCATCGCGATCAGTAGCCACAGCTGGGCGTGGAGGTAAAAGAACGGCAACTCCGGCGCGTGGAAGGGCGCAGCGTCCCGGCGCCGGTACTTCGCCACGGCCGCATCCAGTACCTCGGCGCGTCCCAAGCGGACGGCGGTGCGCAGGCTATGGGCGGCCAACCACCGCTGCCGCGTGACCGGCGATCCAAGCTGGAACCAGATCATTCCCGCGGTCGCCTCAACTGCATCTCCGATGAAGCTCAGCGACTCCTGCCACGCACCGTCCTCGGTATTGGACGCCAGTTTCGCGGGTCCGCTCTGGAGCAGGCGCGTCAGCGCCGCCTCGCCCACACCAGACGTGGTTTGCGCATTGAACTCCGAGGCGAAGTTGAGCCACACCGAGGCGGGGACCGGCATCTTGGGGCGGGTGAACTCGTGGATCAGGAGCATCAACACTTCGCGACGCTCGAGCCCGCAGATCTCCTCGAGGGCTCGGACATGAGAAACCGACAAGTACTCGTAGGAGATGTACTCGTTTGCGTTCACGCGTGCGACGACCGGCGCGCACGCCTTCAGCGCGTCAGTCACCGCAAGGGAGGACTCCGCCCATTGTTCCTTGCAGGTACGAAGCTCGTGCTCCTTCTCATAGAGGGTCAGTAGTTCGAGCCGCGCAATGAGCGCGAGATAGCGAGGCCATTCCTGGAAGGCCACCCTCCGTCGCAGCGACTCGAGTACATCACCCGAGAACTGCATGTTCGGCCGATGATTACGGGCCGCATCGAGAACTCGCCCCACGGCGACTTCATCGAGCGGATCAACACCATCGGCGAGATTAAGGATCTCCGCTTTCGCTGCGGCCTGTTCAGCTTCCCAGGTCCGCGGTGAGGGTTCGGATCCGTGGGGCCGCCAGTTCGCGCGCGTGTTGTAGTCATCGCGCTTCACTTCGATCCGGTCCGCCGCCGCGTCTAGGTATTGACGCTCCCACGCGTTCCCGCCCAGCACCGCGTCGGCAAACCGGGCGAGTGCGCGAGGCGTGTCCGACCCCAGTGAGCCGGGGTTGTTCTGCAGGTACTGCGTGACGAGCTCGGTGACCACGCCCGGGTTGCGTGCGGACGACTTGTTTTCGAAGGTGGCAACTAGCTGCGTCGTCCCGCATACGTACAGCTCGGCCGGGTTGGACAGTCGCAGCAGCGTCGTCGCGAGCGCAGCGTCGAGCTTGTCGTCTTGGACCAGGGCCCGCACGTACGGCAACAGCGTGTAGTCCAACGAGATCCGACAGCGGTCCTGCCATCGCGCCAGCTTGGCCAGCCCGGCTAGGCCGGCCGCCCTGCTCATTGCGGCGCCATAGGAGCCCCATCCAAACTTCTGCTCTTCGCCCAGGTTGAGCTCACAAATGTTGGACAGGGTGTGACTCTCGCGCTGACCGAGGCCGTCGCCCGTCAACGCGCCGGCGAAGTGCATCAACCCCTCGACGAACTGGTAGTCGCCCGAGCCGATCGCGTCCATCTGCTCGAGCCCTTTGCGGAAGTACACCACCGCTTCGGCGGGGCTGGCCGACGCGATCGCCTGGCCGAGTCGGGCGAAACACTTCGCGCGGTCAGCGACGTCCTGCTCCTTCTCAGTGGCCGCGCCCACCTTGATCGCCAACGCTCCGGCCATCGCGTGAAACGCCGGCCGGGACGCCAGCAGGGCGACGATCCCGATCAGGCTGGACAAGGGCGTGCTGTCTGGCTCGCTGGCCGCATTGATGTAGTCGGCCACCTCCCCGGCAGGAAATGCATCGTTCGCCGCCAGGGCCACCGCCAGCAACCGCTCGCCGACCGCGTTGTACTGCTGTTGCGCCGAACGCCCCCCCGAGTGGTAATCCGAGGTGTTGCGCAGCGCTATCCAGTGCGCCGTCAGCGGCGCCAAGGTCGGCGCGGTAGAGTCTGCACCGACAATGGACTGCGCGAAGTGGCGCGCCATCTCGAGCCACCGCGACAGTCGCTGGGTGATGAACTGCTGCGCCGAAGAGTTATGGCTGTAGTGATGGCGCGAATCTTCCTTGGCGTCGCGGGCGGCCTTGGCCTTCGCCTGATAGTCCGCGTCCAGGGCGTCCTTCAGGGACTTGATGAACTCCGCGTCCGGCAGGTCGGAGGGCAACGTCGCCGCGAGCTCGGCAAGCTCCCGCGGCAGCAGGTGTTGGGGGCCAATCGGCGTGCCGGCCGCGCAGCAGGTGATGACCTGCCGTGCGATATAGGTGACGATCTCACCCGTCCAGTACCCGTCCATGAACACATACAGGCTCGGCGGAGCCAGGGGCAGCGCCGCGAGGATCGAAGTCGCCTGCGCGGGCGTCGCCATGCGCACCGCCTTCGCCGCGGCCTCCACCATGCACCGCACAAGAGCGCGTTCGTCGGGTCCGTAGCGCTCCCGAAGCTTCACCGGACCGTTCGCCGTGCACGTTGAAGCGAGCGACTCAAGGTGGGTGCGCTGTTGCTCCGGGTTCCCGGTTGAGAACCGGGTCGCCGCGGCGATTGAGCCGATGGAGGTCAATTCGTCGACGCACGCCTGAATCACATCTGGCTGGAGGAGGCGGGCTGCCTCGGGCCGTCGCGCCAGCTCGAACATTGCCTCGGCGACGTCATACCCGTACTCGGTGCTGACCCAGCCTGACAGATCACGGGCCGCGGCCTTACCATCGCCCTTGAGCAGGTGACAAAAGGGGAGCGCCGCCATGTCCAGCACCGTCGGGCGCGCGCGGTCATGGTGGTCGCCCTTCTGGTTGAAATAGTGCTCCCGCCATTCGAAGACCCACTGAGCATGCCAAATTGCCTCGGCGGGCTCGCCCATCAGCGCATGCGCGATCGCCAAGCGGGCATGGCGGGACCCGGGCCACTTCGTCCGCGCATCGAACATGCGCCGCAGCGAATCCGGATCGGCCGATGCGACCACCAGATCGGGGTAGTCAAGCAGGTACATCGTTCCCCGCTGGTCCATTGCCGCCAAGGTCGACAACTCGACCAGCAAAGGCACGAGGCGGTCGAGATCGTTGACGCGAACGGCGTGCGCCACCGCAGCGCGCAACCGCGCATGGCGAATCGCCTGCTGGCCCACGGTGCTGGTGATGCTCGCCGGCAGACGCTCGTCGAAGGCAAGCTGGAAGAGCTTCTCGCCATCTTCGAGCTGGAGCAGCAAGTTGGGGAGCGTGGTGGCGGCGTAGACCGACTCGGCCTGCATGTTGAGCAGGTTGGTCGCCAGTTGGTGCAGAGGCGCAGCGTCACCGGCGTACTCCCGCCGAATTAGCGTTTCCGTGGGCTCGTCGCGGAACATAAGGCCGTGCTTGGTCTGCTCCAGTAGCGGCGACAGGTCCGCGGCGAAGCTGACGACCGCACCTTCGGGCATACCGTTGACCTGGGCGAACTCCTTGAGCGGGACCGGCGGGGGCAACGTGGCCAAGCCCGCGAGGAAGGCGCGAATGTTCCGCTCAGCGTTGCCCAGCGTGCGTGCCTGCACCAAGGCCTGGTCGATGCGGTGCTGGATGAGATCGTCCAGGGCGATGGGCTTGTCGATCTCGCTCGGCGCGAGCAGGCCCGGTTCCGCCGCTAGGTGCTCCAGCACACGGGCGTTGCCCTGAGATCGGGCCTGCCCCACTTGGACCATTACTTCGGTCAGCTTGGTCACGCGCGTGCGCAGAAAAGCCCGTGTCTCCTGGTCGACGAAGGGCTGCAGCTCAAGTTCATCAGCGGAGATTTCGCCGGTCGCGGCGAGCCGCCGATGGGTTCGGGCGCTGACCACGACCTGCAGGCCAGCAATCGGATCGCCATGTTCCAGGCTCTGCAGCAACAGGCGCGGGAACGATTCCTGGTTGCGATCGCGGGCGATCTCGCTGGCGTTGTCGATCGCGTCGAGCAGCAGGACCAATTGCCGGTCCACCGAACCGCGGCGCAATGTCGCGACCGCTTGTTCCAGGCGAGTGCGGAAGGCGCGAAGGATGTCCTCACTGTGGCTGGTTGAGGGCAGCAAGGGATCGCACAGGCCTCGACAGGCGAGTTCGTTGGCTATGTGCACCAAGCCACGGCTCGGCAGGTGCCTGCCGTCGTGCGGTGCGCGGTACTGACCCATCCCGAAGCAGTCAAAGAGGATCGTCTCGTGCTGGTCACCCAGGCGAGCTGCCAACGAGTTCATGAAGACCGTCTTTCCGAAGCCGCCTTCGGCATGCACGACGAGCGGTCGGGTCAGCTGCGCAATGCGGTTGACGGTCTCCTCTAGCTGCACACGATCGACAACCTTCCCTATTGGCGGAAAGCTTGCTGGTGCGGGAAGCAGGTCCCTGTCGTCGGACAGGTGTAGCGCAGCCAGGACGTCCGTGCGCACGATGACGTTGCGGTGCTGCTTGACCAAACCGGCCTTGTCGCGGGCCATGTCACGGATGTCCGCGAGCCGGCGGCGGGCCATGCGGTCGCTAGCGTCCGACCAGTCCACCAGCGTGAGCGCGAGCTGTTGCTTGTTCTCGCGGAGATCACCCGTGAGGCCGATCATTTCCAGACGTGCGGCAAACTCGGCGAGGTCCTTGCCGGTCAGCTTGCAGGCGGTCGCCACCTGCTTCGCCTGAGCTTTCGCCTCGCCCTTGAGCGGACTCCGCGCCGCCAGCCCTTTGATGGCGTCGGCCAGCGCTGGCTCGATCGGCCGGTTAGTGACCAGCTCGAAGCGCAATTTCTCCCGAGCCTTCTCGGTACCAAGCAACGTCTTGCAGGCCCGATACGTGCGCGCGAACTTGGCGATCGTCTTCTTGGCGTCGGCCGCACGAAAGGGTTTGTGTTCGGCCGCCTTGGAGTACTTCACCTGAACCGCTACCACGCGCTTTGCGTGCTGGAGGTTGGCACTGCGTCCGAAATACAGGACCGCGTCGGCGATCTCGTTGCCTTCGTTCGAGACACCGCTTTGGTCTTCGTTGGCGAAGCCTTCAACGGCGATGCCGACCAGCTCGTCCCGGGGCAGCAGCAAGCCCAGACACTTGCGAGCGACCCACGCTTCGTGGAACTCGTGGCCGTCGCGGGAGGCCCTGACAGAGTCCACCACCGGGCGTGTCCGAGGCTTCGCTTTTGTCTTGGCCTTGGGGGGCGACTTGGACTTCGGCGCGGCCTTCGGCCGGTTCGAACTCTTGTGCATCGCCGTGGACTTCTGATTCGCCCTCGCCATTACCTGTTCCCCCCCGAGACCCCCTGCAAGGATACCGGGGCGGCACCGGCCAGGAGTGGCATGAAGGAGTGAACCGGATGCTAGGAGCTTAGCGTCATGGGCCGTCCGCTCCTCAAACCGGTTGAAAGAGACTATTCAAGTGGCCGGCGGGGTCGTTGCGCCTGCGTTCCGATTGCCCGGGTCCAAGCCAGAAGCAGGATGACCTTCTGGGAGCGTTTCACCTCCCGCCGCGATGGCACTGCGACTACCTGCGGTAGCTGCCTGAGGAGGTTAACGAGGCGGTGAGCCTAGATTTCTAGTCGCCCTTCGCCTGCCATAAGAATAATTGGAGCTGTTGATCGCCGAGCTGGGAGCGATAAGGCGTGCCGGCGCGCGCGAAGCCGAGTCGCCTGAGAGTTGCATGCATCGCGACGTTATCGACTCTGGACGTAGCGAATACGCCTCTCCCGTCGCTCTTGCTCAGTGCTTCGGAAGATACGGCATGGGAATACTTCCTTCCCCGAGCAAACGGAGAGACATAAACCCACCCCAGCTCAAATGGGTAGTGCGCGACCGCGATCTCCACATCAGCGGATATTGAAACGCGAGTCCGGTACGCGAGCGCCGGCGACTTCAATGCGGCTATGGCGGCGGGCCTCCCTGCCTCGCGCAGGAGCACCAGAGCCCGCGCCGACATGAGTCGACTGCGGAGGCCCCGTGGGTCGACCTCACCGCCCTCCCGGATGGCTTGTTCGAACTCGTCAACCTCTTTGGGCGAGAATTCCCCTGGCGGCCTAGACTCAATCGTGGACAGCATGGGAGTCTCCGCAAGGGTGTTCAAAAGCCATCCCTAATTGTAGATGACAACGCCGGCATCAGCCCTGCCTCCCAACACACCTTGCTAGGTGGCGGAGGCGATCGGGCTCAGGGATGGTGGCGCCCAAAGTTGGACCCAACCACGGCGGATTGGGAGCCTAGGTTAGCGTCATTGGAAGGATGTTCCACGCGGAGTCAATTTTGTTCCACGACCAGGCATGGGACAATCTGCGTCCGCTTCCTGACCGATAGGGGTCAGGGTGTAGGTCCGGAAGCCGCCCTTGCATGAATGCTGTTGAGATCGAACAAGCAGTATCAGACCTAGCCGCACAAGCGTTTGATGGCGCGGAGTTCCCGTTCCAGTTTCTCGAAGCGTTTGGGAACAAGGCGGTCACCATCGCGCGGCTCCGAAGGCGCGATAGCAACGCTTCCGACCTACCGGGCGGCGTGTTGCAGCGCAACCACATCCACATTGCCGTGGCCGAGCCCGGCCAGGTGGGGCCGACCCTCGCCGCCTTAAAGGCCAGCGCCAAGACCGTGCAGGCCAAGGCCAAGTTCATCCTGGCCACCGACGGCACCACGCTGGAAGCTGAGGAACTGGCCACAGGCGACGCCATTGCCTGCGAGTTCCCCCGGTTCCCCGACCACTTCGGCTTCTTCTTGCCGTTGGCCGGCATCTCCACGATCAAGGAGATCAAGGACAACCCCATCGACGTTCGGGCTACCGGACGCCTGAACAAGTTGTACGTCGAGCTGCTACGCGAGAACCCGGACTGGGCGACCACGAAGCGCCGCCCGGACATGAACCACTTCATGGCCCGGTTGATCTTCTGTTTCTTTGCCGAGGACACGGACATCTTCCCCGGTGCCACGCTGTTCACGACCACCGTGGACCAGATGACGCAGCCCGATGGATCCAATGTCCATGAGGTGCTGGGCACGATCTTCCGCTCCATGAACACCAAGACGGAAGACAGGGCGGCCGCGGGTATTCCGCGCTGGGCCGTCGAATTCCCCTACGTAAACGGCGGGTTGTTCTCCGGAAATACGGATGTGCCGAAGTTCACCCGCACGGCGCGCTCCTACCTTTATCAGGCCGGAAAACTGGACTGGAAGGAAATCAACCCCGACATCTTCGGGTCGATGATCCAAGCGGTGGCCGACGACGAGGAGCGCGGCGCCCTGGGCATGCACTACACCAGCGTGCCGAACATCTTGAAGGTGCTGAACCCGCTATTCCTTGACGACCTGCGAGCGCAACTGGACGCAGCGGGCGAAAACAAGATCAAACTACTGAACCTGCGCAAGCGAATGGCACATATCCGTGTGTTCGATCCCGCATGCGGTAGCGGCAACTTCTTGGTCATCGCCTACAAGCAGATGCGCGAGATCGAAGCCGAGGTCAACCGGCGGCGCGGTGAGGCAAACTTGCCATCGGAAATCCCGATCAACAACTTCCGCGGAATCGAGTTACGCGACTTTCCGTCCGAGATTGCGCGCCTTGCACTGATCATCGCCGAGTTCCAATGCGACGTTCTGTATCGCGGCCAGAAGGAAGCGCTGAAAGACGTGCTGCCACTGGATAGCCAGAACTGGATCACGTGTGGGAATGCCCTGCGCTTAGATTGGCTGGCCATCTGCCCGCCCACCGGCACGGGGGTGAAACTGGTCGGCGACGACCTGTTCAACACCCCGCTGGACCAGTCGGAAATTGATTTCGAGAACGAAGGCGGGGAGACCTTCATTTGCGGAAATCCGCCGTATCTTGGTTCTACCTGGCAGACGGACGAGCAAAAGGCTGATTTGGAGGCCATCTTTGGAAGGCGAGCAAAGAACTGGAAGTCCTTGGACTACGTAGCCGGCTGGTTCATGAAGGCGGCTGACTATGGAATGCATACGCCGGTCACAGCCTCTTTTGTATCTACAAACTCCATTTGCCAAGGGTCTCAAGTGCCCATTCTTTGGCCTCTGGTTTTCTCGAGTGGCCACCACATTGCATTCGCGCACACTTCGTTTAAGTGGGCAAATCTAGCCAGCAAAAACGCGGGTGTTACGGTCGTCATCATTGCAATAAGCAACCTTCGTGGCGGAGTTCGCCGGCTATTCTCAGTGGTCGCCGATGGAAATGTTATCGAGAAACAAGTGGACTTCATCAATGCCTATCTCGTAGGTGGCATGGATGTAATCGTTTCGCCCATATCCAAGCAAGGGGATGGGCGAGGCTTGATGGAGTGGGGGAATAAGCCAACGGATGGAGGTAATCTTTTTATCACGTCGGACGAGCGTGAGGAGCTTTTGAGGGAGGTGCCATCGGCAGCACGCTTTATTCGGCGATTCTTGGGTGCTCAGGAGTTCATCCGAGGAGAGCAACGCTATTGCTTGTGGATTGAAGATGCCGAGCGGGCAGACGCGGAAGCTATCCCTGAACTCAGGCGCCGCATTGAAGCTGTGGCCAAAATGCGTGCTGAAAGCAAGGCCGCGGAGACTAGGCCTGCCGCAGCGTTCCCTCATCGCTTTCGCCAGATTCAATCGACAGCTTCGGACTATTCTCTCGTGGTCGCCCGCGTAAGCTCGGAGAATCGTGAGTATCTTCCCGTAGGCCTAGAAGATAAAGACACCATAGTCGGGGATCGAAATTTCGCGCTCTACGATGCTCCGCTGTGGAACCTGGCGCTCATAGCTTCGCGTCTCCACTGGGTTTGGATCGGCACCGTGTGCGTGCGTATGCGAACAGATTTCTCATACTCCAACACCCTAGGGTGGAACACGTTTCCAATCCCAAAGCTGACCGAGCAGAACAAGGCAGACCTTACAGCCTGTGCCCAAGAGATCCTGTTGGCTCGCGAGAACCACTTCCCGGCCTCTATCGCAGATTTGTACGACCCGGAAAGCATGCCGGACGATCTGCGACGGGCGCACGAGAGGAACGATGAAGTTTTGGAACGCATCTATATCGGCCGGAAGTTCAAGAACGATACCGAGCGGCTAGAAAAGCTGTTCGACCTGTATACCAAGATGACGGCGGGCCAGGCCAAGCCGAAGAAGGGGAAGGCGAAATGACATCGGAAGGAAACAAGGCAGTCCCGTCAGTCTCGATTGCCACTGCTCGCACGGGGGCGTCGAGCAAGATCAATGCTCTGGGCATGCGCCCCATGCAGGAGCGCGCCTATGCCAAGCGCGGCGAGCAATACCTACTGATCAAGTCACCGCCTGCGTCGGGCAAGTCGCGCGCCCTGATGTTCATTGCGCTGGACAAGCTGCACAACCAGGGACGCAAGCAAGCCATCATTGTGGTGCCCGAAAAGTCCATCGGTGGCAGCTTCGCCGATGAAGAATTGACGAAGTTTGGCTTCTGGGCGGACTGGAAGGTCGAGCCGCAATGGAACCTGTGCAACGCGCCTGGCGACGACGAGGTCAAGGCCGACAAAAGCAAGGTCAGGGCCGTGAGCCGCTTCCTGGAAAGTCAGGACAAGGTACTGGTCTGCACCCACGCTACCTTCCGCTTTGCCGTGGAGGAATACGGCATTGCTGCGTTCAATGACCGACTGGTAGCGGTGGACGAGTTCCATCATGTGAGCAGCAACCCGGACAACGTACTGGGTAGCCAGCTCACCCAACTAATCGCCGCCGGATCGGTCCATCTGGTGGCTATGACCGGATCCTACTTCCGAGGCGACACGGTAGCGGTGCTTGCACCGCAGGACGAGAACCGCTTCGAGACGGTGACGTACACCTACTACGAGCAGTTGAACGGCTACACCTACTTGAAGTCGCTGGAAATCGGCTACTTCTTCTACACGGGCCGTTATCTGGACGCCGTAAACAAGGTGCTGGACCCGACGATGAAGACCATCGTTCACATCCCCAACGTCAATGCCCGTGAGAGCCTGAAAGATAAGTACAAGGAAGTCGAAGAGGTCATGGAGTCACTGGGCACCTGGAAGGGTGTCGATCCGGTGACGGGCTTCCATCTGGTCGAGCGAGCCGACGGCTCCGTGTTGAAGGTGGCGGACCTAGTGGATGACAGCGACGCGACCAAGCGCGCCAAGGTGCTGAACTCCCTGAAAGACCCTGGGCAGAAGAACAACCGCGACCACGTGGACATCATCATCGCGCTGGGCATGGCAAAGGAGGGGTTCGACTGGATTTGGTGCGAACACGCGCTGACCATCGGCTACCGCAGTAGCTTGACCGAAATCGTCCAGATCATCGGCCGGGCCACACGAGATGCTCCTGGCAAGGAGCGTTCGCGCTTTACAAACCTGATTGCCGAACCCGCGGCAGGCGAGGCGGAAGTCGTGGCGGCCGTCAACGACACGTTGAAAGCCATTGCCGCGAGTTTGCTGATGGAGCAGGTGCTGGCGCCGCGTTTCGAGTTCACGCCCAAGAGCCAGGGCAAGCTCGAAGGCTTCGAGTACGAAGGCGGATATGTCGAGGGCGGTAACAACGTTGGCGTGAACGCAGCAACGGGCCAAGTCCACGTGGAGATTGGCGGGCTGACCATGCCCGAGACCCAGGAGGCCAAGCGGATCTGCAAGGAGGACTTGAACGAGGTCATTACCGCGTTCGTCCAAGACAAGACGGCCATCGAGAACGGTTTGTTCAACGACAACACCCTGCCCGAGGAACTGACACAGGTTCAGATGGGCAAGATCGTGCGAGACCGCTACCCGGAGTTGAGCGAGGCGGATCAAGAAGCCATCCGCCAGCATGCCATCGCTGCACTCAACCTCACCCAGCAGGCCAAGCAGGCGTTGGCCAAGGCCGAAGAGGAAGAATCAGCATCCGAGCAGAAAGGCAACACCGCTCTAATAGATGGCGTGCGTCGCTTCATCAATGTCCGCGATCTAGACATCGACTTGATTGATCGGATCAATCCATTCGAGGCCGCGTATTCGGTCTTGGCCAAGGCCATGGACGAAAAAGTGTTGCGCCAAGTGCAAGCCAGCATCTCGGCCAAGCGTGTGAACATCCCGAAGGAAGAGGCGCGCGAGCTAGCCAAGCGGGCGCTGGAGTTCAAGATCGAGAAGGGACGCCTGCCCGATATCAACTCGCCTGACGCTTGGGAGAAGCGCATGGCCGAAGGTGTTGCGGCCTTTGCCAAGTACCGAGCCGAAGAAAAGGCCAGGGAGGCAGAGGCCAATGGCTGATATGGATGACGACGACCTACTGGAAGCCTTAGGCGTCGAAGCGGCGCCGAGTAAGGCCAGTACTCATACGGCGCAGCAAGAGCGGCTGATCGCTGGTTTTGAGGACATCCTGCGCTTCGTGGAAACCTATGGCCGTGCGCCGCAACATGGAGAAGGCCGGGACATCTTCGAGCGGCTGTATGCCGTCCGATTGGATCGTCTGCGCGGTATTCCGGAGGCGCGCGATCTGCTGGCCCCGATGGATGCGGCCGGCTTGCTGGATGGAGCCGCGGCAGCAACGGTGAACCCGGACGAACTGGACGAGGATGCTTTGCTGGCTGAGCTGGGAGTCGAAGCGCCGGCTGGGGATGACGACATCACCCGGCTACGCCACGTGGCAACCTATGCCGAGCGCAGAGCAGCCGATGAGATTGCCAATCGTACCCGTTGTGAGGACTTCGACAAGTTCCAGCCGCTGTTCGAGAGCGTAGAGAAGGACCTCAAGGATGGAAGGCGAAAGACCTTGCGGTTTGGCCGCGACGCCAGCGTTCTGCAAGGCAACTTCTTCATTCTGGGCGGCCAGACGGCGTATGTCGCGGAGATGGGTGAGCCCATCCGAGCGCCCAACGGGGAAGCCGATGCCCGCATGCGCGTCATCTACTCCAACGGCACCGAGAGCAATCTGCTGCAGCGGTCCTTGCAACGCGCGCTCTACAAGGATGAGACCGGACGGCGTATTACTGATGCCGACAACGGCCCGCTGTTCGGTGACGCGATGGAGCCCGACGACATCGAAAGCGGGACCATCTATGTGCTGGAAAGTCAGTCCGACCATCCATATGTGGCCCAACACCGCCAACTGATCCACAAGATCGGTGTCACGGGCGGCAAGGTTGAGACCCGTATTGCCGCAGCCAAAGACGATGCCACCTATCTACTGGCAGGTGTGAATATCGTGGCCAGCTACAGGCTGGCCCATATCAATCGCACGAAACTGGAAAACCTGTTCCACAAAATTTTCTCGCCAGCACAACTGGACCTGACCATTGAAGACCGGTTCGGTAAGCCCGTGAAGCCACGCGAGTGGTTCCTGGTGCCGCTGCAGGCTATCGACGAGGCAGTGGACCGTGTCCGTGATGGTTCGATCACAGACTACATCTACGATCCGAAATCGGCGCGGCTCGTACCGGCCAAGAATAGTCCATAGAAGTTCTACGAGCGTGCGATGCTGCCAGGATGATGAAGGCTGCCTCCTCTGTCCTTAGAATCGTCAATCTTCGCCCGGCCATCTGAATCTGGTGGAGTGCCGCAAAGGACTAAAGCTGTCATCCCTTTCATTCCGCATTGCATCTTCCGGAGAAGCCAGCTGGAGGCTGAATGCAGATCCACTCAATGACGCGGCCATCCACTCGATGTCTTCGATCGTAGGGAAGTGCCTGGCGATCGTCACCGCCCGGCGCCTAACGGAAAGTGGAAGACGCTCATCACGGGCGATGTCGATGAGAAAGCTTCCAGCCCAAAGCAATGATCTAGTTCTTTCATCTGGCATGGTCATGACGTGCTCTCGCTGGAAGTTGGGACACATGGTCATAGCAGGCATTCGCTTGGGTTGAGACTGGCGCGGCCCACGCCGCTCGCGATGGACGATTTTGAGGATAAGGTTTAGACATTCTCGGCCTTTTGGGGGGCACATGTACTACTCTTTGGGCGACCACTTCCGAATCGGAAGCAAGAGGCCGCTTGACGACAAGAGAGTCGAGCGAATGAGAGGAGTCGCATGGCTCCTGAACGCAGTGAACTCCTCGGGTCTCGAGCCTCCTGACTTTGCAGAGAGGTATGTCGATAGAGGTAGATCTGTCAGTGGACTTATGCGGAAGTGGAGGAGCGGCGAGACGCACCCGGTGCGCCATTCCGCTCTTCAAGTCGAGAGGCTGCTACCGGGCACGCTTTGGGTATTTGATCTCGATGTATGGGACCTGCTAAAGAACGTGCCAATCAGTAGCCGTGCAGTCGCACGAATCATCAGTAAGTACTCCGAGAGGAATTACTGGAACTTTCCTTTGGATGCGGGACCTCGCCCATCTAGGCGGCCGGCACTTGCAGAAGTCATGGACACTCAGCGATTGGTATACCGGGGCGACTACTGGGGGTTTCTGGGATCCTTGGCCGTAGCCCGCTTGTACGAATCGTCGGGCAATGACATCAAGTACATCAGTGCACTGAAAGACGTGTTCCGTGCTCTACCAGGGGCACTTAAGGAGCCTTGGCTAAGGCCTCTGGGCGAGGATTTGATGGACCAGCTTCTCGGACTGAAGGCGCGCCGGTTCTACATTTCCTTAATGTTCGGTGTGGATGAGAGGGTCATATTCAACCAAGCGGACAATTCCGCGTTTGAGCCTCATCGAGACTGGTGGCCCATTGATCCATCCACGGGCAAGGCCGTAGAACCACAAGATCCAATCGTCCTTTCCGACATCACTCCTAGCTTAGGGGTGGTGGCGCGCTCAAGGACACCGCCTTTGGCGGCTTTGGACAGTCAAGTTGGGCGCGCAAAATTGGCCGCAACTTGACCGAAAGAGACAATAGGAACAGGGAGATACTCTGCTAGACCCCAGTGGTACTAGTGAGTACGAGGCAGCCCGTGGAAGCAGCAGTCGCCGCTAAAGAAAGGGCCTTGGCCGAGAAGTACGGCGAGCTTATGTCGCTCGAGGATGTGGTTAAAGCCCTCAGGTATCCCAGCGTGCAATCAGCTCGGAAGGCAATACTTCGGGGCTCTTTTCCCCTCGACATGCTTCGCCTTCCGCCGCGTCGAGGGCTCTACGTGACCGTCAAGCAGGTAGCGATCTACCTCGCCGCCCTCGACTCCGGACCGAACACGGCACCTGGCGGAGCAAAGCATCCTCAATCGTTAAGCAAGAGATCCGGAACTCAACATGCACATGGAGGAGCGGATTCCAGTTCATAAAGGACGGGAAAAAATAGGGCCCCCTCTGACAAGGGAGCCCTATTGGGCGTGACTTGATTGCTCAAGCTGGTCGCTTGAAGGCAGTGTCTGCCTAGTACACGAGCAAGTCAACGCCTCCGTCGAATCCATTCGGCATTGAGCCCCTCCTGAGGGGCAGGAGGCGTTTCGTTGCACTCCTTCAGCTCGGCGGGATTGTTCCCCGCCATCAACAGTTGTATTCGAACCTCCCCCATGGGGGAATCTTCCCCGCTTGGCAGTACGCCACCCCGCTTTGACTCTGGGGTGACCTGGCCATGAAGTTCTCGCTAAAGAACCTGGCCGACGCGATCAGAGAGGGGCGGGGCACTGGAACACGGGATGCCTATAAGCCGTGGATCCAAGTCACGCGACGAACCTCATCACCATATTCAAACCTTAGCGTAGTTCCGGTGCCGCATCTGACGCGGCTCACGCACTACCTTTCAAGGGGAGAGCGCGAGTTCGCACTCTTCCTATGGTGGTTGGGCGCGGTCGACGTGCGCGAGCAGTATCCGCTCTGGCCTTGGGTGCATCTTCACCCTGTCATGCAGTTAGGTGCCGCCTCAGAACCCAGGTTCCATCCTGGGATGCGAGCAATCGCAAGGGAAGCCGGGGTGCCGCTTCGGAACTACCCCGGGCTGGATGTTCCATGGATCATGACTATAGATCTTCTGGTAACGGTGCCTGAGCAGCTCAATCCATTGCGACTGATCGGTGTAGGTACGCAACATATCCCTCAGAAGAGGGTTCAAAGCGACGAGCTGAAGTTTTGGTCGAAGTATTGTTCGGTAGGCGCAACTTCCACATGTTGCCGCCAACGATTCCCTTGACCTCAGTGGTTAGCGCATCTCCATGCATAGGGCAGTGGTGCACGGGCGGAAGCGCGTGAAGGACGTACCACGATGGAAAGCCGAGGGTTGCCCGTCGAATTGCACGACTTGGCGAATTGGGGGTTAGGCAGCTACCTGGACCGGATTGGGGTGTTCGATCAGTTGGGGCCACAGGTCTCTCTGATGGGTCTGGCAC
>Ga0247823_10001994_pt1 | contig 16865 bp, 12 predicted proteins | sample 13C_PalmiticAcid_2_FD_192426 | JGI IMG/M metagenome (GOLD analysis project Ga0247823, IMG submission 192426) | Soil microbial communities from agricultural site in Penn Yan, New York, United States - 13C_PalmiticAcid_Day30 | ecosystem: Environmental > Terrestrial > Soil > Agricultural land...
ATAAAAAGCCCCGCCGATCTCCCCCTGGTCTGCGGGGCTTTTTATTGCCTGTCGTTTGCCCCGGCGTGCGCTACCGTGCGCGCACTCCCTCCTGCCGGGTGACGCATGAGCACTCCGTTCGACCAGATGTTCCAGCTGGCCATGCCCTGGTGGGCCTTCGTGCTCCGCGCGTGCGTGGTGTACTTCATCCTGCTGGGGATGATTCGCCTGTCGGGCAAGCGGACGATGGGCCAGTTCACCCCGTTCGACATGCTGCTGGTCGTGCTGCTCGGCAACGCGGTGCAGAACGCACTGCTGGGCGAGGACACGTCGGTGGGCGGTGGCCTGTTGCTGGCAGCGACCCTGATCGCGCTGAACTGGCTGGTCGGCCTGCTGTCCGCGCGTTCGCCGCGGGTGGAGCGCTGGGTGGAAGGTGCGCCGGTGCTGCTGGCGCGCGACGGACAGGTCTATCGCGACGTGTTGCGGCGCGAGCTGATCAGCCATGAGGACTTCGAGAAAGCCATGCGCGAGGCCGGATGCCTGGACATGGCGGACATCCAACTGGCGGTGCTGGAGAACACGGGGCACATCACGCTGGTGCCGCGCCAGAAGCCTTCACCGTAGGAGCGACGTCAGGCGGATTCGGCCAGCCAATCGCGCGGCCGCAGGTAGTCGGACAGGCGCTGCTCGTCGCTGCCGTCCTCCGGCGCATAGCCGTATTCCCAGCGGACCAGCGGCGGCAGGCTCATCAGGATCGACTCGGCGCGTCCGCCGCTCTGCAGGCCGAACAGCGTGCCGCGGTCGTACACCAGGTTGAACTCGACGTAGCGCCCGCGCCGGTACAGCTGGAAATCACGCTCGCGTTCACCGTAGGGTGCGTCCTTGCGGCGCGCGACGATGGGCAGGTAGGCATCGAGGAAGCCATCGCCGACAGCGCGCAGGTAGCCGAAGTCGCGTTCGAAATCCTCGCTCAGGTCGTCGAAGAACAGGCCGCCGACGCCACGCGTCTCGTTGCGGTGCTTGAGGAAGAAGTACTCGTCGCACCAGCGCTTGTGCGCCTCGTAACGCGCCTGGCCGCCGAACGGTTCGCACAGATCGCGGGCGGTGCGGTGCCAGTGGCGGACATCCTCGTCGAACGGGTAGAACGGGGTGAGGTCGAAGCCGCCGCCGAACCACCACGCCACCGTTTCGCCTTCGCGCTCGGCGCGGAAATGGCGGACGTTCGCGTGCGTGGTGGGTAGGTGGGGGTTGCGCGGGTGGAACACGAGCGACACGCCGACCGCGCGCCAGGACGCGCCCGCGAGTTCCGGACGATGCGCGGAGGCGGACGGGGGCAGGCGATCGCCGGACACGTCGGAGAAGCCGATGCCGGCCTGCTCGAATACGGCGCCGTCGCGGAGGATGCGGGTGCGCCCGCCGCCGCGGATCGGCGACGCATCGCCCGGCGGGCGGCTCCATGCATCTTCGCGGAACCGGGCCGTGCCGTCGGCCGCTTCGATGGCGGCGCAGATGCGGTCCTGCAGGTCGGTGAGGTAGTCGCGGACGGGCGAGATGTCGTTCATGCCGCGCATTCTACCGGGGCGGCTGCGCCCATCCGAATTCGGCGCGCACGTTCGGCCGGCACAGTTGCCACACGATCAGCGCGTGCAGCGCGCCGAACACCACCGCTGTCGCCCAGGCCAGGGCCAGCGACAGCGAACGCAGCGTGGCCAGTTCGGCCAGCAGGGGCGCGGTGTCGGGTGTCTGCGGCAGACGGTCGACCCAGGCGAACAGCGCATCGATCACCGCGATGCCGGCGAAGTTGGCCAGCGCGCCCAGCACCATGAACGCGACGAAGCCCCACCAGCCCCAGGCGCGACGCCGCAGCAGGCCCACCGACACCGCCAGGAACGCCGCGCTCACCAGCAGGAAGCCGACGGCGATCGCGGTCAGGTGCGACAACATCCACACCAGGCCCGCCGGCACCGACTGCGCCGCGACGAAGTCGATGAAACGCGACACCTCCTCGCCCCGCAGGATGACCAGCGCCGCCAGCACCTGCAGTGCGGCATAGAGCGTGGCGCCGATGCCCACGACGATCGACACCTTCGCCGTCACGGTGACGAAGGCGGCGCCGCTCGCAGTGGGCGAAGAAGCGCGCACGGCTTACTTCAGGTTCTGCTCGAACAGCTTCAGCACGCGCTTGTACTCGTCCAGCCAGGAATCCGAGCGCGTGAAGCCGTGCCGTTCCAGCGGATACGCCGCCAGCTCCCAGTTGTCCTTGCGCAGTTCGATCAGCTTCTGCGAAAGCACCACCGAGTCCTTGAAGAACACGTTGTCGTCGATCATGCCGTGTGCGATCAGCAGGTGGTCCTGAAGGCCGTCGGCGTATTCGATCGGCGAGGAGGCCAGGTAGGCCTGCGGGTCGAGCTCCGGCGTGTTGAGGATGTTGCTGGTGTACTCGTGGTTGTACTGCGTCCAGTCGACCACCGGACGCAGCGCGGCGCCGGCCTTGAACACGCCCGGTGCGCGGAACAGCGCCATGAACGTCATGAAGCCGCCATAGCTGCCGCCGTAGATGCCGGCGCGGTCGCGGTCGCCCTGCTTCTGCGCGACCAGCCATTCCAGGCCGTCCAGGTAGTCTTCCAGCTCCGGGTGGCCCATGTTGCGGTAGATGGCCGTGCGCCAGTCGCGGCCGTAGCCTTCGCTGGCGCGGTAGTCCAGGTCGAGCACGATGTAGCCGCGGTCCACCAGCAGCTGGTGGAACATCTGCTCGCGGAAGTAGTTGGGATAGCGCGCGGTAACGTTCTGCAGGTAGCCCGCGCCGTGCACGAACATGACGATGGGATAGCGCTTGCCGGCCTCCATCGTCTTCGGCCCGTAGTACTTGCCCCAGACCACGCCGGCGCCGTGCTTCGACGGTACCTGCACGTACTCCGGTTCGATCCATGCGCGCGCCTTGAACGCCGCGGTACGGGTGTCGGTGAGGGCGCGCGCGTCGCCGCCGTCCACGCCCGTCACCGAGAGCTGGACCGGCGTGTAGCTGCGCGAATGGCGCACCAGCAGCTGGCGTCCGTCCGGCGACACGCTGAAGTCCTCCACGCCGTCCATCGCGGTGACTTCCTTCAGCTGGTTGCTGGCCAGGTCGAGCTTGCAGACCTCGTAATCGCCCGGCCATGCGCGGTTGCACAGGAACAGGAAGCCGTTGCCGTCGGCGGTGACTTCCGCTGCGGACACTTCCCACTTGCCGGAGGTGCGCGCGCGCGGCTTTTCGTTGCCGGTGGCGGTGTACAGGTGCGAGTAGCCGGATTCTTCCGAGAGCAGCCACAGCGTGCGGTTGTCGGGCAGCCAGCCGAACTGGTTGAAGCCCCAGTTGATCCACGCGTCGTCGGTGAGCCGGTGGCGGGGCTGCAGGCGCGCCGCCGGCAGGTCGACGGTGGCGATCCAGCGATCCTTGTTGTCGACGGCGTGCACCTGCACGGCGACCTGGGTGCCGTCGTTCGTCCAGGCGATCGCGTTGCCATCGCTGTCGTTCTCCACGCGCACGTCGCGCGGTCCCTTCAGCGGATCCTTGCCGGCCTGCTTGCGCAGCGCGGCGAGCGGATCCTTGTCGATGCCGGGCAGGCCTTCGAACGGGATTTCCTTGACGCTGCCGTCGGCCAGGTCGACGCGCCACAGGGCGTGCGGCACCGGCGCATTCCGGCCGACGCGCGTGCGGACTTCCTGGAATTCCTCGTACCCGGATTCGGTCACGTACTTCGGCATCTTGCCGGCCTGGCCGGCATCGGCGCCTTTCTTGCGCGTCACCACCAGCAGCCAACGGCCGTTCGGCGACAGCGAGCTGCCTTCGATCTCCACCTCCGTGCCGAGGTAGATCGGTGCGGGTGCGCGGCTCGGGTCGGCCTTGCGCCAGGCTTCCGCCTGCTTCTGCGCGGCTTCGCGCTGGGCGCGGTCGTCGGCCAGGGTGCGGATCGTGCGCATCTGCTGGTCGCGCAGCGCATCCGCCTTGGGCGGCGCCAGCGGATCGCGCTCGGCCTTCAGTTCGGCCACGGTTACCACACCGGTGCCGGAGGTCCAGCGATTCCACGTGGCGCCCGTGCGCCAGATCACCGCGCCGTCCTGGGCGAAGCGGGCCTGCTGCTCGGCGTCGTTGGTGCGCGTGATCTGGGCCAGCGTGCCGCTGCGAAGGTCGCGCACGAAGAGGTCGCCGTTGCGCGAGAGCAGCATGCGCTGGCGGGTCGCGTCGTAGACGGGGTTGATGGCGTCCAGGCGGGCGCGCTGGTCGTCGCCGACCCGGCGCGCCGCGGCGCCGTCGAGGCTCTGTTCGAAGGTGTCGCGGACCACGCTGCCGTCGCGCTTCAGTTCGTACTGCACCTGCTTGCCGTCCCATGCCCACCAGGCGCGCTCGACCGGCGGACCGATCCAGTCCGGCTCGGCCATCACCTGCTCCAGCGTGAGCGGTGCGGGCGTCTGGGCGTGTGCGGCCGGCGCAAGGGCGAGCGGCAGCAGCAGGGCGAACAGGGCAGGGCGCATCGGAGGTCCGTTAGTGCGAGGTGAAGAGGCCAAGGGTACCAGCCCCTTCCGATGCATCCCGCCGCCGATCGTCATGCCCGGCGTGATCGCGATGCGGGTTTCGCGCATGGGGCATTTCCCGCACAATCCCCGCTTGTCCACTGGCAGGGCGCAACGCGCGCGGATGCAAGCCTACGTCTACAAGAGCCAGCGCAAGGCCGACACGTTCGTCTACCTGGCGGCGCGCGATGATTTCGCCCGACTGCCCGAACCGCTGCGCACCCAACTGGGTGACCTGTCGTTCGTCCTTGAGGTCGCCCTGACGCCCGAGCGGAAACTCGCCCGCGAGGATGCCGACGTCGTCCGCACCAATCTCGCCTCGCGCGGGTTCCACATCCAGTTCCCGCCGCAGCCCGATCCCGCCATCCGTCCCGATGCCTGAGCCCCGGCTGCAGACCCGCCATGTCGCCCTGATCGCCCTGCTGGCAGGCCTCCTGCTGGCAGGCGTCGGTGCGTGGCTCGGTGGCGTGGCGGCAGCCCTCGGTGCCTGGCTGGCCCAGCCGGCCGCCGCGATGGGCGTGTCGTGGCTGCGCGGCACCCGCGTGCTGGCGCCCGGCCGGGCCTGGCGCGAAGACCTGCCGGCCTTGGCGCTGGCCTGGGCGGCGGCGTTCGCGGGCAGTGCGTTGCTGCTGGCCTGGCCGCTGGCCTCGCTGCATGACAGCGGCAGCCTGCTGGCGGCGCTGGGCGTGAGTGCGGTGATCGGCGCGGTGATCGTCGGCCTGTGGCGAACGTGGCCCCTGTGGCATGGCCTCGAGCGCGACGGCGGCGGGCTCGCGGCCCATTGGCGCGGCCTGCTCGAACACGACTTCCACGCCTGGCGCGGCCTGGCCGTCGCCACGGCGCTTGCGGTCGCCATCGGCGGCGGCCTGTGCCTGGCGTGGCCGGGACTGGTGCCCGCGTCGGCCCGGACCGCTCTGGCGATCGCGTACGCCCTGCTGCTGCCGGTGCTGCACCTGGGCGTGCAACGTGTGGCGGGCGCAGGCGTGCTGCCGGTGGTGGAGATGCCGGAACGCGAGGTGGACGCCTTCGACCCCCCGGCCGTCGAAGCCGACGCGGTAGCCGATGTCGATCTGGAGCAGGCGCTGTTCGAGGCCGCACGCGCCGGGCGCGTCGATCGCGCGCTGTCATTGCTCGAAGCCGGTGCGGATGCGCATGCGCTGCCGGCGGAGGGCTCGCGCGACCAGCGCAGCCTGGGCGCATTGGCGGCGGTGCTGCCGGACCTGCGCCTGCTGCGCACGCTGATCGCGCACGGCGTGGACCTCAACCATGCTCATGCCGGCGTCACGCCACTGCTGGCCGCCACTCGCGACAGTTGGCACGGCCGGCCGGACGCGGTGACCACGCTGCTGGCCAACGGTGCCGATCCCCGCATCGCCGATGCCGAAGGCAACACGCCGCTGCATCACGCCGCACGCAGTTCGGACCCCGGCGTGGTCGCGCTGCTGCGCGATGCCGCGGCCGAACTGGATGCGCTGAACCATGACGGGTTGACCCCGCTGGGCGTGGCCTGCATGGCGGGCAACTGGCGGTTGGCGAAGTTCCTGCTGGAACGCGGTGCGCGCCCCGACCCGCAGGGCGGGCAGCCCGTGCTGCTGGCCGCCGCCGCGACCGAAGAGGACGACCCCGCCGGCGTGCAGTTGCTGCTCAAGCACAAGGCGAAGGTCGACGCGCGCGACGCGCAGCGCCGCAGCGCCCTGCACGAGGCCGCCTTCGCCGGCCATGCCGAAGTGGCCGCCACGCTGCTTGCCGCCGGTGCCGACGTGCATGCGCGCGACGCGCAGCAGCGCACGCCGTGGCTCGACGCCGCGCGCGGCGCACGGACCGCGGTGCTGGAGAAGCTCGCCGACGCCGGCGCGGACCGCCTGGCCACCGATGCGGAACGGCGCAACGCGCTGATGCTGGCCTGCGGCGCGGAGCAGGTGTCGCCCGCGCTGGTGCGCCGCCTGCTGGAGTGGGGCATCAATCCGGCCGACACCGATGCGGCCGGCCGTCGTCCGGTCGATGCGGCCGCCGAAGCAGGCCGCTGGGCGCTCGTCTCCGCGCTCGATCCCGCGTACGCCCTGCCCAACGCCGTGGCGGCCGCCGAAGACGAAACGCCGCCCGATCGCGCCCCGTCCGCGTTGCTGCGCGAAGGCCTGGCCAGCGGCCAGTTCGAAGGCCTGGAGGCGCTCGCGCGCCTGTGCTCGCGCGAGGAACTCGGCGCGCTGCTGCACGAGCCTGATCTGCAGCGGCCCGCCCGCCTGGCGTGGCTGCTCCGCCAGGGTGCCGATCCTGATATCCGCACTGCGCAGGGCGACACGCTCGCCTTCGCGTTGCTGTCGCAGGGCGCGTCGGGCGTTCCCGCGTTGGCGGTGGTGCTCGCGCGTGCGGTATCGCCCGCCGGCGCCGGCGGCCTGTCGCGTTTCCTGGCCGCCTGCGCGGCCGACGACCAGGCCGCGCGCACGCTGGAGTCCTGCGCGCTGGACCTGCTGGATCGCGGCGCCGATCCGTTCGGTGCCTCCCCGCAGGGCGATCCCGCGCTCTCGCTCGCGGTGCGCCTAGGATGGCAGCGCGTGCTCGATCGCCTGCTCGATATCGGCGTGGACCGCGAGGCGCGCGACAGCCACGGCATGACCGCGCTGCACCTGGCGGCCGTACTTGGTCGCGAGACCGCTCTGAAGCAGCTGATCGCGAAGGGCGCCTCGCCCGACGCACGCGCCGCCGACGGACAGACCCCGCTCGGCGTGGCGCTGGCCTGCGGGCGCCGCGACCTGGCCGACTGGCTGGACTGGCGGACCTGGCCGTTGCCGAAGCGCGCGCTGCGCCCGGCCGACCTGCCGTCGGCGGCGATGGTCGGCGATCGCGATGCGGTGCGTCGCCTGCTCGACCTCGGTTTCGATGTCGATTCGCCGGATGCGCAGGGCTGCACCGCCCTGCTGCGCGCGGCGGGTGGCGGCTTCACCACCACCGTGGAACTGCTGATCGCGCGCGGCGCCGATCCGCAGCGCGCCGCGCATACGGGCGCGACGCCGTTGTCGGCGGCGGTGAGCATGCGCCAGGCCGAGATCGTCGGCGCGTTGCTGACCGCCGGTGCCGATATCGAATACCGCCTGCCCGGCGGTGTGACCGTGCTGATGCTGGCGGCGGCGTTGGGCCTGCCGGAGATCGCCGCGCGCCTGATCACCGCGGGTGCCAATGTGCATGCCGGCGATGCGCAGGGCCTCACACCGCTGCATTGCGCCACGCTCTACGGCTTCACCGCGCGCGAGAAGCCGCGCCTGGTCGCGTTGCTCGACACGCTGCTGCTGTCGGGGGCGGAATCCGAACAAGTGGCGTCCGGTTCGGTCACGCCGTTGCTGCTGCTGCTCGGCGCGCGCGCCGAACCGGGCACCGCGTGCGACGAGGAAGTCGTGCTGGCCGGGCTGGAACGTCTGCTCGACGAAGGCGTATCGCTGGACGTGCAGGATCCGCGCGGCTTCGGTCCGCTGCACCTGGCGTCGTTGCACGGCCTGCTGCGCGTGGTCAGCCGCCTGCTGCGCGCCGGTGCCGATCCGGAACTGCGCGATGCGCTGAATCGCACGCCGCGCGAGATCGCGGTGATGCGCGGTTTCATCGACGTGGCGGCCGAGTTCGTGCCGGCCACGCCCGGTGCGGGCGCCTCGATGGCCCGCTTCCTGCGCGACCGCGGCTAGCGCCCGTTATCGCGCTGGTGGCGTGTCCTCGCCGGTCGCGTCGGCTTCGAACAGTTTCTCCAGGTCGGTGACCGCGTCGCGCGCGGTCTGGATCACCGCGCCGTCGTCGTCGTAGACCAGGTACTGCGCACGCAGCAGCTTCTCGTCGTGCTGGCGAAAGCGGTGCGCATGTTCGGCCGCGGTATCGGCCGGCATGCCCAGTTCGACCAGCACCTGCTGCGCCATCTCCAGGCTCGAGCCCAGCGTCTCCCGGTAAGCTTCCGCGCTTAGGTCCATCAGCCGCCACGCATGCTGGCGGTTGCGCGCGCGCGCCAGCACGCGCGCCTCGGGGTACATGCGCCTGATCAGCCGCGTCGCCTTGATGTTGGTGTCGGGGTCGTCCATCGCGATGACGAACACCTTGACGTGCTGCGCGCCGGCCGAACGCAACAGGTCGGGACGCGTCGGGTCGCCGTAGTACAGGCGGATGTTGCCGAAGCGCCGCAACGTGTCCACGGTTTCGGGGCTGTGCTCCAGCGCGACGAAGGGAATGCGCTGCGCCGTCAGCAGGCGCGCGACGATCTGGCCGAAGCGGCCCATGCCGGCGATCAGCACCTGCGGCTGATCGTCGGGGATCTCGTCGAACGTGCGGGTGTCCGGCTTGGGTCGCTTCACGTCGGCCAGCACGCGATGCAGCCCCAGCAGCAGGATCGGCGTGAGCGCCATCGACACGCCGACGATGGCGGTCAGCTGGTTGCGCAGTTCCGCATCGATCAGGCGCACGCGCGCGGCCTCGCTGAAGACGACGAAGGCGAATTCGCCGCCAAGCCACAGCGTGCCCGCCATCATCAGGGCGCCACGCGGGTCGAGCCTTCCGGGCCAGCGGCCGACGCCGAACAACACGCTGAACTTCACCGCCAGCAGGATCAGCACGCCGGCGGTGATCAGTTCGGGCTGTTTCACCACCGCGTCGAGGTCGATGTCCATGCCGACGGCGATGAAGAACAGGCCGAGCAGCAGGCCCTTGAACGGGTCGATCTGGGATTCCAGTTCGTGGCGGAACTCCGAATCCGACAACAGCACGCCAGCCAGGAACGCACCCAGGCCGGCGCTCAGGTCGGCCAGCTGCATGAACCAGGCGATGCCCAGCACCACCAGCAATGCGGTGGCGGTGAACACTTCCGGCATGCGAGTGCGCGCGACGACCCGGAACAGGTGGCGCAGCACGAGCCGGCCGCCGAGGATGACGATCGCGATGGCGCCCACGGCATGGAACACCATCGTCCACGTCAGCGTTTCGTTCTTCGCACCGCCGAGCAGTGGAATCGCGGCCAGCAAGGGGATCGCGACCAGGTCCTGGAACAGCAGGATCGCGAAGCCCAGGCGCCCGTGCTCGCTGGTCAGTTCCTTGCGTTCGGACAGCAGCTGCAGGCTGACGGCGGTGGACGAGAGCGCCAGGCCCAGGCCGACCACGAGCGCGGTCTTCCAGTGGTGCTCGAACAGCAGGCCGATCCCGCCCAGCAACAGCGCACTGAGCAGCACCTGCAGGCCGCCCGCACCGAACACCGGCTTGCGCATCACCCGCAGGCGCGAGGGCGAGAGCTCCAGGCCGATGACGAACAGCATCATCACCACCCCGATCTCGGCGGCATTGAGGATGCGGTCGGCGTCGCGCACCAGCGCCAGCCCGTCCGGCCCCAGCACCACGCCGGCGACCAGGTAAGCCAGCACCGCCCCCAACCCGAAGCGCTTGAACACCGGCACCGCGATCACCGCGGCCAGCAGGAACACCAGCGCCAACTCCAGACCGCTACCGTGCATGGTTCACCTCGTGGGGATAGTATGCGGCGGAGCGGTCCGGGACGGGCCTACTTCCAGGGATTCGGGGAGGGCGTATGAAGCAGCGCAGCGGATGGTTGGCGTGGGTTCTGGTGGGCGTGATGGTGTTCGTGCAGGGCGCCTGGGCGCAAGGCCCGGGAGCCGTGCGCAAGCAGGTGGAAGGCAGCATGCTGGTTACCGGCATGATCACGATCCGCGCCGATGGCGGCGTGGCCGCCGTGGAGCTGGACAAGCCCGATCGCTTACCTGAAGGCATTGCGTCCTTCGTGACCGAGGTCGCGACGTCGTGGCGCTTCGAACCCGTGCTGATCGACGGTGTCGCTGCGCGGGTTAGAACCCGAATGAGCGCGCGCCTCGTGGCCAAGTCCACCGGCGACGGCAAGATGCAGGTTGCTGTGCGGGGCGCCGATTTCGGGGACTACCAGGCGATGCCGCTGGAGGAGCGGATCAGCAGCAACGGCATGAAACCGCCGGGGTACCCGATGGCGGCCGCGCAGGGAGGCATTCAAGGGACGGTGTATCTGCTGTTGAAGATCGGTCGCAATGGCGCCGTCGACGATGTAGTGGCGGAGCAGGTCAACCTCCGCATGGTCGCGAGCGAGGCGCAGATGCGCCAGTTCCGTGAGCGCTTCGCACGCGCTGCGATCGGTGCGGCGGGAAAGTGGACGTTCAATACGCCCACCCGAGGCGAAGCCGCAGAGCAGCCGCACTGGGTGGTGCGTGTGCCCGTCGATTTCAACTTCGGCGAGAAGCCGCGATACGGCAAGTGGGAGGTCTACGTGCCTGGTCCCCGCGAACACGTCTCCTGGGCGCAGGACGACGATCGCCCCGGCTTCTCGCCCGACGCGCTGGCCGAAGGCGGCGTGCACATGGCGGGTGGCAAGCAGGGACCCAGGCTTCTGACGCCGCTGGGCGGCGAGGATTCCTGATCCGCGTGCAGGCGTGCGCGGCGAGCACGATGCTCATCCGCCGCCGAAGACCCGCAACAGGTGCTTCCCGTACTTGCCTGTGTCGGTGGCGGTCACCATGACCACCGCATAGGCGAACACGCCACCGGCCACCGCGAATCCCGCGATGGCCGGCCACGCCAGGCGGCGTGGCCATGCGATGCGCCTGTGCAGGTGGCGGATGAAGCACTCCGCGACCAGCAGGTTGGGGACGAAGAACAGATAGAGAATGGCGTAGTCGAATAGGCCGCGGGTGCTGCCTGCGCCCATGCCGAGGCCGCCGGTCAAATCCTTCCAGGCGCGGATCTCCAGGTCGAACACCCATGAGCCCAACACCATCGCGAACAGGCGGATCGCCCACGCGCGATGCCGGTCGAACCGCTTCGCGCGAGCATGCACGAAGGCCATGACCGCACTCAGCACCATCACCGCCCCCCAGACCGCGAAGGCGACCGACGCCGCGGGCGTGTACGCGCCGTGGGTGAGGATGAACGACAGGCCGCCGGTGCCGGCCAACACGGCCGCCGTCACGTAGAGGCGACCCGTCCAGCGATGCACTGCACGGTGGCGGCTGCGGATGCGCGGCGACAGCAGGATCGGCCAGGCCAGCACCAGGATCGTGCCCATCACGAAATGCAGGCCGATGCCGAGGTTGGCGATCCAGTCCTGCAGGGTCGGCATCGGCAGCCCGTCCACCAGCGCGCGCCATTGTTCGAAGTTCCGGGGCGTGACGCCCACCGCCCGAAGCGCGATGTAGGCGCCGAAGGCCAGCAGCCCGGCGAAGGCGATGGCGTGGATGGCACGACCGATCCCGCCGAACAGACGCTGCCCGACGGACGGCGCGGGGGGATGAAGGCGCACGCGCGAGGGGTTCATGGGGTCCTTCCTGGCTCGGCCGCGGATCGTTTCCGCGACTGCCAGCGTCTGCCGGGGTGAGGTCCAGGTCGTTAGGCCAGCCGCAGGAAGTGGTGAGGCCGCACCTATACTTGAGCGCGCGGGCCTCGCCCCGCGGGGGAGCGCATGCCGCAGCCGGATCCGGATCGCCTGGCTTTCGACGACGTGGTCATCGACTTCGCCGGCCGACGGCTGCTGCGCGGCGGCGCCGAACAGGCGCTCGAGCCCAAGGCCTTCGCCGTGCTGGCCGTGCTGGCGGGTTCGCCAGGCCGGGTGTTCACGCGGGACGAGATCCTCGACGTGGTGTGGGGCCACCGGCACGTCACCCAGAGCGTCCTCAACCGGATCATGAGCCTGCTGCGCCAGGCCCTGGGCGAAGAGGCCCAGCGACCGCGCCTGCTGCATACCGTGTACGGCATCGGCTACCGCTTCGACCTGCCCGCGGTCGATGGCGCTGTCGCCATGCCCGGCGAACCGAAAGGTGCGCCGCGTGGATGGCGGCCCTGGCTCATCGCGTCGGCGGGCGCGATGGTGCTGATCGTGGGCGCGCTCGTCTGGACGCAACGGGACGCCACGCGCGCAGCGCCCAGCGAAACGCAGGCCCGCCCTTCGCTCGCAGTGCTGCCTTTCGCCGACCTTTCGCAGGCCCGCGACCAGGCGTACCTCGCCGAAGGCCTCGCCGAAGAGATCCGCAACCAGTTGGCGCAGTCGCCTGCGCTGCGCGTGGTGGGACGCACGTCGAGCGACGCGTTCAGGGATACCCACGACCTGCGCGCCATCGGTCGCGCGCTGGGCGTGGCCTATCTGCTGGAAGGCAGCGTGCGTCGCGAAGACGGCGCATTGCGGGTCACCGCGCAACTGATCCGCGCCGACGACGGCTCCCACCTCTGGTCGAAGATCTATGCGCGCGAACTGCGCGATGTGTTCGCGGTGCAGGACGCGATCTCCCGCGACGTCGCGCTCGCGCTGAGCGTCAAGCTGGATGTCGCCGCCTTCAATCGCGAGCAGGGCGGCACCACCCAGGTCGATGCCTACGAGCGCTTCCTGCGCTGGCGCAGCATCGGCATGCGCGAAGAGTTCGATGTCGAGCACGACCGGCTGCGACTGCAACTCGCGCGCGAGATGGTCGTGCTGGATCCGCAATGCGTGTTGTGCCGGGACGCGCTGGCATCTTCGCTCATCGCGATGGCGCAGGCGCTCGACGGGCCGCAGGCAGACAAGGTGCGTGCCGAAGCCGCGCAGGTCCGGAACGATATCGCCCGCATCGCGCCGGACAGTTGGGTCGCCAGGCGCGATCGTGCGAATGCGTTGTGGCGCGAGGGCAGGCGGGCCGAAGCCCTCGCCCTGGCGAAACAGGTCGCCGAAGCCGGCCCATTGACCAAGGAGCGCGCCTGGGACTACGCCTACATGCTGTATGCGATGGGGCATCTGGACGAGACCATCGCGCTGGTCGAGCAGGTGCGCGCCAGCGAGCCCCGGGCCTTGTTCCTGTCGCGCGACCTGCAGTACGACTACACCGCCGCGCGTCGCTACGCGGATGCGGAAGCCGAGTACCGGCGCGGCCTGCAGATGGAAGGCCGCCAGCGCGAGACGGACTCCGTGGCGTTCTTCCGGCAGCTGGCGGGCAAGCGGGGCGGCGGTCTGCGCGAACTGACCGATCTGCACCGGCGGTTGCAGCAGCACGAAGGATTCGACACCCCGTTCTTCCACGATCTCGGCGCGGTGCTCGATGACCGCGCCGCGATGCTCGCGCTTGTCCGCAAGGCGCTGGCGGACGACGTCTATGCGGGCGGGCAGGATGCGGCCTATGTGCAGACCGGCGTCGCCGATGCGCTGGGCGATACCGCGCTGGCGATCCGCGCGCTGCGCCGCGACCTGGAGATGCAACCCGGTTTTCGCGACGGGCGCATGCCGCAGTACCCGTACGTGGCGTTCTGGAACGCGCCGTATTCGGGCGTGCGCGCGCATCCCGAGTTCAAGGCGTTGCTCGCGCAAGCGGGCGTGGTGGCCTACTGGCGGCAGACCGGTCGCTGGGGCGACGGGTGCGCGCCGGTCGGCGCCGACGATTTCCGGTGCCGCTAACGAAAACGCCCCGCATCGCGGGGCGTTTCGTCGATCGCGCGCCGGATCAGCGCTTCATCGAACTGAAGAACTCGTCGTTCGACTTGGTGTTCTTCATCTTGTCCAGCAGGAACTCCATCGCCGCGATCTCGTCCATCGGGTGCAGCAGCTTGCGCAGGATCCAGATCTTCTGCAGCAACTCCGGTTCGATCAGCAGGTCCTCGCGGCGCGTGCCCGAGCGGTTGATGTCGATGGCCGGATAGACGCGCTTCTCGGTGATGCGGCGGTTCAGGTGCACTTCGCTGTTGCCGGTGCCCTTGAACTCTTCGTAGATCACCTCGTCCATCTTGCTGCCGGTCTCGACCAGCGCGGTGGCGATGATGGTCAGCGAACCGCCTTCCTCCACGTTGCGCGCGGCGCCGAAGAAACGCTTCGGGCGGTGCAGGGCGTTGGCGTCCACGCCGCCGGTCAGCACCTTGCCGGAGCTCGGGACGACGTTGTTGTAGGCGCGGGCCAGGCGGGTGATCGAGTCCAGCATGATCACCACGTCTTTCTTGTGCTCGACCAGGCGCTTGGCGCGCTCGATCACCATTTCGGCGACCTGCACGTGGCGCGCGGCCGGCTCGTCGAACGTCGAGCTGACCACTTCGCCGCGCACGGTGCGCTGCATCTCGGTCACTTCTTCCGGACGCTCGTCCACCAGCAGCACGATCAGGTGCACGTCCGGGTGGTTGGTCGTGATGGCGGTGGCGATCTGCTGCATCATGATCGTCTTGCCGGCCTTGGGCGGCGACACGATCAGGGCGCGCTGACCCTTGCCCTGCGGCGCCATCAGGTCGAGGATGCGGCCGGCGATGTCTTCAGAGGAACCGTTGCCGCGCTCAAGGGTAAAGCGGCGACGCGGGAACAGGGGCGTCAGGTTTTCGAACAGCACCTTGTTCTTCGACGCTTCCAGCGGCTCGCCGTTGATCGTGTCGATGGTCGACAGCGCGAAGTAGCGCTCGCCGTCCTTCGGCCAGCGGATGCGGCCGGCCAGATGGTCGCCGGTGCGCAGGTTGAAGCGGCGGATCTGGCTGGGGCTGATGTAGACGTCGTCCGGGCCGGCCAGGTAGCTGGCTTCGGCCGCGCGCAGGAAGCCGAAGCCGTCCGGCAGGATTTCCAGCACGCCGTCGGCGGCGACGCCTTCGCCGTGGCGGGTCAGCACCTTCAGCAGGGCGAAGATCACGTCCTGCTTGCGGGCGCGGGCGACGCCTTCCTGGATGTTCAGCTGCTCGGCGATGTCCAGCAGCTTGGGCGCCGGCATGCGCTTGAGGTCGCCCAGCGAGTACTGCGGGAAGCCTTCCGGCACGTTGGGCATCACGCGCGGGGCGAAGTTCTCCTGGCCGCCGCCGTTGCCATCCTGCGGCATGCCGTCCTGGCCCTGCCGATCGCGATTGCGTTCGCGGCGATTGCGGAAGCGGTCGCGGCGGTTGTTGTTATTGTTGTTGAAGCGGTTGCCGTCGCGCTGCTCGCGCGCATCCTGGCCGCCGTCCTGGTCTTGCTGGCCGCCGCCATGCCCGGATTCACCGCCTTCACGGGAGGCGGGCGCGGGTGCGGAGGCGGGCGCCGGGGCAGGCGCTTCGTTCACCGGCGGCAGCGGGAGCTGCGGCGCGGCATCGGCCTGGGGGGCGGAGGTGTCGGCGGAGGCCTTCGGGACGCGGGCTTTGCGCACGCGCTTCTCGGCGGGAGCGCCGGTTTCGTTGCTGCTGTCGGACAAGTTGCGATTCCTCGCTAGGTGGCGAGCGCGCCGGCGTTGCGGCGGCGGGTGAGTAAAGAGAAGTGGGGCTTCAGATGGGTGCGGCGCATCCCCTGCGCCGGATTCGGATTCGACACTATCACCGGCCTGCGGCGGCGGCAAGCCGGGCCGCCGCGGCGGGTTCAAGCGGATTCAGCCAGCCTCCCCGGGACTGCCCGGGGCCGCCGGTCAGGCGGCCTGGGTGCCCAGGGCCTTGTCGATCATCTGGGTCAGCTGGCCCTTGCCGACGGCGCCGATCTGGGTCGCCTGGATCTGGCCGTCCTTGAACAGCAGCAGCATGGGGATGGAGCGCACGTGGTACTTGATGGCGGTCGCGCGGTTCTCGTCCACGTTGACCTTCGCCACCTTCAGCTTGCCGCCGTAGGTCTCGGCCAGTTCGTCCAGCACCGGGGAAATCATCTTGCACGGGCCACACCATTCGGCCCAGAAATCCACCAGTACCGGCTCGCCGGACTGGAGCACGGCGGCATCGAAATCGGCATCGCCGACGTGGGAAACTTTATCGCTCACTGGGGTCTCCTGCGGGGTCCGCGGGGTCCTGCGGACGGGTTCGGGCCGGGTCGGCCGTCTGTTTGGGGTAAACTGGGGCGTTCCGCGGCCATTTCAAGGAGCTCCTGGGCGGCCGCGCAGCCCGGCACAGGGAGCGCAGTGTGCGACGCCGGACCCCCCGTTGCAAGCACAGCGACCCGCATTCACACAGCCGCACGCAGAACACTGCGGCGCAAAGAAGATGGCATGAGCGACAAACCTTTAACCGACATTACTTTTTCCTCGTTCGACCTGCATCCGGCCCTGCTCGCAGGCCTTGAAGGCGCAGGTTTTTCCCGTTGCACGCCGATCCAGGCGATGACGCTGCCGGTCGCGCTGGCAGGCGGCGACGTCGCAGGCCAGGCGCAGACGGGCACCGGCAAGACGCTGGCGTTCCTGGTCGCGGTGATGAACCGCCTGCTGAGCCGGCCCGCGCTGGCCGAACGCAAGCCCGAGGATCCGCGCGCGCTGATCCTGGCGCCGACCCGTGAGCTGGCCATCCAGATCCACAAGGATGCCGTGAAGTTCGGCGCCGACCTCGGCCTGCGCTTCGCGCTGGTCTACGGCGGCGTCGACTACGACAAGCAGCGCGAGCTGCTGCAGAAGGGCGTGGACGTCATC
>Ga0247823_10001995_pt1 | contig 16864 bp, 16 predicted proteins | sample 13C_PalmiticAcid_2_FD_192426 | JGI IMG/M metagenome (GOLD analysis project Ga0247823, IMG submission 192426) | Soil microbial communities from agricultural site in Penn Yan, New York, United States - 13C_PalmiticAcid_Day30 | ecosystem: Environmental > Terrestrial > Soil > Agricultural land...
TCCTGGCCGTGAAGGACGAGATCTTTCCGCAAGCGCCCTATCCGGCCTGGACCGCGATCGGCGTCACCTGGCTCGCGGGCTTCGACTTCGAGATCAAGGTCATCGCGCGCATTCCGCGCTGAACATCGGTTCTTCGCGGACCGCATCGCCGCCTGATGCCTGCGCTGCGGGGGCCGGGGTGTGGGACGTCGGTGAATCTATCCGGTGGCGGCGACCACATCGAGGGCAGGGCAGCGGGCCGGGTGGCACCGTTCCATGGCACAGTGCGGCGGCCTGCGCGGGCGTGGAGCATCGAAGCCGCTGCGGCATCCGCCCACCATGTTCATCCCGGAGAATCCTGCATGCGGTTCCACCTTGGCCGTTGGTCCGTGATCGCAATGCTGGCCTGCAGTGCGCTGCCTGCGTGGGCAGCGCAACCCAGGGAGTCCTTCGACCTGCGCGTACCCGTGGCGCCGATGGCGCGCGCGATGCAGGAAGGCCACGAACTGGTCTACGAACTGCACCTGGACAACCATGCCCGCCGCGATCTGCGGCCCGTGCGCGTTGACGTACTGGATGCAGCTGATGGGCGCGTGCTGGCCGCCTACGAAGGCGCGGCGCTGGAGCAACGGCTGGACCGCTCGGGCGTGCAGTGGAAGGCCGAGACCTTCGATGCGATCCCGTCGGGGCGGCGCGGCGTGGTGTTCATCGAACTGCCATTGAAGGGCGCGTTGCCCGGCGCCTTGCGCCATCGGGTCGGCTTTGCGGATGTGGATGCCGGTGCAGGCATCGACATGATCGAAGGCGGTTCGACACCGGTGATCGAAGGCAGGACCCCGGTGCTGGCAGCGCCGCTCGACGGCGGTCCGTGGGTCGCCATCCATGATCCCCGCTGGGCGCGCGGGCATCGCCGCGTGGGCTATGCCTTCAACGGTGCCCTGCGTACCCCCGGTCGCCATGCGGCCGACTGGGTGAAGCTGGATGCATCCGGCCGCAAGGCGCCGGCGGGCAACGATCTTGCCGCACGCACCTACAGTCATGGACAGCCTGTGTATGCCGTGGCCGATGGCGTGGTGAGTCGCGTGCACGACCGGTCGCCGGAGCGCACGCGACTGTCGGACGGCATCACCGGCACCGAAGGCAACCACGTGGTCCTGCAGCTCGACAACGGCTACTACGCGCACTACGGCCACCTGCGCCCCGGCAGTGCGACGGTCACGCCCGGCACGCGCGTCAAGGCGGGCGACAGGATCGCCGAGGTCGGGTTCAGTGGCAGCGCCTCCGCTCCGCAACTGCACTTCGCCCTCACCGACGGCCCGGATGAACTGGCCAGCGAAGGCGTCGCGTACACGTTCGCGCGCTACCGCCTGCTGGGCACGTTCGACGATGTCTCGCGGATCGGCCACGGCATGTGGACGCCCGCCAGCGCGCAGCAGGAGGTCCGGGCCTCCATGCCCGCGGGCATGAGCGTGGTGCGCTGGCCGGAATAGGGCGTGCATAAGGGACCGAGGCTGATTCATCGGTCCCATCGCGGCTTCGTCGCATCCTGCTGGCCGGCACGGTGGTCTGCGTGCATCCTCCCGCGCTGGACAGGCGCTGGTTCCCACCCTCGCCTGACATGGCCAACACGACATGCCGGTACCGGCAGGGGAGGACAGATGCGTTTCAGGACGTCATGGCGGGTGGCCGCGGTACTGGTCGCGATGCTGGTGTCGGGCAGGGCGGGCGCCGCGGATGCGCCGGCGGGCGTGGCGGGCGACGGCATCGATGCCCGTATCCAGGCGCGCATGGCCGAGTCCGGCCTGGTGGGAGTGGGCGCGGCGGTGATCATCGACCGGAAGGTGGCGTGGTCGAAGGGCTACGGCTTCGCCGACAAGCAGCGCGGCGTGCCGTTCACGCCCGACACGGTGATGGCGATCGGCTCGATCAGCAAGACCTTCACCGGCGTGGCGATGATGCAGGCGGTGCAGGACGGCAGGCTGTCGCTGGACGAAGACATCAACCGCTATCTGCCTTTCAAGGTGGTGCATCCCGCGTTCCCGGAGGCGCGCATCACGTTGCGCCAGCTGGCCACGCACACCTCGGGCATCACGGACCGCTGGGCGGTATACGAGCGCCTGTACCACTGGGGCGGCGATGCGCCGGAAACGCTGGGTGATTTCCTGTCGGGCTATCTGATTGCGGGCGGCAAGGACTATGCGCCGGAGAACTTCGTGCCGCATGCGCCGGGCACGCACCGCGAGTACTCCAACATCGGGGCGGCACTGGCGGGCTACATCGTGGAGCGTGCGGTCGGCGAACCGCTGAACACCTATACGCGCCGCACCATCTTCGCGCCGTTGCGGATGGCCCGCAGCGGCTGGTTGCTGTCGGAGGTGCCGGCGGGTGCGCATGCCACGCTGTACGTGGCGCAGGACGGCTTCAGCATTCCCCTCCCGCCCTACGGCCTGACCACCTATCCGGATGGTGGCGTGCGGACGTCGGTGGCGGAACTGTCGCGGTTCTTCATTGCGCTGCTTGGCGGCGGCCAGTATCAGGGCGCGCGCATCCTGCAGCCTGCCTCGGCCGCGGAGATGATGAGGCTGCAGTACACCGCGGCGAACAAGCCGGACAACATCGTACTGGCGGAGAAGAACTCCGGCCTGTTCTGGGCCACCAAGTACGATGGCCGCTTCGTCGGCCACGGCGGTTCCGACCCCGGCGTGCGGACCGAGATGCTCGCCACGCCGGCGGGAGACGTGGCCGTGGTGCTGTTCACCAATACCTCGCTGGCGGAACGCGACGGCAAGGTCTACGCGGAGCTGTTCAAGGATGTCTGGGAGCACGCGCAGGCATTGAAGTCCGCGGCGAAGTAGTCCGGTCGGCCGGCAGCCGATCCTGCGAGAATGCGGCCGGGCCCGCAGTGCGCGGGCATGGGGGTGACGACATGATCCGCTGCACCGTGGTCATTCTTGCGTGGCTGCTGGTGGCCGCGATGCCGACGGCCCGGGCGGCACCGCCTGCGCCGACCGGCGAAGACGGCACCGCGCCGCGCGTACCGCTGGACTATCTGCCTGCGCTGAAGGGGGACTACTTTCCGCTGACGGATCGCGGATCCGGGCGCGTGCACCACGTCTATGTGCGCTATCCAGAAGGCTACGACGTGTCGGCACCGACGCGTTATCCGGTGGTGTACCTGCTGGATGGCGACAGCCTGTTCCCGTTGCTGGCGCCCACGCATCTGTTCCTGCACTACGACGAGAAACTGCCGGAGGCCATCCTGGTGGGCATCGCCTATGGCGGCTTCGACACGGCCACCAACAAGCGCAACACCGACTTCACTGCGCCGGGCGCGGACGCCACGCCGGAGCAGGGCGGGGCGCCCGGTTTCCTGGCCTTCCTGCGCGGGCAACTGGTGCCCGAGGTGGAGCGTCGTTACGCCGTCGATCCGGCGCGACGCATCCTGGTGGGGCAGTCGCGCGCGGGTTACTTCGTGCTGTGGTCGGCGCGCGAGGCGCCGGACCTGTTCTGGGGGCGCATCGCCAGCAATCCGGCGCCCGGTCCGGCGCGTGACGCGCTGTTCGCCGGGGCGCTGCCGCATGCGCGCGACGACCTGCGCGTGGCGGTGGCCAGCGGCACGCGCGACACCGTCGAACGCCGGCGGGTGGCGAGGGAGTGGGCCGATGCGTGGACGTCCCGCGCGGATGCGCCGTGGCGGGTCGGCTTCTTCGAGATCGCCGACGGTACGCATGCGGCCAGCATCGGAGAAATCTACCGGCGCGCGATGCTGTGGCTGTTCCGCGAGGGGAACGATCCGCCGGCACCCACCCGCTGAGTGTTCGCCTGAACGTAATCGCGTTCACAGAACGGTGCCGGTCGTCGGAAAAACCGCCGGCATGTCACACAACCGGCATGTGCGCCCCTTACGCTGCGGGCATGGACACGTTGGCCACCATCCGGGCCGCACTGGCCGTCGCCGGGGAACGCATCGAACGCGATGCGTTGCGCGAGGACCCGCGCGTGTTCATGGATCAGCTGTGGCGCCAGGTCTACGACGCCGCCCCCGACGATCTGCAACCCTACGTATGGGCGCGGCTGGCGGACTTCTCCACGCAACTGGGCCTGATGGGCGAACTGCCCACGCACCGCAGCCCGGTGCGGGCGCCGCCCGAGGTGTTCGTGCGGCGGTAGCGGCGCTCACTGCGCCGGCGGGTCCCAGAGGCTGTCATCCACGGGCGCCTCGGACAGTCCGCGCACCAGCGTCATCACCATCTCGTTCTCGCTGACGCCGTTCTGTCGCGCCAGCTGCTTGAACACGTCCTCGCTCATCGTGACCAGCGGGATCAGGTTGAAGTGCCAGCGGCCCTGCTCGCGCTCGAATTCGAAATCGAAGGGCATCTCGACGGTGCCGATCTTCAGCCGTGCCGCCGCGTGGTCGCCGTCCACCTGCAGGGTGCCCAGTTCGCTGCGCTCGACGCCTTCGCGGCCGATCCAGCCGCGGTCCACGGCATGCGTGAACACCGTGCGCCCATCCATCGCACGCAGGTCACGGGCCGGGACGCGGGCGCGGATGATCAGCACCTGCAGGCGCTCGGTCATCGGCAGTGCTTCCAGCTCGGTGCGTGGGGCGCTCAACGCCAGTTCGCGATAGCGCGCGTACTCGCGCAGCGTGCCGGTGGTGACCTGGTCGGCGGCGCGTTCGCCCTGCCGGGCGAGCACGGCGGACTTGTACGCCGCGAATGCGGCGCGCACCGCGGTTTCGTCGTCGGCTGCGTGGACGCTGAAGATGGGGGCGAGCAGCAGGCACAGGAGCAGCCAGCGGGACATGCGGTACTTCCATGGCGTGGGGCGCGCCATGGTAGGCGATCAGGGGTGAGGACAACTCACACTGACCTCATCCGCTGCGCGTCTGCGTTATGCAGGGCATGGAAGCACGTACCATGCACGCTGCATGAAAACCGAAATCCGCCCCGCACGGCTGTCCGAAGCCGCTGAACTGTCCGCGATGATGCGGCGCACCTTCCTTGCCGCGAACGGCCATTGCAGCACGCCCGAAAACGTCTCGGCCTTTGTCGCGCAGGCCTATACGCCCGAGCGGCAGGCGCAGGAAATCCGCGACCCCGACACGCTCACGCTGATCGTCGAACAGGACGGCGTGTGGGCCGGCTTCGCGCAACTGCGCTGGGGCACGGTGCCGCCGGCCGAAGTGGGGCTGCGGCCGACGGTGGAACTGGCGCGCATCTACCTGGACGAAGCCTTCCACGGGCAGGGCATCGCCGCCGTGCTGGTGTCGCACCTGCTGGCGGCGGCGCGGCTGCGCGGGTCGCGATCGGTCTGGCTGACGGTCTGGCAGGAGGCCCCGCAGGCGATCCGCTTCTGGCGCAAGCATGGCTTCCAGATCGTCGGCCGCTCCGTCTTCCACGTGGGCGATGATCCCAAGGAAGACTGGGTGATGACCCAGGTGCTCCCAACGGGGTGAAGGGCCTGGCGCAGTACGCCGGGCAACGATGCGGAAATCGTGAGCGCGCGATTGAAGCGTCAGCACGTCTTGCAACGCGGTGCGACCTTTTCCGAGGCGCTGCGCGGCAACGCCAACGACATGGACCCGGGCGCCGTCGCGCCCTGATAGAACCGCGATCCGCGCGTCACGCGACGCGCGGCATCGTCCGCATCAGACGGTGGGCGTACGCAGCACCGGGTTGTCCCAGCCGGGGCGCGGGGCGAAGCGGTCGCCGTGGCGGGCCTGCAGGGCCTTGAGCTTTTCCAGCAGCGCGTCGGGACCGACCGCCTTGACGTGTTCGATCGGGCCGCCGCGGAACGGGGCGAAGCCGGTGCCGAAGATCACGCCTGCATCGAGCAGATCGCTGTCGGCCACCACGCCATCGTGCAGGCAGGCGACGGCTTCGTTGAGCAGCGGCAGGATCAGGCGGTCCTCGAGATCATCGGGTGCCTTGTAGTCCTGCGGGACCTGCGGCTTCACGGCTTTGCCGTTCTCCCACTTGTACAGACCCTGGCCGTCCTTCTTGCCGCGCTTGCCGGGTTCGACCGTCGCCAGTGCCGCCGGCAACGTCAGGCCGAGGAACGGCGACAGTTCCGCCCCCACGCCCTGGGCCACGTCCAGGCCGACGGTGTCGATCAGTTCGATCGGGCCCATCGGCATGCCGAACTTCACCGCGGCCTTGTCGATCACCGGGCCGGGGATGCCTTCGGCGTAGGCGGTCGCGGCTTCGAGCATGTACGGGAACAGCACGCGATTGACCAGGAAGCCCGGCGTTCCGGCGACCGGCACCGGGAACTTGTCCAGCGCCTTGCAGAAGGCGGCGAGGCGTTTGACGTTGGCGTCGTCGAGCGCGTCGTGCTGCACGATCTCCACCAGCGGCATCAGCGCCACCGGGTTGAAGTAGTGCAGGCCTGCGAACTGCGCGGGACGCTGAATGTGCTCGCGCAGCTCGGTCAGCGGGATCGATGACGTGTTGGTGGTCAGCAGCGCATCGGCCTTCAGGCGCGGCTCGACGGTCTGGTAGAGATCGCGCTTCGCCTCGGGGTTTTCGATGATCGCTTCGATCACCAGGTCGGCCTGCGGCACGCCATCGCCGGCCAGGTCGCCTTTCAGGCGCGCAGCCACGGCGGGACGCTTGCTCTCGTCCTTCACCTTCTTCGCGAACAGGTCCTGCGCACGCGAGAGGGCGCCGTCGATGAAGCGCTGCTCACGGTCCTGCAGGGTGACGTTGAAGCCTTTGTAGGCCGACCACGCCGCGATGTCGCCGCCCATCACGCCCGCACCCACGACGTGCACGTTCGCGATGCCATGGTCTTTTCCGCCCAGACCTTTCAGGCGCTCGGTGAGGAAGAAGATGCGGATCAGGTTGCGCGCCGTCGGCGTGCCCGCGAGTTTCACCACCGCCTTGCGCTCGGCGTCCAGGCGCGCCTGGATGCCCTTGCCGCCGGCGGTCTTCCACACGTTGATGAGGGCATACGGCGCGGGGTAGTGCGCCTTCGGCGCCTTGCGCGCGACCTGCTTGAGCATCTGCGGCGCCAGCAACTGGCGCGCGAGCCAGCTGTTGCTGATCCAGCCGGTGAAGCGCTGCTTGAACGGGCGCTGCGGGCGCGAGGCGATCAATGCGATCGCGGCATCGATCAGCACGGCCGGCTCGGCGATCTTGTCGACCAGGCCCATCGCCTTCGCCGAGCTGGCCGACAGCGTGCGGCCGGTCAGCATCATGTCCATCGCCTTCGGTGATCCCACCAGGCGCGGCAGTCGCGCGCTGCCGCCCCATCCGGGGAAGATGCCCAGCTTCACTTCGGGCAGGCCGATGCGCGTGGACGGGTCGCTGCTGGCCACACGGTAGTCGCAGGCCAGCGAAATCTCGGTACCGCCGCCCATGCAGAAGCCGTGGATGGCCGACACCGTCGGGCAGGGCAGTTCGGCCAGTTTCTGGAACACGGCCTGGCCGCGGCGGATCGCGTCGTTGACGGTGCCCTTGCGGTCGAACTCCTGGAATTCCTTCAGGTCCGCGCCGGCGATGAAGCCCGATGCCTTCGCCGAACGCAGCACCACGCCTTTCGGCGGATCGATGGACAGGCGTTCGATGATGTCGGCCAGTTCGATCAGCACGTCCTGCGAGAACGCATTGACGCTGGCGCCCTGGCGGTCGAAGGCCAGCACCACGATGCCGTCCTCGCGTAGCTCGGTCTGCCAGTGACTGAATCGCAGCCCATCGAAGTTCGCGGCCATGCAGGGACCATCCGTTCACGTATGGATAAGGCCGCTATCATCCCGAGGTTGTTTCATCCCCGTCAAATCCACATATCAACGAGAACGTCGTCACGGGCGTGACCGGCGGCAGGGGGATGTTCCCGCTGCGCCGGTTAAATTCTTGATAGGGCAACGGTTTGGACAAGGCGTTGAACTTTCCTCCGCTAGCGCGGTCACAGGGCACGGCCAACGCCGAGCCGACAGGAGTGCGGCCCGGCATGGCCGAAACAGATCCAACCCAGGAGCTGGACCTCGAGCTGGTCAGGCGCGTGCAACGCGGCGACAGCGCGGCCTTCGACCTGCTGGTGCGCAAGTACCAGCATCGCGTGGTGGCGTTGATCGGGCGTTACATCCATGACTGGAGCGAGTGCCAGGACGTGGCCCAGGAGACCTTCCTGCGTGCATATCGCGCGCTGGGGAACTTCAGGGGCGATTCCCAGTTCTATACGTGGCTGCACCGTATCGCCGTGAACACCGCCAAGAACCACCTGGTCGCACACAACCGCCGCCCTCCCACGGCGGATGTGGACGCCGCCGACGCCGAGCAGTACGACATCGGCGCCCGGCTGCGCGACACCGACACGCCCGAGCGCGAGCTGATGCGCCAGGAGATGGAGGCGACGGTGATGAAGGCCGTGGACGGCCTGCCCGAGGAGCTGCGGACCGCGATCACCTTGCGCGAGGTGGAAGGCCTCAGCTACGAGGAGATCGCGCAGAAAATGGACTGCCCGATCGGCACCGTGCGTTCCCGGATCTTCCGGGCGCGCGAGGCCATCGATGAACAGCTGCGTCCCTTGCTGGACAACGACAGTGCAACCCGGGAGCGAGCCCGCTCATGACCGCCCGCAACGAGACTCCGATCATCGACAAGCTAGAAACCCATCACCGCCAGCAACTGTCCGCCCTGATGGACGGCCACCTGCCTGCGGATGAAGCGCGCTTCCTGCTGCGGCGACTGCAGCACGACCAGGACCTGGCCGGGTGCTGGGAACGCTGGCAGTTGTGCGGCGACGTGCTGCGCGGTGAAGGCCGTGCGCCGGCGCCCGCGGGCTTCGCCGAGCGCGTGGCACGGGCGATCGCGGCCGAATCCGTTCCTGCCTCCGCCGCATCGCAGATGCAGGCTCCGCGTTCGCGCAACCTGCTCGCGCGCTGGGGCGGTGGCGCGCTTGCGGCGTCGGTGGCGCTGGTTGCGTTGTTCATGGCGCGCCAGCAATCGCCGCAGGACGTGCCGGTGGGCGAGGGAACCCAGGTGGCATCCACGCAGACGACATCCCCCGCCGTTCCGGCGGAGACGCCTTCAGCGCCCGCGCCGGACGCCGAGGCCTACGCGGTGGCCGCTGTCGCTGCCGTGGCCAGCGTGCCCCGCCGGCAGGACAATGCCGCCCGTCGCAGTGCCACGCGCAGCCAGCAGGCAGCGCGCAGCGCGCAGCGTGTGGCGCGCGCCGATGCCCCGGTCCGTGCGACGGGCACCGCGCAGAACGCGCCGATCGACACCGTCGGTACGCTGGTGGCGGCCGCACCGTCGCAACTCGCCGCCAATCCCTTCGCCCATCGGGCAGGCGATACCGGCAGCGTGCCGTCCCGGCCATGGCCGAGGTCCGCGTTGTCGGGGTACCCATCGGCCAATGGTGGTCTGACGACGGGGTACAGCTCCGATTCGGCCGCGCGCACCTTCTACCCGTTCGAGCCGCGCCTGCAGTCCGCGCCGCCGGTGACACCGCCGATCGACGCGCCGCGCGAATGACCTCGGCTTCCGGTCGTCGGCCGGAGGCGAGATGAAATCCCTACCTTTTCCTGATCGAGGCATGCGTTCGATGACTCCTCACGCCCGTTCCGGCCTGTTGGCCGTGCTGATGCTCACCACCCCCCTCGCCGCTTGCGCGCAGCAGCCTGAGGCGCCTGTGCCCACGGCGGCGACGGCGCCTGTCGTTGCGCAGTCGGCAGCCCCGCAACTGGTGACCGGCCTTCCCGACTTCACCCAACTGGTGGAGCAGGTGGGGCCGGGCGTGGTGAACGTGGAGGCAACGGTGGGGTCGCGCCGCAGCGCGCAGGCCGAAGAGGCCGAGATACCCGAAATCTTCCGGCGCATGCTGCCGCCGGGCTTCCCGATGCCGGGCCCGGGCCAGCAGGGGCCGCAGCGGCGCGGTACCTCGATGGGATCGGGCTTCATCATTTCAGCCGACGGCTACGTGCTGACCAATCATCATGTGGTGGATGGCGCCGACGAGGTGAAGGTCACCCTGCCGGACCGCCGCGAGCTGACCGCCAAGGTGGTCGGCAGCGACCAGCAATACGACGTGGCACTGCTGAAGGTCGAGGCGAAGGGCCTGCCGACCGTGCGCATCGGCAACTCGGCCACGCTGAAGCCGGGCCAGTGGGTGGTGGCGATCGGCTCGCCGCTGGGGCTGGATCACTCCGTCACCGCCGGCATCGTCAGTGCCGTGGGTCGCAGTGCGTCGGCCGAGCAGCGTTACGTGCCCTTCATCCAGACCGACGTGGCGATCAACCAGGGCAACTCGGGCGGCCCGCTGCTCAATACGCGCGGTGAAGTGGTCGGCATCAACTCGCAGATCTTCTCGGTGTCCGGCGGCTACATGGGCATCAGCTTCGCCATCCCGATCGACCTGGCGATGGGGGCGGTGGAGCAACTCAAGAGCACCGGCAAGGTCAGTCGCGGGCAGCTGGGCGTGCAGGTTGGGCAATTGGACGCGGAGAAGGCGAAGGGCCTCAAAGCTCCAGACACAAGAGGTGCACTCGTTAATGAGGTGCTCAGCGGTAGCTCAGCCGAGAAAGCTGGAATCAGCCCTGGAGACATCATCAGGTCGGTCAACGGTCAAGACGTAAGCGAGTCCAGTGGCCTTCCGCCCATCATCGGCGCCATGGCTCCGGGTTCTCGCGTGACCTTGGGTGTCTTGCGTGATGGCAAGATGGTCAATGTCCCCGTGACGCTCAGCGAGCTGGACGAAGGCGAGGCGGGAGCGAGTGTCGCCCCGGCGTCGCCCGACAGGCCGGCAGCTCCGGCCGGACGCAATGCGCTCGGCATCCAGACCCAGTCGCTGGACGCGAACAGCCGCAAGCAACTGGGCATCGAAGGCAGCGACGGCGTGCTGGTGGCGCGCGTGGACAGTGCTGCCGCCCGCGAGGCGGGCCTTGCACCGGGCATGGTGATCCTGCAGGTAGGCCGCACCAAGGTCGACAGCCCTGCGGCGTTGGACCGGGAGCTGGCCGCTGCGAAGCCGGGTGACACCGTGATGTTGCTGGTGCGCCATCGCGGCGTGACCCGCTTCGTCGCCGTGACGGTGGAAAAAGGCTGAACCACGCTCGCCGTCGCTGGTGACCCCCCGTCGCCCCGCCTTTGCGGGGCGACGGCGTTTCCCCGGGGCCGGGATGCGGATCGGCGAGACCGGGCAGTGTCCGTGCGATAATGTCCCGTTATTCCTGACGACCGCACAGGCCGCCGCGCACTCCCCATGTCTTCTGATTCCATGCGGAACATCCGCAACTTCTCGATCATCGCGCACGTCGACCACGGCAAATCGACCTTGGCCGACCGCATCATCCAGCTCTGTGGCGGCCTCGAGGCCCGCGAGATGGAAGCGCAGGTGCTCGACTCCAATCCCATCGAGCGCGAGCGCGGCATCACCATCAAGGCCCAGTCCGTGTCCCTGCCATACAAGGCCAAGGACGGGCAGGTCTACCAGCTGAACTTCATCGACACCCCCGGCCACGTCGACTTCAGCTACGAAGTCAGCCGCTCGCTGGCGGCCTGCGAAGGCGCGCTGCTGGTGGTCGACGCCGCCCAGGGTGTGGAAGCCCAGTCGGTCGCCAACTGCTACACCGCGGTGGAGCAGGGCCTGGAAGTGGTGCCGGTGCTCAACAAGATCGACCTGCCGACGGCCGACATCGAGCGCGCCAAGCGTGAAATCGAGGCCGTCATCGGCATCGACGCCGACGATGCGGTGCCGGTCAGCGCCAAGACCGGGCTCAACGTCGACCTGGTGCTGGAGGCCATCGTGCAGCGCATCCCGCCGCCGAAGCCGCGCGACACCGACAAGCTGCAGGCGCTGATCATCGACTCGTGGTTCGACAACTACCTGGGCGTGGTCTCGCTGGTCCGCGTGATGCAGGGCGAGATCGGGCCGAAGAGCAAGATCCTGGTCATGTCCACCGGCCGCACCCATGAAGTGGACAAGGTCGGCGTGTTCACCCCCAAGCGCAAGGAGCTGAAGAAGCTCGGCGCCGGCGAGGTGGGCTGGATCACCGCCAGCATCAAGGACGTGCACGGCGCGCCGGTCGGCGACACCCTGACCCTCGCGTCCGACCCGGCCCCGGGCCCGCTGCCCGGCTTCCAGGAAATGCAGCCGCGCGTGTTCGCCGGCCTGTTTCCGGTCAACGCCGAGGACTATCCGGCGCTGCGCGAGGCGCTGGAGAAACTACGCCTCAACGACGCGGCGCTCCGTTTCGAGCCGGAAAGCTCCGAGGCCATGGGCTTCGGCTTCCGCTGCGGCTTCCTCGGCATGCTGCACATGGAAATCGTGCAGGAGCGCCTGGAGCGCGAGTACGACCTGGACCTGATCAGTACCGCACCGACGGTGGTGTATGAAGTCCTCAGGACCGATGGCACGGTGCTCTCGCTGGACAATCCGGCCAAACTGCCACAGTCCAACCTGATCGAAGAGGTACGCGAGCCCATCATCCGCGCCAACATCCTCACCCCGGAAGCCTACATCGGCGCCATCATCAAGCTGTGCGAGGAAAAGCGCGGCGCGCAGATCGGCATCCAGTACCTGGCCAGCCAGGTGCAGATCAGCTACGAGCTGCCCATGGCCGAAGTGGTGCTGGATTTCTTCGACAAGCTCAAATCGGTGAGCCGAGGCTATGCCTCGTTGGATTATGCATTCCTGCGCTTCCAGCCCGGCCCGTTCGTGCGCCTGGATACGCTGATCAACGGCGACAAGGTCGATGCGCTCAGCCTGATCGTGCACCGCAGCCATGCCGACCGGCGCGGCCGCGAACTGTGCGAGAAGATGAAGGAGCTGATCCCGCGGCAGATGTTCGACGTGGCCATCCAGGCCGCCGTGGGCTCGCAGATCATCGCGCGCAGCACGGTCAAGGCCATGCGCAAGAACGTGCTGGCCAAATGCTATGGTGGCGACATCACCCGCAAGAAGAAGCTCCTCGAGAAGCAGAAAGAGGGCAAGAAGCGGATGAAGCAGGTGGGGCGCGTGGAGATTCCGCAGGAAGCCTTCCTCGCCGTGCTGCAGGTGGACAGCAAGTAGCGTTTTCCTTCTCCCTGCGGCAGAAGGTGGCGCATAGCGCCGGATGAGGGTACGGCGAAGTCCGCGAAGCCGGCAGCGCGCGGACTTCGCCGTACCCTCACCCCAACCCCTTTCCCGGTGGGAGAGGGGCCATTCAACGGAGTGTGTATGGTCTGGTTTGAAACGATCCTCGTGGTACTGACGCTGCTGACCGGCCTGGTATGGCTGGCCGACAAGCTGTTCCTGGCCAAGCGCCGGCGCGCCCGGAGCGGATTGCTGGACGAAGAGCCGGTGCTGGTGGACTACTCGCGCGCGTTCTTCCCCGTGCTGGCCGTGGTGCTGATACTGCGCAGCTTCATCGCCGAGCCTTACAAGATCCCGTCCAGTTCGATGATGCCGAACCTGCTGATCGGCGATTTCATCCTGGTCAACAAGTTCTCCTACGGCCTGCGCCTGCCGATCACCAACCAGAAATTCCTGGCCATCGATGAGCCGGCGCGCGGCGACGTGGTGGTGTTCAAGCCGCCCCACGACCCCAAGAACAACTGGATCAAGCGCGTGATCGGCCTGCCGGGCGACAAGATCGGCTTCCACGGGGACACGGTATCGATCAACGGTCAGCCGTTGACCTACGAGAAGCTGGGCGATTACGTGGGCAAGGGCAGCGGTGCAGGTGAGACCGGGGCCGCACTATTGAAGGAAAAACTGCCGGGACGGCCCCATACGGTGCTGGAATGGCTGGACAGCGCACGGCCGGAGGGGCAGGGCGAATGGGTGGTTCCGCCCGGGCATTATTTCGTCATGGGCGACAATCGTGATAATAGCGAGGACAGCCGGTTCTGGACGCAGACCCATTTCCTGCCGGAACAGAACCTGCGCGGGAAGGCCTTCCTCGTCTGGCTGAACTGCGAGGGCTGGTTCTGCAAGAATGGCTTCGATGCCTCGCGTATCGGCAACGGCATCGAGTGATCTTTCAACGCTAACGGGGAAGCACGGGGGAATGGCAATGAAGCGCAAGCAAAGCGGCATGACGTTGATGAGCTTTCTGATGGTGCTGGCCGTGGTGGGCTTCGCCGCCTACATCGCCATGCGACTGTTCCCGATGTACCAGGAGTACTACGCGGTCAAGTCCTCGATGAAGGGACTGGCCAACGAGGCGGGCGTGGCGGACATGGATCCGGCCCGGATCCATGAACTGTTCTTCCGCCGCCTCGACATCAACTACGCCACCAACATCAAGCCTTCGCACGTGAAGATCGAGCGCATGGAGGGCGGCTGGAACATGAAGGTCGCCTATGAAGTGCGCCGCCCCCTGGTGGGCAATCTCGATGTGGTCGGCAACTTCGCCGCCGAGCAGGCGATGACGCGTCGCGGCGCGGAATAGGAATTTGGCGGTTGACCGCATCGGCCATGTGTTCGCCGACCAGGGCCTGCTTGCGCAGGCCCTGACGCATCGCAGTGCGGGGGCACCGCACAACGAGCGGCTGGAGTTCCTGGGCGACGGCGTGGTCAACCTGCTGGTCGCGGAAACCCTGTTCCTGCGCTGGCCCAAGGCCGACGAAGGCGCGCTGACCCGCGCACGCGCCGAACTGGTGCGCGAAGCGTCATTGGCCACCCTCGCGCGGCACCTGCAACTGGGCGAGCGGCTGACCATGGGGCCGGGCGAAATGAAGTCCGGCGGCCATCGTCGCGATTCCATCCTGGCCGATGCGCTGGAAGCGGTCGTGGCGGCCATCTATCTCGATGCCGGTTTCGATGCGTGCCGGGCCGTGGTGCTGCCATGGTTCGAGGAGTCGCTGGCCGCGCTGCCGGTCGGGCGGCCGGAGAAGGATGCCAAGACCCGCCTCCAGGAATGGCTGCAGGGGCGCCAGCGTCCCCTGCCGGTCTACGAACTGGTCTCGGAAAGCGGCGATGACCACGCCAAACTCTTCCTCGCGCGCTGCACCACGCTGGATCCGCCGCTGACGGCGGACGGCGAGGGCACCTCGCGCCGCAACGCCGAGCAGGTCGCCGCGGCGGCGCTGCTCGACAAGCTCGACATTTCGAAGTGAGTACCCCCCGGTGAGCGATTCCTCCTCCTACCGCAGCGGCAGTGTTGCCGTCATCGGTCGTCCCAATGTGGGCAAGTCCACGCTGACCAATGCGCTGGTCGGTGCCAAGGTCAGCATCACCTCCAACCGTCCGCAGACCACGCGGCACCGCCTGCTCGGCATCGCGACCTTCGCGGCGAACAAGGACCGGCCCGCAGGCCAGATCGTGCTGGTCGATACGCCGGGCCTGCACAAGCAGCAGGGCAAGTTCTCCGCTTCGGCGATGAGCCGGGTGATGAACCGGGCGGCCCGTGGTGCGCTGGAAGAGGTCGAAGCGGCCCTGATGGTGGTGGAAGCCGGCCGCTGGGACGAAGAGGACACGCTGGCCTACAACGTGCTGCGCGATGCGGGGATTCCGGTGGTGCTGGTGGTCAACAAGGTCGACCGGATCAAGGAAAAGGCGGCGATGTTGCCTTTCCTCGCCGAGGTCGCGCAGGACCGGCAATTTGCTGCTGTGCATCCGGTGTCCGCGCTGAAACGCAATGGCCTGGACGCGTTGGTGAAGGACATCCTGGCGCTACTGCCGGAGCAGCCACCGATGTTCGGCGAAGACGAGATCACCGACCGCAGCGAGCGTTTCCTCGCGGCCGAACTGGTGCGCGAACAGTTGATGCGCCAGCTGGGCGCAGAGCTGCCGTACGCCACCACCGTCGAAATCGAGAACTTCACCACCGAAGACTCGCCGAAAGGCGAGCTGGCCCGCATCGGTGCGGTGATCTGGGTGGAGCGCGAGAGCCAGAAGGCCATCGTGATCGGCAAGGGCGGCGCGCGGCTGAAGGAGATCGGCAGCAAGTCGCGCCAGCAGATGGAGCATCTGTTCGGCCGCAAGGTGTTCCTTGAAACCTGGGTGCGCGTACGCGAGGGCTGGTCCGACGACGAGACCGCACTCAAGGCCTTCGGGTATGAATGAGCCCGCGCGGGCCTGAATGCGCATCACCGGCGAGACCGCCTTCGTCCTGCATGCGCGCCCCTGGCGCGAGACCAGCCTGCTGGTCGAAGTCCTGGGCCGGGAACAGGGACGCCTGGGGCTGGTCGCGCGGGGCGTGCAGGGGCCGAAGAAGCATGTCCTGCGCGCCGCGCTGCAGCCGCTGCAGTGCATCCGGCTTGATTGCGACCTGCGGGGTGAACTGGCGCGGCTGGTGAGCGCGGAGGCGCTGGACGCGGCACCGCAGCCCGCCGGCGACGCCATGCTGGCCGCGTTCTATCTCAGTGAACTCGTGCTGCGGCTGGTACCGCGCCACGATCCGCTGCCCGAGCTTTTCGACGCCTATGCGCAGGCACGCGAACGACTGCGGTTGCGTGACGGACTGGCGTGGTCGCTGCGCCGGTTCGAGCGCGACCTGCTGGAAGCGCTGGGTGTCGGTTTCGCGCTCGATGTGGATGGCGATGGTGAGCCGGTGGACCCGGCGGCGCGCTACCTGCTGGATCCGGAGCACGGCCCGCGTCGCCTGCACAGCGATCGCGGCCACGGGGAGCGCAGCCAGGCGGCCACCGGTCGCGCGCTGCTCGCCTTGGCGAAGGATGCGACGCCTTCGCCCGACGATCTCGTCAGCCTGCGTTTGCCGATGCGTTCGGTGCTGGCGCACCATCTCGGCCCGAGGGGGCTCAAATCGTGGGAAATGATCGGTGACCTGGGGCGCCTGAAACACCGCGGCGCCACGACGGACTGATGGCGTCAGGCGGCCGGCGACAGCAGGCGTATGCTCGCTTCGGCAAAGGCGTCGCGCAGCCCCGCGTCGGTGGGCGCTGCATGCCAGCGGGCCGCGACACCGGCCAGCGCACGGGCCCCTGCGAAGCCGCAG
>Ga0247823_10001996_pt1 | contig 16856 bp, 15 predicted proteins | sample 13C_PalmiticAcid_2_FD_192426 | JGI IMG/M metagenome (GOLD analysis project Ga0247823, IMG submission 192426) | Soil microbial communities from agricultural site in Penn Yan, New York, United States - 13C_PalmiticAcid_Day30 | ecosystem: Environmental > Terrestrial > Soil > Agricultural land...
GAAATCACGGTGCCGGATAACGTCCGGCGGATCGGGCTTCGGTCAGGTTCAGGGAAAGTGCCACAGAGAGCAGACCGCCAAAGGCTTCGGCCCGGCGAAAGGTGAAAGGGTGCGGTAAGAGCGCACCGCGCGGACGGTAACGGACGCGGCACGGCAAACCCCACCGGGAGCAAGGTCGAATAGGGACGGTACGGATTATCCAGGGCTGATTCCGGCCCAGCCGTCCGGGTTGACTGCTTGAGCGTTCGGGTAACCGTTCGCCTAGAGGAATGATCGCCCAATCCCTGCAAGGGGATGGACAGAACCCGGCTTACAGACCCTCTGGCACCTCTCCCCATCAGCAGCGCGGGAACCGCGCCGCGCCGGGCCGCGTATTATGCGGACCAGAAAAGGAGACGAACCATGAAAGTCGTCGATGACCATGTCGAGGTGACCGAGACCGAGGCGAGCAGCGGGGTAAAGGGACATAATGTCCGCTATGTGCTGGGCTTCTCGATGATCGCTGTGATTATCGTCCTGTCTGCGATCTGGATCATTCCGGCGTTGCTGCAGCCCTGAGGCGCATCATTTCGCCTTGGTGACGCCGACGAGTTCTTCCTCGGCGCCCGGCGTATCCTCCATATAGATGGTTCGCACCGGACGCTTGAACTTGCGCGTGTAGACCTTGTCATAAGCGCGATCCTCGCCGGTTCCGGTGATTTTCAGCAAGGTCGTGATTGTGTCGCCGGTCGCGACATTCCAGCTCATCTCATCGCCGTCGTGCGCATAGGTGCGGCTGTACACCTTTGCATCCAGCCCGATCAGCCGCATCCGCTGCCCGTCCTTCGTCGTGGCAGCGCGATAGCGATAGGTCGCTGACAGCGCGGTGGTGCCGCCCGTGAGGTCGCGGATTGTCAGCACGCCCTTGCTGATCGTCAGGCCGGCAGGGCCGAGCCGATCGGGCCCGAGTTTGAAATTGCCCCCCGGCTCGTGCCCGATATCGACCTCGCCGCGGTAGCTGAGCACGACATAGAGGTGCCGCTCGTCGGGGCTGGCGATGACGAAGACGGTGTCGGGGTCGCCATCGCCGTTGAGGTCGCCATCGGCGCGCGTTTCGATTTCTTCGCCGGGTTCGAGCTGATCGAGAAGAAACTGGTCGGTGACCGGGGGCATCGCCGGCCGGTCCTGCGCGGCGTGCGCGGTGCCGGTCAGCCAAAGAGCGATTGTGATCAATCCCGGGTTTCGCATCACCCCATCCCCCTAATCTGTCCGCTGGCGACGACCAGCCTATCACCGGCTACCATCACTTCCAACCGAAGTCGGTGACGGCGTGCACAGGACAGTTTTGCGCTTTCCTACATTGCCTCGTCGGCCTACCGTCTCCTTCGGGTTCGGTGGAACGGCCGGATGAAATCCGGAGTGAAGTTACGCAGAATTCAGCCATTTTCCGCGCGGGGTGGTGCGGCGAAAAAGGGGGTAAGGCATGGAGCTGCGACGGCGCATCGGCACGCTTTGCGTAGCGTTTCTGGCGTTCGTCGGCTCGAACTCGGCGGCTTCGGCCCAGCCCGGCGGTACATGCGGCACTGCGCCGCTCCGCGGCGAGCGCGTCGCTCTCCTGATCGGAAACAGCGCGTATAATGACTGGGAATGGCCGTCGCTGAAAAATGCGGTCAATGATATCGATTATGTCTGCGACGCCTTTGCCAAGGCCGGCATAGCTCCGCGCATTGTCCGCAACGCTGACATGCCGACGCTTGATACCGAGCTGACGCGCTTTGCCGACGAGGCGGCGGGCGCGAAGTCGGTGATCATCTATTTTGCCGGGCACGGGTTCGAATATGGCGGTCGCAACTGGCTGGTGCCGATGGACGCACCGCCCGCGACGCGCCGCGCCGACGTCGAAAAACGCTATCTGTCGATCGAAACCGTCGTGAAGCGAATCGTGCCTCAGGGCGCCTTTACCCTGCTCTTCGTCGATGCTTGCCGGACGGCCGATCCGGTCGTGCGGGTCGAGGATGCCGAAGTCGCGAAGGGCGAGGCGGGGTCGGCGCCGCTCGGCCTGCTCGACATCGGGCAGGGGGCGGTTTTCTATTCGACCGCAAAGGGGCGCCCCGCGCTCGATTTTGCGCCGGCGGGCTCGCCGGTCAGCCCGTTCGCGGCGGCGGTGGTCAAGGAACTCGGCATTCCCGGCTTGGAAATATCCGACTATTTCAAGGTCGTGTCGCGCGAAGTATACAAGCAGACCTTCGGGATGGAACTCGGGCCACAGCAGCCTTTTCATTACGGCAGCTGGTTCGACGATTATTATCTCGTTGCGCCGCCCGAGGTGCCGGGGGCGTCGTCGGTGGCATCGGTTCCAGCCGCGGTTTCGGGGGCGGCGGCGACGCGCGGGGCCAAGCCCGCCGCCGATCCGCTGGCCGATATTTCGCTCGACCGCCTCGCGATCGAGGACGAGCCGATCCTGATCGCCGATGTCCTCTCACGGCATCGCGCGAGCGAGATCGTCGCGCTGGCCGACGGCGGCCACCCGCTCGCGCAGCAGCTCGCCGGCTATATGCTTTCACTCGGCGTCGGGCTGAAAAAGGATCTGCCACGCGCTCGCACCTATCTCGAAGCATCGGCGGCGCAGGGGTTTCCGGCGGGGCAGCAGGAGCTTGCCTATCTGCTCCTTGAAAATAGTCCGTCACCCGCCGACACAAAACGCGCCTATGATCTGTATGTCGCTGCATCGGACGCGGGTTTTTCCAAGGCAAAGACCCATCTCGCCTATCGGTTGGCCGCGGGCACTTTTGGCTCCGCCGACTTTGTGCGTTCGCAGGCCCTCTATGCCGAGGCCGCGGGAAAAGGACATCCGGCCGCGATCTTCGCGCTCACCTTTTTCCCTGACACGCGCGACGCGAACCTCGCGCGGTTGCGCACCATCGCCGATGCTGGCAATCCGGAGGGTAACCATTGGCTCTGCGAAGCGCACTTCGCCGACAAGACGCTGGCGAAGGCGATCGACGATTGCGGCGTCGGCGCGCGCGGGGGGTTTGCGGGATCGCGCGCGATCCTCGCCAGCGCTTATGCCAAAGGCATCGGAGTCGCGGCGGACGCTCGCGAGGCACTGCACTGGGCAAGGCTTGCGCGCGATCTTCCCGAACTCAGGAAGGATCAGCGCGACCTGATCGCGGGGATCGGCGAGTGACCGTCAGGGATAGCTGACCGCCATCACTTCCCATTCCTTGGGTCCGGCGGGCAGTTGCACGGTGCGCAGGTCGCCGATCGCGGCGCCGCGGAGCGCGCGGGCCAAGGGACTGTTCCAGCCGATCCGGCCTTCGCCCGCCTCGGCTTCGTCGTCGCCAACCAGTGTGACGACGCGCCGCGCGTCGTCATCGTCGGCGAGTTCGACGGTGGCGCCGAACCAGATGCGGCTCTTGTCGGGCTGTTCGGCGGGATCGACAACGCGGGCGGCCTTCATTCGCCGGGCGAGGAAGCCCAGCCGCCGGTCGATCTCGCGGAGGCGCTTGCGGCCATAGATATAGTCGCCATTCTCGCTGCGGTCGCCATTGCCCGCGGCCCAGCTGATCACCTCGACCAGCTTCGGGCGTTCGCCGCCGAGCAGCGCGTCATATTCGGCGCGCAGCGCGGCGTAGCCCGTCGGCGAAATGATGTTCGTCTTCTCCCCCGCCACGCGGATTTATCCGGGCGTGCGTTTGCCGAGGTAGAAGCTCAGCGGCGCCTGCTGCCGCGACCCGCTGCCATCGCGCAGCGTGTCGTAGACGACCGCATTTTCGAGCACGCGCTGGACATAGTTGCGCGTCTCGAAAATCGGGATCGCCTCGATCCAGTCGACCATTTCGATCCCGCCGCCGCGCGGATCGCCGTTGGCGCGCAGCCATTTGTTCACATTGCCGGGGCCGGCGTTGTACGCGGCGACCGCGAGCGGATAGCTGCCGCCGAAATAGCGCAGCATCTGCTGGAAATAGGTCGATCCCAGCATCATATTGTAATTGGTGTCGGTGGTCAGCGAGCCGGCGTCATAGCTCATGCCGAGCTTGCCCGCGACTTCGCGCGCGGTGCCCGGCATCAGCTGCATCATCCCGCGCGCGCCGGCGTGGCTGACCGCCTGCCGGTCGAACTGGCTTTCCTGCCGCGTGATCGCGTGGATGAAGGTCCAGTTGCTTTCATGTCCGGCGGGAACGCGGACGGTCGGGAAGCCTGACACCTCGACGGCGTCGAGACTGTTCGCCTGCGCGCTGCGGCCGATCATCACGCCAAGATCGGGGCGCCCGATCTGCGACGCGAGCTTGCCAGCAAGCACATGGTCGGCGGGCGAGGTTGCCTTTTGCGCGAGCGCGCGCAGGAACAAGGATTGCTCGCGCCACGCGCCGATTTCGCCAAGCGCACGCGCCGCGCGGACCAGCCGGTCGTCTTCGAAATCGCGGCGATCGTCGTTGCTTACCTGAATGGTCGGGTTCGGCGTTGGCTTGGGCTGCGGGCGGTTGAGCCGCTCGAGCGCCAACTGGCCGTAGAATTGGTCATAATGCTGCGCCGCATCGGCAAAATGCGCGTTCGCGGTTCCGGCGTCGCCGGCGGCGAGCGCCGCGCGGCCAGCCCAGTAAAAGCCCTTGGTCCGCGTCTGCGCCGAGCGCGCGGCTTCGCCATAGGCGCGGTAAAGGCGCACAGCCTCGGCCGGGCGGCGAAGGTCGCGATAGGCGAGCTGTCCGGCAAGCCAGGCGAGCGAAGTATAATCGTCGCGAACGCCGAGCGGCGTTTCGCGGATCACGGTTCCCGACGGAAAGGCATCGTCGAGTTGGCGTGCGATATTATAGGCGGTCGTCTTGTCGCCGCTATCGCTCGCCTGCCGCGCGTTGGTGAGCAGCGTTTCGAGCCATTCCTCGGGATCGGTCGGCGCCTTTGACAGCGATCGCGGTGCTGCGAGGAGAACGCGCGCCTCGCCGACGCGGCCGGCCTTGCGCAGCCAAGTTGCCTTGTCGGTGATATAGCCGGCGTCGGTGCGGATCAGCGACGGGTTGGCGCTTTCGGCGGCGGATGCCTGAAAAGCGGCGTCGACCGAGGCGTTGCGCATCGCGAGGCGTGCCGCGAACACCGCGCGCTTGTCGGGGGAGGTGAAGGCGAGCTGGCGGGTCGCCGCTGCGGTCGCGCCCGACCAGAGCAGGCGGTCCATCCGCGCGTCATGGTCGGCGGGAGTGATCGCGCCGGGGAACATGCTGAGCGCACGGCTGGTTTCATAATCGTCGAGCGGGCCGCTAGTCCATGCGCGGCGTACCGCGGCATTGGCATCCTCGCGGCGCCCCGACGCGTTGAGCGCGAGTGCATAGCGGAGCTGACCGCTTGCGGTCTGGGGCGGATAGGCCTGGAAATAGGCAAGGGTGCGCTGCGGGTCGTAGCTGTCGAGCGAGATCGATTTTTCGGCGCGGGTGCGCATCTTGTCGCTGTCGGGCCAGCCCTTGTTCGCCATCAGGAAGCGCGAAAGCTGGTCGAACGACGCACCCGTGTTCGCTGTCAGCCTCCGCCATTCCATCACCGCGTCGCCGACCGAACTGGTCGACGGCGGCGGGCCCGAATTGGCCGCGAGGCCCATCTGGGCACGGTACCAGGCCATTTGTTCGGGGGTCAGTTCGCTGGCGTGGGCAGCGGTAGGAAGAAGGAGGGCCGCGGCGAGCGCGAGGCGGGAGATACGGGTCAGCGAAATCATACCGGCCATAGTAATGCCAAACTCCTTGCGGGGCGCTGAATAGACGTCCAATAGCGGCGCGCTGGCCGGATTCTATCGGTCAGAGCGGGGTATTGTAAAGGAGCGGAGCATGTTTTCGGGTTCGATTCCCGCTTTGGTGACGCCATTTCGCGATGGGGCGTTCGATGCCCCGGCCTTCGCGCGCCTTGTCGATTGGCAGATCAAAGAAGGCACCAGCGCGCTGGTTCCGTGCGGAACAACCGGCGAAAGCCCGACGCTCGGCTTCGACGAACATTATCAGGTGATCGACACCTGCATCGAGGCCGCGGCGGGGCGCGTGCCCGTGATCGCGGGCTGCGGGTCGAACGATACCGCGACCGCGGTGCGCCATATGCGCCATGCGCAGGCGGCGGGGGCTGCTGCGGCGCTGATCGTCGCGCCCTATTACAACAAGCCGAGTCAAGAAGGCTTGCTCGCTCATTACAAGGCGCTTGCAGATGCCAGCGACCTGCCGATCGTGGTCTATAACGTCCCGGGCCGCACCGTCGCCGACATCAGCGCCGAGACAATGAACAAGCTCGCCGAAATCCCGAGTGTTGTCGCGATCAAGGATGCGAGCGGCGACCTTGCGCGCGTGACGATCCACCGTGCGGGCGCGGGCGAGGATTTCTGCCAGCTCAGCGGCAACGACGATCTCTGGCTGCCGCATGCCGTGATGGGGGGGGCGGGGTGCATCTCGGTCACCGCCAATGTCGCGCCGCGCCTTTGCGCCGATTTTGCCGCCGCCTGCGCCGCGGGCGATTGGGTGCGTGCGCTGGTGCTCCACGACCGCCTGTTCGATCTGCACAAGGCGATGTTCTCCGACACCTCGCCGGGGCCGGTTAAATATGCGCTGTCGCGGCTCCACGACTGGTTTTCGCCCGAAGTGCGCCTACCTATCATCCCGGCGAACGACGCATCGCGCGCCGCCGTCGATGCCGCGCTGTCCGCGGCCGGAGTAATCTAGGTTTCGTAATGGCCCGTCCGCAGTCCGCCGCCGAATTCGACAAGAAGAAAGTCGTCGCCGAGAACCGGCGCGCGCGGTTCGACTTTGCCATCGATGAGGTGTTCGAGGCGGGGATTGCGTTGCAGGGGACTGAGGTCAAGTCGCTGCGCTTCGGCGAAGGGACGATTGCGGAGAGTTATGCCGAGGTAAAGGGGCACGAGGTTTGGCTGGTGAACAGCAATATCCCCGAATTCAGCCACGGCAACCGGCACAATCATGAACCCAAGCGGCCGCGCAAGCTGTTGCTAAGCGGCCGCGAGATCAACAAGATGCACGCCGCGGTCGCGCGGCAGGGCATGACGCTTGTCCCGCTGTCCATCTATTTCAACAGTCGCGGCCGCGCCAAGGTCGAACTCGCGATCGCCAAGGGCAAGAAGGCGCACGACAAGCGGGAGTCGATCAAGGAACGCGACTGGAAACGCGACAAGCAGCGGTTGATGAAGGACCGCGGGTGAGCGACGGCAAGCCCCGGGATAAAGCGGCGGTGATGAACTGGATCCGCCGCAACTCGCCGACGCGCGAGGAATTGCTGGCGAGCCGCTTCATCAAGCCCTTTGCGCACCGCGTCGCGCACAGCCATTTGTGGCGCTTTACCCGCACGTCTGTCCCGCGCGGCACCGCGCTCGGGCTTTTCGTCGGCATCTTCTTCCTGATCCCCGGGGTGCAGATATTGGGCGTGGCGCTGTTCGCGCTGCCGTTTCGCGCCAATATCCCGATCGGCGCGGCGATGACCTTCCTGTCGAACCCGGTGACGACGCCGTTCATCATCATCGCGTCGGTATGGCTCGGTGACTGGTTGTTCGGACTCCATGCGAACAGCGCGACCTTTTCGGCGATGATCGAGCATGGCGCGTCGGCGGGCGAATGGGTGCGCTGGGTCTTTTCCGATGCCGCGCCCGCGATGCTGGCGGGGCTGTTCGTCATTTCGGTCGTCTCGGCTGCGATCGGCTATATCCTCGCCTCGATCTTCTGGGACAACTGGATTCGTCTCCGCTGGCGGCGCAAACTGGCGCGGGCGCGCGACCAACGACATGAGGCATCGACCAGCGACACGACGGCCGGTTGAACCCCCAAATAGCGAGCGTATAGCTGTGGCATCGCTAATCTGCGCCGTGCCTGCGCGGCGTGGATTTTCGCTTCAAATTGAAAACTGGGGAATATCATGACTCTGCATATTTCTTCGCGCCTGATGGCGACCGCTGCGCTTGGCGCGCTCATGCTCGCCGCCGTTCCGGCAACCGCCAAGGAAAAGGCTGCGCCCGCGACCGCTACTGAAGCATCTGCAAAGCCCGAAATCGGTGATTTCGGCTTCGATCTCACGGGCATGGACAAGAGCGTCCAGCCGGGCGACGATTTCTACACCTACGCGAATGGCACTTGGGCGAAGAACACCCAGATCCCCGCCGACAAGTCGAACTATGGCATGTTCACCGCGCTCGCCGACCTGTCGCAGAAACGCACGCGCGAAATTCTCGATGTCGCAAAGGGCGATCCGAACAGCATGATCGGCCGCGCCTATTCGTCCTATCTTGATGCGCCTGCGGTCGAAGCCAAGGGTCTCGACCCGATCCAGCCCTGGCTGACGAGGGTCCGCGCCGTCGACAAGGCCGGCCTCGCGAAGCTGCTGTCCGAAGCCGATCGCAGCGGCATTCAGCATTTCTTCGGTGGCTATGTCGGCCAGGACGATAAAAACCCGGACGTCTATATCTACACGATGTTCCAGGGCGGCATCGGCATGCCCGACCGCGATTTTTATCTGAAGGACGGCGAACGCAATACCAAGCTGCAGGCCGCCTATCTGAAGCACCTAGAAAATGTCCTGACGCTCGCGGGCGAGAAGGGTGCTGCTGCGCGCGCCAAGGCAATCTACGATTTCGAAAAGCAGGTCGCGACCGTCCATTGGGACAAGAACGACAGCAGCGATGCGACCAAAGTCTATAACAAGATGACGATTGCCGAGCTCGCCGCCGCGGCGCCCGGCTTCGACTGGACGACCTTCATCCGCGGCATCGGGGTCAATGAGGATATGCTCCTCGTGTCACAGCCGAGCGCCTTCACCGGCGAGGCGAAGCTGCTCGCCGATGCACCGATCGGCGTGATCCGCGATGCGCTGATCGTGCGCAGCCTCGACGGTTTCTCGGGCGTGCTGCCTGATGCGGTCGCGCAGGAAGCTTTCTCCTTCTACAGCACCGCCTTGTCGGGCACGCCGCAAATGCAGGAGCGCTGGAAGCGCGCGGTCGACTTCACCACCAACAATATGGGCGAAGCCGTCGGTCAGAATTATGTCGCGAAATATTTTCCGCCCGAAACCAAGGCGGCGATGGACGTGCTCGTCAAGAATGTGCTCGCCGCGCTCGACACGCGTATCGGCAACCTCGCGTGGATGCAGCCCGGGACGAAGGTAAAGGCGAAGAAGAAGCTCGCCAACTTCACGACCAAGATCGGCTACCCCGACCGCTGGAAGGATTACAGCAAGCTCGAAATCCGTGGCGACGACCTGTTCGGCAACCAGCTGCGCGCCAACCAGTTCGCGCATGACGACAATGTCAGCCGCCTCGGCCAGCCGATCCGCCGCTGGGAGTGGGGGATGACCCCGATGGAGGTCAACGCTTACGCCAATTTCGGGATGAACGAGATCGTCTTCCCGGCCGCGATCCTGCAGCCGCCTTTCTTCGATCCGCACGCCGACGCCGCGGTCAACTATGGCGGTATCGGTGCGGTGATCGGGCACGAGATCAGCCATCACTTCGACGATCAGGGCGCGAAATACGACGAGACCGGCAAGCTCGCCGACTGGTGGACCCCCGCCGATGTCGCGGCGTTCGAGGCGGCAGGCAAGGCGTTGATCGCGCAATATGATGCCTATGAAGTGCTTCCCGGCGAAAAGCTCGACGGCACCTTCACGCTCGGCGAGAATATCGGCGATCTCGCCGGACTGACGATCGCCTATGACGCCTACAAGAAATCACTCGGCGGCAAATCCGCGCCGGTGATTGACGGGCTGACGGGCGACCAGCGCTTCTTCCTTGGCTGGGCACAGGTGTGGCGCCGCAATTATCGCGAGCAGAATCTGTCGCAGCGGATCACGACCGATCCGCATTCGCCGTCGATCCAGCGGACTTGGGTCTCGCGCAATCTTGACCCTTGGTATAAGGCCTATCAGATCAAACAGGGTCAGAAGCTTTATCTCGAGCCGAAAGACCGCGTCCGCATCTGGTGATGCGCTAACTGGAAAGTCCATCATTGACCGTGCAAAGCCTGCCCTCCGCTGATGGCGATTTCATCAGGGGGGCGAGCCCCGCCGGGTCTTTGTCGGCCCCGGCGGGCCTGTCGCCGCTCGACAAAGCGGTGCTTGGCGGGCTGGCCTTGCTGTCCGCTGCGCTGCTGTTCTGGGCGACGCGCGATGCGGTATTGGCGGTCGGTTTTCTCGCCGGGCTTGCCGTCGCTGCGGGCGGCGTAATTCTCGCGCGCCGGCTATTCCCGGCGGCGGCGACGGGCGAGGACGTCACTCCGGATTGGACGATGCTGCGTCATGCGGTGAATCACGACGATGTCGCGATTGCGGTTACCGATCGCGGCGGCCGGATGGTGTGCGCGAACGATCTGTTCGGCACCTGGATGGGTGGTTTCGTCACGCCGCCGGGCCTGCCGCTCGAGGGGCGCGGCGCCGAACTGCTGAAAAATGCCGGCCGTATTGCCTGGCGCGACGGCGAAGGAGCCGTCGACGATATTGCGATCGGTCCGCTTCAACTGCGTGCGCAGGTGACGCGCACGGGGCAGTCGGAGGATTATCTCGTCTGGCGTTTCTCGGCGCTCGAGCGGCTCGATCTCGTTTCGGAAATCATTCGCCATCTCGACGGTCCTGCGGGCCTCACGCTCGGGCATGCGGGGGTGATGGCGGCACTCGTCAGCGCCGAGGGACGCCTTCGCGTCGCGAACCGGGCGTTCCTGCTCCGCGCGCTGGGAGAGGACGATGCGGTCCATTATGCGGGCCGCGATGTCGCGCCGATGATCCGGCTCGACGACGGCGGCGCGCTCTATTTCGCGCGCGAGGGCGACCGCGCGACGCCGGTCCGCCTGATCCAGATTCCGCTCGCGCCCGCCGACGGCAATTCGCCGATGCTGCTCGCGCTGCTCGACGAGGAAATGGGACCCACCGACCGCGGTACCGCGCAGACCTATGTCGAAACATTGCTCTCGTTGCTCCCCTTCGGCCTTGCAATGGTCGATCGCGACGGGCGCTTCCTCTATATGAACCGTGCCTTCGTACGTGCTGCGAGCCTGCCCGAAGGCAAGATGCCGCGCTATCCGGGCGACATCGTCGTCGGCGAGGACAAGGGCGCGCTTGCCGACATGATCCGTCGTCACAGCAGCGGCCAGCAGGTGGGCGGCGACCTGTCGATCCGGCTCGCGGGGCAAAGCGGCGATCCCGTGTCGATGCGGATCGTTGGCGTGCGGGGGCTGGGCGAGGCGGCGGTGCTGCTGAGCCTGAAGGATTCGAGCGAAGAATCGCGCCTCAAACGGCAGGTTGCGCAGGCATCGAAGATGCAGGCGGTCGGTCAGCTTGCCGGCGGCGTCGCGCACGATTTCAACAATATCCTGACCGCCGTTCTTGGCGCGTGCGACTTGATGTTGATGCGCCATACGCCGGGCGACAGCGACTATGACGACATCCAGCAGATCCGCAGCAATGCCAATCGTGCCGCCAGCCTGACGCGGCAATTGCTCGCCTTCTCGCGGCAGCAGACGCTGCGGCCGCAGATCCTGCAGTTGCCCGACGTGATTTCCGAAGTGTCGCACCTTTTGAAGCGCCTGATCGGTGAGACGGTCCAGCTGGCGGTGCATCACGGTCGCGGCCTTGGCGCGGTGCGCGCCGATCCGGGGCAGCTCGAACAGGTAATTATCAACCTTGCGGTCAATGCACGCGACGCGATGCCGGGCGGCGGGACGTTGACGATGGAAACCTATCCGGTGTCGGCGGCCGATGTGCGGCAGATGGGCAACGAATTCATGCCGCCCGCCGATTATTGTGCACTGAAAGTCAGCGACACGGGCATCGGCATTCCGGCCGATGTGCTGCCCAAGATCTTCGAACCCTTCTTCACGACCAAGGATGTCGGCAAGGGGACCGGGCTCGGGCTTTCGACTGTGTACGGGATCATCAAGCAATCGGCAGGCTATATCTTCGCCGAAAGCAAACCGGGGCAGGGGACGAGCTTCTTCATCTATCTGCCCGTCCACCGTGCCGAGGGCGACGCGCCGGTTATCGTGCCGCCACCCGCCAAGCCGAAGAAGAGCCAGTGGGGTACCGGAACGATTCTTCTCGTCGAGGATGAGGATATGGTACGCGCGGTCGCGGAACGCGCGTTGACGCGCGCGGGTTATAGTGTCGTAACCGCCTCGCAGGGCGAAGAGGGGCTTGAACGTTTTGTCCAGATGGAGAAGGTCGATTTGATCATCAGCGACGTTGTGATGCCGACGATGGACGGTCCGGCGATGGTGCGTGCGATGCGCGCCAAGCGGCCCGACCTGCCGGTCCTGTTCATGTCGGGCTATGCCGAAGAGCAGCTCCGTCAGTCGATCGACATCGACAATGTCGCGTTCCTGCCCAAACCCTTCTCGGTCGCCCAGCTGGCCGAGGCGACATCGGCGGCGCTCGACGACGCCGCGCATCGGGTGCCGAATGGCCAGTGATTCCCGCATCCTGCTCGTCGAGGACGATGTGCTGATCGGCATGATGCTCGCCGACATGTTTGATGCGCTCGACCTTCCCGAACCCGCGCAGGCGACCAGCAATGACGAGGCACTGGCGCTCATCGCCGCCGAGCCGCTCGCCGGCGCGCTCGTCGACATCAACCTTGGCGATGAAAAGGGTTGGCCGGTTGCCGACGCGCTCGCCGAACGCGGGATCCCCTTTGCATTCACGTCGGGCGGGGGTGACGTGATTCCGGCCACGCACGCGCATCGCAAGCTGATTACGAAGCCGTTCCGGATCAGCGATATAGAGGCGGCGCTGAAGGAATTTTCGGCGGAATAGCGGGCTCTTCATTCGGTGGCATTTTATTTTGTTCCCCACTTGTTCACTGAGAACAAATGTGGCACATAGTTCCGGCGTTGCGATGCTTCTGCTGTCGCTCTAGAGCTGGAAAGGGACGGTCATGGCCGGACAATTGTCACTCGTCGAATCGGGGAAATCAGTGAACAACACGGACAGGCAGAAGGCGCTCGACGCCGCGCTCGCGCAGATCGATCGCGCGTTCGGCAAGGGCTCGGTAATGAAATTGGGTTCGAAGGAAGCCATGCAGGTCGAGGCGATCTCGACCGGCTCGCTCGGCCTCGACATCGCGCTCGGCGTCGGCGGTTTGCCGCGCGGCCGCGTCATCGAAATCTACGGTCCCGAAAGCTCGGGCAAGACCACCCTCGCGCTGCACACGCTCGCCGAAGCGCAAAAGACCGGCGGCACCGTCGCCTTCGTCGACGCCGAACACGCGCTCGACCCCGTCTATGCGCGCAAGCTCGGTGTCAACATCGACGAACTGATCGTGTCGCAGCCCGACACGGGTGAACAGGCGCTCGAAATCGTCGATACGCTCGTGCGCTCGAACGCGATCGACGTGCTCGTTGTCGACTCGGTCGCCGCGCTCGTTCCGCGCGCCGAAATCGAGGGCGAGATGGGCGACAGCCACGTCGGCCTTCAGGCGCGCCTGATGTCGCAGTCGCTGCGCAAGCTCACCGGCTCGATCAGCCGCTCGCGTTGCATGGTGATCTTCATCAACCAGCTGCGCATGAAGATCGGCGTGATGTACGGTAACCCCGAAACCACGACGGGCGGCAATGCGCTCAAATTCTACGCCTCGGTCCGCCTCGACATCCGCCGCACCGGCCAGATCAAGAATGGCGACGAGATCGTCGGCAACACAACGCGCGTGAAGGTGGTCAAGAACAAGGTCGCGCCGCCGTTCAAGCAGGTCGAATTCGACATCATGTACGGACAGGGCATTTCGAAGATCGGCGAAATTCTCGATCTCGGCGTCAAGGCCGGCATCGTCGAGAAATCAGGCGCCTGGTTCAGCTATGATTCGATCCGCATCGGGCAGGGCCGCGAGAATTCGAAAACCTTCCTCAAGGACAATCCGGAACTGATGGAGCGGCTCGAAACCGCCATCCGCGGCCGGACCGAGGCGGTTGCCGAAGAAATGATGGCCGGTCCCGACGATGAAGGTGACGACGACAATTGATAGCTATCCGGCCGGTTCGCTTTGGCGGATCGGCCGGCTAACGGCGGCGGGCCTCCAGCCCCCTCCTTGCCTCTATTGGGGCACCTGCATTCCCTCTCCCCTGCAGGTCGGTCCGCCCGCCGTTGATCCTTGCGCCGCCCTTGCCAGCGGCTAAAAGCGGTGGATGCCCGCGATCCGCCTCTTCGGCCTTCCCACCGACATCAACAGCAGCTTCGAACGCGGCGCCGCCGCCGGTCCCGCCGCGATCCGCGCGGCGCTATGGAGCGACCGCGGGAATATGGCGAGCGAACTCGGTCCCGAAATCGGCGCCGACATTGCGCTCACTGACGACGGCGACCTGCCGCTGACCGAAGACACGTCGAGCGACGACGCGGCAATCCGCCGCTATCTGGCCATTGTGCGCGAAGATGGCGAAGTTCCGCTCGCACTCGGCGGCGATCATGCAGTGAGCTTCCCCCTCGTCGAAGCCGCGGCGACATGTTTCGGGCCGGTCAATATCCTTCACTTCGATGCGCACCCCGACCTCTACGACGATTTTGCCGGCAACCCGCGCAGCCACGCATCGCCCTTCGCCCGCATCTGCGAGGCCGGCCACGCCAAACGGCTGATACAGGTGGGAATCCGCACGCTGAACAATCATTGCCGCGAGCAGGCCGTGCGCTTCGGTGTCGAGATTGTTCCGATGGCCGGTTTTACCGCCGATACGGTTCCGGTTCTCGAAGGGCCGCTCTATATCTCGATCGATCTCGACGGCCTCGATCCGTCGGCGGCGCCCGGCGTTGCGCATCCCGAGCCCGGCGGGCTGACGGTGCGCGAAATGCTCGCCATATTGCACAAGCAGACAGCGCCGATCGTTGGCGCCGACATCGTCGAACTCCACCCCGGCCGCGATGTCGGCGATGTCACCGCGATCCTCGGCGCCAAGCTCGTTCGTGAACTGGCGGCGCTGATCGACCGCAACGGAAACCCGCAGATCGCCCGCTAGGAGAGTGCCATGAGCCTGATCGTCCATCATCTGAACAACAGCCGTTCGCAGCGCATATTGTGGCTGCTCGAGGAAATCGGCGCGCCATACGAAATCAAATATTATGACCGCGACCCGGTCACCAACCTCGCGCCGCCCGAACTGATCGCGGTCCACCCTCTGGGCAAGTCGCCGGTGATCGAAGACGGTGGTCGCGTGATCACCGAATCGGGCGCGATTACCGAATATCTGTGCGAGCGGCACGGCGGCGGCCATCTGGTTCCCGAACGCGGCAGCGACGATCATATCAGTCACCTCGAATGGCTGCATTTCGCCGAAGGGTCGGCGATGACGCCGATCCTGCTGCGCATCTATACCGCGCGGCTTGGCGAAGCCGCGGCGCCGATCGAACCGCGCATCGCACAGCAACTCGATGCGCATTTTGCTTATATGGAAAGCCGCGTCGGCGAGAATGGTCACTTCATCGGCGACGGTCTTTCGGCGGCCGACATCATGCTCAGCTTTCCTGCAGAAATCGCGATCATGCAGGGCATGGCGCCGCGCTATCCCAGGCTCGCAGCATTCGTGAACGCATGTCATGACCGTCCGGCATGGCGGCGCGCGCGCGAAAAGGGCGGCGCCTATTATGGTTATTGACCGTCGGGCAGGCGGGTGGTCGTTGTTGACGGCGGCCGCCCTGTTTTCCGGCGCCTCGGTCGCAATTGCCGCACCGCCCGCGCTCGCACCCGAGGTCGAGCGCGAAATCATCGCTCCCGAAGGTGTCACGTTCAAGCCGTCGCCGTTGGACGAAGAAGGCGCGATCGACCGCTTCGCCACATATATGCTCGCGCTGGAAAGGCGCGATTTCGCTGCCGCCTATGCGATGCTGCGCCTGTCATTTCAGGCATCGAATCCGCGACTCGAATGGGAAATGAACCTGCGCAAGCGAGCGACGCTGTGGGCCGACGGCCAGATTCGCCCACTGCGTCTCAGCTGGTATCTCGATCCCGCGGGGCAGCCCGCCGGGCTCTACGCCGCCTTCGATTTTCGCGGTGATCGCAAGGACGGAACGATGGATTGCGGCTATGTGGTCGTCCATCGCGCGACCCCCGTCGACGTCTGGACGGTCGTGCGCACCGACACCTCCGAAGTGCCCGCCAACCTGATCGAAGACGGCGTTCCCAAGGCCGATGTGCTGCGCGAACTGCCCTGCTATCTCGGCAAGGGGATCGCGACCAACTTCTGACCGATTGCTTCGATGATCGTCATCGACACGAACCGGCTTGTCGCATCGCCGCAAAATCCCTAATTCGCGCGCATGACATCGACCAATGACATTCGCCGCTCGTTCCTCGACTATTTCGCGGGGACGGGCCACCATATCGAACCGTCGGCGCCGCTGGTGCCGTATAACGATCCGACGTTGATGTTCGTCAACGCCGGCATGGTGCCGTTCAAGAATGTCTTCACCGGGCTGGAAAAGCGCCCCTACAGTACCGCGGCTTCGTCGCAGAAGTGCGTGCGCGCCGGCGGCAAGCACAACGACCTCGACAATGTCGGCTTCACCGCGCGGCATCATACCTTCTTTGAAATGCTGGGGAACTTCTCTTTTGGCGACTATTTCAAGGAACAGGCGATCCATCACGCTTGGTCGCTGGTCACCAAAACCTGGGGCCTCGCGCCCGAGAGGCTGACCGTCACCGTCTATCACACCGACGACGAGGCGTTCGACCTGTGGAAGAAGATCGCGGGCCTGCCCGAAGAGCGGATCATCCGCATCGCGACGAGCGACAATTTCTGGTCGATGGGAGACACGGGGCCGTGCGGTCCGTGCAGCGAAATCTTCTATGATCATGGCGACCATATCTGGGGCGGCCCGCCGGGATCGGCCGAGGAAGACGGCGACCGCTTCGTCGAGATCTGGAACCTCGTGTTCATGCAGTATGACCA
>Ga0247823_10001997_pt1 | contig 16849 bp, 13 predicted proteins | sample 13C_PalmiticAcid_2_FD_192426 | JGI IMG/M metagenome (GOLD analysis project Ga0247823, IMG submission 192426) | Soil microbial communities from agricultural site in Penn Yan, New York, United States - 13C_PalmiticAcid_Day30 | ecosystem: Environmental > Terrestrial > Soil > Agricultural land...
CCCCGTCTCCGGCACAGTCCTCGAAATCGGCCCCGGCACAGGCATGTGGACCTCCGTCTTCTCCCCCCGCACCCTCCCCGCCGTGACAAAAGTCTACGGCGTCGAGCCCAACCCGGCGCAGCACCCTGCCCTCCGCGCCGCCATTGCCTCCGCAGGCCTCGAGAAGACCTACGAGATCGTGCCCGTGGGGATCGAGGACCTGGCCTCGTCCGGCACGATCACCCCTGGGAGCGTCGACTGCGTCGTGACCGTCATGTGCCTGTGCAGCATCCCGCGGCCGCGGCACAACATGGCACAGCTGTACGGCTATCTCAAGCCGGGGGGCCGGTGGTATGTGTATGAACACGTCAAGTGCTTCCGGTCGCAAGGGTGGGGGATGGGGTTGTATCAGGGTTTGTAGCCCTTTTTCCTCTTCGTCAGTTTGGGTGCGTGTACGAACAAAAATTGCTGACTGGCTCACCTAGCGTTTCTGAATCTCTTCTGGCCTCACTTCATCGGCGGATGCGAGATGGGGCGGGAAACGGGAAAGTGGCTCAAAGAGGCCGGCCCCTGGAGCGATGTCGACGTGTGCCAGCTGGAAGGCGAGCCGTGGTACTTTACCATGCCTCACATCATCGGCGTTCTGACAAAGTAAAGAGCCTTGGCTCATCGAAAACTCTTTGGCATCATCTTGACAGCAGTCCCGCGCTCGACTCATGCGTTCACGCAGCAATCACAAATAGCAAGCAAGTTCTCAACTCATCGAGTGTTTTTCTGAGGCCTAAACCCTTCTACCGCCTGGCTCCAGGGCGCCGCATCCGTCTGCCTTCCTTGACATCAAGGCAAAGATTGTGAAATGGCCACAAAGATTACCAGGCAAAGTAGACGACCAATGTCCCGCAAAAGCGAAAAGATCGACTCAGCCCTGAAGATAACCAGCCATCGCCCCGAGATTTACCAGGCACCGCTGGCCGCGCCCGTGTCCCAGTCGTCAGCATCGCCTTTGGCAGCCCCTGAGCCGAAGCCATCGTTGCCGGTGTCACCGTTGCCGAAACCACCGTCGCCGAAGCCGCCATTGTCGCCACCGCCGCCGAAACCGCCGTCACCCTCATCCTCGGGAACCAGAGGGTTGGGGCACTTGGACTTGAAGTGACCCATCTGCTGGCAGTTGCTGCACTTGACGCGTGACACTGGGCAATGGTTAGCAAAAGGCCACCCGAGAACAGACAACAAAACTCACTATCGCGCGGCTTCGGGCACTCCTTGTTCATGTGACCAAACTCGTCGCAGTTGCGGCACTGCACATTGGCCATGTTGCGCGGCTCAGTGCAGTCCCGGGCCATGTGACCCTCTTGGCCACAGTTGCGGCAACCACGGCTGCCACCGCCCTGGGGGCAATCGCGAGAGAAGTGGCCAACTAGAAGACCGTCAGCAGCAGAAACCATCAGACTGGTGAGGAAATGGGGAGCTCACCTTCACCACACTTGCGACACTCGACACCGTCAGCCGAGCGCGGCTCCGGACAATCGGCAATCTTGTGGCCCGAGTTGCTAAGTAAATGTCAGCCTTGATCTCTCATGCATCGTTGAGGAGACTTGACGAACCCGCAGTTCTTGCAGGCGAATTTGTCGACTCGGGGGGTAGGGCCTTTCACTCCGGTTAGCCTCGTACTTTTCGAGTTCTGAGAGATTGGGCTGCTTACAGTCGCGGACACGATGACCGGCCTCACCACAATTGAAGCAGATGATCTCGGTCGTGTTGGGCTTTTCGATCTTCTCCTGCGGGCAGCTCTTTGAGATATGGCCGACCTCATCGCAATTGCGGCATCGAGGGAGGCCGCCGTAGACGACCTCACCGGCGTCGTTCAGACGCTCGAGGTTCTCAGCCACGTCCTTGGGCCAGACCTCGCGGTCACGAGGACGCGGGGGGTTCCACTGGAACCGGTACGTGACCGTGAACTTCTTACCCAGGTGGCCCTGGAGATCCATGTTGGTGAAGGTCGGAGCCAAGACCTTCTCAATGCCAATGAGCCAGACCGGGACGTCCTGGTCACGGAAGGCGCGCTCGAGCTCTGCAAAGGTCGTCTCCGGAGACGACTTGACATAGATCTGGATGCCGTACTTGACATCATCGATCTCGCGCTCTCGGGCAGCACGCTTGATGAGCGCCCAGGCCTCCTCAGTAGTCATGTCGGGGAGGCCGCTGCGGTCGATCTTGCGAGCGCCCTCGCACTTGCTCACGGTGTGGCCTAGAGTTTGGAAGTCAGCAATGTCGGCTAGCCGTCGTTCAGCCCAACAGATTTCATACCAGTTTCGCCGCAGTTTTTGCACACGCGGTTGGGGCAATCCTTAACTAGGTGCTCAGTGGAATCGCACTCCTTGCATGTCATGGGCGGAGCGTTCGGGCAATCCTTGCTCCAGTGGCCCTCTTCATTGCAGCGACGGCAGGCGCCGCTGAGGACGCGAGGGTTCTGGCAGTCTGCCTTGTTGTGACTGCAGGATCATGTCAGTCGCGTCACCAGAAATGAGAAGCAGAAACCTTACCCAGGCTCGCCACAGTTGAAGCAAGCACGGTCACCGCCGGCGTTGCCACCGTCGCCAACGTCCTCGCCGCCGTTCATGTTCATGTTCTCCATGCCAAAGGTGTCGCCGCCGGGGGCAGCACCAAAACCATCGTCGTTGCCGGAGCCGGCATTCCAGTCGCCGCCGCCAGCATTGCCAGTGGTGGCCGGAGCGTCCCAGCCAGAGTTGGCGGCGGCAGCAGCGCCGGCGCCCCAATCGGAGTCGTTATTGTTCCAACCCGACATGTCGACTTGTTCTTCAAATTCGTGAGATGGCTGGGAGATCCACGCGTCAGAGAATCGTCCAAGTCGGCGCGAGAAGACGAATCGACCGACCGCGGTCAGATGATTTGTTGAAACAAGGGAAGAATGAGGAAAGAAGGTAGAAGAGAGGGCAGAGATGAGTAACGCGGAGGGAAAGAAATGCAGCAGAAAGAACGGCCAAACCGACCGCGTTTTTGAAAAGAGATGGGTCAGTCGTGTAATCTTGCGATCACGAAAACGAGGAAGCAGAACAAGAGAATCCAGCTCGACCTACCGGAAGCGAGTCGATGTACGCGGTAATCCGATTCTGAAGCGCGAGCTCGTCAGCCGTTGCAATCAAGTCAAACCACACTGAGCCTTTTCCAGGAGCAGGAAGAGGCATCCTTGAGGCAGACGATGGCAAAGCAATGCTAGAGCTGCGAGGATAAGGAGGAGCAAAGGAAGCAAAGCAGTCGATGACGGGCTTACCTGTGTTGGCGATGGCCACGATGTGTTGGAAAGGGAAGAAACCCACAAAATGGGAGAGGAGAAGGTTGGAAAGATGAAGAGTGTGAGGAGGAAGAAGGCCAAAGAGAGCAGCGGAAACCGGGCGGCAAATTTCAACTTGTGCTCCCACAATCAGAACCCTCGCCGGTTTGAGAACTGTTCGACAAGTTAGGGCAATGACATCGTGGACCCGCGTGCTTGATGGAGTGGCCGTTTGAAAAAGAGGGCAAGTCTCAGAGTCCGGGGCCAGAGTTGGGGAGACCAGAGACGGCCTACCTGCCCGGCGCCGAACTGAATGGGAAGGAGCATGGCGGCAGGGGTGAGAGAGTAACCGCCTGACACGGAACCTGGTAGCACTGGGAGGGAAGGAGCAGATTCCAGGTTGCTTGATACAACACAGCCTGGAAGGTGTCGAATAGATCATGGTGTTGATTCGGGACATGATGTTGTTGGTGTTTCTCATGAGCTAGGGGTAAAGGGGCAATGTAAACAATCAATCATTCAGGGGGTGTTACTGTGCGAGTTGCTCATCGCACGGAGTATGTTTACTTTCTCTCTTGCAGGCACCTTGATCATCTACTCTTAGAGTTCAGGAGTTGCCCACAACACGACTCCAGAGATAGACTTATTTGAGACGTATGAGGATATATTGATGGAAGGTAACTGGCACCATTTGCGACTGCCAGTGGCTCAAGCCACATTCTCTGCAGACAAAGCTGTTGGCCAACACGACATTGAGGATGCACAAGTCTCCTTGAACCGTAGGCAAGCACCCAATGTTGAACACGATGATAGAAGGAAACGATTCTTCTTGCAACAACTGTGAACACCATCAACCACTAACTGCTCGGGCTTAGTGTGTGGGGTCTGGCGGTTCTGGAAAGCGCATAATATGTGCACATTTGCAAAACTTCAGAATATAGGGAACTTTTCCACCGCATTCTGGGGTTTTCCTCGTAGCTTGGCATGGAATCCGGAAACCCAGTTTGGTAATCCGATCAGCCTGCCGTGAACTAGTGATGGTTAAACTCCAATCTCGAGGGTTTGTCTGCACTTTAGCTCCGCTCTCAGCGGCGCCCGGGCCGTGGTGCTCGCTGGCAAACCCCGGGATCCAGCGGAGGGGTACGGCGGGGAGTCACATCCAAAGCACCCCGCATCCATGCAGGACGGCGCATCTCCTCCCGTGAAACGGCTGAGCTCGTAAAGGAAGGCCGATCAAACCCATTGAACTTAAAATACGGCTTAGACCTCTCCTCCTTTGACAAGTCTGCCGCAACCCAAAACCGACAGTCAAAAAAGAACAAGGCAACATGTCGAAACCCGAAAACCTTCCCGAGATGGAGTATCGTTTCCTGGGCCGTTCTGGCCTCCAGGTGTCGGCCATCTCTCTCGGCGGCTGGCTCACCTATGGCGGGCACGTCGACCGCGAGGGCACTTATGCCTGCATGAAGGCCGCGTATGACTGCGGCGTCAACTTCTTCGACTGCGCCGAAGGGTACGCTGACGGCGAGTCGGAGAAGGTCATGGGCGAGGCCATCAGGAAATACGGGTGGAAGAGGAACGATCTGGTCATCTCAACCAAGGTACGCCTGTGCAGACCGCGCCCTCGGCTGCATCTGTGCTGATGTTTCTCAGCTCTACTGGGGCGATGCCTTCAGCGACAGGAAGGTCAACAACCGGGGCTTGTCACGGAAGCACGTCATCGAGGGCATGAACATGTCCCTCGAGAGACTGCAGCTGGACTATGTCGACCTCATCTATGCCCACCGCCCAGACCGGCACACACCTATGGAGGAGACGGTGCGGGCCTTCAACCACCTCATCAGCACCGGCAAGGCGCTGTACTGGGGAACGTCGGAGTGGAACGCCGACGAGATCGCGCAGGCGTGGCGGTATGCCGACAAGCTGGGTCTCATCGGGCCTGTGATGGGTGAGCCTGTTCCCACCACGATTTGCGCGGACTTTGGACCGGCAAGCTAACTGCAGCAGAACAACCGCGATACAATATGCTCGAGCGCATCCAAGTTGAGCACGAGTACGCACACCTGTACCACGAGGTCGGCCTCGGCCTGACCGTCTTCTCGCCCATGAGACAGGGCATCCTGTCGGGCAAGTACAAGGACGGCATCCCGGATGGCTCTCGCTTTGCTCAGACGCAGGTCGAGTTCATTGCGGGATTCTGGAAGCAGACAGGCAAGGCCGAGTTCCAGGCCATGGCTGACCTGGTCAGCAAGCTGGAACCGATTGCCGAGAGGCTGGGCGTCAAGCAGAGCGTGCTGGCTCTCGCGTGGGTGCTTGCAAACCCCAACGTCAGCTCGGCCATCACGGGAGCCAGCAGCCCGGCGCAGGTCTACGAGAACATCGAGGCGGTGCGGGCGTACAAGAAGCTGACCCCCGAGGTTTTGGGGGAGATCGACGAGATCCTAAACAATAAGCCGCCGACGGTCACGATGAGATATTGACAAAGGGATGGAGACAGAAAATAGATAATAATGAAGTTGTTTGTTAACATGCGCAACCATGGATGCTCGAAGTGACGTTGGTTTGTTGGGGATAAAACACGAGCAGACAGCAGGAAGCAACATCGGACGATTTGCCCAAAGCGACAGCCCACCGCGACAGGGTTCTGGAACGGACGTTGATCGCTGGAGACAGGAAAAGCAGGGACCACCTGCGGCCCCTGACAGGTCCTATTGGTTGCAAGTTTGGATGCCCCGCCCACTGCAAGGGGCAGCTCACTGTGTGCCCCCTCTCCCCCCTTGCTGCGGCCGCCACTGGACGCGCAGGCGGTGAAATATTCCAGCTGCAGTTGGGGCACCTTGGTCGCTTGAACTTCGACTGCTCGGGGCCGTCGCGGAATACCTTTTCGACTCCCTCCAAGCCGGCCGCCGTCAAATTTCGCCCGTTTCTTAAGCACAATGGCTTGCTCCGTGACAGCAACTGCAAACGGCCCTTCCAAGAGGAAGGGGCCCGCCAATGCCAACGGCAATGGCGATGTCAAGGCCAACGCCAACGGTGCGCTCGCCGAGGCACACGTCGACGATGCAGCGGACCGCGACTTCTTCTGGACCTACACCGAGGAGCCCCATCGGACGAGACGGCTAGCCATCATCAAGGCCCATCCTGAGGTGTGTCTGGCACAGAATTACAACCCGAGCAGCAGATTTGGCTAACCAATTCCTTCCCAGGTCACCAAGCTGTGCGGTCCCGAGCCCCTGACCAAGTACGTCGTCACCGGCGTCGTCGCCCTCCAAGTGCTGCTCGCCCACCTCCTGCGCAACACGTCGTTCTGGTCATGGAAGTTCTGGGCCGTCGCCTACGTCTTCGGCGCCACTTCGAACCAGAACCTGTTCCTCGCCATCCACGAGATCTCGCACAACCTCGCCTTCCGCTCACCCCTGGCGAACCGACTCTTTGCCATCTTTGCCAACCTGCCCATCGCGGTGCCGTACAGCGCCTCGTTCAGGGTATGCCATTCTACAATTCTCCTCTTATGTTGGAAAAAGCACTGACACCCCCCAGCCCTACCACCTCACCCACCACAAGTCCCTCGGCGTCGATGGCCTCGACACCGACCTCCCCACGGCCTTCGAGGCCATCTTCCTCGACTCCATCCTCGGCAAGGCCTTCTTCTGCACCTTCCAGATCTTCTTCTACGCCCTGCGGCCCATGATGGTCTACCGCGTGCCGCTCACCTGGGTGCACGCGCTCAACGTGGCCGTCCAGCTGGGCTTCGACTACGCCCTGGTGGCCCTGCTCCCGTCCTACTTCACCTTCCGCTCCGTGCTGTACCTCCTCCTCTCCTCCTTCCTCGCGGGCTCCCTGCACCCCACCGCGGGCCACTTCATCGCCGAGCACTACGTCTACGAGAAGGTCCTGCCCGAGGCCCGCCAGCCCGCCAACAACATGCCCATCCCGGAGACCTTCAGCTACTACGGCCCGCTCAACTTCTTCACGTACAACGTGGGCCTGCACAACGAGCACCACGACTTCCCCGCCATTCCCTGGACGCGCCTGCCCAAGCTGAACGAGATGGCCAGGGAGTTTTATGCTGACCTGCCCCACCACCGCAGCTGGACCTATGTGCTCTGGCGCTTCATCTTTGACGAGGAGGTCGGCATGCGGTGTCGCGTCAAGCGGAAGCAAGGCGGGAGGGTGGTCGGTGGAGGGACGGCCGTGGCAAAAGTGGCGAATTGGAAGGAGGATGAGATTGAGGCTTGAGAAGGGATGGAGTTTGGGGGCAGCTTGCATGGCGCGGGGCGTTGAGCGAGATATATAGACTTGGGTTGGGTAGAATGTACGATGATTTGATGCACACTTTCACGCTTCATCCCTCTCCGGGGTTTACTTGATGGTGCCATTGCCGCCATTTCGTCAGCTTAAGGGGCTTTGGTCAGGTTGACTGTTATGGAGTCAACGTCGTACACCTTGAGAGGCTGGGAACTTCGCGATGAAAGCCATCTACAATACCACAACCGGTTTTTGGAGAAGGATTGAGAGTCTGCGCCTCGTGATGGTGGCGTCTCACCGATGAATGTTGAACAAGTCCACAAGACGGTTGTCATTTCCTACAGTTGTTCATCCCCACTGTCATCCCCAGGAATTGTGTCTGTGTAGCTCCGGGGAATGGCCCAGTATGACGTCTGCGGTGTCAACCTATCATGTATTGGGTTCTTCTCTGCACGGTTGGCAGGACATTTGGGTGTCCTAGACGGTCAGATCATGATATTGGAGGTCTGGGAAGCATGTGTGGGCTTGTCAATTTGAGATATCTCCGTCTCAAGAAAACAACGAAGCAGTGGATCAAGCAATGCACGCGCCAGGGGTTGAATAGATACTCCATTGGGGTGTACTACGTGACTACAGGTACACAAACAGCCCATCAGCGATGGTAACCGTGGACATTCCCACAGCCTCAACAAATCTGGACCATCTTGTATCACTTCCCCACAAGCAACGTGATATACCACACGCCACTCCCACGACCACAAACACAAACACAAGCGCACTTGTGCATTGTGTGCCTGGCTATTATCACTTATCTAAATGGGGAAAGTAAAAGGATACACAAGATCAACTCTGCGTTCAAACCGCCTTTTTGTCTTCCTCATATCTCATGTCATAACCTCGTCACAGCTTGACGCCAGCTTGTAGCCGTCATACGCAAGAGAAACAAAAGAGTTGAAGCTGAGACCCAGGTTGCCAGGGTAAGAAGAAAACAAAATAGCGAGTCAGATCATCGCATTAATCATGAGACGTTAAACAATAAGGTAGGTGTGTAAAACAAGGCCAAGGAGTCTGTGACAGAGACTGTACATACCGAAGCCGGTAGAAAGGGGAGGACGGAGACATCGAAACAGAGGGAAAGGCTATGATAAGCAGAAGCGAAGGAAAAAATCTAAATGTCGCCTTTCTTCTTCCAACCATTTAACATCCTCATGTCAGGTATCAATCACCATCCTTCCTCCCTACCCCATCCATGTCCACAACCCCTCGTCGTGTAAACAGAACCCGGCCACGGCCATCTAGAACGTAAATAAGGGTAGAAGAGAAATTAGGTAGGGTACCATAGGTAGAGTAGAAACAGACATATATCGTCCCAACCCTCAGCAATGCCCCCCCATCATGATCGTTCGTGACCAGGCCCTGAGGCAGTTGTGATTTATGAAAGGCAGGCATAAAATAAACATCAAGACGTGAACCCCCCCGCCGCCGTCCCCTTGGAATACCCGCCGCGTCGTCATCGTTGTCGCTGGGTGAATCAGTTCATCAAAATGCCCCCCTTCCTCACCGTTTCATAAACCCCCGCCCCCTCTCTAAGGAAAGGGAAAGGAGGGGGGAACAAAAAGGAAAACATGAAGAACTCGCTTCTTTCTCTCTCTGTGGGTGTGTCTCTCTCTTTGTTTTACCGATCCATCCATCCACCCATCCATCCATCCATCTCAGTCCAGTAAAGTAAAACGCCCAGCTCCCGCTCCAACACTCCATCCCCCCGCGAAGGGGAGAAGAAACGAGACCAAATAAAAAAACATTTTGTCCCCGTAGTAAAAGGTAAGTAAAGTAAAATGACCATGCCACGCCGCCATGCACGCTTCCTTCGCGCCACACGCCCAGATATACAGAACCCGCTCCAAAGCCCAACCGCAACCCCCCAAAAAAGACAAGTCGCTAAATAAAAATATTGCAAAAAGATCTCTCCGATCTCCTTCTTCTTCTTTGACAAAGGAAAATGATGACGTTGCGTCGCTGGACGCAGGGACCAAAACCCTGCCTGCTTGCTTCGTCCTCCCTCTTCCTCCCTCACTCCTCGAGCGTAACAGAAATCGTCACCTCCCCGCCTCCCACCTGCACAGGCGCCTTCCCCACCGTCTCGTTGGGCCGCAGACCGGGCGGATCGTTGGCCGCGTTGGGCTTGACCGTCGTCTTGCCCGAGATGGTGGCGGTCCGCACGCGCTGGCTCAGCGGCAGCGTGTACTTGAGCACGCCCTTGAGGATGAGCTGGAACTCGTCCTCCATGATGCGCTCCCAGCGCTCCTGCCCGCCGTAGGTGCCGTTGCCCGGGTTCGTGAGGCGCACCTCGCCGCTCGAGTATGAGATGCCCTTGTGGAAGAAGGAGCCCTCGAACGAGAGGGCGCTGTCGAAGCCCGTGATGGTGCCGAGGCGCATGTTGGGCGACGTGTCGTCGGGCGGGGACGGGTCCGGGTCCGGCTCGGCGTCGGTGGTTTGGAGGGTGTCGCCGCCGCCGTTGTTGTTGTCGATTTTGCGCGGTGGCGGGGGGCCGATCTCGCCCGGGTGGGTGTGGCGCCACCATTCCGAGTCGGTCATGGCGTGCGGGGACTTGGCAAAGACTTCGATGTCGGCCGAGTCGACGACCACGACAACGACGTTAGGGTTGTGGGCGCGGATGGTGAGGTCGAGCATCAGCTCCTGCTGGCTGGCGACGACGTGGTCCATCGAGACGAGCTGGATGCCTGTGAGCGGCTGCGACGTCGCGAACATGAATCCGATGGCGCCCGACACGACGAGCAGGAGCATAACCGTCAAGACCAGGCAGCTGGCGAACCGGTTGAGCACCGAGGGCGCCGAGCGGTGGTAGGTCTGCGCCTCGATGGACCGTAGGGAGTGCATGCCCCTCCGGCCCCTACCTGACCGTGATGACCGTGCCGTCCCGCCCTGGATAAGAGGCGTCGTCTCGTCGTCGGCGCCCGTCGTGGTGTCGTCGAGATCGTAGCCCGCGGAGAGGTGCGACCCCCGCTTGCCGTTCGCAGCAGCGCGGTTGCCAAATCGGGGGCTGGGAGGCCCGGAGGATTGCCGGGAGCCCATGTTGGCTGTCGCCAGTGACGGGTTGAATGGTGAGTGCTCGGCAAAGAGCGATGGGTGGCCGTTGCCGCCGCTGCCGCTGTTGCGGCCCCAGCGTCCAAAGTGGTGGTGGTGGCGGGCAGTCCCCCGGGCAGAGCCGGCGTTGCTCCTCCCGGTGCCCCTGCCGTCGTCGTCCACGTAGGCGTTGTCAATGGTCCCGTTGGTGGTGGACGAGTTGACAAACTTCATGCTCTTCTTGACCATCATTTGCGGGGCGTTGCTCTCCATGACGGCGTGGATGGACCGCATGCCGCTGCGGTCGACCTGGCTGACCATCGAAGTCGCGCTGGGCGTCCGCGAGTGGAACCGTAGCGGCCGTTCGCGGCCGTCTGGCGGGTTAGAATCGTAGACAAACGTCTCCTCCGAGTCGGACGAGTTGGCCTCCTCGACAGCGCTGGCCACCTTGGCCTCGAAGATATCCGCCTTGGAGGACGCTAAGCGACATCTTGTCAGTAAGCTGCTCATCTGGTACATGACCATGCTCTGTCTACGAGCGTGCCTGCGACGATAGGAATGACTGTCTGCTTCGTCGTGGTGGCATTTTATGGGCGACGCGACCTTGTCAGCCGATGAGACGACTGATCCCATGGACTGGTAGTGGCGCAACCTAGGGAATAAAGCAGTTGAACTTGGTGGCTCACCGTTGCCGGCCGTCACGGCGGGCTGCTTCCGCGTGGGCTTCTTCTTCTCCTTCTTTGGTCGTATCGTTTCTGTGCTCCCCTTTGTGCGCAGGCTGACGCTCGATCCTTGGACTCCTGTTCCAGGGACGAGCGGGGCTTGTGGAATCGACGTGACCGTCTCCGTCTCCACCGTCATGCTCTGCAACGACGCTTCGCCCGTCTTGGTCTTGGTCACACCCTGCTTGATACATGTGCTCGACTGTCTCGTAGTCAGGGGCGGCGCGCTTGCTGCCCCGTTCCGGCGCCCACCCTTGACGTTGTCGGTCTCGCTGCCGCTGTCGTTCGCGCTCGCCCGCCCCCCCGCATTCCTGGGGAGCCCGAGGGAGTCCACAGGGTCTGCGAGCGAGGCTTCCGACATGATGCTGTCGTCGAGCTTTTCCTCGATCGACTCCTGAGGGCCTCTTGGGGACCCTATCGGGCTGACCTCCTGCACAGTCTCCAGGGTCGATGTGCTCCCGCCTCCGCCGCGCGCGGGCGTCCTCACGCCAGCCGCAATGTGCACGTCTTCGCCGTCTGTGTCGGAGGGCAGGTCCGCAGGGGGTGGCAGTGGTGGAGTGGCGCGTTGGACGCTAATCAAGGGCGCCTCCAGTTCCGGCCGTCTCGGGAGCCCCATGTTCGGCTTGTTGAGGATGGGCGGCGGAGACCGTAACCTCGGAGAGACGGGCCATCTGGGCGACTCTCGCAGGTGGTCCATTGTCGTGGGTGACTTGATGGGGGCGCCCACATTAGAGCTCAGGTCGGAGGTGGACGGGAGGAGGGTAGGGGTATCGGCGGATGACAGCGTCTTGGACGCCGGCGCCAGCGCCGGGTTGGCTTGCTTTGCGGAGCGCGACGGACTGAGGTCTTGTTGGCTGTTCTTCCTTGAGCGGATGCCCGAATTTGCGGACGAGGTTCGCGAGGTCGCGGTCCGGGACAATGGCCGTGTCGGCGAGTGCTCGCGTGATGGGAGGGGCGATGGCGCGGCGGAGGACGAGGTGGAGGTGCCAGATGTCTGCGAGGTGAACTTGGACGGCCCCGACTCGGTCATGGGCGTGACGGTCGCGGTGCTTGCAGAAGATTCGCGGGAGAACGTGGGGTGCGCATGCTGACCGGCGCCAGCAGGGACTACCGACGACCGGGGCGATATGTTTGGTGACTTGTCCATGTCTGCATGCGCGCGCTGGCACTGGCTGGACTGGCGGGACTGGCGGGACTGGCGGGACTGGATGGATTGGAAAGGGTGGATGGAGGGAGAGGAATGGAGGCTCGGACCGGGCCACACATGCCACGCCTACAATGCTGTGGTCTCTCGCGGGTTGAAGATGGGCCAACGACGCCAGTCCAACGAATCACCACAGCCCGCCCGCGCGCAACGGTGCTGTCGTGGGCGCAAGCGGTGCACCAGCGGCGGCCGGGGGGTGAGTGGCTTGCTTGTTGTTGCTGTGCGACGCTGTCTCGGGCGTGGGCTCGAGGCGGGCAGGGTGAGTGGTGGCAGGGTCGGTGGGTATTGCTGCGTGTTGATTGTGCACTCTGGCGCAGATTGCAGAAAAGTTCCTCGTTCCTCGCCAAGGGCGTCGTAACCGAATTGACAGACCACTGGCAGTATCAGGGGTTTCTCATTTGTTGACGGTGCAGGCAGCGGCTTTGTTGACGCAGGGTCGAGCGACGTGGGCGGGTTCGATGTGGGAGGGCTATGGAGCACCAGAAAGTGGGTGGATGATGTCGTTGGTCCAGGTCCATCGAAGGTCGCTCTCAAGGCTCAAGCTTGCCCGCACAAATCCATGTGTCGCAAGCACAAGCAGCGGTGGGGAACGGCGCTGGGGCTGGTGCGCTGGCCCGCCCTGCACCGTTTTGGGCCTGGGCCTTCGCTTCAGGTGCCTCTCCAAACACTGCGGCGGCAGTTCACGGCCAAAAACGGCGCAACAAGGACACCAAATCGAGCACCTCCGCTTCCTGGTCGTTCTGGGGCCTTGCATCCCCACCGCAATTCTGGAAGTCCCATAGGCCGTTTCTCGAAATCACAATGACTTCACTATTCATTTGCGAGACACAAGACGGGCTCGACTTGGCTCCATCAAACGCCCAAAAATAAAAAGAAACGGAAGGTATGCTCCGGCTGCCGACTCGTGCTGTGCCACTGACAGCGTCACAATCCGTTCAGTCCGTTCAGTCCGCACCCAACAGCAAGGGCTGAAGATTTCCAAGCAGCCTGGTCAAACGCCCCCTGAGACGTGGCACGATACCTCGGCGAGTGGGTGAGGTACAAATGGTACAAGAGATGAGACAATTTCTCTCCTGGATCCCGAGAAATGAAGCAGGCGATGAGGTACCCACAGGTAGCACCGTCTCACCGCAAGTCCCGAACCATGCCAAGACCCCGCTTCGCTTGGATTCCAGAAATCTTCCCCAGTGATTCCGAGAGTCCCAGAAAAATCTTTGCTCCAGTCGCTCAACGGCGCTGTTAAGGCGATACTACGTGACCAGCACACACATTACATTCCACCCAAAAGGGGCCGCTTGAAAACAGAGACAGGCAGGAATGGCGTCATTCTCTGGTCACAGTGTTAGCGTTGCTGGTGTTTGATCAATTCTTTTCTTACAATTACTCGTATCTGACGAGCCACTATGGTCTCAGAGGGTGTCGTCGACACTCGGCACAGGCTCCTTCGGCCCTTGATGACGGCGACTCGAACCCGGTTTTGTGCCCGCTCAAGCCAGGTCTGAAATATCCACGACGTCCCTCGGCAGTATCTTGGGTCGAGTCAACCCCGCTTCAAGTTCATGATTCTTATTAAGACGCACTCCACTTGGCAGAAGCGAAGGAACAGCAGCACCGGCAGATAGTGAAACGATTCTGGATAGTTCATTGTCGAGCTTGCTTCTCAGATTGTGGGAGAGCGCACTCCGGTGAGACGATGGCCATTAAGCATATCTTGGGGACCCATGAACCCGGGACCCAATCCTTCGAGGGCTCGTCAGCCGCCCACTCGCAAACACTACGAGAACTCCACAGGTAACGGGCGTGCCGTGCCTCCCGAACGAGCAGATCAGAGTCTCGTCTAAACATCAGAGTCACATCAGTCGGTTGACTGAATCTGGGTTTGGAAAACATGCCATCCCACCACGATAGACTTCTGCAATTCGCGGGACTGCTCGACCTCTCACAAGGAGCCAAGTGGACGCGTGACACACTGCAACGCGCCACAGCCCAGCAATCCGGGTGTCATCGACTGTCGCCTTTGTCCTTGGTGAGGAAAGAGTTGAAAAGGGGCCCCGATGGATCCCTGAGCAAATCCGAGCCTGAACGGCGCTCCGTGCCACGATGCGACTTAGTCGCACCGGTCTGTCGGCGGAAGTTCTTGTTCTGTGAACCGTTGCTAGGACCGTCTCCGCCCCTCCGTCTTAGGCCTCCGTCTGAAGGATCCGGCTAGGGCACCCGGTTCCGGCAGGGGCCGAGGCGACCCCACCACGCCGTCCGCCCGCAAATGCAAGGGACGGTCAGCTTCTCACAGGGACAACTGCCGTGTTTGCTCTGGCGCAAACATTTCTCTCCTCTCACCCTTTCCTTCCCCGTCGTCGACGAGAAAGCAGCACGAGAAAAAGAAAACTCAGAAGAAGAAAAAAAAGAGAAAGAGACAGAAGAGCAGAAGGGCCTTCACCGCTTGCCCGCTAACTCGAAAACCCAGGTCCAAGTGTCCATGCGAGTCTCAAAACCGCGCAAAAGGCTCAATTTGAAACTTATCCCAACGGCTGCGTGACACGTGGTACGGGTGGGCACCGGTGTTCTTTCCAGGTTCCCAGGAACCCGTGACGCACCAATCCCCATGGGGGATTTGCAGGTCGAACTGTTGCAGCAGCCCATCGGTGCAAAAGTGCGGCACCCACAGCCCGTCTCCCCGAGAGAGTGAGATGTGCGACAAATTCTACGGACAGAGTAGGGCTGGGCAGGGCAGATAAGGGTGATCTGGGTGCTCCCGTCACGCTCCGGTCCCGTCCTATTCTTGGGTTTTGCCGGGTTTTGCTGGGAGGCGCATGCTTGACATGTCACGCACGTCACCTCCGCTACTCGATCATCTGCGCAGGAACCCGCCGCTGTCACTGGCTCGGCGCCGCCACGATGCAGCAGCCGCCCGGGGCTGACAACTTGCTCAGGGTCTTGAGTTGTCCTTGAACCCCCCACCCTCGCCAGGAACGTGGACTCGCTGGCAGCTGTGATGGGTGGAAAAAGGCAAGGAGGCAGAGGTTCCCCGAGCCAAATTCGCCGACCAGACACAGTCCCTGCGTAAACCGTTTACAGAGAGATACCCGTTTAGGAAAGACCCTGATGATGTGCTTTCTTTCGTCCCTCCAGCGGGGATGACAGCGCCCTGGTCGCTAACCCCCCCGCAAAGTTGATCAAGTCTTCAGATCAACATCATTCTTGTCTCTGATTTCGATGATTGGACCTCTTTGTTTTCGTTCATACTCGTCCAATCACTCTCTTCCACTTTGGGGTTGTGGAGGGTTTTGAGAGACAACCTAGGATGTTTTCTCTTCCGAGGCCACAACAACTGCTAACTTTTTCAACTCTCATGGTTCCAAGTGATAGCCAACTCCACTTTTCTCATAAACAGTCACGGTCTTGATAAGTGACTGTTCTTGACCCCTTCAAACATGATAGTCCGGCCTGAACTCGCATGAGGCGAATCTCGGCCGGGATCCCTATTTTAGTGAGAATGACGCCTTACGCCCTCCGACGACCGGTCCCACCACCACATCCGAGAGCTCAGGTGAGGTGAGTCACTGTATGGTTGCAAAGGGTATGTATAGAAAAGTGTCAAAGTGATGGTAACAAAAACACTCGAGTGTGTCGACAAACATCGAACCTTGACACCCTCACCACCACCAATCCCCTCCTGCCGGCCTTCACGATGGACTCAGCCTACACCCCGGCCCAAGTGGCCGCCTACCTCTCATACGTCGGCCTCCCCGAGTCTTACCACCCGTCCTCCAACCCGTCCCTCGACCTCGCCTACCTCACCACCCTCTTCACCCACCAGATCACCGCCGTCCCCTACGAGAACCTCCTGATCCACTACTCCCCGCAACACGCCATCACCCTCGACCCGCAGGCGCTCTTCGCCAAGATCGTCACCCCGCCCCCGCGCCGCGGCCGCGGCGGCTATTGCATGGAGAACTCCATCCTCTTCAACCACGTCCTCCGCGCCCTCGGCTTCGACGCCTACCTCGCCGGCGTGCGCATCCGGCCCCGCGTCGACGGCGTGCCGCAGGGCGAGTCCTACTCGGGCTGGGTGCACCTGGTCAACATCGTCGCCGTGCCCGGGGAGCCGGTCAAGTACGCCGTCGACGTCGGGTTCGGCGGCGACGGCATGACGGTGCCGATGCCGCTCGTCGAGGGCCGCGTGCACCACAACTCGATCGGCACGCAGGAGATCCGCCTGGTGAGGGAGTTCATCCCCAACCAGCGGTTTCGCGGGGAAGGGGCGAGCAAGCCGTGGGTGTACCAGGTGCGGAACGGCGGGGAGGGGGGGCAGTGGGTGCC
>Ga0247823_10001998_pt1 | contig 16845 bp, 14 predicted proteins | sample 13C_PalmiticAcid_2_FD_192426 | JGI IMG/M metagenome (GOLD analysis project Ga0247823, IMG submission 192426) | Soil microbial communities from agricultural site in Penn Yan, New York, United States - 13C_PalmiticAcid_Day30 | ecosystem: Environmental > Terrestrial > Soil > Agricultural land...
AGGGCTACTTCGACGCGACCGACGACGCCGAGGCACCCGTCCAGGAGCACCGCTGGACCAGCGTCCATGCTCTCGATCCGACGCGGTTCTTCGCGGTCTGACACATCGGGGCGGCGCCGGGCGGTCTGCCGGCCCGCTCAGGCGTTGGTGCCGCCGTCGATGGTGATCACCGCGCCGGTGATGGTCCGCCCGGCGGGACCGGCGAGGAACGCGACGAGATCGGCGACGTCCTCGGGCGTGCCGAAACGGCCCAGCGCGCTGAACTCCCGCTGGACCGGCGCGTGATCGCTGCCCGCCGGGTTCATGTCGGTGTCGGTGGGTCCCGGCTGCACCAGGTTGACGGTGATCCCGCGCGGGCCGAGTTCGCGGGCCAGCGCCTTGGTGTAGCCGTTGAGCGCCGACTTGCTCAGGTTGTAGAGCGCCAGGCCGCCGAAGAGCGCGCGATCGGTCAGGTTCGACCCGATGGAGATGATCCGTCCACCCTCGCCCAGATATGCCAGCGCGGCCTGGCCTGCGACGAACGGGGCGCGGGCGTGGATGCCGAGTGCGCGGTCGATCTCGTCGAGCCCGAATTCCCCGTACGGCTTGGCCGGAAAGATGCCCGCGTTGTTCACCAGCACGTCCAGCCCGCCCAGGTCCCGGGCGGTGCGGTCGACCGCGGCGACGATCTGCTCGGCGTCGGCGCTGTCGGCCCGGATCGGCACGGCCCGCCTGCCCAGCGCCTCGATATCGGCGGCGACGACCTTCGCGGCGACCTCGTCGCGCTGATAGGTGAACGCCACGTCGGCGCCCGCGCCCGCCAGTGCGCGGGCGATGGCGGCGCCGATCCCCCGGCTGCCGCCGGTCACCAGGGCCACGGTGCTGCTCGTCATCGGTTCGCTCCTTTGTGTAGTGATCAGTACACAAATAGCCAAGCGCACGACGACGGGGCGCGTCAAGAGTTTCTTATCGATCGACACAGAATTCACCGGCCTGCGGCGCAGGGGTATATTTGTCGGTCGACACAGAAAGGTTCGCCATGGCAGAACGCGGCCGCCCGCGCGGTTTCGACCGCGACATCGCCCTGCGGCGTGCCATGGAGGTGTTCTGGGAGCGCGGCTACGACGGCGCCTCGATGGCCGACCTCACCACCGCCATGGGCATCAACTCCCCCAGCCTCTACGCCGCCTTCGGCGACAAGGAAGCCCTGTTCCGCGCCGCGGTCGAGCTCTACGGCCGCACCGAAGGGTCACGCACGGCACGGGCCCTGCGCGAGGAACCCACCGCCTACACCGCCATCGAGGCGATGCTGCGCGACAACATCACCGTCTACACCGATCCCGAGCTGCCGCACGGTTGCATGGTGGTCCTGGCAGGCGCGACCTACACCACGCGCAACGCCTCGGTCCGCGCATTCCTCGCCGAAGCCCGCCGGCACACCACCGCCGACATCCGGGCGCGGCTCGACCGCGGCGTCGCCGACGGCGACCTGCGGCCCGGCACCGACACCGCCGCGCTGGCGGCGCTGTACAGCACCGTCCTCTACGGGCTCTCGATCCAGGCCAGAGACGACGTCGGCCATGCCGAGCTCAGCGCCGCCGTCGACAGCGCCCTCGAGGTACTCGCGGCGTCGACGACGTAGCCGACGCGCTACTGACGCCGCAGGGCGGCGATGCGCTCGGTCAGCTGATCGGCGGTGGCCAATGCCGTGGGTGGGCCACCGCATTCGCGACGGAGCTCGCCGTGGATCACGCCGTGCGGTTTGCCGGTGCGATGGTGGTGCATCGCGACCAGGCTGTTGAGTTCCCGGCGCAGTTCGCCCAGCTTGTCCGACGTCGCGACCCGCTCGACGACCGCGGCGGGCGCGGGAGCGACGGCCTCCTGGGCACTGCGATCGGCGAGCTGACGGGTCTGCCGCTCGCGCAGCAGCGCGCGCATCTGGTCGGCGTCGAGCAGACCCGGGATGCCCAGGTAGTCGGCCTCCTCGTCGCTGCCGGCGATGGTGGCGGTGCCGAAGGAGGAGCCGTCGTAGATCACCTGGTCGAGCTCGGCGTCGGCGGCCAGGGCGACGAAGGACTTCTCCTCCTCGCCCGGCTCGTCCTTGGTCTTGTTCGCGTCGATGAGCAGCTCGTCGTCGAGCGCGTTCTTCTCGCGATGCGGCTTGCCGATGACGTGATCGCGCTGCAACTCGAGCTGGGCGGCCAGGTCCAGCAGCACCGGCACCGACGGCAGGAAGACACTGGCGGTCTCGCCGGGCTTGCGCGCACGCACGAACCGGCCGATGGCCTGAGCGAAGTACAGCGGGGTCGACGCGCTCGTCGCGTACACGCCGACGGCCAGGCGCGGCACGTCGACGCCCTCGGACACCATGCGCACCGCGACCATCCACGGCTGGGTGCCCTTGGCGAACTCGTCGATACGGCTCGAGGACTGCGGGTCGTCGGAGAGCACCACGGCGGGCCGCTCGCCCGAGATGTGTTCCAGCAGTTCGGCATAGTCGCGGGCACGTTCCTGATCGGTGGCGATCACCAGGCCGCCCGCGTCGGGGATGCCCGAGGCGCGCAGCTGGCGCAGCCGGGTGTCGGCCGCGCGCAGCACCGCCGAGATCCAGTCGCCCGCCGGGTCCAGGGCGGTGCGCCAGGCGCGCGCGGTCTGCTCGGCGCTGAGCGGTTCGCCGAGGCGGGCGGTGTGTTCCTCGCCCGCGCTGTCGCGCCAGTGCGCGTCACCGGAGTAGGCCAGGAAGACCACCGGGCGCACGACGCCGTCGGCGAGGGCGTCGGCGTAGCCGTAGGAGTGGTCCGCGCGCGACCGCGGGAAGCCGGCCTCGTCGGGCTCGTAGGTGACGAAGGGGATCTTGGAATCGTCGCTGCGGAACGGGGTTCCGGTCAGCGCGAGCCTGCGCGTCGCGTCGCCGAAGGCCTCCTCGGTGGCCTCGCCCCAGCTCTTGGCGTCGCCCGCGTGGTGGATCTCGTCGAGGATCACCAGGGTGCGGCGGTTCTCGGTGCGCACCCGGTGCCGCGCGGGATGGGCTGCGATCTGGGCGTAGGTCACCACGACGCCGTGATAGTCGCCGGAGGTGCCGCCGGTGCTGTTGGAGAAGCGCGAGTCGAGCTGGATGCCGGAGCGGGCGGCCGAGGCGGCCCACTGGTGCTTGAGGTGCTCGGTCGGCGCGACGACGGTCACCTGATCGACCGTACGATCGGCCAGCAACTCCGCGGCTACCCGCAGCGCGAAGGTAGTCTTACCGGCGCCGGGGGTCGCGACCGCGAGGAAGTCACGTGGCTTGGTGGCAAGGTATTTCGTGAGCGCGCGCCGCTGCCAGGCGCGCAGGGAGCCACCCGGCGCACCCCCCGCGGCCGCATCGCCCGGTGTACCCGCTTCTCTCGCCGCAGCGACGCCACCCGACCCAGTCACGCAGACGACCCTAGCCGCCCGATGCGGCGTGTCGCCAAACCGACGCGGGGTGGGCGACCGGCATCACAACCCAGCCCGAGGTCACCGGCCATTTACCTGTTACCCGCCGACACGATGCCCGGCCCGCACCACGCGGACCGCCGAGGTGCGGGATGCTGGAGACACGATGAGCAACGACCAGATCCGGGCAGCCGATGCGGCACACCCGCCGCAGGCACCCCTGCCCGGCGGTCTACCCGCGCAGCCAGTGACCGCGGCCGGGGCCGACGGGCAACGTCCCCGCGAACACACCCGGGTGGTGCGGTGGCTGCTCATGGTGTGGCGGCTGGTGGTCCGGGTGTCGCAGAAGTGCTGGAACAACTCGATCTTCGCCAAGTCGGCCGCCGCCGCCTTCTGGCAGACGCTCTCGCTCGCGCCGCTGCTGCTCGGCCTGCTCGGCAGCCTCGGCTACGTGGGCGGGCTGTTCGGGCCCGACACGGTGCAGATCGTGGAGGCCAAGATCATCGCGTTCAGCCGGGAGTTCTTCAGCCCGTCGGTCGTCTCCGACCTGATCGAACCCACCGTCGACGACGTGCTGGGCCGCGGCCGCGGCGCCGTGGTGTCGGTGGGCTTCGTGCTGTCGCTGTGGGCCGGGTCCTCGGCGATGGCGACCTTCGTCGACGCGATCGTGGAGGCCCACGACCAGCAGGACGCCCGGCACCCGGTCTGGCAGCGGATCTTCGCGCTGCTGTTGTACGTGCAGTTCCTGGTCGCGGCGGTGCTGATCCTGCCGGTGATCGCGCTCGGACCCACCCGGATCGGCCGGGTGCTGCCCGAGGCCTGGCGCGAACCCGGCCTGCGCCTGATCGACACGTTCTACTACCCGATCGTCGGCTTGCTGCTGATCGTCGGGCTGACCACGCTCTACAAGCTGGCCCTGCACAAGTCGCTGCCCTGGCACCGGCTCTTCGGCGGCGCACTGGTGGCGGGGGTGTTCTTCATGGGCGCCAGCGATCTGCTGCGCCGGTATCTGGCCTGGATCACCGCCACCGGCGTCAGCTACGGCGCGCTGGCCACCCCGATCGCGTTCCTGCTGTTCACCTATTTCCTCGGCTTCGCGGTGATTCTCGGCGCGGAGTTCAACGCCGCGGTGCAGGAATTCTGGCCGGCCAGGGCCACCCGGATGGAGCAGGTCAAGGAATGGTTCAGCAATCAGGTCCGCGGCGACGACGACGAACGCGAGAACGACGGACGCGACGAAGCGGCCGACGCCTCACCCGAGGCGCCGACCACACCGATCACCGAACCCGCTCAGTCGCCGCCCTTGCGCAGGCCGTCGTAGACCTTCTTGCAGTCCGGGCAGACCGGTGAGCCCGGCTTGGGCGAACGCGTCACCGGGAAGACCTCGCCGCACAGCGCGACGACCATCGTGCCCATCACGGCACTCTCGGCGATCCGGTCCTTCTTCACGTAGTGGAAGAACTTGGGGACGTCGTCGCCGGTCGTCTCGTCGGTCGTGGTTTCCGGGCGTACCAGAGTGTCTGTACTCACGCCTTCCATGATGCCGCATCCCGAGCGCGCACCGCTGACCAGCCGCGTGTGCGTTCGTCGGCGGCGAGTGGAAGACTCGGGGTATGCAGTCCCACGGCGACACCCCCGGCGCCGACGAGCCGACACCGGACCCGGAGGTGACGATGCCCGCCGCGCCGAGTTCCTCGCGCGGCTATTTCCCGGGCGCCGACGCCAAGCACCCGGTGCTCATCACCGAGGCCGCGCCGTCACTCGACGACCAGCATCGCGCCCGCGTCCGCCGCTACACGATCATCATGGCCTTCCGCATCCCCTGCCTGATCCTGGCCGCGGTCGCCTACAGCGCGTTCGAGAACCCGCTGATCTCGATTCTGATCATCGTGGCCTCGGTGCCGCTGCCGTGGATCGCCGTGCTCATCGCCAACGACCGTCCGCCGCGCACCAAGGACGAGCCGAGCCGCTGGGACGGCCGCGCGAACCAGATCGCGCTGGACTCACGTCCGCACAAGGCCATCGACGGCTGACGGCCGCCGCACCAGCATCGACATCAGCGCCGCCAGGCCGCACAGCGCGCCGGCGAGGTACCAGGCCAGGTCGTAGGAGCCCTGCAGGTCGCGAATGAGACCCGCGCCGGTGGCCGCGATCGCCGCGCCGACCTGATGGGCGGCGAACACCCAGCCGAACGCGATCGGCCCGTCGGCGCCGAACAGTTCCCGGCACAGCAGCACGGTCGGCGGGACGGTGGCGATCCAGTCCAGGCCGTAGAAGACCACGAACACCCACATGCTCGGCTGGGTGTGCGGGCCGAGCAGCGAGGGCAGGATCAGCAGCGAGAGCCCGCGCAGCGAGTAGTACCCGAGCAGCAGGTAGCGCGGATCGACGCGGTCGGAGAGCCAGCCCGAGGCGATGGTGCCCGCCACGTCGAAGATCCCGACCAGCGCCAGCAGGCCCGCCGCGGTGGTCGGCGGCATGCCGTGGTCGTGGGCCGCGGTCACGAAGTGCGTGCCGACCAGGCCGTTGGTGGAGGCGCCGCATACCGCGAAGCCGCCTGCCAGCAGCCAGAATCCGGGCCTGCGCGCAGCCGAGGCCAGCACCCGCAGCGCCCGGCTCGCGCCACCGGCGACCGCGACGCGCACCCCCGCGTCCGATCCCGCGGGTGCGCCGTAGGCCCGCACCCCGACATCGCTCGGGTAGTCCCGCACGAACAGCCACACCAGCGGCACCACGGCCAGTGCCACGGCCGCCACGATGACCGCGGGCAGCCGCCAGCCGTGCGCGTGCGCCAGCATCGAGACCAGGGGCAGGAACACCAGCTGACCGGTCGCGCCCGCGGCGGTGAGCACGCCGGTGACCAGACCGCGGCTGCGCACGAACCAGCGGCCGGTGATGGTGGCGACGAACGGCATCGACATCGAGCCGACGCCCACTCCGACCAGCAGACCCCAGGTCTCCACCAGCTGCCAGGCCTGGGTCATGAACACCGTCAGCCCGCTGCCCGCCGCGATCAGCACCAGTGCCGCGCACACCACCCGGCGGATGCCGAAGCGATCCATCAACGCGGCCGCGAACGGTGAGATCACCCCGTAGAGCAGCATGTTCAGCGACACGGCCGCCGAGATCGTCGCGTGTGACCAGCCGAACTCGACGTGCAGCGGGTCGATCAGCACGCTGGGCACCGATCGGAAGGCGGCGGCGCCGAGCAGGGCGACGAAACCGACGCCCGCCACGATCCAGGCCGGGTGCGGGGCGCGACCGCGCCGATCGGTGGCGTCGGGGACGGCCGGGGCGCCCTCGGCCGGGTCGTCGCCGGCGGGCGGCAGGGGTGCGCGGAGATCGGTCACCGGAACAGGGTGCCGGAACCTCGCGGCACGAACGAGTGGCCGCGATGACATCTTTCGCAGATATCCTGCCAACCCGCGGTCCGGCGTGATCACGGTCGACAGCGCGCCCACGGCCGCCTACCGTGCGGACAGGACCTCCGGTCCGGGCCGGTACTTCGTCGGCCCCACCGCGTACCCGATCCATCTCGAAACGGAGACAGCATGATTCGCTGGACGTGGGCCTTTCTCGACCGCCCCGCCGCCGGTTTCGACGACTGCGTCCGGTTCTGGGCGACGGTCACCGGCTCCACCGTGTCCGAACCTCGTGGCGCGCAGGGCGAATTCGTCACCCTGCTCCCGGCCGCCGGTCCCGCCTGGCTCAAGATGCAGCGCGTCGGTGGCGACGGCGGCGTCCACCTCGATCTCGATGTCGACGACATCCCCGCCGCGATGGCGACCGCGACCGATCTCGGCGCCCGGGTCGTCACGGTCGAACGCGACTACACGGTGCTGGAATCGCCCGCCGGACAGACATTCTGCTTCACCCCGGTGCACGCCGATGCCCCCGCGCCCGAGGACGAGACGCCGCCGCCGGTCGTCGTCTCGACCGCGCCGGACGGCACCGTGACCCGCCTCGATCAGATCTGCCTCGACCTGTCCCCCGCCGACATCGCGACCGACACCGTGTTCTGGCGAGCGCTGACCGGCTGGACCCACCAGCCGGGCCGCCGCCCCGAATTCTCCCGCCTGCGTGGCCCCGACCAGCCGCTGCACTTGCTGCTCCAGCGTCTCGACGAGGCCCGGCCCGCCGGCGCCCACCCCGACCTGGCCTCCTCGGACATCGCCGCCACCGCCGCCTGGCACGAATCCCTGGGCGCCACCCGGGTCGCCGACGGCGAACGCTGGATCGTGCTGCGCGACCCCGGTTCCGCGGTCTACTGCGTCACCGGCCGTGACCCCTATACCGGCTGACACAGCGGCAACCGGGCCCACCTTCGTCACTGTCGCGCGTTCGCCCGGCGGCCGAGTGCCCCGGGCGCATCACCCGGGCGGGGTAGCGACACCGTCGACCACCCGCCGGGGGACGCATCCGCCGACGGCCTGCGGTCGCATGTCCGGCGTGGCGCGCGACACGCGGCCGTAGCTGGTCGATCCGGGCACGCGCCGCCCTGGCACAGTAGGCGGGTGTCTACGAACCCCACCGCCACCGGTTCCCTGCTCACCGCGCTGTGCCCGGACCTGCGCACGGCGTTGATCCGCGTCGGCTACGACGCCGACACACTGGTGGAGGCGCTGGGTCCCGACGTGCACGCCGCGCTGGGCCGCTCCGAGCCGGTGCCCGTGCGCCGGGTGGCACGTGCGGCGGGCGAGCTGGGCACGCTGATCCGGCTGCTGCTGCTCGGTGACGCGCTGCCCGCACGCGAGGTCGCCGCCGCGCTGTCGCCGGTCCGGATCGACGACGCCGTCGCGGCGGGTCTGCTGGCCCGCGACGGTGACGAGCTCAGGGCCGCACTGGATCTGCGCCCGCTCGACACCGGCGCCGGCACCCGCTGGATCCTGTCCGACCTCGACGATTCGATGCGCAGGCGCACCCTCACCGAGGACCATGTGCTCGGGGTCGGACACGCCTCGCTGTCGCTGCTGCGCGCCACGCCGACCGAACCGGTGGGCACCCTGCTGGACCTGGGCACCGGCTGCGGCGTGCAGGCCGTGCACGCGGCGAGCTACGCGGGCCGGGTCACCGCCACCGATGTCAACTCCCGGGCGCTGTGGCTGGCCGAGGCCACCGCCGCGCTGAACGAACTCGACATCGAACTGCTCGAAGGGTCCTGGTTCGAGCCGGTCGCGGGCCGCACCTTCGATCAGATCGTGGCCAATCCCCCGTTCGTGGTGGGCCCCGCGCGCATCGAGCACACCTACCGCGACTCCGGGCTCGCGCTGGACGGCGCCAGCGAGCTGGTGATCGGGCAGGCGCCCGGCTTGCTGGCCCCCGGTGGCACCGCGGCCATGCTCGCCGCCTGGGTGCATATCGAGGGCCAGGACTGGCGGCAGCGGGTGTCGTCGTGGCTGCCCGCCCACGGCGTCGACGCCTGGGTCGTGCAGCGCGACGTCGCCGATCCGGCACTCTATGTGGGTACCTGGCTGCGCGACGCCGGGCTGGACCCGCGCGACCCGGCCGCCCAGGCCAGGGCCGAGGCGTGGCTGGCGGCGTTCGAGGCCGCCGATGTCGAGGGCATCGGGTTCGGGTTCGTCTACCTGCACGCCATCGACGGGCCGACCGAGCTGATGGCCGAGGACCTCACCCACGGCTTCGACGATCCGCTCGGTGACGAGGCGCCCGCCTACTTCGCCCGCTCGGCCTGGCTGCGCGCCGTGGCCGCCGACGACCGCCTCGCCTGGACCTCCCGTTTCGCCCCGAGCCCGGCCACCGCCCTGGAACGGGTGTATCTGCCCGGCGAGCACGGGTGGGAGGAGCAGGTCGCGCGGCTGCATCGCGGCGACGGTCCGCGCTGGCAGCACGAGGTCGACGAGTCCACGGTGGCCCTGATCGCGGGAATGCGACCGGACGGTCTGCCGTTGTACGAACTGCTCGAACTGCTGGCCCTCGCCGAGGGCGCCGACCAGGTGACCCCGGAGTTCGCCGCCCAGGCACTCGGTGTCGTGGCCGGTCTGGTGCGCCACGGATTGGTGCGACCCGTCTGAGCCGACCGGCGGTGGGGGCCGAGTTCCGGCCACGGTGCTCTTCTCAGGAACTTCTCAGCCGTACAGGTGGGAACACGCAGCTCAGAGCGGTTTATCACCAGCGCGATCGGGAACTTTCTCTAAGTCGGGTCCGTTGATCGGAGTGAGACACCACCGACAGGAGGCAAGTCATGACAAGCCCCGCCACTACTCGTGTGCGCCCCAGCGAGTCCGATATCGACGCCCAGAGCCCGGCCGCCGACCTGGTACGCGTGTACCTGAACGGAATCGGCCGCACGGCACTGCTCACGGCGGCCGACGAGGTCGAGTTGGCCAAGCGTATCGAGGCGGGCCTGTATGCCCAGCACCTGCTCGAGACGGGTAAGCGGTTATCGGCGACCCGCAAGCGTGATCTGGCGATTCTGGTCCGCGAGGGGCAGGCCGCCCGCTCGCATCTGCTCGAGGCCAACCTGCGCCTGGTCGTCTCACTGGCCAAGCGCTACACCGGCCGCGGTATGCCGCTGCTCGACCTGATCCAGGAGGGCAACCTCGGACTGATCCGCGCGATGGAGAAGTTCGACTACGCCAAGGGCTTCAAGTTCTCCACCTACGCCACGTGGTGGATCCGCCAGGCCATCACCCGCGGCATGGCCGATCAGAGCCGTACGATCCGGCTCCCCGTGCACCTGGTCGAGCAGGTCAACAAGCTCGCCAGGATCAAGCGTGAACTGCATCAGCAGCTCGGCCGCGAGGCCACCGACGCCGATCTCGCCAACGAGTCGGGCATCCCGGTGGAGAAGATCGCCGACCTGCTCGATCACAGCCGCGACCCGGTCAGCCTCGACATGCCGGTCGGCAACGACGAGGAAGCCCCGTTGGGCGACTTCATCGAGGACTCCGAGGCCACCTCCGCCGAAAGCGCGGTCATCGCCGGCCTGCTGCACCACGACGTGCGCAGCGTCCTGGCCACCCTCGACGAGCGCGAACAGCAGGTCATCCGTCTGCGCTTCGGCCTCGACGACGGCCAGCCCCGCACCCTGGACCAGATCGGCAAGCTGTTCGGGCTGTCCCGCGAGCGGGTCCGCCAGATCGAGCGCGAGGTCATGTCCAAGCTGCGCAAGGGTGAGCGCGCCGATCGGCTGCGCGCCTACGCCAGCTGATCCCCGAGAACCCGACGGCCCCGCGGGGTCGTCTGCCGAAACGCCGACCGGTGTCCGCGACCTCTCCCCTCCGGGGTCGCGAGCCGGTCGGCGTTGTTCGTCGGGGACCCCCGCTCAGGCCAGTCGGCGCGGACCGGTGTCGAACCGGCTCGGCTCCGGGCCGATCCGGGCGCGCGCGTAGATGATCTCGGCCGAAGACGGCGCCGCGAGCACCGGATCGCAGGACAACTCGCGCATCTGCGGGATGTCGTCGAACAGGGCCGAGATGCGTTGCGCCAGTTCGGCCAGCGCCGCCTTGTCGACCGCCGGTCCGGCCTGCCCACCGGACAGCAGCGGCGCGGCGCGTGGCGCCTCGATCAGGGCCACGGATTCCTCGGCGGTGAGCGGCAGCGCGCGGAACGCGCGGTCCCCGAGCAACTCGATGATCAGGCCCGAGAGCCCGAATTCGATCACCGAACCGAACGAGGGGTCGTCGGTGACGCGCAGGACACAGCCCATGCCCTTGGTCGCCATCTTCTGCACGTGCAGCAGCGGATCGCCGCAGATCTCGACCAGATCGGTGTAGGCCTGGCGGACCGCGTCAGGCGTCCACAGGTCCAGGCGCACCCCGAGCAGGTCCGGCCTGCGCCGCCACAACTCCCCGGTGGCCTTCGCCGCGACCGGATAGCCCAGTTCCTCGCCGGCCGCCACTGCCTGCTCGGCGTCGCGCACCGCCCGGAACTCGACCACGTCGATGCCGTAGCAGCCCAGCAGCCGCACCGTTTCCTCGTCGGTGAGCCAGCGCCCACCCGAATCCGCCAGCCAGCCCGCCACCAGGTCCGCCGCGGCCGCGGTGTCGATGCCCGGCGGTCGCACGACCGGGGAGACCGGCCGGTCCCGCCAGCGGGCGTACCGCTCGACCCGGGCCAGCGCCCTGGCCGCGCGTTCCGGGTCCGGATAGGACGGGATCGAGCCCCTGGCCGGCGCGCCACCGGTCGTGCGCACCGCCAGCAGCTTCGGAATGCCCGACTCGGCGACGAAGGTGGTCAGCACCGGTTTGTCCTTGCCCGGCGCCGCCGCGGCCGCCGCCCGCAGCGCGTCGGCGAAGCCGGCCATCGGTACCGGCACCGGCGGGGCCACGACGACGATCACGGCGTCGACCTCGTCACTGCGCAGCGCGGCCTGCACCGCCTCCCGGTAGTCGGCCGGGGTCGCCTCCGGGCCCAGATCCACCGGCCCGTCGACCGGCGCGCTGTGGACGGTGCGCTCGGTCGGCCGCACACCGGGTCCACGATCCACGACCGAGGCGGGCCGGCGCACCCGCAGGCCTTCGCCGTGCGCGGCATCGATGGCCAGCCAGTTCAGCGCGGCGCTGTTGCCGACCACCGCCACCCGTGGCCCGCGCGGCAACGGCTGACACGCCAGCAGCGCCGCACAGTCGAACAGTTCCGAGATGGAGTCGACCTGGATGATCCCGGCCTGGGCGAACAGGTCACGCACCACCGTGCGATCCATATCGGCGCCCGCGGCCAGCCTGCCGCTGCTCACCGCCACGATCGGCTTGCCCCGCGCCACCCGCCGGGCCAGCCGGGAGAACTTGCGCGGATTACCGAAGCTCTCCAGGTACAGCAGGATCACCTCGGTATCGGCGGCGGTGTCCCAGAACTGCAGCAGATCGTTGCCGGAGACATCGGCGCGGTTACCCGCCGACACGAACGTCGACAGGCCGAGATTGCGCGCCGCGGCCTCCCCCAGGATCGCCGCGCCGAGCGGGCCGGACTGGCAGAAGAACCCGATCCGCCCGCGCTCGGGCAGCACCGGGGCCAGGGTGGCGTTGAGGCCCACCGCCGGGTCGGTGTTGGCGATGCCGAGTGCGCTGGGCCCGACCACCCGCATACCGTGGCCGCGCGCCGCGGCGACCAGCTCGTGTTCGGCGGCCAGGCCCTCGGGCCCGGTCTCGCCGAAGCCGGCCGTGAGCACCACCAGGCCCTTCACCCCCTTGGCCATACAGTCGTCGAGCACCGACCCGATCGCGGCCGGAGGCACCGCGACGACCGCCAAGTCCACTTCGTCGGGGATCTCGCGGACCGTGGCGTAGGCGCGCACGCCTCGCACCGATCGGCGGTTCGGGTTCACCGGGAACACCGGCCCGCTGAAGCCGCCGGCGAGCAGGTTCGCCAGCACGGCGCCACCGACCCTGGTCCGCTCGGGCGAGGCGCCGATCACCGCCACCGACCCGGGCGCCAGCAGGTTGCCGACGCTGCGGGCCTCCGAGGCCGCCTCCCGCGCATCCCGCACGGTGCGCAGCGCTTCGGTGGGATCGATCGCGAACTCCAGGTGCACCTCGGCGCCGTCCCGACTGCGCTGCAGCTGATAGCCGGCGTCGCGGAACACGGTGATCATCGCCTCGTTCTCGGCGAGCACCTCCGCGACGAAGGCCATCACCTCGTTCTCGGCCGCCGCGCCGGCGAGGTGCTCGAGCAGCACCGAGCCCAGACCACGGCCCTGGTGCTCGTCGGCGACCACGAAGGCCACCTCGGCGGCGCGCGGGCCTCGACGATCGAGCAGTTCGTAGCGGGCGACGCCGATGATCGCGTCCCCGAGCAGGGCGACCAGCCCGACCCGATCGTGGTAGTCCACATGGGTGGTGCGGTACATGTCCTTGGGCGAGATCCGCGGGTACGGACCGAAATAGCGCAGATACCGGGTGCGATCCGACAGCGCGGCGTGGAACGTGGCCAGCGCCGGGGCGTCGGCGGGCACGATCGGGCGCACGCGGACCACGCCTCCGTCGGAGGCGAGCACATCGCCGTACCAGTGTTGGGGTGGCGCAGGCGGATTCGCGGGCGTATCGGGGGTGTCGGGCAGCAGCGGCTCAGTCACGAGGGTCCTCCGGGTCGAGCCCGAGCAGGGCGAAGCTCGCCCGCCGGGTGGCCGTGATCGCGGTGTCGATCGCCCGCTGGGCCCGGATCTGGCCCGCGTCGCCGACCTCCGGGGTGCCGCCTGGACCGTCCCAGGGCAGGTAGGCGGTGTCGCCGCCGTCGCCCATGCTGGTCGGCGGCTGCACCCGGGGCGCGGCGGCGCGGACCTGGTCGATCCAGCCGGCCGGGACCGGCGTCTCCGGCGCCAGCGGCCGGTCCAGAGCCGCGGCGAGCAGATGCGTCCAGGCGCGCGGTACCACCCGCACCACGCCGTACCCCCCGCCGCCGATGGCCAGCCAGCGGCCCTCGGCATGGCGGTCGGCCAGCTCGCGCATCGCCAGGAAGGCCGCGCGCTGGCCGTCCACGGTGAGTTCCAGGTCGGCCAGCGGGTCCTCGCGATGGGTGTCCACCCCGCACTGGCTGACGATGATCTGCGGCCGGAAGGCGGCCACCGCGCCGGGCACGACCGCGTGGAATCCACGCAACCACTGGGCATCCCGGGTGCCGGGCAGCAGCGGCAGGTTGATCGAGGTGCCCTCCGCCGCGCCGAGCCCGGTCTCGGTGGGCCAGCCGGTGTTGGGCCACAACGTCGCCGGATGCTGGTGCAGCGAGATCGTCAGCACCCGTGGATCGGCGTAGAAGGCACGCTGGACGCCGTCGCCGTGGTGGACGTCGACATCGAGGTAGGCGATGCGGTCGAAGCCGTGGTCGAGCAGCCACGAGATCGCGATCGCGGCGTCGTTGTAGATGCAGAAGCCGGCCGCGGCGTCGGGCATGGCGTGATGCATGCCACCACCGATGCTCACCGCCCGCCGGGTCCGCCCGGCCGCGATCTCCCCGGCGGCGGCGAGGGTACCGCCCACGATGACCGAGGCCGCCTCGTGCATGCGGGGGAAGATCGGGTTGTCGGCGGTTCCCAAGCCGTACATCGTGTCCTCGGGCGTCGGTGGTCCGTCACCGGCGCGCCGCACCGCCTCGATATAGGCGCTGCTGTGCACCCGCAGCAGGTCGGCCTGGGTGGCCGCGGCAGGTGCCAACGGCTCGACACCGTCGAGCACGCCCAGACTTTCGGCCAGCGACATGGTGAACTGCAGGCGCGCCGGTTTCATCGGGTGCTCCGGACTCCAGGTGTAGCCGAGGAATCGCTCGGTCCACACGACGGTCCCGGGCTCTTCGCTGTGCGGCGGCGTGACCATGCTCGCCACGCTAGTCGGAAGCAGCGACCCCCGTGACGCGTTGACATGCAGTAGAAATAGGGCCGCCGGTCCGGCGGGCGGACGGGCGTTCGCGCGTGGGTAGAATTCGTGCCGACGAAGGGGTAACAGGTGAAGGATCTGGTCGACACCACGGAGATGTATCTCCGTACCATCTACGACCTCGAGGAAGAGGGCGTGGTGCCGCTGCGGGCACGCATCGCCGAGCGGCTCGAGCAGAGTGGTCCGACGGTGAGCCAGACGGTCGCGCGGATGGAACGCGACGGCCTGCTGCTCGTCGCGGGTGACCGCCACCTCGAGCTGACCGACAAGGGCCGCGCCATGGCGGTCGCGGTGATGCGCAAGCACCGGCTCGCCGAGCGGTTGCTGGTCGACATCATCGGCCTCGACTGGCAGAACGTGCACGCCGAGGCGTGCCGCTGGGAGCACGTGATGAGCGAGGAGGTGGAGCGGCGCCTGATCGAGGTGCTCAACCACCCGACCACCTCGCCCTACGGCAACCCCATTCCCGGTCTGGACGAGCTCGGCCTCGGCGATACCCCCGCTGCCGAGGAGACGCTGGTGCGCCTGTCCGACCTGCCCAACGGCGCGCTGCACGCCGTCGTGGTGCGCAGGCTGGCCGAGCACATCCAGACCGACCCTGAGGTCATCGGCAGGCTGCGCGAGGCGGGTGTGGTGCCCGACGCGCGTGTCACCGTCGAGACCAAGCCGGGCGCGGTGCTGATCACGGTGCCGGGGCACAACGGTTTCGAACTGTCCGAAGAGATGGCGCATGCCGTCCAGGTGAGGCTGGTCTGATACGTGAAACTTCTGGTCACCGGCGGCGCCGGCTACGTGGGTGGCGTGTGCGCCGCTGTCCTGCTCGAGGCGGGCAACGAAGTGGTCGTCGTCGACGACCTGTCGACCGGTAACGCCGACGGCGTCCCGGCCGGTGCCCGCTTCGTCGAGGGCGACATCGCCGTCGCGGCGCCGCAGCTGTTGCGCGCCGAATCCTTCGACGGCGTGCTGCATTTCGCGGCGCAGTCGCTGGTCGGCGAGTCGGTGGAGCAGCCGGAGAAGTACTGGCACGGCAACGTCGTCAAGACGCTGACCCTGCTCGAGGCGATCCGCGAGACCGGTACCCCGCGCCTGGTGTTCTCCTCCACCGCCGCGACCTACGGCGAACCCGAGCAGGTGCCGATCACCGAGTCGGCGCCGACCCGCCCCACCAACCCCTACGGTGCGAGCAAGCTGGCCATCGACCACGCCATCACCTCCTACGCGGCGGCGCACGGCCTGGCCGCGACCAGCCTGCGCTACTTCAACGTGGCGGGCGCCTACGCCGGTCTCGGCGAGAACCGGGTCGTGGAAACGCATCTGATCCCCCTCGTGTTGCAGGTGGCGCTGGGCCACCGCAAGGCCATCTCCGTCTACGGCACCGACTGGCCGACGCCGGACGGCACATGCGTGCGTGACTACATCCACATCCGCGACCTGGCGCAGGCGCATCTGCTGGCGCTGTCCTCGTCGCAGCCCGGCAGCCACCGGATCCTCAATCTCGGCTCGGGCACCGGTTTCTCGGTGCGCGAGGTGATCTCGGCGTGCGAGCGGGTGACCGGCCTGCCGATCGAGGCGATCGACGCGCCGCGCCGCCCGGGCGATCCGGCGGTGCTCATCGCCTCCAGCGACCGCGCGATCGCCGAGCTGGACTGGCGGCCCGAGCACAACGATCTCGACGAGATCGTCTCCGACGCCTGGGAATTCCTGCGGTCGCTCGGCGACAAGGCGCACAGCGCGCGCTGATCTCCGCCGCTCGCCGTCCTCACCGGTGGAGCGGGCCGATGTCGACCCCCAGATCAGCCGCGATCTGGTGACCGCACTGCGCGAGTTTGCGCAGCCGTTCCGGCCGCAGCCCGCTCTGCAGCGAGGTCTCCAGCAGCACGGCCATCGGGTGGGTGGCATCGGCCTCCACCGCCGCGGCGAGGGCGACGCCGGCGAACGGCCCGTCCCCGCGCAGGTAGGCGCTGAAGCCCAGCAGTGCCGCGGCCTCGGCGCGGTCGGCGCCGGGCGTGGCCCGGGCGAGTTGAGCCCACAGCTGTTCGGCGGCCTCGGCGTGATCGCCCAGCGCCAGCCCGTACATCGCGTCCCGGATCGGCCGGTCGCGCAGCGTGGCCGCCAGCTGCGCGAC
>Ga0247823_10001999_pt1 | contig 16839 bp, 17 predicted proteins | sample 13C_PalmiticAcid_2_FD_192426 | JGI IMG/M metagenome (GOLD analysis project Ga0247823, IMG submission 192426) | Soil microbial communities from agricultural site in Penn Yan, New York, United States - 13C_PalmiticAcid_Day30 | ecosystem: Environmental > Terrestrial > Soil > Agricultural land...
GGCAAGGTCGTCCACCCGCGGCTGCTCGGTTGATCACCGGAAAAAGGGGGAGAATACCCATGGATTTCATCTCGATCCTCTCGATCTTCGTGCTGGCATGTTTCGTCGGCTATTATGTCGTCTGGTCGGTTACGCCGGCTCTGCACACGCCGTTGATGGCGGTAACGAACGCGATCTCGTCGGTGATCGTGGTGGGCGCCCTGATAGCCAGCGCCGCTGGAGGGGACCAGGTTTCCACGGCCTTGGGGCTGGTGGCGGTCGCCCTCGCAAGCGTGAACATTTTCGGCGGCTTTGCGGTCACCGAGCGAATGCTCGCCATGTACAAAAAGAAGGACCGCAAGAACTGATGGCCGACCTGCACGAACTCGCCGCCACGCCCGCCTGGGCTGCGCTCGCCTATCTCGCTTCGGGCGTGTTGTTCATCCTCGCGCTGCGCGGTCTCTCGAGCCCCGGCACGTCGCGCCAGGGCAACCGCCTTGGCATGATCGGCATGCTGGTGGCGGTCGCAACCACATTGGTTCTGCATGGTACGGGGCTGATCCAGATTTCGATTGCGATCGCGATCGGCGGGGGTCTCGGATTCGTGGCCGCGCGCAAAATCGCGATGACCGATATGCCCCAGCTCGTCGCGGCCTTTCACTCGCTGGTTGGGCTCGCCGCGGTTCTCGTCGGGGTCGCCGCCTTCCTCAATCCTCAGGCGTTCGGCATCCTCGATGCGCAAACCGGCCATATCCACAATGTCAGCCGGATCGAGCTCGGGCTGGGCGTCGCGATCGGCGCGATCACCTTCTCGGGATCGGTCATCGCCTTTCTCAAGCTCAACGGCAATATGTCGGGCGCGCCGATCATGCTGCCGGCGCGCCATGTGATTAACCTCGGCACGCTCGCCGCGATTATTGGCCTCGTCGCCTATTTTGTCACGGACGACAGCCACTGGGTCTTTTTCACCATCACCGCCCTCAGCTTCGTCATCGGTTTCTTGCTCATCATCCCGATCGGCGGTGCGGACATGCCCGTCGTCGTCTCGATGCTGAACAGCTACTCGGGCTGGGCCGCCGCGGCGATGGGCTTCACGCTTCACAACACGGCAATGATTATCACCGGCGCGCTGGTGGGCTCGTCGGGCGCCATTCTGAGCTACATCATGTGCAAGGCGATGAACCGCAGCTTCATCTCGGTTATCGCGGGCGGTTTCGGCGGCGAGGCACCGGCCGCGGGCGGCGGCGAAAAGATCGAGCGCCCGTGGAAGCGCGGTTCGGCCGACGACGCGGCTTTTCTGATGAGCCAGGCCGAGCAGGTCATTATTGTCCCCGGCTACGGCATGGCGGTCAGTCAGGCGCAGCATGTGCTGCGCGAGATGGGCGACCTGCTCAAGGCCGAAGGGGTACGCGTCAAATATGCAATTCACCCCGTCGCGGGACGCATGCCCGGCCATATGAACGTGCTGCTTGCCGAGGCGAATGTCTCCTATGATGAGGTCTTCGAGCTGGAAGACATAAATTCGGAATTCTCGCAGACCGACATCGCCTTCGTCATCGGCGCGAACGACGTGACCAATCCGGCCGCCAAGACCGACAAGAGCTCGCCGATCTACGGCATGCCGATCCTCGACGTGGAAAAGGCGAAGACCGTGCTGTTTCTCAAGCGTTCAATGGGCGGCGTGGGCTATGCCGGCGTCGACAATGATGTCTTCTATATGGACAACACCATGATGCTGCTCGGTGACGCGAAGAAGATGGTCGAGGAAATCGTCAAGTCGATGAAGTGATCATCGCGGGATAGCTCCGAAGGGGCGAGGCATTTAGCGAAAAACGGGAGGACGCCGACGCTCGTTCGTCCCCTCTCCCCGCCGTGCATCAAGCTTCGTCACCGGGCCGGACGGACTCCGGATCGACATGGTCGATGACGCCAGGTTGGCGCACGCAGCGGCGCTCTCCCGAGCTGGCATCGCGCGCTTCGCCGAAGACTATGTGGCAAGCGACCTCGCCACGGGGCGATTACATCCGGTCCTGTCGGACTGGGCCTCGCCGCTGGGCGGACTGCGGATCTATTACGCCGGCCGGACGGCCGCACCGGCGTTGCAGGCCTTTGTGGCATTTCTCCGCGACGTCCGCACAGACAAGGACGGCGCATAATCGGCAACGAACGGGCGAAGGAGACTTCGAAAAAGTCCGGGCGATGGAGCGCGCCCCGTCGGTGCCAGTGGGCTGAAAACTTCCACCACGTTGGTCCGGGACATGATTGTCAAGCCGCGGCCCGGCTTTGCGGCAGTAGCGATGCGAAGCGCGCGCACCCGCAGTTCGGAGTCGGCTAGCCTGGCGGCTCCTCCCAAAAGCCCGCAGGATCTGCAACCCACCGGTCGACGGCGGATTCGTGCCAGCCGGAACTGTGAGCGCTCAGCTTCAACTGGCGAGGAAAACTGCCCTCGGCAATTTTGCGATAGAGTGCCGAGCGCGACAGACCTGTCCGGTCCAGTACCGCTTTCAGACGAAGGATGCGCTCCGTCATCGCAATCACGACCGGCGGCGTTGCTTGCTGAATTCGCGGTCGCTCTCGAGGAAAGCCCACAGCATATAGGGAATGAGGTCGGTAGGCTTCTCGCGCTTGCCATAAGCGATCTCGTAAGCCGCGGCGTAATCGGCCAAGGCTTGCTCGAGATCGGGCAACATCTCGAAGGTCAACTTGACCGGCTTGCGGTCGGGAAGCATCGCCAGTTTGAGATCGGCCATCTCAGCTTCGCCAAGGTGAAAGGATGAGGTCCTGATGGACGACGATTCTGAGCGGCCAGCCGGGCCGCACTCTGAGCGTCGGCTGGACGTCGAGATTGCGTGCCACGATCTGCTCTCCGGCCCGCGCGCCATTCTGCTGTGCGGACTCGCGGATGGCGCGGACGAGGTCGCTCTCGCTGCTCCCCCACCCCAGCTCGGTGCCGACGCCGAGAAGGGTTGAGAGAGCGACACCCTTGAGAAGCTGCCGTGTGTGCCGGTCGATACGATCCGAAAGGCCCGAATAGCCCTCGGTATCGCTCACAGGCGCATTGTCGATGCGGATCGATGCGCCGTCCGGCAGGACGATCCTTTGCCAAATGACGAGCGCTCGCTTTTGGCCAAAGGCGACGACGCTGTCGTAACTGCCGATGAGTCTCGATCCCTGCGGGATCAGCAATGTCCGTCCCGTCACGCTGTCATAGGCGTTCTCGGTAACCTGCGCGGTCACAATCCCGGGTAAATCCGAATTCAGCCCGGTGATCAGGCTCGCGGCGATCACGCTACCGGCCTGGAGCGTCCAAGGCGACACGGGCGCTTCCAGCCTGTGCGGATTCACATGCGTTTCGATATTTGCTCGACCCACAAGTTCGTTTTTGCGGCGCTGTCCGCCCTGATCGGTCGCTTCCCCCGCAGCAGGGCCCTCGGCGACCGCCTGGGCCGGCCTGACAATCGCGGCGACAGATGGGTCGGAACCGCCGTTCGCCAGCTGAAGCATGACGCCCGACTGGCGGGCCGCGCGCTGTTCGGCGGCCAGACGCTGCCGCTCGCTTTCGGCCTCCTGCGCCGCGCGGGCCGCCGCGTCGGCCGCCGGGTCGTTCGGTCCCGTCATGTCCAGCTCGCGCTGCTTTTCCAGGATTGGCCGACCGAGATCACCCGGCAACTTTGGCCCGAGCTTTCGGACTTCGGCGTAACTGGTCGGCGCGCCTGGCAGCGCGTCGGCTGGCAGCTCGACCGCGGCCCGCTCGCGGCTCTCGCCGGGTCTGTCCGACACGAAGCTGATCGGCTTGAACGCAAGCCACGCAGCGCCCGCAAGACATGTCGTTCCCAACCCGGCGATCGCGATGATCGCACCGCGTCGGAAACGGGTGACGCGCGCTGGATTGCCGCGCAGTACCAGTGTTTCGGGATCGACCTTCGCCGGGAGGGGCGCCGGTGCGGCGGGCGGATCGGCCTGCTCGCTCATCGTACCAGCCTCCGGCGCGCGCTTCTCTCGCCGCCGCGCACGACGCGAACGATCTTCTGCTCCTTTGCGCCCAGCCGCAGTTCGGCCGCGCCAAACAAGCGATCGACGACGTAGAAGCGACCAGTGACGCGGTAATTGACGAGCTCGGCTTCGCCCTTTTCGCCGAGGACGAAGAGCGGCGGCGCTTCTCCCGTCGTGATCGTCGCCGGAAACTCGATCCAGGTCTGACGGCCATCGTCGAAGGCTCTAAGCGGCCGCCATGCGGGCTTGTCTCCGGTAATGCGGTAATCGAAGTTCAGCTGTGCGATCTCGACGCCGACGGAGACAGGCCGGGCCGCCTCAGCCTCCACGCGTTGGCGTGCCAGCGCCAGCAGTTCGTCTTGCGGATAAGTCCAGCGCATTCCCGTCATCGCGGTCGAAGGCGTGCTGGTTAGCTGGATATGATAGACGCGCCTGTCGGTGGTGATGACGAGATTCGTCGACAGCCCGGGCGCGAAGGGCTTCACAAGCAGGTGCGTTCGCTTCGTCTCCCCGCTCCCGCTCGCCGTGTCGCCGACGGTCCAGCGCACGGTATCGCCCGCTGCGACCGAGATAAGTGTCTCGCCGGGCTGCAAGGCGATATCGCTGACGCGCTCGGGCGCGGCAAACAGTCGGAAGAGCGCGCCTTCGCTATAAGGGTAGACCTGCACCGCATTGACGAAGCCGGACTTCGCGGGCTCGCGGAGCGCCGCCTTGTTGGCCGTAACGACGCTGGAGGCGGGCTGCGCCAGGGCGGCAGGGGCGAGCGCCGCCAAGCTCGCAGCGAAGAAAGCCAAGCGTATCATTGCGGTTCTCCTTCCAATACAGGCTGGGTGGATGGCATCGGGGCCAGATCGGGATCGAGCGGCGATCCGAGCGGGAGAGCCGTCTCCGGTGCACTGTCGGACGGGCGCCCTCCCACTCCCTTCGCGGTTTCGTCGATCATCGGGAGCGGCGGAAGCGGAAGCGCCTCGAGCTCACGGCTCCAATCGATCGCGTCGATGTAGAGACCGAGCGGATTTTTTCGCAGCACCTCGGCGGAGGACGGCGGCTCGATCTTGATCGTGACCACGGCGGTCCAGCGCGACGTGTCCGACCAGCTGCCGCGCTCATAAGCCTGCTCGGTCCAGTTGATGCGAAAGCTATCGTCCGATGCGCGAACGACACTTGTCACCTGGACCGACACGGTGCGGCGCCCAACCTCGGCGAACGGACTGGACGCGCGGGCATATTCGCCGAGAAACAAGGCACCGCGCTCGGTCGCAAAGTCATAGGCCGACAGCCAATGCTCGCGCATCAGCACGGGGTCGAGCGACCGCCCCCGAACATGGGTGATGAAACGGCCAAGATGCCAGGCGATCTGCGGATCGGTCGGACGATATTCCGCGTCCGCCGGCGTGACCGCCTGCGCCTGGCCCAGCTTGTCGACTTCAACGACATAAGGAACGACGCGGCTCTGCATCGATTGCCAGACGAGCGCCGACGATAGACCGATGGTCAGGCCGAGCCCGCCGAATGCCATCAGCCGCCAGTTTTTCGCCTGGACGCGCGCCGAGCCGATGCGCTCATCCCAGAGCTGACCGGCGCGCTGGTAGGGCGTGTCCGGTTCGGGCGTGTGCCCATAGCGCTGCACAGCACGTTTGAATCGCATGACTAGTCCCTTTCGTTGATGTCGGGGGTGATGCCGGCGCCGCCGCGGTCGCCTTCCTTGATCGTGTGCATCGCCATCTGGCGGCGATGCCGAGAATTTTGCTGGCCTTGCAGGCGCTGCGCCCAGACGGGAGCGGCATCGCCGGCGGCGGAAGCCGGAGTCGGCACGTCGCGCGCGCCGCTGGTGGTTCCGGCGTCCCACGCCGCCGTGCGACCGCGCTCGGCAGCCTCGCCAAGGCCGGCGGCGGATCGGAAGCGGTTCGCCGCGGCGCCCTTGGCGGCGGTCGCTATGCCCCCAAGGCCCGCGCCGATGCTCGACGATCCCGATGTCTCCTGACCCAGCTTGTAGGCGGTTGCGGCGGCGCTCCCCATCGCGGTTCCGGCGCGGATCGCGCCGAGCCCGGCCCCGCCGATACCCCGCACCGCCGCGGTCGCGCCGGCTCCGCCCATGGCGATGCCGCCGGCTGCGAGTGCGGTGGTGGCGACCACCGACCCGGCGCCGAGCTGCGGCGCGCCCGACACCAGTCCCGACGCGAGCGCGGGGCCGAAGATCGCAAGCCCGAAGAGCGCGAGGCTCGCGAGCATAAGCGAGACCGCCTGCTCGATACTGACCTCTTCACCGGTGAGCGCACTCGTGAAGTCGGCGAAATAGTTCGAGCCGATGCCGACGATCACCGCGAGCACCATGACCTTGATGCCCGAACTCACGACATTGCCGAGCACGCGCTCGGCGAGGAAGGAGGTCCGGTTCCAGAGCGCGAACGGCACGAGGACGAAGCCCGCGAGCGAGGTGAGTTTGAATTCGAGGATGGTGATGAAGAGCTGAATGGCGAGAATGAAAAAGGCGGCGATAACGATCAGCCAGGCGATGACGAGCACCGCGATCTCGATGAAATTGTCGAAAAAGGCGATCGGGCCGACGAGCTCCTTCGCCTGCCGGAGCAAAGGCCAGGCCGCTTCGAATCCCGTGCCGGCGAGCCGTCCCGGCATCAGCAAGTCCTCGGGTCCGATCGCACTGCCGCCTGCCGTCAGGCCGAGCCCGGCAAAGGATCGGAAAATAATCTCCGAGAGCGTCTGGAAGCTGTTCAGGATCAGCGCGAAAACGCCGACATAGAGGATCTTCTTGACGAACCTGGCGATGACATCGTCTTCGCCGCCGAGCGCCCAGAAGAGCCCCGCGAGCGTGATGTCGATGCCGATGAGGATTGTCGTGAGAAACCCGACATCGCCGCCGAGCAGCCCGAAGCCGCTGTCGATATAGGCGACGAACGTCTGCATGAACTGGTCGATGACGTTCAGATCGTCCATCTTCGCATGTCCTCATGAAGTTTGTCGCGGGGGCCGGCGGCCGATGACACGCGGCCGCGGCAGCCCCCGCAACGGGGCAGCTTTCGGGTGTGGGGAGCGTTGTGACCCGTCCTGCCCCTATCGGATGATGTCAGCGCGGCGGCGTCCAGGCCTTGCCGTCGCCGAGGAAACGGCGGGTGGATTCGCGGGCTTCACGCTCGATCTGCGCGCGTTTCGCCCGCTCGAGCGTCTGCTCGCGGAACTGTGCCGCCATCAGCTGCTGGATCTGAAATTGCTGCTTGGCGGCAAGTGCGAGCAACTGGTTCGTCGCCTGCGCCGCCTGAAGTCCACCTTCGGCGCCCTGGCTCCTCTCGACGATCGCTTTCAGCGCCTCGGCATCGTCGCGGACATTCTCGACGATGCCGCTTTGCACGCCCATCGCCTGGCGAAAGGCCGCCATCTCGCTTTCCAACCGCTGCTTCGCCGCCGCGATGCGGCTATCGCGCCGGGCGAGATGTTCGAAGCTCGCCGGGAAGGCCTGCCGGAACTGCTCGTCGAGGCGGTCGACCCGAAAGCCGATCCCCTGCGCCTGCCCCATCAGCCGGTCGATCTGTTGAAGCCGCTGCTCAAGCGCCGACATCTGCGGAAAATTAATCTTCGACAGATGCTTCTGCTGGTTCGCGAGTAGCTGCGCTTCATTTTGCAGCGACTGAATCTGCTGGTTGATCTGCTGGAGCGTGCGCGCCGCGGTGAGCAGATTCTGCGAATAATTGGCGCTGTCGAACACCGGAATCGCCTCTACCGGAACGACCGGAATCGACGCGGCGGCGGCGCCAAGCAGCAAGGCCATCACAAACTTCTTCATCTCAACTCTCCTTCTGGGGGTCATCGGGCGCGTCGAAGCGGCCGAGCAGCCCGGCTGCCCAGGGCAGGCCGCGCTCGGCGAGGAAACGGGCGGCAAAATCCGCACGCCCATGCTCGGCAAGGATGCGGTCGATCATTTTCTGGACTTCGGGATCCGACGTGCCGCACAGCGCCAGCGCGACCGGACCGAGGCCGAGTTCGAACATTCGGTTGCCGCGCGCGGACTGGAGATAATATTGCCGCTTGGGCGTCGCGCGGGCGACCAGTTCGATCTGCCGCGCGTTGAGCCCGAAGCGGGCATAAGCGGCCTCGGACTGCGGCTCGACCGCGCGGTCGTTGGGCAGCAATATGCGCTGCGGACAGCTCTCGATGATCGCGGGTGCAATCGCGCTGTCGGCGATGTCAGCGAGGCTCTGCGTCGCGAAGATCACCGACACATTCTTCTTGCGCAGCACCTTCAGCCATTCGCGGATGCGCGCGGCGAACAAGGGATGATCGAGAAAGACCCAGGCCTCATCGAGGATCAGCAACGTCGGCCGCCCGTCGAACCGCTCCTCGAGCCGGTGGAACAGATAGGTCAGCACCGGTGCGACGACGCCCGCCTGCCCCATCAGCGCTTCGGTCTCGAAACATTGCACGTCGGCGACGGCGAGATCGTCCTCCGCGGCATCGAGCATCCGCCCGAAAGGGCCTTCGAGCGTATAAGGCGCGAGCGCCATGCGCAGCGAGGCCGACTGGAGCAGGAGCACGAGACCGGTCAGCGTCCGCTCCTCGATCGGCGCCGTTGCGAGGCTGGTGAGCGCCGACCAGAGCGCCTCCTTGACCGCCGGGGTGACTGCAACGCGTTCGTGGGCGAGCAGCGCCGCGACCCACTCCGCCGCCCAGGCGCGCTCGTCGGCCCGGTCGATTCCTCGCAGCGGCTGGAAGGCAATCGCCCCTTCCCCCTCGCTTGTCCCGCCAAGGCCAAGCGCGTGATGCGCGCCGCCCATCGCGAGCACCGCGGCGCGCGCCGAGAAGCCCTTGTCGAAAATATAGACCTGCGCGTCTTCATAACGGCGGAACTGGAGCGCGAGCAGGCTGAGCAGCACCGACTTGCCCGCACCCGTCGGTCCGACGATCATCATATGCCCAACATCGCCGACATGCGTGGACATGCGGAACGGCGTCGAGCCGCTTGTCTCGGCATAAAGCAGCGGCGGACCACCCAGATGATCGTTGCGCGCTGGTCCCGCCCAGACCGAAGACAAGGGCATGAGGTGCGCCAGATTGAGCGTGTGGACGAGCGGCTGGCGGACATTGGCGTAGACATGCCCGGGAAGCGAGCCGAGCCACGCCTCGACCGCGTTGACGCCTTCGCGGATCGCGGTGAAGCCAAGTCCGTTCACGATCCGCTCGACCGCGCGCAGCTTTTCCTCCACGCGGCCGCGATCGAGATCCGACACGGTGATCGTCGTGGTCAGATGCCCGAAGGCGACATGATCGCCGCCGAGTGCCTGGAGCGCTAGGTCGGCGTCGAGCATCTTGTTGTCGGCGTCGCTGTCGAGCAGCTGTGCCGGCTGATTGTACATGACTTCGCGAAGCATCGCGGTGATCGACTTGCGCTTGTTGAACCATTGTCGGCGCAGCTTCGTCAGCGCCTTGGTCGCTTGCGTCTTGTCGAGCGCAATGAAGCGCGTCACCCAACGATAGGAAAAGCCTTGATGATTGAGTGCATCGAGGATGCCGGGCCGGCTGAGATTCGGGAAGCCGAGAATCGTCAGCGTGCGCAGATGCGCCTCGCCGAGCATCGGCTCGAGCCCGCCGACAAGCGGCGTGTCGGCGAGCAGCCCGTCGAGATAGATCGGCGTTTCGGGCACCGCGACGTCGTGGCGCCGGTCAGAGACCGTGCCGTGCAAATAGGTCAGCGTCTCGCCATCGTCGAGCGGGCGCACCGACGGCATGAAGCCGGCAAACAGGTCGAGGACGCGGTTGGTCTCGGCGACGAAGGCGGCGAGCGCCTGCCGCCAGTCGCGGCCCTTCCCGGCGTCGCTGCGCTCGACAAGCGCACGGCCGGCGCGGTCGGCCTGGTCGGGGTCGGCGAGAAAAGTGAGCGTCAGATAGTAGAAGCTCTCGAAATGCGCTTCCCGGCTTTCGAAGCCGGCGCGGCGCTCCTCGTCGACCAGCCGGGAGGCGGCGTCGGGAAAACGGCTTGCCGGATAGCCGAGCGCTTCGCGGCGTTCGGCCTCGACATGGAGTGCCCAGCCCGCCCCGAAGCGTTTGAGGACATTGTTGGCCCGCGCCGCGACCGAGACGAGCTCGGCCTCGGTCGCCGATTCGAGATCGGGGCCGCGGAAGGCAAGCACGCGGCTGAAGCTGCCGTCCTTGTTCAGCACAACCCCCGGCGCGACGAGCGCCGCCCATGGCAGATGATCGGCGAGCCGGTCGGCCGTGCGGCGATATTCATGCAAGTTCAGCATGCGAGATATCCCCGCTGTTTGAGGTGGCGCAGCAGAACCGGCGCGAAGTCGGGATCGCGCTTCGCCGCCATCACAGCGGCGGTGTGGCCGAGTGCCCAGACCGCAATCCCCGCGATCCATTGCTGGAGCCCGAGGCCGAGTGCCGCGGCGAGCGTGCCGTTGAGGATCGCGATCGCGCGCGGCGCGCCGCCGAGCAGGATCGGCTCGGCGAGCGAGCGATAGATCGGCGCCTCAAAGCCTTCGATCGGTCCGGACGAAGGATTTGCCGCGGTCGTCATGCGATCAGCGCTCCGCCGCCGAAGCTGAAGAAGGACAGAAAGAAGCTCGATGCCGCGAAGGCGATCGAGAGGCCGAAGACGATCTGGATCAGCCGCCGAAAGCCGCCAGCGGTCTCGCCGAAGGCGAGCGTCAGCCCGGTCGTGATGATGATGATCACCGCGACGATCTTGGCGACCGGTCCCTGGACCGATTCCAGAACCTGCTGGAGGGGCTCTTCCCACGGCATGCCCGAGCCGGCGGCCTGCGCGGTCGCGGCGAAAAGGAGGCCGGCGACGAGTGCGGCGCCAGTGATCTTCGGCATGCTTCGATGCGGACTGGACTTGGCTGGCATGGTTCAGTCTCCTGTCTTGGGATGATCGGACGTGAGTTCGACGACGCCGTAGCCCCCGTCGGGATTGAGCCCGGCCACACGCGCCACGGTCTCGATGCGGCGCGCGAGGCCGCGCCCCGAAATGAAGACGACGAGATCGATGGCCTCGGCGATGAGGCGGCGCGGCACGGTGACCACGGCTTCCTGGATCAACTGCTCGAGCCGGTAGAGCGCGGCGACCGCGCCATTCGCATGGATCGTCGCGATCCCGCCGGGATGGCCGGTGTTCCATGCCTTGAGCATGTCGAGCGCCTCGCGGCCGCGCACCTCGCCGACGATGATCCGGTCGGGCCGCAGCCGCAGCGTCGAGCGCACCAGGTCGGCCATCGTGACCATGCCCGCAGCGTTGGCGCCGACGGTGCGCGTGCGCAGCGCGACGACGTCCGACGCCGCGCATTGCAGTTCGCGCGTGTCCTCGATCAGGATCACCCGCTCGTCGAGATCGCCCATCTCGGCGAGCAGCGCATTGGCGAGCGTCGTCTTGCCCGACGAGGTGCCGCCAACGATGAGGATATTCTGGCGCTCGACGACCGCCTTGGCGAGCCGACGCGCCATGTCCGCCGACATGATGCCGTCCTTCACATAGTCGAGAAGAGGGTGGATCTTCGCGGCCGGCTTGCGGATCGAGAAGCAGGGCGCGGTCGCGACCGGCGGCAGCACGCCCTCGAACCGCTCGCCCGCCCCCTGCCCGTGCGGCGGAAGCTCGGCCGAGACGATCGGCGATGCGGCATGCGCCTCGGTGCGGGCGTGACTTGCGACGAGGCGGATGATCCGCTCGACCTGCTCGGGCTCGAAGCGGTAGCCAGTATCCCAGCGACCGCGCCCGAGGCGATCGAGCCAGAGTCGCCCGTCGGGGTTGATCATGATCTCGATCACTTCGGCATCGGCGAGCGCCGCCGCGATCGTCGGCCCCATCGCCGTGCGGAGCATCGCGCGGCTGCGGGCGGCGGAAAGCGCCTCGCTCACGGCCGCCGCCCCCGCGAGTCCGGCCCGCCGCCGAGCGTGTGCGTTCCGCCTGCCATCGCCTCCCCCACGCGGGCGACGAAGGCGTTGAAGCGGTCGCGGCCCACGGCGCGCGCGGCATCGTCGCCTTCGGCGAGCGGTGCCTGCACGGTGAGCTGGTATCGAATGAAAAGCGCGAGGCTCTCGAGCAGGATATGGCCGTCGCGCTCGATGCGTCCGAGTGCCATCGACATGCGGTCGAGCCGCGCGCTGAATTTGTTCTCGAGCTCGGACACGGCCTGCCGATTGAGCCAAGCGGTCAGCGCGTCGACGAGGATCGCCGATTTCGCGGCGCCGGGCTCGGCGGCGAGCGCCTCGAACCGCTGGCTGAGCTCTTGCGGCAGGAAGAGCTGATAACGCACCTTGTTTTCCTTGCGGCGTCCCATGATCAGAAATCCGGCAGGGTGTCGTCGTCGCCCTGTCCCTGGTTGAGCGCGTGGGCGCGCTGCACATCGCCTTGCGTATTGCGCGACCGGTCCATTGCGCGCTTGTCGGTTGCGGGATCGGCATCGTCCTGTTCGAGACCGAGCAGGTCGATCTGCCTGGGCGGTTCAGTGGGTGCGGGCGGCTCGTCAGAAATTTCCGGCGTACGCTGCTGCTGAGGTCCGCCGTCGTCTTCGGGCGCCTCGGCGTCGACGGCGGGCTCGAGCCGGGCATCGGTGCGCCGCGCGAGGCTGCCCCAGTCGTCGGGTCGCGGCTTCGGGCGATCGGGATAGGCGCCGTCTTCGGTGCCGCCGGGCGGCGGCGGCAATATCCGCGCCTTGAAATGCGGATCTTCGTAATAACGCAGCTTCCTGGCGCGGATCGGCGCCATACCCGAGACGAGGACGAGCTCGTCCTTGGCGTCGAGCTGCATGACCTCGCCCTGCGTCAGCAACGGCCGCGCGGTTTCCTGGCGGCTGACCATGACATGCGCGAGCCAGGGCGCGAGGCGGTGGCCGGCATAGTTGCGCATCGCGCGCTGTTCGGTCGCGATCCCGAGGGCGTCGGAGATCCGCCGCGCGGTCCGTTCGTCGTTCGTCGCGAAGGCGACGCGGACGTGACAATTGTCGAGAATGGCGTTGTGTTCGCCATAGGCCTTCTCGATCTGGTTGAGGCTCTGGGCGATGAGGAAGGCGCGCACACCATAGCCGGCCATGAAGGCAAGGCTGGTTTCGAAAAAGTCGAGCCGTCCGAGCGCCGGGAATTCGTCGAGCATCATCAGCAGCTGATGGCGGCGCACGCCCGAGGCGTGATCGTCGAGCTTCTCGGTGAGCCGGCGGCCGATCTGGTTGAGGATGAGGCGGACGAGCGGCCGGGTGCGGCTGATGTCCGACGGCGGGACGACGAGATAGAGCGAGACCGGATGCTCGGCGTCGACGAGGTCGGCGATGCGCCAGTCGCTGCGCGAGGTGACCGCTGCGATCGTCGGATCGCGGTATAGGCTGAGATACGACATGGCGGTCGACAGCACGCCCGAGCGCTCATTCTCGCTCTTGTTGCGCACTTCGCGCGCCGCCGATGCCACGACTTGGTGGACTTCGGGTTTTTCGGGCGTGCCGAGATGATTGGTCGTCATCATCCGCGTCAGCGTGTCCATGAAGGGTCGCTGCGGATCCGAGAGGAAGGTCGCGACCCGCGCCAGCGTCTTTTCTTCCTCGGCGTAGAGAACGTGAAGGATCGCGCCGACAAGCAGGCTGTGGCTCGTCTTCTCCCAGTGGCCCCGCTTTTCGAGCGCCCCTTCCGGATCGACCAATATGTCGGCGATATTCTGCACGTCGCGCACTTCGTTCGGGCCACGGCGGACTTCGAGCAGCGGGTTATAGCGGGCGGACGCGAGGTCGGTCGGATTGAACATCAACGCATTGCTGAACGTCGCGCGCCAGCCCGCGGTCAGTTGCCAGTTCTCGCCCTTGATGTCGTGGATGACCGCGCTGCCGGTCCACGAAAGCAATGTCGGGACGACAAGGCCGACGCCCTTGCCCGACCGCGTCGGCGCGAAGGCCATGACATGTTCGGGACCGTCGTGGCGAAGATAATCCGATTTGTGCCGCCCGAGGAAGACGCCGGCATCGCCCGTGAGCCCCGCCTTCCTGATTTCGCCATCGGTCGCCCAGCGCGCCGACCCATAGGTCGTGACATGGCTCGACTGGCGCGCGCGCCAGAGCGATCCCGCGATCGCGCTCGCGCATCCGAGGAAGCCGCTCGCGGCTGCGATCGTCCCGGCGGTATCGAATATCTCGGGCGCATAGGCCTCGAAATGATACCACCAAGGGAAGAGCGCCCACGGTTTGTAGACGGGCGTGCCGAACAGCGTGAACCACGCCGGGCCGAGTTCCGGCTGATAGCCGAGCGCAGACGCGCAATATTGCGTCGCGCCCCAAACGCCGAGGATCACGATCAGGAAGACGATGAATATCTGGCCGAGCAGCAACCTTGTGGGTGACATCGATCAAACTCCGGGAAGGACGGGCAATTGCCCTGACCCGGAAATAATCGCATCGGACCGCGCCCGGCGGACAGGGTCGCTATGGGGTCGCTTGAGAGTCGCGTGAGGGTCGGTTCGGTCGCGCCGCCCTATTCTGCCATTGTCCGGCGCCTGAAAGGCCGCGAAACGAACGGCCGAGTCGCCGGTGCCTTGCGAAGAATGATCACCCGGCCCATAGGCCGCGCATGACCAGCAACCTTAACAATATCATCCTCCGCGTTATCGAACGGGCGCCGCAGTGGATGCGACGGGACCTTGAAGCCAAGGACGCTGTTGTGCGCACCCAAGCCGAAGAAGCGCTGGCCGCGATGATCGCTGACGCGTTGGGAAAGCAGGACGGCGCGGATTGACCGTCTCTATGTTGGTCTAATGGCTGCGGGTCTGGCACGGACCAGTCTGGTCGCCGTTTACCGAACGTCGGGAGGAAATTTCATCCAAACTGGCCGTAACCGCCCAGTTCCCGTCTTCGCAGCTCACGCGCGACGGCCTGCCATTTTTTGGAGCTCTCCGGACGCGTTGGGTGGCTGTGCCGGCCTGATGCAGCTTCGCCGTGACTTGTCATGTGAGCGGGAAACGCACATGTCTAAGTTCGGGCGCATGAAGCGTGTTGGCGAGGCGCCCGATTGTGCACCGACTCTTCCGTAGGAACGCATATGACGGATTCCAACGCTAGCGCCCCGGCGGGATTTCACGTCGCACGCTCGCGCGCGCAATTCGAAGTGGCCTCTGTCGTATTGCCCCCGCAGCCCCTGGATACGGCCGCCGCCAGCGTTGGGCCGGTCGATGCTCCCGATCCGCGCGCCTGGCTTGCTGCGATCATCGATGGCTCCGGCGATGCGATCATCAGCAAGGATCTGCATGGCATCATCCAAAGCTGGAACCACGGAGCAACCCGACTCTTCGGTTACGCGCCCGAAGAAGTTATCGGCCAATCCATCACGATTTTGATTCCACAAGACCGATTGAACGAAGAGCCGCGCATTCTAGCAGAGATTCACCGCGGCCGGCGTATCCTGCCGTTCGAGACCCAGCGCCTGCGAAAGGATGGCGAACTCGTAGATATCTCCCTGACCATTTCGCCGATCCACAATGCACAGGGAAACATCGTCGGCGCCTCGAAAATCGCGCGCGACATCACCGAACGGCGGATGGCTCAGGAGCAGCAGCGGCTTCTGATGGGAGAGATGCGCCACCGTGTGAAGAATCTGTTCGCGCTTGCCAGTGCGATTGTCACGATCAGTTCGCGATCCGCCGGAAGCCTGGATCAGATCGTGGGCATGATCCAGGACCGGTTGCAAGCGCTGGCACGCGCGCACGAATTGACGATGGCCGATTCAGGCGACGCAATGGAGGCGCCGCCGCAAACCGATCTTCTGGCGCTGATCGATGCGATACTCGCCCCCTATTCAGTCGATAACCGGATCATCGTCGAAGGGCCACAATTCCTTCTCGGCGGGCGATCCATCACGCATGTCGCGCTGCTGCTACACGAACTCGCGACGAATGCCGCAAAATACGGCTCGCTATCCGTGAAGGAAGGCCAGCTCGCGGTTCGTGTCGAAAACGACGGCACCGACGTCCGTCTTCGCTGGGAGGAGAGCGGCAGTCCAGAGCCGGCGGGCAGCAACGCAGCCCCGCGCGATGGCGAGGGGTTCGGTACGCGCCTGGAAAAAGGAATCGCAGCGACGTTGAAAGCGTCGATTGAGCGCGATTGGCAGCCGAACGGACTTATCGTGTCGATTGTTGTTCCACGCGCGGCGCTGGAAATCTGAGCCGGCCGTCGATCGTGCGCCGCACCCGGATAGTCGGATGATCCTCTCACATCGATCCGGCTTACCTCCCGAGACTTTTTCAACAGCATCTGGCCGAGAGGGGACCGCCAACTTTTTGCGGCAAGATCGCAAAAGCGGCCGCCCGCCTTCGACTGCATCGATATGATTACTCGCAACCTACCCCATCACTGTCGCGATCAAGATGCCGGGCATAGCCCGGATCGCCGCGTCTGACGGGCGCTGCGCCGGCGGCGCGGGCGGCCGAACAATTGGCGTAGTAGGCGCTCCCTCCTGATAGGCGCTGGGGGCGCTCGGCGGGCGGAGCACTTTGCCCTGGAGACCGGTGGCAATGGCGACCGCCGTTTTTCCTATCATTGTGACAGCCATCCGCCGCGAGCCCGCCGGGGTGGGCACCGGCGGCCACGGGCAACAGAGCCGCAGCAATGAAGGCCATCGTTCGCATGGTCATACGAGCCGCCCTGTCAGATCGAGCAGTCTTTGCGTGTCACCGCCACCGTGTCGAATGCCGGGCCGCGTGTGTTTGCCCCTTCGAACAAATCGATACGGACCGTTGCCCCTGCCTTGAGAAGCATAGGATTTGTCTCGCAAATCCTGCGGATGATCTGTCGCCGGCCGTTCTCCGTCACGGTGGCGCCCTTCTGATCCACCAGGGCGGTCATGACGAGGCTGTTTCCGTCGGCCCGGACTTTGGAGACAGTCGTT